>Ga0307507_10004993_pt1 | contig 22470 bp, 28 predicted proteins | sample 7_EM_MG_FD_207223 | JGI IMG/M metagenome (GOLD analysis project Ga0307507, IMG submission 207223) | Populus trichocarpa ectomycorrhiza microbial communities from riparian zone in the Pacific Northwest, United States - 7_EM | ecosystem: Host-associated > Plants > Roots > Unclassified | place... | reverse complement strand
GTACAATTGCCACACAACTTGGATGGTGAAGTGAGCCCCCCACAGAGAGCGGATACATAATTACTATTGGCCCAAACCGTTATGTAACGTTGCGCGGAAGTAGAAACTACAAAATATAGCAAAGCGCCATCGTAATGGTTATTCAAAAGAGTTCACTTCAGCAATCACTTTCCGCTTCGGTATTTCAAATGATATACGAGGTAACAAATCATTTGCAAATTGGCTCAATCATTACATAATATTGATCCAATACGAGGAACGGACAAGCTCACCTCCTCCGTGAGATTACAACAATCTACATATGCTCACTGGCAGTTTCAAAGTCCATTGTTGCCCGCTCAGAAGCGCGCAAGGAATGGAGAAGCAAGTCACATCGCGCTAACAGCGCCTTACCTACTTCTTCATGGGTTTCCCAATCAGCAACCTCCGTCAACCCGACATACTCATCACCCCATCGTCCAGTTTGTGATCCGAATCGAATAGGATGCGTTCCAAGAACATCAGAATTTGTTTCACTGGCTGGTGTAGGTGATTTGGATCCCACGAGGGATGTGATGAAGCAAAGGGGAGCCAATACAAGATGAACCGTGGCGATTGCAGACTTGAATGGTTCGATATTATGGTTAACAGAGCCAAAGAAGCGGGCCTATCATCCATGCATTTAGTAGAATATGATGAAGAAAGCTATATGACATACCAAGTAGAAAAGGATAACTTTTATGAAGTCGAGTATCATTCCTACAGGCACAACCTGCGTGTTACAAAGTCCAGGTTGTGAGATGAAATGCCGTATACGTTTGGAATCTGGAGCAGTCTCCTGGATGGTGGACTGTTGCTCCAGAGCAGTAGCTATGAGGTCAATTTGGTATTTAGAACCCTCGTAAGAGTGGTCCGTATTCTTGAGCTGCCAATCTTCTGAATCGTAGAAGCAGGGCAGGGCTTCGAGGGACGAAGACCAAATTACTCTGGCCTCTGTAGGGGACGCCTCCAGCAAAGGCTGCAGTTCACGGAACTGCAAGGTGGTGTCAGAAGTTAAATAGACCAATGAAAAGCCTAATTTACCAAAGCATAATGCGAAAACGTGTTGCATTGCCAAACCCAGCCCAGGCCGTCGATACTCAGCTCTCCCTTGTGTTGAAGGTTGAACCTTGGGTGTGTCACTGCACCCACAGGATCCGTAAAAAATTGTTGAAAGACAGTTGGCCAATGGAGACACTTGAAGCTATTGACGCCAGCATTGCAAATTAGGTGGGAAATGTAGGGGTATCTATTTTAAAAGTGAGGGTCCTGCCACGAAGCCGCCGACAACACGGACTTACCTTTGCGATAATTCTTCTGCAAAGCGAAATACACTCGCGATCGAAGCAAGGTCGAGATAATGAAACTGGATGTCAACATTCTCCCGGAATTTGTGGGCGTGTCCATCATAATTGGGGCTTTTTCGCAAGATTTCAACTTGTGCATTGAAGAGACGAAGGAGCTTCGCCCGAGCCTCTGCCGCACGCTTTTCACTTCTACATGCCATTATTAGAGTGAGACCATTATAAGTGGTGGGTATCTCCGTCGCTTGGGTATCTGGGGCAAAAGCTTGAGGGAGAGCATCGGTTGGATGGGCCTGGCTCAACTGGAAAAGAAGACGTTGGCAGATGCCAAACCCTACACCTCTAAGGTCTCTTTTCAGCGCCATTCTCCTAACGCTGGAAATATATGACTCACGCATTAGCGCCTGTCACGATGATGATTGGTTTTGAGGAAATGACCATGGTGCGTTCAAACTGAATCACTTATAGTATTGAAAATAGACATCGCGTTTCTTAATAGGGTCGTGTGACATTGTTGATGGAAATACACGAAACTCTATCTACTTCTGCGGGTTGATACAAAGACCTGTAGTAACAGTTCAATACGAATGTTGGATAACCTGGACAACCTTGGCTGTCGAAAAAATGGCAGCATCCCGGGAAAAAAAAATTTGAACCGAGAAAAAAGGGAGATATAGTGCGGACCATGATGACGAACAGTGTGGGGAGCTTCCAACCCGGCAGCCTTTCAGGAGGAGGGAAGCATGAAGCTGATCAACCCTCCCAGAATCCCCAAGGCTGCCCAATAATGTCATGGCAACGGTACTTTAATGACAGATGTGTCTCTGTCTGGTGGACGGGGGCGTAGGGCGCGAGCATGGCCATTCTCCCGAATCCCCTCGCTGTCATTAGGTAATGTCTCAGGTAAGGTAGCTGTAGGCGTTAACGAATCTGAGCTTGAACCACGAGTAGCATCGGTCTTCACAGAGCTTTGTGTTGGTGTATCTAATTCAGTAATAAACAAACATTTAAGGAGACGGAGAAAGACCGGACGCACGATCAGCAATGTCGGAGAACCTCCTGGTGAAAGGTTGGACTTTCGATAAGTCAGTAAGGGAAGTTTCAAGTGGCGAGTCGAAACATGCTCGGAACGATTCGTTCGCAGGGCAGGTTGGGGTACTATTGTTGGTGCCAGATCCAGAGAGACCGCTGGGGACGAAAATGGGAATTATACTTGATCCTGCAGGTGATGCAAGTGCGAGGGCCGCAGCGTTCTCCTGTAAGCGGCTCGGCGATGGCGTTGCGCGACCCTTGGGGATGTTCAGTCGCTCGGCAACATTGCGAGCTTGCGCCGCTTGTCCAGTGTTCATATTCCGCATGGCGTCGGGGCGAACGTCAGCCCACATTTGCAAGGCTTTGATAGAGCCCCATTCGATAATTTTGTTGTTCAGCCAGAGGAGCGACACAGGCTTGGTCAAGAAGTCATTGCACCCAGCTGCAAGCGCAGCAACACGATCACTCTGTAGTGATGAAGCGGTGAGGGCGACGATGATGACAGAAGAGCGATAAGGCGAGGCGGGCGGTTGACTCTCCGACGACGTAACAGATGTTGATGATTCTGACGGCGTTCTTTGCCCTTCTGTTTCGGTAGAGGGTGTTAGATTGAGTAGATACCCAGATGCTGCGTTGCTCTTTTCTAGGCGCCGTATCTCCTTTGTCGCTTGAATTCCGTCCATGACAGGCATTTGGATATCCATCTGATTAACGAGGTCAAGAATGGTCCTCTGAATTGCATGGTGACTAACCAAAATCAAATGAAACTGTCCTGTGCGCCATTTTTCAACAGCTTCTTGTCCATTGCTCGCCAATTGATAGGTAATCTTCTTCTTTTTCATAAAGGTCGAAAGAATGGTCTGATTGATTGGATTATCTACGAAGAAAGTCGTCAGGGCTCGCGAAGAAAGAAAAAACAAGATAAAGGTGACCACACCATCAACGATTAGGACACTAATTGGCGGGACGATGTTATTATCAGCTGGCGCCTTCCCCTTCTTGTTACATGAATCCTTGTCTTGAGGTGACGGGCGTTTGTTGTGACTCCGTCGAGAAGGTGTGCCTTCAGAGTGAGGGGATTGTGGAGGGGGAGATAGATTGCGGTTGCTTTCAGATGGTCGACGTGGGACAGGTGCAAGGATACTAGAGGCAAGCGATGGCATTGAACTTGAAGGTGTTGGCACCCTCCCAGGAGTTTGAACATTGGGCGATGAGATGGACTGTGGAAGGCCTCCTTTGTCAGACTCAGATGATGTGATTTTAGGGGACATAGTAGCTGCGTGCAATGACGAAAACGAAACAGCGGCATCACCAAAGCTATTGGGAGTCAATCTCGACGCTGACGCCTTACGAGGGGGCGGCACTCCCAGTTGGCCTTTATCTCTTTCCATCGACTGACTGGATGGGTTCCGCGAGCTTTTGCTGCGAGGGTGAAAATAGATGCCCGCGGGCTGGCCATCTGGGCTCTGAATGACAAGCCCTGAAGAGGGAGAAGTTCCCAACTTTTGGGCTGCTGCCGAGAAATATTCAACGTTGTCAGGTAATGCAAGGGGCGAGGGAGGAAGATTTGGTGGTTGCTCCAAAATATCTTTCGTGGATCTAGTGGAACGATCGGAATTGGAGCGGGAGCCGACAGGTCGGGGTTTGGTTGTGGAGGATGGTGAGGACGGACTGGCAGGAGGGTTGTTGCTCACACTATTGTGGCGACTGCTAAAAAATGACGTTCGGGTGTTGACGCCAGGACTCGTAGGAGATGTTGCGATAGGTATGAATGAGGAGTCCACAGTTGGTTTTGTTACTGCTGTGTGAAGTGCGGTCAGACAGCGACGGGGTCCAGCAGGTTTGGGGATTATCATGACTTCTGGCAAAGGGATAGAAGACGCAGCGTAAGAAGTCACGATACTTTGCATAACATCCTTCAATAATTTGTATTTAGAAAGACTGGCAAACATCATTATAATCGCAGGCACTGATTGGCGAAGTGTAGTGTTTTGCCCCAGGAGACGGACTAAGTGAGGTGACGATCGTGGTCGATGGTTGGTGGCTAAAGAGGGACGCTTGCGTGGATTGCGATATGACGACGATTGATTTTGTTCTATCCGTAGCGCTTGGAGACGTTCTTTAAGAATGTCAACGTTATCATCGATCAAGATAAACAAAGGTGACTCTGTCAGCGGTTGTGTAGCTTCTGCATTGGATGGGACACTGGATCCTAGGGTGCCTTCTACGTTCGCAGGATAGACGGATAAGACTTGCGGCGTTCGGGTTTTAGCTGGAGGTGGTGATATTGGGGAATCAGTCACTCCGTCAACGTTTCCATCAGGTGAAACGTGGCTAACATCCATTCCCCAAGCTGTCAGATAGCTTGTAAGATGTTGTGCAAAAGAGCGTTTAGAGCTCGCATATAACGTTGCCTTTTTTCCCTTCAACGATTCCACAAACGTTGTCAATAATTCAATACTTGGTTCGGGGCTGCCACCACCTTCTGTTCCAAACTCTTGTATAGGCGTTCTCGGAGGAGAAGCTACGCTCTGCAAGGTGAATCGAAGGTCGCATGTGCGCCCACTTGTAAGTGATTCAGGAGTTGAGAGATCGGGCTCCAGAGTTCCATTAATTTGGTCAAGTATTAGGTGTAACAGCTGCGCTGAAAATGATGCTTTGGGGCGGGTTGGTGATTCTGAAGTGTTCGACCCACTTGCTCCCTGGTCTAATTCCGAGGGCCCGTATTTGTGTGATATTCGAATGGTAAACTGAAGGGGAGAACCCGCCAGTTTTGGTAAATCTTTCAACTGTTCATCGTCCAGAGACACGACATTCAGAGGCTCTGGGTGCATGTTGACCGGCGTGACAAAGAGGCCAAGCTCTATTGAATCTCCTCGCTGAGCAGTGTGTAGGACTTGCCGAACGATCTATAAAAAAACGTCAATCCTAATTGAGATGGAAGAGTTTGGAAACGAACATGACAAAGGGCGTAAGAGGTTGCACTCTCGTCACCGAAAACATAAATGTGCTTCAGACTAACATCGCCATGATAAATCACCAAATCCACGCCAGCCTCAGCCGCAGCACCACTCAGAACATCGCCAACACACTGCAGCGTCTCCCCGATATCAAATTTGTTGAGAATTGGTGGGCTTAAGCGTGTGGGAGCTTTCTCTGCAGCGCGTAGGCTCAGTGGTTCGCTGCAGAAGGCCGACATGTTCGCAGAGATATAATTTATATTCTTCATGGCAGTGAATATGGCAGAAACGGAAGAGGTAGGCACTGAAAGAGAACAAGCTGACAATTGTTCCTTTGTGGGGTCTAGGACCTGAGGTGGCGATATCTGCAGCATGGTCTGAATGATCATCTGGCTGGCGTCTGCGAGCTCCATTGAGAGTTCATGAACTTGAGCAGATTGAGCGGAAGAGATATACGAATCGGAGCGGACGGGTAATGAGGGACCAGGTCTGTGAGGATGCTGTAATTGGGCAAGTTGTGAAGGCAGAGGCGTAGAGTAACCCTTTGAGAGTGGTGATGAGTGTTTGAGGAGATCATCATCCTGAATAGTTGGCACATCTGAGCCACAACTTAACAGCGGGGCGCTAGATTCCTCTGTTCGACAGACGTCTCCACGGTCATCCCCTTCCAACGGCTCCCCTTCTGAGCTAAGCATCTCGCCCTCTGAGGAGCTAAACGATGACCTCCGTTCGTGATTAGAAGCCAACAGATTCTGTCGGCTCGTGGAGGCGTATGAGACGCTGAACTTGCTGCTACTCGGTAATTCGAGAGCAACGAATTCCTGCATGCCATCCGTCGACGATAAGTGCATTGCAGGCAGCATAGGCGCACTCATGGCCCCGACGTGGCCCTAATGAGTGTGTCTCCGATTAACTTGTTCAATGGGTGTCTTGACACAAGATTGAAGACGTGATCGACGTCGCCAACGTCCTCAAGGTGTCTAGACTTGGTTGTGAAGATGATCACGGCAAAATGGCCGGCAGAAGTTTGGGCTTCAAGCTTCCAAGTTGAGATTGGGGGTTATAACCATAAAGCTGACCAAATACAGTTGACCCTCAAAATTTCAATTTAAATCGTAATCTTATCCTACTTTACAGCCGTATGAGTACGTACGCCGTGTCTCACAGTCAGTAACATAACTCGATATCGCCCTGGATGAAACAAGATAAGCGTAAAATCTCAATTGGAAGATAGATAGATAGAACAAACCTCCGCAACCAAGTCCATGTCATGATAGCTCACTCTCTTGCCTGCCGCGGCACGAGGATCTTCCTTGGCATCGGGTGGTGGGGGCGGAGGTGGTCCGCTGGCCGAACCACCTGTATTTCCCTTATTCCTCCGACCGTTTCCAGTTCCGCTTCCACTCACAAGGGCTGTGTCCATAGTCGCTAACGTAGGCTTCGGAGGAAGACCTGCGCCGGCAGGAATAACCGAGCTTTCCGTTGCAAATCCGCTGATACGATCGCTTAACCGTCGAGCCGTTATTGAGTCATCGCGTCTCGAAGGCGGCAATGGCATGGGATAAGCGCCGACACCAGGAAACATGGCACCTGGGAACGGAGGGGGTTCCCAGTAACCATTGTGATACGGAGGAGGATAGCCACCTGGAGGGAATGGCCCACCAGGGTAAAAGGGAGCCCCTCGACCAAATTCACCTCCATAGAATGCAGCTGGCCCTTGGATGCCGTACGCTTGGGGTGGTGGTGCTTGGCTGCTGTTTCCAACGGCGGCTGGCGGATGTGCAAAGGGCTGAATACGATGTGGATCAAGAGCGAAATTATTGAAGTATGGAAGCTGTCAATGAGGTCAACAATTGACGTGACGCTAGGCAGAAGATGATAACTGTACCTCATCAAGTTGTTTTACTAACTCTGGATGTTTATTGGCAATATGTTTTTCAACAAAAGATGTAGCTTTGAACAGCTTTTGACAAGTCTTGCATCTGAATTTACCCTCGTCCTCTTGTTTGATATACGGTTCAACTGCTTTGGTCAACTCCCTGTCATCGACGTAAATAACATGCTCGTCAGATCCACAGGCAAATACGCACTCCTCGTAGCTTTTACCGCCATAATGATGCGGGTCAACACCATCTCGATTGAGAAGCAAGGCGAGCTTCGAGTCAAGCCAGTCGATCCAGCGCTCATCTACGGCGACGTGTCAGCACAAGAGGCAGAAGGGAGAGGAAAAACAAACCATTGCGCTTCCAATCCTTGTTGTCGGCGGAGCCCTTGGCGGTACTTTCTTTTTTCACCTCCTTCTCCTTGTCAGCATCTTCTTCCTTGAATTTCTTCTCCTTCTCGGCATTCTCCGCATCCGCCGCCTTCATCCCCTCAAGCTGTGCCTTGGACAATGGTTTTCTCGCATGTTTCAGACACTTACGCTGCAATTCCTCAAGATGGTCCGTAACAACAGAGCAATAGTAGCATGTGTGGAAAGCAGCCCGAAGATAGGCAAGATACATATCCAGCGAGACTACAGCCTGTAGCACTGTCAGAAACAGATGGCGAGGACGAGAATCAAGTCACGGACCTTCTTTGCTTCATAAGTTTTTTCATCATCCATGTTGACCAAACCTTGGCTACGCATGTCAACCATAACTTTCTCGATCCTACGCTCTACTGCATCGCTTCCTCTCTCCTTTGGTTCAGGTTCCTCCTCGTCCGGAACCTCGGGGGCCGCCATGACACTATCTGTGTCAGGATTAGTCGGGGCCAAACCCTCTTCGGTCTTGGGTGCAACTGGTTGAGGTTTGTAAACTCGTAACTTATCGGCCTCCACTTCTAAGATAGCAGCAAGGGCTTTTGCGTTTGCAAGATCTTTCTCTATCCGCTCAGTTCGACTGGCAACTTCAGGTGCATAGCGAATTTTGTTGATAAAAGGCCGAAGATTGTGAGTTACATGCAACTTGAAGCCTTCAATCTGAAAGGATTTGTCAGTCATCAGGAACAGCCAAACCTGATCCACAAAATACCTTTTTTTCCGTCAACTCCGACATGACAGCGGGCATATCCGCATCGTCTGCGAAACGAAGCCAACCTGCACGATAGTAATTGCGCTTTTGCAAAGGATCACCAAGTGCAATGTAAACAAAACCAGGGATTTTCGAGCAAGCCTTCCCGGAGAGACGTCAGAAAAGCAAAGAAATGTGGGGAGCAATCTTACCTCCTCCAGTTTTACGCGTCCGATATCGGGAGGGATTGTCCTGATCATAACTTGGTTTCCCTCGGGCGGCACGGAAACTTCTTCACCGCGAGCTTGACGTTTATTATCCGACGAGGCCTTTCCGTTCGCATCTACGCGCGGGGCATCGCCATCAGCCGCCTCTTCATCTGCATCAACATTGAATTGAAGGTCATCTTCGCCAACCGTAGGCTTGGTGTCATCAATAGTGGTGGGTGCAGCGGTTCCATTAGACTCAGCCTTTGTGTCGTCATTGGTTGGATTCTCCTTAACAGGAGACGAGGGTTCCCCATCAGGCTCGTTCAAATCTGGATCAAACTTGCCCATTTCAAGATCATCAAGAAAAGTATTAAGCCGCCCTTTCCAACCCTCTTTTCTCACCCTCATCCGCAAATTCTGGAATTCCGGAGCTGGGTCATATTTTTCGGCAAACCAAGGTGACTTCCTATGATGTTCAAACATTGTTTGAAGCTAGAATACGACACGAGGAAAAGTTTAGATAATTGTCCGACATATGCAGAATGAAACGAGTCGCAAGCAAGTAGAAGGGACGAAGGGAACAAAATGGGGAAGGGTGCTGACCTGAGTTGCAGCAAAGTCCTTCTTATACTTTTCCCATTTACTTTTAATACCGTTACGGGGTTTTGAGCCATCACCAGCTTCGTGTTCAGCGGCCTTGTCGGCATTGTCCTCGTCGATTGCTTGTTGAGGAAAGTAGTACCGGAACCACTCCGCGTATTGCTTCAGCGAAGCGGGATAGTCAAAGGTATGTGGATCTGGAGGAGCGCGCCGGTTTGGAGGAAAGGAAGAACCATGTCCACGGCGCGGTGACGAGTAGCCGTACCCGCGAGAATGCGCATCTAAAGAATTTGGGTGAGCGCTGGAAAAAGTTCAGAATCAATGCAGTATATCAAACCGTAGTCATCGTTGTAGCGTGGTCTTGGTTCATATCTGTCCCTCTCGTAAGGAGACATTGATCTCCGTCGCTTCCTGCCAGCTAAACAACGGCAGATGTGGGAACTTGCACAGAGAACTCGTAGAAATATGTAACTTGCCTTCATCAGGTTGAGGGCTACGACTTCTTCCCCGGCGGGAATAGTCATAAGCCACACGGTCTCGTTCATAATTGGCCCAAGCTCGATCCCTGTCATAGGCATCCCAGTCTGGCCTATAGGTTTCTGGGTATGCCGAGTCAGGGTGAGCAGGTCTAGGTGGATAAGAACCGCGTGGAGGAGAACGAGAGCGAGAATGGCGCGGTGGAGGAGGATACGACGAAGACCAGGACATCTTTTTAGAGGGAAAGAACTGAGAAGTTAAGAGAAGCGAATATGACACGAAGGCTGATCAGAGCCTGGCGGAGAGAGGTCGAGCATAGTGAAGCACAGACCTCTTGGGATCACGACACAAAGCGTGGGCGTTGGCTACTGCGACGAGCTCAACTCTACTTTCAACACGCCGAACTGTGTTCGCGATGAGGTTGCAATTACGCCGAGCTCACGCTGTCACTAAATTCAATCTCCGCTCCACCTTCCGACAGGCCCGTGCGTACCGACAACGATGAGCTCTAAAATATGCTACTCAATACATTATCTAGATGTACTGTGTCGTCCATGGGGGCCCTTTTCTCCTTCTTCTTCCTGCGCTCCGTGTCGTTCCCGTCGTCAGCGGGCCTTTTCCGCGAGCGTTCCAATGGTTTCATCTCCAGCTCCTCACCCTTCTCCCTCTTCTTCGCCGCCCGTTTATCTAGTACGCGGGCTAGCTCCACATTCTTCAGATACTCTTGTTGTTCAGACCGCGACTGAGAAAGTTCCACGCGCAGCTTAGCCGAGTGAATAGCGGCTTCATGAGCTGAATGCGGAACGGAGTAAGGGAATCAGGAAGATAACAGAATAATGAAAAGGCAAACTCACCGACTTGTTCCGTGAGCATGTTCCATTTGAATTTCGGAAGGTATTTCATCGTCCAAATGTCGTCTCTCCACCGTGAACCCTTCTTGCCTCCAATGGGCTGAGCATTCAGCATCTCAGCAACGCTTCGTGCAATCTTCTTGTCTTTAAACTCCACCCAGCCCTCAGTGTAATGCGGCTTCTTGGTAGTTGTATGCTTGCGCCTGAGATATGCTCGCTTCGCATCTATCTTCAAGAATGAATTTTTGTCAAAAGATAATTTCGGTAATTACGCACCTTCTTGCTGAAGATACACCCTCCCGGTCTCGCCGTATGCACTCATCAAATGACGAACTTTGGCGGGTTGCATTCCGGGAGGGATTCTTGAAACATAGATAACTCCTGCACGATCCTGCGCAGCTTTGAACGCAAGCAAAGCCTCCTTGGTCAAGGGTTTGACGACCTTCTCCCCAGAAAATCCGGCGGGGTCCATCCCGCGTCCTAAACCTGTTTCTTCATCAGATTCACCCTCGATCTCATGCAGTGATCTCGCTTCGCCGTCGTTTTGAGGCAATCGTGAAGGGCCAGCTTCCAACTCTTCATGTGGAGTCGCCATGAGCGATTAATCTTCGACCAAATTCTCAAGCTCTTGTGCAACAACTGCAAATTGGGGTAAATACTGGGTGAATACATAGGTGACGTTCAATTCCAAATCGATAAATAACTAGTCCAATGTAAAATGCCCCTGTTCAAATCCAGATTCCAAACAGAACCGTGGTTCACCTAATCGTCGTCGCTGTCACTGGAAGAGTAGTCATCGTCGCTAGGCAGTTCCGCCCCAGCTCCACCAACAAGCTGCTGTATTGATATTGGTTGCACCTCAGGCTCCTCGGACAAGGCGGTAGTTAAAAAGTCCTCATCTTCCATTCCCGCCATCTGGCGGTTGAGTTCCTCCTCGAAATCGTTCACGTCAATCTCTTCCCGATTGTCGTCTCCAAATACATCATCCTCCTCCTCCTCCGCAACTTCAGGTGGGTTCGACGGCTCTACTGGTTCCCAGTCTTCCTCCGAATCAGAATATGTAGGAGCAGGAGGAGGAACTGGAACGGCTGCAGTACGCGTTGAAGAGCCAGAAGCCACTTGACCTGGAGGGATAGGAGGAGCAACGTAGGACGATAATAAACCTGGAAGGGCAAGACTAGACGAAATCGGATTAGCGAGGGGGTTGGGCGTCGACGGCCGTGCTCGCTTGGCAGGCTTTCCGAATTGCAGAACTTCCTCGTCAGCGTCCGAAAGTACAGTGACTTCCGGCTCCTTTTTCGCTTTCTTGATCTTTGGTACCGGGCGTGATTTTGGCGGAGCTGGTTTTGTTATCACTTGAGGCACCGGGGCCGGTGTGGCTGCAGGTGGTGGCTCCACTCGAGACTTGGGTAACGGTTTGACCGGTCGTGTGACCTTTGGCATTGGCTTCGGAGGTGATGCTGGTCGCAGGGGTATATCTATTTCCTCCTCCTCCTCTTCCTCCTCTCGCCTTTGGGCTATTGCATCTGGTACAAGTTCCAGGTCGGCTTCTCCATCAGCGTCTTCGTCAATGAGTCCCAGAATATCTTCATCCACTGTATCGCGTGCAGTATTTTTTACTGCAGTGGACGGGGCAGCGGCTGTACGAGGATAAGCCTGCATCTGTATAGCTAACGAAAATACATACCAGGTGCCGGACGAGGCGCAGACGATGCCGCTTTCCGTTGATAAGTAAGAGTCATGCACGAATCTAGTTTCTCTAAAGTGTATGTCTACACCGCCCCTTAAAATTAGCATGATGTAGAAAGGCACAACATATTAGACGTACGCCGGTCTCTTCGTCGTAAATGAGGACGCACTCCCACTCTTTTGCCGCAGCCTCGGATCCCAGAAACACTTGCTTCTCGCCAGCCTATGATAAAGAAAGATCGATGAGCATTTAACTTTGATGAGATATCGCGCACCTGGGAACCAGGATACTCCACGGTGACGCTGGTGGAATCCCCACCCCTCTTAACTTCTATTGTACCAGGTTTAGTCATGTCAACAGAAGGGGGTTTGAATTTATCTATGAAAAGTGTCAGCGTACGCCCAATGCTAAGTACCAGGAAGAAGGACGAACATCGAAATGAGTAAAAGTCACGATCTGGGAGATTTGACCGTTTCGCCTTAGCAGGTTCTGAGCCCTTGAGCTTGCGGGCTTTTAGAGCCCTGCCCAATGATGAGCCCACGTTCACGGGATGGCGTCCTTCGGGCATCCATCGTGTGTCGGAGGTCGCCATGGTGGTTCAGAACAAGTTCAGGACAAGGCGTTTACAATTAGCCATTACATGGCTGACTAAGCGGTGGTTGTCGATAAATTAGTCATGAAATTTCATGCTTCTGATCACAGTGGCGACCAGAACCGTGCGTAAGTAATAAAGTTACATCTGGCGAGTCTCTAAAATAATATAGTAATACACTTACTATGCCACAGATCTTTCCATCAACTGACATACCGAAACCGAACTTCGCCAATTTGTTCGTCTATCTCTTCCAAATCCATATTTTTCTCAATTCCTGGTGTTCGTTCGCTGACCAATTCCTTGGCGTAAAACGCTGCAATCCACGAGTACAACCCGAACCCTCGACGAGGCACGGACAACGGGAGCCTCGGAACAAACAATGCAGCGAAGACCCCAACCAGGCAAACCACGATTAGGGTGACGACGAAAGGGACGGTGTAAATCGCAACGCTGGCCACAATTCTATCCGAATATTGAAAAGCTAAGAGGAGGCCTGACCCTGCAAAATAGGGTAAAACGTTTCTAGCGTCAGCCATTGCTCTTGCTTGGGCATAGAGGGTTTCCGAGAGTGATGTATACCCATCAGGTCCATTGCTGCCTGTGTACGAAAGGAGCTGAACGACGGGTGAGTACCACAGTGCGATGTTAAGGCATAGAACATACAGTAGCCGATGGGGCATAGGTCATATGTCGCCCATTGTCCTATTTCTTCTGAGTACTTTAAGTCAAATTTCTAGATAGGATACAACGGACCTTCAAGATCTGGTTGATACTATTCTGGTGAGCGATCGTAAACCTGTGTAACAATATAGTGAATCTGCATCGCAAGACAAAAAAGAACATACACAGTGGGGTAGCTCGACGAAAACAACTGCCGCTGAATAGAAAGGTTCATGGCAAGCGTTTTTTTTGCTCGCTGCTGGGTATTCAGAACCGTCATCGCCGCTGCTTTGTCCACGATCCGCAAAGAGTTTGGGTATGCGACGGAGCTATTATACAATTCCACCACCCATGGTTCGTACAACTCGAGACAAACGGCGGCGTCGAAACCGATGAAAGTAGGTCCTCCATTTACGTCGGGAATGCTGACATCGCTGAGACGACTAAAGCTACCTCCAGGTGCAAAAGTCGTATTTAGCCTAATAAAAATGTTTTCCAGCGTGACGAAGCCATCGTCATCTTCACCTGAGGCAACAAGTTTGTCAGGCATCTTCTAAAAACAGGTAACTGTGCCCACCAGTGCTCAAAGGCGTGCTCGCCATGTTATAAGCCATACCGTCATCCCAGAACTTGGCTGGAATTGCAACAATTCAATAAAGCTGAGCTACATCTCTGAGCCGAGTTCCGACTCACCTCCTAGAGCAATGCTAGTCATGTTCAGAGCCTCAGGCAAAGAATCCAGAGGATCAACCAACATGCTGAAGTTGTACGGCTGTTCAAGGCTTTGAGGGAAGCTCCTGCCCAAACTAGAGAAGAGGGGACGAAGGACCTCTCTCGGAGTAAAGAGGTACGACATATCCGTCTCAGACAGCGGAACGCTGTAGGAAGGGAGAAATAAACTGGAGTCAGTAATGGCGATTGCTTGTGAAAGATGACAATACCACTGACTGACATGTTCGCATGTCCATCCGGTATCTTCGCGCAACTCATTCTGATACCCCAACGAGGAAAGCTGAACGTCTCGGGTAAGACACAACAATCAACCGTTGTAGGATAAGCCACATACCGCAAAATTGAACCAGGGTCAACATTCAGAGCAGGCGTCGTTTGGTTGAAGACAGGATCATCGGAGTCGATGAATGACAGGGTAGTATTGTCGTAGAAAGTCCCAAGACCGGTTCCATTTGGGTGAAGCTGTTCGGGAATGATCTCGGCAAAGAAAACTGTGGTGTTTTCCCAAAAGAACGAAACAGCAGGAGGCAGACCGCCATGCAATGAGGACGGGGACAACGTCCACGCGAATTGACGATTCTAGTCCACAGACATTCTAGGGCTGTCACAGTGGAAAGGTTTGAATCACACCTGAAAGATGCTCTGAACACTGTTCGCTCGTGAAAGATCGTCGGCTGAAAGTGCACCCATGACCGTCACTTCATTATAATTCCGATCTTGTAGCTTAAAAGAGAATGATTAAATTGAGGCATTGTCCGTTGTGGTCGTAGCGTTTACCTGAATATGTGTTTGAATGTTTACCAAACGGGAAAGGATAAACGGCATTGATCCCGCAAGGTAAACGAGACCAAGAAAGAAAAGGATGAAGAGAGACCAAGGTCGTGAGCTAGTACTCAGAATCAGCCACCATCATAATAACCTATAGAAAGGAGGGTACTCACTCGTAACTCCTTCGGTTATCTCTATCTGTTCCACAATAGTTTTGTCTATCCCAAAGCAAACGGAAGGCGGACCATGAGCTTGTCCAATTGTCAGAGTGCGTCACAAGATCCTTCAACCTCATCCCAGGACGGTCTACGACACGCGATACATGAATGACAGTTGCCCAAGCTGTCCTCACTCAGGCGTTAATACTAACAAAAATAACGAAACGGAAAAGCGCACCAGATGCCTCCAGAATCCCTCTGCCCAGCCTCAACAAACTAAGTCCCAGAGAAAACCCAACCAACCCTGAACCAACACCAACAAAGAATCGTGCCCAAAACAGCGATCTTCCCCTCGCCAGGATAACGAAAATCAAGAGGAATGGATACGCAAGCAAGCAGAGTCCAACATGAATCCACAACAGTCTCCATCTTGGGGGCTCGAAACCCTGCGCAAAAGGATGTTTTTTCGCCGGCTTGCGAAAGCCTCTCGGGTACAAAGAAGGGGTTTTAGTTTTCGGCTTGACGATCGAATCCTTGACGGGATCGAAGGATAAGTTACGGTAGAGTTTCATTGCATCGAACTCCGGCTGGGAATCGTCGTAGATAGCCTCAGACAAAGAGAGGTATGGCGGTCGATGCTGGCTCCTCCTCCAGACAAAGCCTCCAGACCTAGCAAAAGGGTCTACGTATGGTGGGCTCTCATCATCTGGATGTGGTTGCCCTTCCGTTTCTTGCCCTGGCGGGGAAGCTAGTGAGCTAGGTAAGAGAGGTATTTGTTGCGTTTCATCCTGGTCATCGCGATTATTATGGGGTCTGTGAACTGGTGAAGCTGGTGAGATAGGTAAGAGAGGTATTTGTTGCGTTTCATCCTGGTCATCGCGAATAGTATAGAGCCTGGGAACATAGTCTGGTGGTGTGTGTCCATTCGAGCTCAAAGTCGTTGAAAAACGTAGCGGAGAAGGCGTAACAGGCGCCGTGGAGCCGCTGAGTCTAGGAGGTGAGAGAGAACGAGGTTGTTGTGCCATCCACTAACCGTGGGCCTGCGGCCCCAGGCTGAGTGAAGTAAAAGATGTGAATGCAACGGTGGAAAGGGTAGAGAGCCACAGAAACAACTGGTTTGAATCTGATTGTCAAACTCAGCCTCACAAGGCAAGTGAACCAGCCGATTGGAGACGTCACCGGGTAAGCATTGTGCAGGAACACACCCCTTGCGTACCTAACACCCCTCGTGCGTGCCTAACATGCCGACTCGGTGATAGATAGGCTTCCCAGCACTTGAGAACATCTCTGTCGATGAGTACACACACAAATCTTGCATATCAACGTCAGTCCGCACAAAAAGCGGAGAACAGACCAAGGAAACACGCGAAATGGATCATGGAGAAATATGACATGCTAAGTGGTTCCCCACATGACATGAGGCGGATATTTATAGATGTACAAGGGCTCCGACAAAATCGGTGTTGTTGAAATGTCGCCAAACCTAATTGTGTACTGACATCTATTGCTCAAGTCTGCCAACAAAATCTCATTAAAGATACCTAACAATTTTTAAGCGACTCATCATGAATCATCATCATCATCATCACCACCACCCTTCTTCTCTTGTCCTTTCTTTTTCTTCTTTTTGGCTTTTTCGACCCCAACAGGTTCTTCAGCATCCATCTCCAGCTCCATCGCCGTCCGCTTGCGATGCCTCTTTTTTTCTTCAACAGTCTGCTCGGCTTTTTCCACAGGCGCGATGAAGGCCTCTGCGCGTTCCGCACGGCGTTTTTCTGTCGTCTCTGCTTGCTGCACAAAACGTCAGAGTTATGCATGAGTCGTTCGAGGTAAAAAAGGAAAACGTACCTTTTGTTTTCTCTTTTCCGTTTCTCTTGCTTCCCTCTCAGTTGCCTTGAGGAAGTATTCTCCCGACTCTAATTGCAGATCGACCTACACAGCCACATCAGCAAAAGAACATAAATCACGCGAAGAAAGACTGGCCTTGCGAGGTTGCTGCGCAGGTGGGAAAGGCGTGTAAACTTTCTTTGCCGGGTTTTCCTTCTTCGTAATCTCCTCCGTACTCATGCCCGCCGCCTTCCACGCCTCCTTCTTCCCTTCAAGTCTCTCGTTCTTCTTTGCCGTCTTCTCCGATGTCTTGAGATGCCGTTTTCTAAATTGTGGAAGGAACCGATCCCAAGACTCCGTTGCGAGTTTAGGGTCTTTCGCCAGCTCGCGCCGGATCATGAGCTCCTATGTGGTTTTGTCAAAAAATGTTTTTGTACGAGTGTGTAGGTTTTTACTAGCCTTTATGCGGTATATGGGATGTATGTTTTTCATACAATCGAGAACTATCCGTCGAACCTCCTTGAGTGACTTGTAAGGACCCATCACGCTCACTGTGCTTCCTTGCACCAGCACATAACAACCCGTCAACAGTTCAATGGCCTACTCTCCCTTAGTTTTGTTTCTGTAACTCCAGATAAAAAGACCAATTCACCTTGAGCGTACTCCCATCCGGTCCAATGATCCTCTGTCTCCGCTTCACAAACCTCTCCTTGTTCCGCACCAACGTCCCAATTTTGATAATATCACAGGCAACCGCGTCGTCCAAAATCTTCACAGCTTGCGAGACCGCCACACCACGCGCCAGAAGCTTGATCATATCGCGGGCTTTGAGGATAACGTAAGGGTCGTAGGTTTTTCTTGTTGTCCGCACGGACATGGAACCGTGGACCAGATCAAGTGTGCATGCTACTCCCTGTTAAACCATGAATACGCACATGTAGCGGCATACGCATACGTGAAAAACGTACATGTGTATCCAATGCTTGAGTAACCGCACTCCAGACTTCACGAAGGTACTTTTCTCGGTACTTGGGGAAAAGCGTAGCAAAAGACGATTCTTCAGTGAACGCGCCAGCCTTGTTGTCCGTCGGCTGGAATGGGTCAACTTTCCACTGCCAATACGTTCGTAAGCTGCCAACTCGAGGTAACAGATAACTTACACTAGAAAAGCAGGTGAGCCGTGGTACCGATAGAAGAAAGAGCGGAACCCACTTACTGGTCAATGTCATCAGTATCCCAAGCTATACGAAAAATTGAGAACTCGACGAGTTAAAGCGATGGAAATTCGCTTACGCTTATCCTTTCGATGGGATTTGTTCTTGCTCACGACTGGCTCCCCCGATTCCGACATGAATGCTGGTGGTCAACTCGGAATGTTTTGCACCTCACGGGACTTGTCTGTTTATTTTGACTTGCAACACTGTTCACAACTTCCTCCTGCTCCTCCTCCTACTCCTACTCCTCTTGTACAATGGACAACACCCCTGACGGCGTCTCCCCCGATCTCCTCGTGCCGCTCTCCTACGACGACAGCATCGCTTACGAGGAGCAGCTCCCCACCCTCTCCGCCAACGACCCAGCATCCCTTGCTAACCGCATCGGCACCAGCAAAGTTTACTTACTCGCAGAAACGTCTGTAGCAACAGGCAGAATCGGCAAGGTGCGCTGGTAGCATGTCTTGGGCGTGTGTCGAGAACAAGTCCTGATATGCCCACAACCCTCTCTCTCTCCCTCTCTTGAAATGGTAAGCGCAAGCATGCCGAAGAAGAAGACGAAGACGTTGCCATGGAGGAGGACGACTCGATCGCAGAAGGTCTGTATTCTTCTGTCTCTCTCTCTGCATAAAACTCATTTATTGATAATGAAACAGACACGACATACAGAGCGAACGCTCTCTTATTCCATGGGCCCCCTATAGCCCACTTACCAACAACACGAATATTTGCCTACGCAACACACTTTGACACGCACCCCATGGGTCTCGAATGGGTCGACGACACCACCTGCATCCTTGTATTCGAAACCAAAGCATCCGCCCGCCTCGCCTACCGGTATCTCTTAAAGTCAGCATCAGAAGAACCCGATTTCGAAGGCTGCATCACCGCCAGGTCTATCCCCATCGCTCTTTGGCCACCAGAAGAACGCATCAACAAGAGTCTGGGGAAGGGGGAGGGCTTGAAGGGCGTCATTCGCATGCGCTGGGCTAGGACGGAGGATGTTAAGAAGAAGGGCGCGAAGAACCAGAGCCAGTTTTACAAGAAGCACGGAACGGCAGCTGGGAAAGAGCTTTTCGATGGCCGGGATTTGCCCCCTCCAAAACGGAGGCGAAGGGAAGACGGCGTTGATGAAGAACTGGAGCGAGCGCAACTTGATGACGAGTTGGACGCGTTCCTCGCTGCGGACGACGAGGAGGTAGAGGAAGTCGTGGAACCCTCCAGCGAACCCTCACCTCCTTCGAAGATGCGGTCCGACTATATTGCTGACGATGGGCGGACGTTACTTGAACGAACTTCGGTCCTGCGCATGCACTATGACGATACACCCGACCTCGCGTCCCGGATCACTGCACGTCTACCACGTCGGGCGCGAGGGGCGCTTGCCATGGACAACGTGAGTGATCGAATAGAGTCTGCAGAGAAACTGGAGTGGGGACCTTCATCGGAGCACAAACGGGGTGGGAGAAGGAGAGATAATCCCCGGAGAAGTGGGAGACCAAAAGCAGAGAGGAATGGTCGGACGGAGAGACCGAGGAAAACACAGGAAGAATTGGACGCAGAACTCGATGCGTTTCTCAATGAGCCTTAATTGCTGTCGTTTGAATTATTATTTATTTCCCCCCTCTCAGTTTCTTACTACCAGATGTACAAACATTATGATCCCTTCTCTCCACGGGGCATGAAACCTTTGGATAATTGCCACCCCGTCTCTCACTGGAGCATCTCTTGATTTACGAGATTGAGATTCCTTTGATCCGACCATTTTTGGGGGGATGTCATTGGAAAGCTATTGCGCCCATTTACCACAGTGAAGATACTCTAGATATTACACGAATCGGTCAATAATGACAAGCGTGTTGAATGTTGAAACATGAAGGGTTTCCAGTTACCTCGTAATTATTTCCCGAAAACTATGGTGGGAGGTTAATGATCAGTGCTCCCTGTTTCTGCCCCGTTTATCAGACTTCTCCTATCGTAGGTTGAAGGGTGCGGGTTTACTGAAGTTTTTTATTTTGTTATTGCAAGTGTTTTAGTCATGGAAGCAACATTTGAGGGTATACATATATATGTAACCAAATTTCGTTCCATCATCAATCGCGAATCGTAATAGATATAGTACATACCGAGGAATAACTTTGGATCACGACTGTTCAAGTAAGTAAAGGAGAGGAGTTTCAACAACATTTACACCTGGGGATAAGGCGGGGTGACGGGATACTGGGCTTGGGGCGAACCGAACTGGCCTTGAGGAGCAGAGAACTGCGAGACGCCACTGTTGTCCATCTTGATCTCGTACGAGGGCTGAACGGGGGCAGAGACGACGGCGGGAGTGTTGAAGTCGGCTTCGCGCACTGAGTTGGTCCAGATGCTGGAGTGGCCCCTCATGTGCGACATGACGGTGAATATGAGGAGGGTGATGGAGTACGCCATAACTGCGAGAGAGAAAAAATGTTAAAAATTGAATTCGGAACCGAACAAGGTGGTAGGAAAACGTACTCATGAACCAGGTAATGAACCCCAAGACTACAATAGCCTGAATTTCATGACAGATCCCGTAACCGTCACAGGCGCCCCACCACACATACCTGGCGACAACACCCGCGTAGGCGATCCACATAATCCAGAGGACCCACAACCAGCACAGTTCGACGACAATATAGGATGTCACGGCGCCCTTGCGCGCGATGGAAATCATGAGCCTAACGAAAAAAAAGAAAATCTTAAAAGATTCCTTCACGTGACGAAAGGACGCCTTACATGGCGGGTAATGAGAGAATGGTGAGGGAACCAGTTGCCAGCGCCAACCCATCGGTCTTAAAATAATAGCCGGGAAAATTAAAATTCGTCCACCAGACGAGGTGCGCGGTCATAGCTAGGACGGCAAGACCCGTGAGACTCGACGCGACTGTCACACAAAAAAGAAATTGTCAGTCGAGGAAGGAAAAATAAATCCTCAAACGGAGAGAGAGGCACACACCAAAGACAATGGTTCGCACCAAGGGAAGGCGCTTGTTCACTTCAACCATACTTGAATTCGGGGAGGAGGATTTTCAACGAGTGGTTGGGTGGTGGGAGGTTGGGATGGGAGGAAAAGCCTGGAAAAGCTGTTGAATACCAAGGTCCGAATTTATGGAAAAGGTGAAGAGCAATCTTAGATAAAGAGACGAGCATATAAGGTAAATGAATATACTTCTAGAACTGCCATAACGTTCCTGAGAGCGATGGTTTACGGGATGCCAGGTTGGCGGGATCACTGAAAATCGCACACGCTTTGAAAGTCGACCTCGGGCCCATCGCATCCCATGGGCCTCGAATAGGTCGACGACACCACCCGCATCCTCCTCTTCGAAACCAAACCATCCGCCTGCCTCGCCTACCGGTACCTCCTAAAGTCAGTATCAGAAGAACCCGATTTCGAAGGCTGCATCACCGCCAAGTCCATCCCCATCGCTCTTTGGCCACCAGAAGAACGCATCAACAAGAGTCTGGGGAAGGGGGAGGGCTTGAAGGGCTCTTCGCATGCGCTGGGCTAGGACGGAGGATGTTAAGAAGAAGGGCGCGAAGAACCAGAGCCAGTTTTACAAGAAGCACGGAACGGCAGCTGGGAAAGAGCTTTTCGATGGCCGGGATTTGCCCCCTCCAAAACGGAGGCGAAGGGAAGACGGCGTTGATGAAGAACTGGAGCGAGCGCAGCTTGATGACGAGTTGGACGCGTTCCTCGCTGCGGACGACGAGGGGGTTGAGGAAGTCGTGGAACCCGCCAGAGACCCCTCACCTCCTTCGAAGATGCGGTCCGACTGTATTGCCGACGATGCGCGGACGTTACTTGAACGAACTTCGGTCCTGCGAATGCACTACGACGATACACCCGACCTCGCGTCGCGGATCACTGCACGTCTACCACGTCGGGCTCGGGGGGCGCTTGCCATGGACAACGTGAGTGATCGAATAGAGTCTGCAGAGAAACTGGAGTGGGGACCTTCATCGGAGCACAAACGGGGTGGGAGAAGGAGAGACAATCCACGGAGAAGTGGGAGACCAAAATTAGAGAGGAATGGTCTGACGAAGACCGAGGAAAACACAGGAAGAATTGGACGCAGAACTTGATGCTGGATAACCGCCACCCTGTTTCTCACCGACTTATCCCATAATATTATACCAGATGTTACCTGCCCTTCAGAACCTTTCTTGTGAAGGTCGAGCCGTCAAAATTTCAAAACCCGTCAATATGACAGGTTTGTTGAAACACGACGTACGGTAGGCGGGAGCGCCGCGGTTGAAATTTGAAATTTGAAACAGAACCTTGACATCCGTGGTTTGCCAACCCTAACCCAAGGTCTGCCCACATCACGTGAGCTTCCCTTTGCGTCGCATTGACA
>Ga0307507_10004992_pt1 | contig 22471 bp, 22 predicted proteins | sample 7_EM_MG_FD_207223 | JGI IMG/M metagenome (GOLD analysis project Ga0307507, IMG submission 207223) | Populus trichocarpa ectomycorrhiza microbial communities from riparian zone in the Pacific Northwest, United States - 7_EM | ecosystem: Host-associated > Plants > Roots > Unclassified | place... | reverse complement strand
AAACCAAAAAAAAAAAAAAAAAAAAAAAAGACACTTTACAAGATCAACCTAGTAGAGATAGCTAAGAGCAAAGAGAGAAAGAGGCTAGATGAGAGATAGAGAAGAAGGGGAAAGGGACAAGGGAGGATGAGCAAGGATGGGAAAGGTAGATGGAACAAGGCTGGGATTTTGCAGGTATACGCTGGCAAAGTTTGGATGCGGCGGTTGGGTGTGTCAAAACATTCATCCTCACGATAAATGAACGGGGTTAGGCGGAAGAGAGGCGATATGTGGTAGTAAATCAGGGTTCTCGATCAGAGATAGAGAGATTGGGTAGAGGTATTCGTTGGGCTGCGTATAGCAATATCACACATACCAAACTGGTACTCGTACCAAGTTTGAACACCAGATGGGTCAGCCATTTCCGCTGGTGTCTGCTGAGATTCAGTATTCGGCTGGCTACGTAGAGTTTATTTGGTATTTGTGGTGGATGTGGCACACTTATCAAACGATAGAGCTCCTCCTACTGGAGAGCTCAGGTTGGGTTGGTGGTGGTGGTGGTGGTGGTGGTGGTGGTGGTGGTGGTGCTCTCTCGTTGAGGCTAGATCTTCGGATCCCAAGCCCAATGGCCCCTCGGAGTCTCGTTATATATATGGTCGATCCAAGATTGTGATGAGGGAAGAATATGCTTCGTTGGTTGATTGCTTTGAGATATTATACGTAGCAAAATGGGGGGGAGATGATAGGTGTTGAAGGAGGTGCACACACAAACTCATGAGGTCGTCGATCCAGCGAAAAGAAACACTTTGTAGCTACTCGTGTAGTAGAATTCACGTGACAATATAGGTAGATAGAGGAGCAACTTTCGGTTAACCGTTCCACGATCCAACCGGATCTATCATACCGTATTGTGCTCGTTGACATAAAAAAGCAACAGCTGCGGTTAGCTGTACTCGTATTAGCGTTGGGCGGGTACTGTACCGGTGGAGGCTGGATTGCCTTTTACGAGTACCATAACAAAGTGCTATGCGGATTAGACGACCATGCTCTCTCTCTCTCTCTCTCTCTCTCTCTCTCTCTCTCTGCGCGATTCAACTGTGCCGCAACGTTGAATGCACCAACCGAGTGCAATTTGGCTCAGCACAGCAATGTAAACGGGGGAGCACCGGCTCACTGCTAGACTGCCCTTATATCATAATACCCGTACTCCAGCATGGTAAAATATCACATATTTATTACCGTATCCCTACAAGCAATAGGATCGTGAGAGAACAATCCCTTGTCCACGATTTATTGTGCGAGCTCCACACCTACATGAGTTACAGAGTGTGTACTGTACGGTACGAGTAACCTCGAGTATCATGTTCTATCCCTATCCCTACCGTATCATACCCCACTTACCGTAGTACAGCTGTCCACCCGGGCCCATTGTGGCTGCTTCTTATTCTAAAGGCACAACAGTTAGACATGCACTTTCATCTGTGTGCAATGGTACTGTACGTGTACAGTACAGAAAATGAACTATGCACAAGTAACAACAGGTGAGCCGTTGCACTGGTACCCTACTCGAGTATAACAGTATCATACCCGTACAGTTTGTGCTTCTTGATCTTTGGACGCCTGCATTGGCTTTGTCCCGAACCCTAGCCCTACTTTTTTCCTATCAGAGCTTAGGCCACCCCGTCTCCGAAACTATTTCCATTTCATTTCTTCGCTCAATCAGCCCTCGAACGACCCGTATCTAAGCCAATCCTTGCGACCCTAACCCCTCTTCTCAACTCCAATCGCTTCAATACCTTATAGTGCTCGAAGTATCGTACACGTCTTCCATTCACTTCTATTGCCCGACCCGTTATCGGCTCAGGTCACCACTAGGTCTGTCTTATGGGGAGCAACCGCCGCCACACGATTTATCCCCCGGAACTTTGGAACGACACCGCAATTTATTGAACCGGAACAGCGCGCGCCATCATAACAAACCCTTCGCACCACATATCTAACTCATACCATCGCATACCCAAATGCCCCGGTACCGAAAGCTCCCACCCATCTCCCGAACCCCAACACCGCCCCCCGATTTCTTTCGACGATTGCGGCCCTTCAGCTGCAACCCCTTTGAGCCCGTAGAGGAGGATGGCCAGGATCGAGACGATGGCGATGACGAAGATGTGAATGTCACGACAACGAGCTCTACTGGTCACTATTTCCCTTTGGTCAAGGGGATCCGGGAGTCCGAAAAACGCTATTTACTGGTTGGAAAAGACCCTGCCGGAAGATCGAAACGCCAAAGAGTTGAGAAACAGCCGCAGAATGAGGAGACCTCGCCGGATATCGTCCTGGAAAACGAATCGCTTTCGGAGTGGGATACCCTTGGATCAATCTTCGTCGCCGGAGGTTTCCTGATGATGGGTAACGGGTTTGTCGAGAAGGGGGGGTATGAGGAGGATGAGGTTGGGGGGAGGGAGGATGTAAACTTGGCTGGAACTGCGACTAAGCAAGTCATGGACGATACTGTGGATAATTTGGAGAGCAGTGAAGCACAGATCACGGCGAAACGTCCACAAACACCTAATGTACAGCAGAGTTACAACATAAGGCCCATCGTCAAAGGCCGCCTTCACACTGCCACCCCATTTGAGCCTGAGGAATCCTCGGGAGCGTTGAATGTTGATAATCGCAATACCGGGGGACTAATTTCCGGTGGGCCAGGTAGTCGTGACGACGATGATAAAGGTCCTAATGACCCCAATCCGACAGTTCCCACTGCGAAACCAGTTGAAGACAATCGAGATTTTGGAGATACTAGAAAACATGATCAACTTACAGCTCCTTCGTCCCCCGACGATAAGGGGAAGTTAGTTGAGAAAGCCATTAGCCCCACCATCGCCGAGACTACAATCAACATACAAGCAGTGCCACCGATGGTAGAATCGGTTATTCCGCCTACAACTTTGGGCAGCAGTGAGCCCCGGGCGCTACCCACCGGGGGTGCTGAACTAAAAAAGGATGCCAAGGGAGACGAGTGGTTAAAAGGCCTTACCTTTGAAATTCTCGCCCTCCCGGAACATCTTGCTATCAGTATTCGGGGGCGGGATTTTTTCGATTCGGGAAGCCGCAAACTCTGCTGGAATGAATTAAAGGAAAAAATAGACCAAGGTCTCGGAATTGGACCGAATTTACACCATTCTACAGTAATAGTGAACTGGAAATTTCGATTAAAAACCCAGGCTGATTTGGACATCTGCATCGAGCGCCTCACACCACACGGTCGTCCGATCCATCATGTCGTCGTCCTGTTTTCTAGCGCTGATGCAAATGCAGGTGTAAGGGCAGACGAAGAATCAATAACAAAAGAAGTTGTTGAAATGTTGGAAGCTCGAGACCGCAATTACTGGATAGGGAAGAGTGTTACACCATATGCGGCAGATCTAATTCCTGCCAGCAAAGACAGTAATGCCGGCGTTGTGTTGGGGGAGCTTCCCGGAGAGGCTCAAGATTCTATTCGACGGAACTTTAGCAACCCTCAACAAGCCCTACCTCGCTCCCCAACGCCTCTTTCAGGAAACCCTACGACACCCAACCCTACACGGACCAGCATATCACGCAAGCTCAAACCCGCCATACCTATTGCGCCAAAACCCCCTCTGTGGAGAACACCCAACTCACCTTCAACCTCTCACCCAAAAAAAACACAGACTGCAGCTACTGGCGCTCAATTACACCTCCCCTCGCCTGAGCAACTATCAGGCCGAATTATGGCGCCCGGGAATAAATCGGGCAATAAAACTGATGACCATTCCGCATTATCTAATACAAATGGCGCCCCAACATCAACAGCTACTAAATGGAGATCTAAGCCCAAGGCCCGAAGTTCGTCGCTTCAGGTTTCGGCTCGCTCTCCCCACACTCCAGCACGTGGCGGGGATGTTCAAGTTCAGCGGAACACAAGATCAAATTCTAAGGCTGCAAAATCGAGTTTATCGGATCAGCCCCAAAAGGGATCGGAAGCTTTCAAGGCCTCCGATCAGCCATCATCAGGGGCTGCTTCCGCTGGTATCCCCACGTCTTCACCGAAGAGGCGGGGTTCGACCGAAGGACTGTCTAGGGCTAAAAAGAGGCTCGCAAAGTCAGCCAACCTCACTAGCAACCCACAAGGTGAGATACTTCCGGGTGCCCGAAAAAATTTGATCCTATCCCACAGTAAATTTTGCATGGACCACTTTAACTTAATTTTCAAATAGCGTCGACTTTTCATAATCAACAATCTAGCTTGGATTCCTTCAGTGTAAGTACGGGGCCGCCCCCTAAGGATCAAGCGAGCATGGCTACCTCTAGCGCATTAGCGACAGTCTGTGGGCTTGCTGAAGATGGCCCTTTGAAGCCAAATTCTGTCAACGATGCCATGGATATAGACCTAGCTTCGCCTGCCGCTGGCGGCGCTAAGGATAGCGCCCAAAGCACAGAGCCCAATAATCTCTCTACAAACGAGGGGAGTGCTATGGGCAAAGCGAACACAGGAAACACGGTTTATGCAATGGACGAAGTAGACATCCTTCTTAACGCAGTTATGGAAGTTTACAATTCTGCGGAGAAACAATCCATTCCGCCGTCTCTAAAATCTCTTACGCTCTCTACGGATCGGCTGGAAGAAGGCGATACGGCCAATCAGGGAAATGCGCCCGTCGCTCTTGCTAACACAACCCCGCCTCAGGCATCTAAGGGGACTGAGGGCGGCAGTGGTGCCTATAGTAGCAAGGGTTTTATCGCCAAGCCCAATTCTATGCAGACCTCAGCCGGTCCTCTGCCTAATCATTCCCCTGCGCCCGTGGCCGATGAGTCTATAGCGGGGACTAGGACTGGCAAAAGATCCGAGCCTGTTACTACTGCAAAATCCCAGCCCTCAACACTGAAAGATAGTGAGGGTGGTAATGTTATCACAGAAAAGAAAAGTTTAATCGTCAAACTGAAGTCCAAAGGAATTGCTGAACTTTTACCCACTATTACCGACATTGATGCAACGAGCCGGCTATACGACACTTCGGATCAAGCTTCTGATCAAACTTCTGATCACCGCTCAAACCAATCAATGCCAAAACCTAACTGCCCAGTCCCCCCGCCTCCGCTTTTGGTATCCCCTCCAGCCACGAGAAACCGGCCAGCCCCTCGCCCACCTACTTACCAAAAACTATCGCCCGAGCCCTCGGGACCCTTAGTCGCTAGTTCAGATGCTTTAGCGACCGCACGGAAGAAGATAGAGCAGGAAATGAGTTTAAAGAGCAAAGCAAAAAATCCCCCCTGTGACTTACTTCCCACGCCCATGCCACCGCCGAGGCCTCGAGACACTCATGCTCAATCGCCACAGTCACAATCACCGGAGATTAGTTCAGCCCAACCACCACCTCTGCCATTAACTCCCGCTTCTAATGCGCAAATTGCCCTTCATAAGCCAGCCTTCTATGCAACACCTCTTCCCAGTTCTAATATAAAAATTACTCGCCCTACAGACACTACGAAATCTAGCGTGCATAGAGGGGGCGCTCTGTCTTCTTGTGCTATCCCTAGACCATTCGATAAGCCGGCTCCGACTCCGTCGCTACCCACCCCTCCGCCGGTGGGTGTGGCCACCACACCTAAGAACACGGACGGCAGTCGCTGGGCCCAAGAGAAAACAAAGGGTGCTACTGTAAATGCTGTGGCTTTACTTCCCTCCCACAAAGCCTCAAAATCTCCCATGGAAGAACCCTGCTCAAAATTTACACCCCTAGTTTCCAAGTCGAATTTCCTATACTTTGAGCCTCCGGCTGTTAGAAAGTCACCTGGCGGTAAGTTGGAGGAAAATCCACCCTCACCTCTCCTCTAAAGATTATTAACGCCCACCAGACCCTCACGAAAAACAACTAACCACTCAGAATCTCGCCCCACTATCCGATTCACCTTCCACAAGCCCGCCCAACACTAAGCCCAAACCCGAATCCATGGTGTTCACTGTAACCCGCTACAAAAGCAACAATGCCACCACCCCGCCCAACTGCGCTGAGTTCTACGGACGTGAGATCCTCTCGACAGGCGAACCCAATAAGTTTTCCTGGGAAAAACTACGCGAGATCCTCGAATCCCGTCATAAATTCGTCGACTTCAAAGAGTGCCTTGTTATCAACCTTTTCCATGTTGTGGAAGGTGAGAAGGACTTAAATGAGGGTCTAAATCTGGGGGTTTACCTCAAAACCAATAAGGTTCTTATTGTTAAAGTTGATCCTTTAGGGAGATTGCCGCCGCTATTAGTTGCTGAGATGAAAGCCGCTAGATTGGCAGTGAGGAAAGCTGAGAGGGAGATGGAGTAGTTGCTTGAGAGGCCGGAGAGTACTATCTTGCTTGCCCCGACTTATTTTCATTTGGATTCGATATCTTCTTTTTTTTTCTTCTTTTCTTTCTCCCTTCCCTTCTCTTTGCATTTTCCCTTTCATCACTCTAGTCCGGTTATTCCTAACGTTTCTTCTCCTTTCCCCCGATTTATTTCATTCATCTCTAAACATCTTCAAAGCATTTTAGATAGGACCGGCATGGCGTGCGTGGGAGGTTTTTATTGTTTTTCATATTCACTTACGAGGTCGATGGCAAGGTGTCGTATCCACACGTTGCATAAAATATCCCTATGTATTATTATGGCTTTTTATTCCTTTTACGCCGGCTTTATAAGTGATCCGTCAGTATATACTTTAGTTCTGCGTTCTGGATCTAGGTACTTTTCGTTGCTTAGCGTTAGGGCGGGGCATCGCATCACGGCTTTGAGTGTGACAGCTTCCTTGGTATCGTGTCGAGTAGTTTGTTCGATGTTGCCAGGGGGCTGCAGGCTGGCGAGAGCGGAGTATTAAGTGTGCGGATGCTGTTATAGCTAGAGGAGTGAGGATCTTCCGGGTTGGAGCACTAAGGGCTAGGCTTCGGGAGAGTAACGCATTGGCAGCTGAATCGGCTTGGGGTTGTATTTATAATGCTATGATACATACGATGGAGAACCCATCTCGCCCTCGTTCACCCTTGTACCACACAAAAAATTCGTGAAATCCCCCGTCTCGGTCAACCTAGGATGGGTTTTAGTTTAGTTTGATAACAGGATTGCGAATACCGGTTAATGAGATTTAATAATCTTGGAGCGCCGATCTTATAGTATGTCAGGAAAACGTTAATCCTTCTCAGGAGCGTTTTGTCCGAGAATCCGGAGATTACAGGGTTGATAGATGTGGTTTTCACGGTGGTCAGCGAGCGAGTTGGTCTCACGAGTGAGATTTTGTGAAAAAATTGTGATTGAGATTAGTCCCCTTTGTTTGTCGATAGTTTGGTAGTGTACTATTGTATCGCTGTGGCCATCACAAGCAGCTAGGGTTTCACGCAAATGGATGAAAAAGAATGAAAAAGGTATCATAATATGTCCGACACTTGCGTTGGAAAAAAGCTAACAAAAACGCCTACCCAGCCCGCAGCACCATACCGTAAGAACTCAAACAATTGAACCTTGCGCTAAGGCGTCCAAAATACTCTCTCCTTGGGGCGAAAGCACTGGGAAAACTGACGGCCTCAGCCCCAGCTTAAGACAAAAAAAAACAAAAAAAAAAGTGCCGGGCCTTACCAGCAAAGGCAACCCCAACGTCCCCGGGGGAAGTTCAATTATCCGAGTTCTTACAGTGGATTATAAAACACAACCTTATCTAAAAATCATCATCATCATCATCCATCCCAACACTAGTTCCACCCCTATACCTGCCCCCGTCCTCTTCTTCCTCCTCCCTATTCCTTCTCGCCTCTTCCCGACTCGCCCCAATCTTCCTAAGCCCGTCCACAACGCCCTTCGCAAACCCGCGCACCTCCGTAATCTCCAGCAGTCCCAGATTATTCATCTGCAAATACGTCGCCTCCAACTTCCCCAATCCCTCCCTGACCTTCCCCTGCCTCACCTCTCTCAAGCCCCTCAGCAACACGCGCAGCTCACCGTCGTCGCCGCCGAGGTCATCGGGACAGGCCTCCAGAAGGAGTTCGGCAGTTTCGAGCCAACGGTAGGGGAGGTCGGGGCAGAAGAAATTTTGGTTTTCGGTTTCGATCTTGAGGATTCGTTCGATGTTCGGTGCTGAGAGCCAGGGGGGTGGAACGATGTTGCAACGGCGCTGGCGCTTTAGGAGGAGGGCGAGCCAAAGGGGGGTTGCAGTACGTTGGGGAGGGTGGAAGGGGGGGATGTACCCCTAAGCACCCAGTTAATATATCGCCGGATAGAAAAGCGGAGGAGGGGAAGACGAACACCGATGAGGTCGAGGCCGTCAAGACGTTGCCGGGGGATGATAGTTATCGATTGAGCTTCGCAGAGAAAAGCTACTTCCGCTGGTGTCAGTGGCCCGTTGGCTGAATGGTTATTGTTGTTCATTATTATATCGAGCTGTAATGAGCTGGTAGAGGTAGGCAGGGTATCCTAGCAGCGAAACAGAGTGAAGTTAAGCAAAATTATTCCCCGTGAAACATCTCCTATCTCGCTGGACGGACTCGAACCAGCAAGGAGTGTTTAGGGTTGGGGCTCCCTTTGTTCATTAGCAAAAGCTTGTTCGGCCAGTTGTCGGTTACCCTGTCCAACCACTTGGAGTTGCACTAACGAAAGGAAAAAGGTTTATCCAAAAATGTATCACAAAACCCATCTTTTCCTACTCTTACAACAATAAAGTCCTTCGTTTCCTGGAAGATAACATAATAGAACAGGAACGAGAAAAAAAAGAAAAATGGGTCATATCCTAGTACCGTGGATCTCTGCCCTACTTATCGGTACAGCAATTGTATCTACATATATCAATTACGTTGTTCCAGAGCCATACCTCGTTCGTCCCCCCCCCCCCCTCTATCGCTTTCCTAATATCGGACTACCGAAAAAAGAATGCAAGAGACTAATTCATAACGAACAACACACAGGACGAAGTCTTTCATATCCCTCAAGCCCAGGCCTACTGCCGCAACGCCTTCAAGACTTGGGATCCAAAACTAACCACCCCGGCAGGCCTCTACTTAACCACATATCCACTCTCCTACGTCGCAAAATGCACCCCTTCGCTCCTCCGTTTCGTAAACGCGTGGGGCGTCGCGGTCCTCATCCCCGCACTCGTCTACAATATCCTAGGCTACATACACCCTCTAAAACGACCGTCAGAAGCGGTTCATGAAGCTATTAACGTCGCGTTGTTCCCACTCCTCTGGTTCTTTTCAGGATTGTTTTATACAGATGTTTACTCTACGGTTTGGGTGCTTTGGGGTTACCTTGCGTGGTTGAGAGGCTCTGTGGGTTGTAGTTCTATCGCGGCTTGGTGGGCGCTTTGGTTTCGGCAGACGAATGTGCTGTGGGCGGGTTTTTTTATTGTGTTGGAGGTTGGGAGACGGGTTAAGGGTTTGCACGATAGGCTTGTAGATGGTGAGAGGAAGGTGGTGACGGAGAAGGCGGTTGCGACTAGCGGGAAGGCCACGGGGAAAAGGAGGAGGGGGAAGAAGAGAAAGGGGAGAGTCGAGATTGAAGAGAAGAAGGTGGAGGAGGGTCCTGAGGCTGGTATCGAGGCGGAAGTGGAGGACGGGCCATGGACAATTGATATTAAGAGTAACGGGAATGTGAAGGGGAGAGGCGTCAAGAGCAACGGGTATTGGAAGAAGCTTTTGGAGGCGGTGAGGAAGGTTGAACCTTGGAACCCAGTCTTTGACGATGAAGTCACTGCTCAAGGTATCCCTCTATCTATGACTACCTCGTTTCTCCCGACTAATTCACCAGCTAGACTTCTTCTTCCGAACCCCGATAACCCACCTCGTCTCCATAATCCCTAACATCCCAGCTCTAGTCTCCTCCACCTTCCCATACCTCCTGGTCATCCTCTCCTTTGCTGCCTTCATCGTCTGGAACGACCTTTCCATAGCCCTCGGCGATAAATCCGCCCATCAACCGACCCTCCACCTCCCACAAATCTTCTATTTCACCCTCTTCACCACTGCAACCTCCCTTCCGCTCCTCCTCTCCCCGAATCTCCTCTACTATTTTTACGACCAGAACATTGGGATATACATCACCACCCCGCCATCCTCCCCCCGCACTCGCAAATCTCCAAAACTAATGATCCCCTACACAAAACTCCTCCGCACAGTCACCCTGCTCACCATAATCCTGGTAATAATTTGGAGAAACACATACTTCCATCCCTATCTCCTCGCTGATAACCGGCACTACGTCTTCTACATCTTCCGTCGAACGCTCCTCGCTCACCCGCTTATCCGCTACCTTGCCGCACCAGTGTACTTTGCAAGCGCTTGGACAGTCCTGTACGCGCTCAAGACCAGTCGTAGCGTGAATGTGTTGTGGGTGTATGCCTGGGCGATAGCGATCATTGGCACATTGGTCACGGCGGGATTGGTGGAGTTCAGGTATTTCATACTCGGGTGGGTGATTTGGAGGGTTAACGTCCGCGTAGAGTCTGCGTGGAGGAGGTGGGCCGAGACTGTTGGGTTTGTTTTCGTGAATTTAGCGACGGTGTATGTGTTTACCCAGTGGGGGTTTGAGTGGAAGCATGAGAGGGGGGTTGTGCAGAGGTTTATGTGGTAGTTTGTGGTAGTTTGTGGGGCGCATCCGGCGGAATTCCGGCGTTTGCACCAGGCATGGCGTCACTCGAATTTGACTTTTGGCCTCGTTTTTCTTTTTTGAGTTAGCCAGTTAGCTATATAGCTAAGCGAGAGGAGGAGGAGGGAAGAATGAATATACCCAGTGAGCTATCTAGCCACTTGAAGGAATATCTGGGAATGTCCTCGAACGGCATTCCTCTTGTACGTGAAATACAGATATTATTCACCCAAAAATACACAAAAACCACACGAGGCAGGCACCATACCACCGGATGCTATTCCCAAGTCGCGAAGAAACAATTGAGTGGATGGGATATATTATGTGAGGGACCACATCCCCAAGCCTTTAGCAGAGGCTGTCCAGGTGGAAGTATCTAGACAGAATGACCATCACAGAAGTTAACCCCCCCACACATGTTTCAGGAGTAATAACCTTAGAGGAGAGGAGATAAAGGCAGAAAGAAGCAATGTAGAGTGAGTTGGTAAAAACTTTCACCTACTATATATATCCACCCTGTCTTAGCTATCCTATCATACCAAATGCTAAGCTTGTGCAAAGTCGAAGGTGCGAGCTGTTATGGTTAAGCTCGAGCTAGCGAATGTTACATATCCTCTCGCGGAAAAACCGCGGTTTAGAAGGCGTGAGGTAGGCAGTAAGACTTTACTTCTCGATGAACTCTGAATAGTGGGATGTAATGGAAGGCGAGAGAATCTAATCAGTTGGCTCTAATTCCTGGAGGGGGTAGGCTCTTCTGGATATATACGTGCGAGCAGGAGGCAGGTTTTGACCACTTCTTGTGGCAAAAGCTTGTGGATAGTAGGAGATCTTAAATGTAAGAGTTATATCTCTAGACTTGCGCAGAACTAAGCACTGGAACTTTATTGTAGGTAGATCTTGCATCAGGTTATGATAAGAATGGGGAAGTGATGGTCCGGATGTGGAATTAATTTGAGTAATGTATGAGGGCCTAGAATATATGGATATGTTAGCCATAGCACACGATATCTATAGCAGATTAATGAACATTAAAGTCAGTATTCAGATTTCCCTCCTTCACACCAGATCCACCTAACTTAGTGATGGATCTAGAAGCACAACTCAGTCCAGAAGAGTACAGTACTTTTCCACTCACCAGCTATACTACTACACTAGTTATATTCGGGCATAGTGATAGTGGGAGGTCTTCGCTTTGCTTTATCATTTTACAACTCTTGTATCCTTCCATCTCTTTGGTTATCAATTTGGTCACTTTTATACTGCCTCCCTCTCATGATCATCCCTCATCCGTGCGAGGATGAGGGATGTTGGAAATTGCAGGTTTATGGCCGCACTTGATGCGGGATGTGCAACTGCGGGATGTACCAGTGCGGGATGTGCCCGCACTGGAAGGCCGCACTGCTATATGTACGCACTAGTGACAGGATGCGCAAGCTAAGAAAACGCGGTCACACCCCTGTCTGTTTCTCTTTGTTTCCCCACTGTTCTCTTTCTTCCTTGCTCTCACTTGTCTTCTTCTCTAACTTCACTTCTCAATCAAGTCTTTCCTTCCTTCAACTTAATACAATCAATCATGATCTCTCTCTCCGCATAATATAAACATTCTGTGTCCACTTCCGCAATTCCACTCCGCTGCGGAAAAACCCTAACCGTAAATCATTACCTCCGTATCGAATATTTTCAACAAGGGAATCTCACGCCCCCCGAGTGATTTTTGTGAACGCTTCTTTTGATATTTCCCTAATTAGAATTGTAAAAGTATGTAAAGGATTTGGAGGGCTCTGGATGTAGTCTATACGGCTATATACACTCCTGCTATGGCTAGCAGGTCTCGGCGTCGACGCCTGGAGAAATTGTGCCGGCTAGGCCGCAGTGGACACCAGGTGAAGAATGTTGAATATATACACGGTTTCCTCACTATTCCCACTATTACCCAGAGAGAGATGATTATGTGTAAGTGCATGCCAGAATGATTCGCGGGCTGAAAGTTGAGCATAGCAAGGACAGGAATCCCTTAATATAGCGGGGAAGACGGCTAGTAAGTGGGATAGAGAACAGCTTTACCAAATTTAATGTTTAGCCACATAGTTCTTAGTATATAGTTCGCCGCTTCTCTCTCTCTGTTCATTGTTCCTCCTGCTAACTCGTATGCCTTTTTTGTCGTCTATATCTATGCGCGTGGACTTAGGCCATTATTGTGAGATCATGAGTGATGCTGAGTGTCACGGAACCCACTATAGTTAGAAGAACTTAGACTCCATTTCTTTGGCGCACAAGAACCCCGAAAAAAATTAATGAATTACGCCGGTGATCGAAAGAAAACTCCTAGAATAAGCTTTAATAACCCTAGGTATCTATAGTTGCACCACCTCTAGGCATATACAGAAGTATAGAATGAGCTAGGAGTAGTCCTAAGTAGACGCTGGAGTAGAAAGTGGCCCCTTAATGTAAACTTATTCTCAATAGTCAAGCCTAGTAGTTAACCTACCTGATGCCCCTATGCCGCACTCTATAAGGGGCTCTTCTCAGCATTTCAACTATTCAAAGCATAGCTAATCACTCGTGCATGCTAGCGGCACGATTACCAACGTCACGATAGCACTCCTAGACTATCGGTGCAAGGATTTCTTTACACTCTCGAATGCTTAGTTCACGTCTCTGTTCGTTTCCCAACAGAGCCCTAGTGAGGGCTGAGGGATCTATTGCGTTTCTCTTACCCCTAGTTACCATACCCCTTCTCCCCGTTTCTCTTGTCGTTTCCCCTTGACCTTTTGCAGAGTTTCATCCATGGTAGTGTCTATGGAAGTTTGAGCTCTACCATATCACTTCTATCAAGGGCTAGCTTATATCCTTGCTATCATTCCCTATCCGAATAAGTCTTTGCCGAGCGGTCGCCATCAAGTTCCGCTACTATTCCTCCGCTCCGAGGTATCGTATATTCCTGCCTGCTTGCTAATGCCGAGTGATTGGACAGTACGCCCTTTTATATTATCTCATCGCGCACATTATCACTCAGCTACGATCTAGTGACCCGGCGATAAACTGTTGGGCCGCGATAGCCTATTATGCCTTCTATAACTTCTCTTCAGCTCCTAAGTTTGTATTACTGAACCTAAGCCCCCCACAGCCTTCATGAGTACCATTGGTATCCTATGTTCCTTGTAAGTAGTAGCAGCGATTAGCGACACGACAACCTCTCAATTTGATGATCTCGGACTACGGCCCGATAGCCGCGATTCCCCGATCCACCTGCATTACCCATCGCCCACAAAAGAACTGTTACAAAGATCTGATTCAGGCTCTATCTTAGCTTATGTTATAAATCTCGTAAATTAATTACAATCCTAAGGTCAACAAACTACGGGGATGAGCCCACAGCAGAACAGAATGCTTCGACCCGGAAGCTGCAAGTATGATGACACCGCCATCCTTACCGTCGCATTTTACACCATCAATCATGACATTTTTCGCCACCTCAGAACACCAAAATCTACCATTCAATAATCACAAAATCCTACAAGTATGAAGACTCATTCATTGCTAGAAACATATTGAAGTCTTAGGTCTTTGATGTAGATTAGGGCTGTGTGCGGACACCTGAAATCAGCAGTTTTCCTATCAAGTATCTTTTTCTACCGGTAGATACAAATTTCGGGTGCTTACACTGAAATCTAGTGCTCCCCTGCAGAGAATTGCCCACACTAGACAAGCTTCAGCCCAATTGACAAAATAAAGCCCAGACTTTGAATCCTTGGGCTCTTACGATCAACTATGTCCAAGAACCCTTAACCTCGGCTCTCCCCCCCCACTGTTGCCAGGCACAAGCGCGCTCAGCCAGTCAGACGACACCACACGCACTCTATCAGCCTGATCACATCAGTCTATTCCCTACCACAAAACAAACCGCCAACACTCAGGCTAATATCCCCAACTCCGCGAGGGCTCACGTTTTATCTCACCGACCATACAACCCCCACCTACTATAGCATGAAAAGCACAACCTTCCACCTGCTTTCCAATGTCAATATGATACCCTGGCAGAAGAAACCACCCGAGCCCCCCGAATACGTAGACCCGGGAAACAAGAACTTCCTCAGGACTCCCGTACTATCCCCGCTCCGAACCCTCCATCCCGTAGCCATACACGTATAGTATGGGCAATAAGAAAATGCATCCCTAGACGAACAAAGCCACCAAAATAAGGAAAAGAAAAATATATATTGGAAAGTCCTAAATATGCCCCCCCCGTCTCACATGACGCAGGATCAACCTGTCAACAACGAATGATCTACACCAACCCGCTAATCTAATGCCGAGCTCGAAAAGGGCACAACTCCGACCCCAAGCCCTCTGATAATGCTCACTTCCTATTATTATATCAGATTCTGTCACTCGTAACCCGCCGGCACATAGCGCATTTCATTCCACGATAGGACATTGCGTAAGAAATTTCTGGATGGTTGGTGGCGTTTTACTGTGTCTGACGAATTCCTTTTTATTTTTTGCTTTCACCCCTATGCATACTGCTTAAGATGGCCCGGAGATGGGAACTGATGGGGTTTTGATAAGCGAGAGAGTTTTGTTCGGGGGGGGGAGATGGGCTAGTATTGAGAGGTAAGATTATTACCACTTGAATAACTTCTGTCAGTAACTTAGAGCCCAACTCAGGGTGAAGAGAGAAAGAGCGGGTGAGGGAGATCCAAGCCACCTGCCAGATCAAAAGGAGCCGATTTGACATGACTGATGCTTTCAAAAGCAAGCGAAATAGAAATTTCTGGACTCTAGAACCTTCGGAATTTCCTATTTTAGCCTTGTTGGTGAACCTAGCCCCTTACTCTCTCTCCACTCTGAGTTGCGGTCTAGTGACAGGAGTTATCTAAATCACAATAGGGAAGGCCGGGCGAGGAGAGGGGGAGCTTGGGCAGCTCAGTAGCCGACATGGTATTATAGATGGGCACGATAAGAGAGCCGTTGGCAGTTAGGTTTTTTCCTGTTGTCAGGTATTGGGGGCGCGGCGGTGGCTTTCTCAGGCGAGTGATTTAGCATGATGGTCCTTGAGGGTGTATCAGCCGGGTGTTCCCTACGGCAGGGGTACCGCGCACCAGAGCATGATTCATACATCGAGGAAGCCCCGACCACGGGAAAGACACTCTCCCGTGGATGGATTTTCGGGAAATACACACGATACACTAAACCACACTGGAACCAGGGGGGCTTTTTTCATCCCCTTTTTTGCTCAAAGTGATATGGTGTGATTACAACGGATTTACCGGTACCTACTACTCGTATTGACTTTATGGCGCACTGACACCTACTCTCACTGTGATACCATAACTGACAGGCGGAGATACCGGATCACAATAAACGGCCCGCACCTTCTATCATTTCCTTGACGGCAATATTACGACCACCCAGCTTCATGGTGCTCAACAACCAGCTGCCATAAGAAAGCCGAGGGAAGCTATCTATACCCTATCCAGCGCAAGCATCATCTCAAAACCATGTGATAAAAAATTAGATAGTATGCAGGCAAAGTGTAGCAGTCGAGCACAGAAAAAGGGTATGCTAAATTAGGTAGTTAACTTAGGTAGGGGGGCCGGAGAACATGTGTGGCGAAAGACAGGTTGTTAAAAAAAGCTATTCAGACGCAATAGCTATAGTCTATAGTATATAGTTAATGGTAGGGACTAGGGTATAAAATGCATCTCAAAATCAAGAATACCGTGCGAGGGGGCACTCTAAAAGGAGCCCCCATCATATAATTTCCTTGCATGCAGGGGGAAATACTTAACGTCAGCCATTCCCGAAAATAACATGGTGACAGCCATGCTTCTGGGTGATACTCGTCCCCAACCAAGAAGTACCGGTATTCGATAGCAGGGATTCACAAAATATATGGCAAAAAATCGGGGCGTATCTGTGCCCCTATACTCTACAAATTCACGACCCCTAGTATCGAATACTTCTTACCTGGACGAGTAATTTATCCCATTCTCAACAACTTCAGGCTGGTTTCCAACAACCGAGGTAAGGCCTTTAAGAAAAAAGGTCAAACCAAACCAAAACTGTGGAACTCCTCTTCTAATACTTCTGCGCATGTCCCGCTGCCAATAGATAAATTGTGTGCATTAGCTACTGAAATTTATGACGCAAAGCTCTTTCTGAAAGTTTAAACAGGGTTATACTAGAAACAGAGTACACCACGAGGGCATAATAGGAATGCAAGAGAGACGGCCCAGAAAGACATAAGAAATGGGTGGAGTGGGAATATCCCTCCTACTGTGGTTACTACCAGACGACGAATGCTAGAACTCTAAGGTTATTTCAAAGCTCAAGGCCAGTCAAATATACTAAATGAGATTGAATAAGAGTTATATAAATGTGCGAATGAATTTATCAAAGCAAGATCACAATCCTAAGTAAAGTTATGACTACTGTAAGAATACATCCATGCATTATGTCAGACTACTCTTTTGAGATTGGGTGAAGCCACTATATTATTCAATAAAGGAGCGGATTCAGTACTATGCCGTGACAAGGGGATCCAACTTGGGATCCTGAATTGTTCTTACCTTTTGGTTACAATTTGATGGCTCTGATATTTTATTATTATGATACCATTATTTTAAATTGGAGATACTTTAAGTTTCTTTTCTTTCCTAGCCCATGCCTTAGGATGCTTGCCACGGGTTTTCCAGCTTTTTACGACTGAATTTAAAGGCCTGACAAAAAAAACAACGGTGGGGGGAATACTGGTACACCCCGACCCTGGGGATAGAGCAGCTAGTTCGCTCGGAGAAGGGGTATGAACGGACGGTACCGGAACAGGTAACAATTGCTTAAAACTCCTGGACTCCGGAGATTAGGTTCCAACCCCAGCTAGGTCGATTCGGGAGGGGACAACATATTGTAGGGTTGGTTGGTTGGACAGTGGGCGGAAGGACGGAAAGGATCAAGGTTGGTTAGAGCTAGTTGGTTGGTTGGATAAGCAGAGCAGATACGAATACTTGTGATATACTGCATCTATCATGCGGTTCCAGACGTTCTCAGGAAGCTCGGGCTTCGAGGAGAGCAGGGGTTGAGGATTAGCACTCTACCTTGGTGAGCACGAATGATGGCGTCCTTGATGGGAAGAGAGATTTTCAAACCAAATCCAGCTCAAGCGCAAGGGAAACTTCGAATTTCGCGCAACCCAAAGGGCGCTTCGGTTAACCCCCGCTCAGTGTCATCGGGCACAATGAACCTACTTTTGTAAAAAGGCTGTATTATAGAGTATGCATACATAGTACTGTAAGCTAGCCTGGTCTTTTGTCCAGCACTGCGGGTCAGGAATGCGGTAATACTATACACAGATAGGGTAACTTCAGTATCATCCAGTGCCACGAGAGAAGGATAGGGTGGTGGCAAAGAATCAGAAAGAAAGGTCTAAAAACGGAAGGCCGCGATCAATCAAGGCTCAACCCATACTTACAGGATTTGAATTAAAAAGTAAGCACCCTAAGTTCCCAATTTTACCCTCCCACCTTTTTTTTTTTTTTTTTACTGCAAAGCATACCGGCAAGTTACTCGAGTACACAAAGGATGCTCGGCTACCGTGAGCCCTGATCCATGAAGCACATGAGCTTGTGAGACGGTACCATAAAAAACGCCAAAGGGCCATCCATCTCCATAGCGCAGGACTGTGCAAAGCGAGTAAGTTTTTATGACCCCTGCGCGGAACATGGCAGTAGCGATTGGGCGGCTACAAGTGCGGGTATGTTGGCTTCCTTCCCCTCTTTCCCCCCTTCCTAAATTTGCTCTGGCAAGTCGCAGAAGTAGGCGAGTTTTTTCTTTTCTTTTTGTTTGCTTCTCTTCTCCGTAACACAAGGAACCCAGCACTATGCCACACATGCTTTCGCCGCTTTTTCGAAGGGCTGAGAGTACTGTAGACCATTACTTTGTATCTAGGTTAGTACCTTCCCCGTTTCCTGTGGCCCCTTGATTCTTACAGCCCCCTCCCGCTTCGTGCAGGGAGAGAACTATACAGAAGAGCCAGTTTGACAGGGTAGGGATACCTTACTCTCATTACAACGCCCACGATATAAACCCTATGATAGTAACTATGTTAAGGCAGGAATTGTAATCGGGATGCTACATAACAGTATTTAGGTGGATGCAATTGTCGGAGCTGACAGGAAGACCTTGGAAGCCAGCAATTAGTGCAGCTTCCTCGTTTACAAACTTTGTGGGGTCTCAAACTTTCATTATCTCACCATGAGAGATTCCACGAGACACACCTGAACAAGTGAAATAACGGACAGCACAACCAACCATACACTCAAACACTAGGCACTATTACAATTTTGACTGAAGTTCAACCTATTGTATTGCTCCAACCTGCATACGGCTCGCTTTGACGGGCGCTAGCTATGCTGTGGAATGAGTTATTCGTAGTGCCCAAGCGTTTTCGAAAGGAACTGCTATTGCATATCATCCAGATTCAGGAAAGAGGGCCAAATTTTGGCGGAATGCAATATCAGTCCTTTTTAAAAAGCGCCTCGACATTACGAGTAGTCATAGAAGCTACACCCGGCCTATCGCTAGAGAGAGACGGGCCATGCGCTGAAGTACTGTAGTATGGAAACCAAGACCCGGGGGAACGGAGAAATAAAGCACCCAAACACTTGCATTTGGGCCCTCAGTCTGATAAAGCAATTACCGATCCAGCACCTGCCATCCAAATCGAGCCCATATTCCTGAACCCCCGGCTTGCAATCCACCAGTATCAGCAGTCACAAGCACAATATTAACATATAATATTATGACACCCGTATCCAAAATGTTTACTCAGCACCGTACCGCGGCTAAAGAATCCTTGAAGGTAAGGACAGAGGGATCATCTCCCGAAGCCCATAAAACTGGTTGAAAACATCGAGAGAAAGGGAAAACAGAAAAGGGATGCTGGAAAACACAATCAATTCCAGTCATACAAATACTCAGCATAAACTTGAACACTGGAGTCCGGATTTAGTATGGGTACTCAGATATGCACAGACAATCTGCCACACAAATTTTGATCCCTGTACTCTAGTCCTTTATGTCAGGAGCCTGTAAAAAGAGCGCCTCCATTTCCTGTCTTCACGCTAGGCCCTACCTTCAAGCGCGGAAGCGGAAGAATAATCATCAATGGCAGAACTATAGCGCCCTCATCCCGTACTAGTCAAATCGGTGTCATTTGATAGCAGGGAGGAAAAGAAGGTTCAATCCGGCGAAGACACCACCTTTAGGCTACGAACAGAAGGGGAACGCAAGCCTGCCTCTCCCTAGATCGGAGATATCATAGAGCGGAAATGGGCACCGGTTCAAGGCCAATTCATGACAAGTGTAGAAAAGCGTCAGAGCGAAAAAGCCGGAAAAAGAAACTCACTATCAAGAACAAACAGGGTCCTAAAGATGCAAGCTTTACGCAACACTAGTTTACCAGTACAAACCAAATTCAAATATTAAAAGATCCACATTTTTACTAGACCGGCATGACCAATTTCAGTAGTGATGTTCAAACGTAGTGCCACAAAGTACGGGAATGTTTTCAATCCCGGGAGGCCACTGGCGGCCCTGTATCACAGACACACGACTGCGGGGGCTGAAAGGAGTAGAAAATTTAAGATCTCATTTGAATGACAAGTTAGTCCCCCCTAGAAAACGAATTGAAATAATAACATGTGAGCAATCGAGCGGTTTAAATCACCTCAAAAAAGTTTATTCGAGACTCCATGATAATCCCTGATCCCTCCCATCTATCTGAAGGCTGAGGATTATAGCCATCGCTTATGCTGCAAGTCGTACGTTTCAACGGCACTTGCACAAGCAGTTCGAAAGCCGAAACCTGCATTTCGTGGGAAGTCCTAGCTAATCCCGCTCTTTTTTGAAAGGCGAAACCCGGAGAACCTTTCCCATATTGTCTTAACAGTTACTACACATGCTAACCCTAGGGGAGTGGCATGTGCTTGTATTTGGCATAAAGTATCTGAAAACGAGATAAGGTTTGGTTCGGGGCTAGGTACCGGTGGCTGTATTTTCAGATACTTATTGCCAGATACAAGTATGGGCGGGTACGACCCCGCTTTTTAACGACCTTTGTAATAGCCCTAAGGGCAAGCTATTTGCTCCTAGTATACGTTCTAGCTCAGATGTATCCTCAGAGGGACGAGGCAAGCTGTCATAACTGGAAAAAACGAAGGGCCAAGCTACCCGAGTGAGAATGGGTGACCTTGCCCGATTCCAACCCGAAAGAAACCTGCCAAAGAAAACCTACCAAGGAAGCAAGTAAAGAGAAAGAAAAATGCGAAGGGGGGGAAAGGAAAAAAAACAATTTCTTACTCCTGATAGCTTTTAAATGCTGTAAGGAGCTGATAACTGCTGCTATGATAGGGTTTACTTCCTTCCCTGACAATTGGCATTGCTGCATCGTGAGACGCAGTAAGATTGGCCATCCCATAGAAGACTGCCTACCGCGGCCTTCAGCACGAGCACATACCAATACTGCATATAGATATCTCGGCTTCAGCCCGGTAGAGCCACATTCCTTCTTAAAGTTCAAACCACAAGAGCTGCAGTCCGGACGATTCCCCTGCTGTAACATGCACCCTCGGCTTTCCCTACACTAGAGCAGTGCACTCGCACCTCCTACTCGAGCCCCGTAGTTAAATATACAGATCTATAATACCTTAAAAATGTGCCTAAGTCCACAGCTGCACCCAAGTTCAAGCCCAGCCGCGATATCCCAAATTCACCCACGTAGTCGTTTGCGGCAGTAGTTGTCCACAAATGTCCAACCAAATAACAAAAAGGCAGAAGAGCAGACACCCCTCAAACCCAGACCAAGACCAAAGCTTGTTTTTCATTCACCCCAGCTCGGTAAAGGTTTCCAGTGCCCTGTTTACCTGAAACGGTTAGGCCGGTCCTACTCGGTATCTAGGCCGGTTGGCCTCCACTCAAAGGGGCATAAGAAGAGCGGGGAAATCATTCTTCCGAATCTTAGTCTATGATAGGTAATTTTTACAACACATAGGCTAGTGCAACAACAACGCTTTTGAATAAATTCCCGTACTCAATCATATCACATCGAGACCCCTCGCTATCCCTTAGGCGCGAGACCCGTCGTTTGTCTTCCTTAGACAACTCCTGCAACTAATTCCTGGGAACGTTGCATTCACATGCCAAAGCTCGTTGCAGTAAAATTTCGACTATGGTATTAGCAAAGCCTTAGCATTCCCCCGGATTGAACCCTTCCCTTGGCGGGAGGCATTATCCTCGAGCACTTGTCACTCGCGTGGGGTCCGATCGTGGGCTAAGTTTTCTGACCAGCAACATAAGTTACCGGTAGCTCCTCAACCGTATCAACCGCAAAGCTTGGGACCGTTACACCATCGCAGCTGGGATCAGAGAGAGCAACTTCTCTGAAGTACCGGTACTGTGCTCAGGCCTGGAGGTACCATAAGTGATGAGACAGGGGTTCACCACGGCAAAGCTTCTTGGCGCTCCTAGCATCATTCCTAAAAAGTTACCAGCAAATAAGTTCGCCAGTCACTGCACTGAGCGCTTGGGCTCCAAAATCCCTGCCCGCCTCATCACTTACATGTGCCTCCAACCCGAGCACTTGTATTACGATATACCGTACCACCCAAGGAGCAAGGAGGATCAGGGAGGAATAGTGCGGGAAAAGGCAAAAATAAAATAAAAATTATAAGCAGATACCGGTATCATACCGTATTTACTCGGTTTATTCGGACGGTCGCCAAGATGATTTTCACAGATAACACAATAATTGCGCAAGAGCTTGGCCTATTTTGGCTATGTTTTAGATTATTCAGCGGTAAAACTATGCCATAT
>Ga0307507_10004991_pt1 | contig 22472 bp, 3 predicted proteins | sample 7_EM_MG_FD_207223 | JGI IMG/M metagenome (GOLD analysis project Ga0307507, IMG submission 207223) | Populus trichocarpa ectomycorrhiza microbial communities from riparian zone in the Pacific Northwest, United States - 7_EM | ecosystem: Host-associated > Plants > Roots > Unclassified | place... | reverse complement strand
AAGGCGGCTACCCGGTGGCTCATTGGCCAAAATGTGCTAGACCAGTTCCGGGTTGCAAAGGAAATAGCAATAGAAGGCAAAGGGGCGAGTAATAGGCGCCCCCTAATAACTCTACAGGAGTAGAGTATAGTGTGTAATACTAGCGCGTCCGTAGGTTTGTTACGGCAGCAGTGGTTCCCAAGAAGGTCAAAAAGTAAGGTAGTAGAGCACCACTGGTGACTTGTAGGCGACTTGCAAGCAAGCCCTAAAAGGCGGGGAGACGGATCACGGGGTTTTCTCAAATAGAGTTTTCTCCCCACATGTATATAAGGAGTAGTCCGCGTGGGCCCAACAGGGATCCGAATCGGACGTTAAGCAATGAATAATAATAATTTATGGTCTTTAGGAAAGTTTTAATTACTATATTGCATTCTGGCTAAAGGTACTTCTTAAATTCCCAACTATTATACGCCTAGAAGTATCCTTTCTAATAAACTAAAATTTTATATTTCTTCTAACTCTATCTTTAGTCTAAAATATTTTCTATATTCTATTCTAGTTCCTTATTAATTTTACTAGATAGCGGCAGTTTTATACTATCTTTTCTCTAATAAGAAAATATAGAATATAGAATATAGAATATATTATATATAATTTCGGCAATTTTAATTTATAGGCTTAATTCCCTTTAGTTTTTCTAACTATCTTAAAGGGTTTAAGCCATTAGTGGTTTAGTTTCTTCTTAATACGTTTTATCCGGATTTTTTTTTATAGATAGTAAGACTTTATCTCCTACTTTAAATTCTTTAGGTATATATTTTTTTGTTATAGTACCTTTTTTATATAACTTAAGCGTCTAATAAGTGCTTTTTAAGTTCTTCTCTATAAATTCTTATTTGCGTAATTTTTTTAGACGCTACTAGTGCCTCCCTTTTAGGAATAATATTCTTAACATTCTAGGAGTTATTTGCTTTTACCCTAAATAGTACTTTATAAGGGGTTATTTTTATACTACTATAGATACTTATATTATATATATATTGCGCTAGAGCTAACTATAATATCCAATTATCCTATTAATAATTAATATAGCAGCGGAGGTAGTATTCTAATAACGTATTTAAACGCTCTATTAGCCCGTCTATTTATAGGTAAAAGGTAGTGCTTATTCTTTATTATATTTTTAATAGAAGACAGAATAAAGAATAAAATATATTATTAAATAAAATACCTCTATTAGATATAATTCCCCTTAATATACTAAATAAGAGCCACCGCTCTAAAAATAGATCTGCTAGTTCTACTACTATAATTATTATTATAACGGTAAAGTACCCTAAAAACTTTATATATCTATTAACGATTACTAAAATAGCGTTAGTAACCTCTTTAGTTCTTATTTTAGTAGGAAGTAAGCCTATTATAAAATCTATTATTAATTTTAATATAGGTTCCTATGGAATAAGAAGCACTAATAACTCGCTATATAGGCGATACCTGGATATCTATACCCTTTAGCACGTATTATATCTTAATATATAGTCATTAACCTTTTTAGATATTCTATCCTAAAAGTATTTCCTTTAAATGGCCTTAAGGGTTCTATTAGCACCATAGTAACCCCTAAGAGGGTCGTTATAAAAAACCTTTAGAATTTTATCTTAAACTGCTTAGTCCTTTAGGATATATATAGTACCCTTAAAGTATAATAGACCCTTTTAGTTTTACTACTATAGCTTTTTAGTAACTCTGGCTAAATTGGTCTCTATTATATCTTTCTACCTCTCCTTAGCAATAAAGGCGTCCCTCTAGTATACTTAAAGAAAAAGATCTAAAAAGGTTTTATATAGATTACTTACTTCTATTTCACCCGCCGCTATTACTATTATGGACTTAAGGCGTAGTATAAGATGTTTTAAACTATTAGTGCTAGTAGATTCTCCTACTGTTATACAGTATACTACGCTATAAATAGGTATCTTGCCTATCCCCTCTAGATCTAGAAACTTTCAGCTAATACGCCGTTAAGTTAAAGGTACTATAATACCCCTAGTATATCCCGCAGAATTCTCGCTAATTCTAAGATACCCTAGTTTTATAATATCTGCTTAGTCTATAACCTAGTCTATAACTATATCATATAGCTCTATTATTATAGTGCTTCGCAGCTATATTACCAGGACCTCTACCCTACTATAAAATTTAGTAGTTCTAGGAAAAGAGTCTTCTTTTTTTCTAAGTAAATTTTATAATATAGAAATTATTTCCCCTATACTGTCCTAAATTCTCCTAGTCTTATAATCCGGATATCTTAATAACCTATTAGTGGGATTTATTTTTTCTAGGCGGTATATAATTTTAAAGTGGTACTATAATAGTGCCTCTGCCCATCTAGCTTATTAACCACTTAACACTTTTATAGTTATAAAGTATTTTAGGTTATTGTGGTTTGTAAGGACTTTAATAGGATAATTGCTTCTTATATAATAATATCGCCAGTACTTTATTATTATACCTATCGCGAGCAGCTCCTAGTTATATATTATATAACGCTGTTCTATAGGGGTTATTTTCCTTAACTAAGACGCTATAGGATGCTATACCCCGTCCTTTAATTAAAATAAAATTGCCCCTAGGGCGAAGCCAGATATATTTATTTTAAGGTATATACATAGTTCTTAGTAGAAGTGTATTAGAATTAGCGCTAACGTAAATAAATCTTTTAACTAGTCTATAGCCTACTTAGTAGCTTTCCTAAATATAAAGGGTCCTATCTTCTTGCCGTTCTTAAATCTCTTTAGCAGATTGGTAATTAAAAATACTACTTATATATAATAAATAATAAACGTTTAGTAGAAGTTTGCCGTATTTAAGAAAACCTATACTTCTCTAAATGTTATAGGGTAGGGCTATTCCCTAATGGCGTCTACTTGGATTTTCTTTATTAATACTCTATTAATACTAACGATAAAGCCTAGAAAATTAATGCTAGTAGTATAGAATTTTTTTTTTGGTTTATATAGAGCTTATATTTCCATAGTTTCTCTAGTGCTATTTGCACGGAGTATATATGTCTGAATAAGGTTCTGTAATATAGTAGACACAGTTGCTTGTAACCAATTGGGTTGACCACGTGAGCTAAGCGAGCTCAGGAGATCCATCAAATTCCACCTGTAGAAGTAGAAGGAAAGAAGAAATTGATTGAAACCAAAACCCCCCCCCCACCGTGATTCCAACAATATATATACTTTATAGTTATTAGAGTAGACTATAATATTATTAAGGTAGATCATATATATCGTATTCAAGAGGCTTAATAATGCCTTATTAATATAGGCATAAAATATTGCCGGTACTTTAGTAAGCCTAAATAGTATTATTAGGTACTTAAAGTGGCCCTACTATATTTAAAACGCCGTTTTTTACTTATTGCCAGCTTTAATCCGGATTTAATAGTATATATCTTTTAGATCTAATTTTGTAAATATTTTTACACCTAATAGTTTATTAATAAGCTCCCCTATTAAGGGTAGCAGGTAGTATAATAGGGTAAAATAGGCCACTGCTTAGTGCCTTGGCATTTTCCTATATATATTAAGCCTTCGACTTCCCTCCTTCTTATTATAATAACCCTACCAGTTATAGAAAAAAAATTCTTTCTTTCTTACTAACTGCTTTCTACTAATTGATTCTTATTAATTATAACTAACTAACTAACCAACCAACAGACTAACAGGCCATACTGTAACTTTCCTATCTAAGAGACACCGTACCCTCCCATATATTATTTAGCATTCTATATAGGGACAATGGCAAGCTCTTTAGATTAGAAGTCTAGTGCTATATATATATAAGACACGTAAGAATATATTATAACTATAGAAGGACAACCAGCTATAGAAGAACGGCCAGCTAGGTAGATAAGATGTTAGTAGAAAACTAGGCAGTATTAAATAGCGAGGGGAATTAGGTAGACCCTAAATAGAAAAACTGTGGAAAAGAAAGGACAGCTAAACCTAATATATAGGCTAAGGAGTGGCAAAGGTTTTAGAAAGTTATATATAAGGATATTAAACGAACCAGCAAGCTAATTAGACAACTTTAACCGGCGGTTAGAGTTACCTAATTTTAACTACCTGCGCACAGACATAGCTAGAATATTATTAAAGAAGAGACAGCAGGTAACTAAGGGCTAATTAGTTAGATAGAAACGAGATCTAAGATATCTAGTGGTAAAGGAAGTTAGTACTGCCTTTAGAAATAGAAGAGAAAATACTAAACAAGGTCGCAAGCATATAAAATTAGATCTGCCCTTAAAAGCTTCCTATTCTAGCTTAGTTTTATCTTCTTTTAAGTTGTCTAGATTATATCAGCGGCAGCTTTAGAGATATTCTATAAAGAAGTAGATATAGACAGAAGCGTAAGGCTTAGTAGCACCCTACTATATAGAATGACAGCAGGCTAAAATAGACGGACGTATTAAGACCTAGTAGTGGTAAAAGATAAAAATTCCATGCTCTCTTAGGGAGACCCCCCCTTATATATTAAGAAGCAGATACTATCTGTTAGGGATATAGCTATATAAGTAGACTAGCCAAAGCATGCACCTATTAAGGTCCCGCTAGGATAGTTATTTAGAACATCCTCTATTAAGACTACAGCTATATAAGTAGACGTACCACAGCGCTTACCTGTAATACCTAGAACTAATAGCCCCTAGTAAACGAAGGATATAAGCCGTAAGGACTACCTGTAAGCTCTTAAGGAAGCTCTAAATACACCTTCTTATAACTAATAGTCGACGGCTTAAGACAGGATCTATATTATGGTTTAGCCTATACCAGCCCTAGGAACTATAGAAACTCCTTACTTTATAGGGCAGAACATATTGTAGTTTATCAAATAGTACGAACGGCTATATACCCAATATCGTATAATAAGTAAGAAGAAGCACCAGAGCCTTTCTAAGTACAATAATTACTAGATAGGGATATAGATCTAAAGTCTGCCTAAATTTATAGCTAGTAGTTAGATAGAGTTTATAAGAAGGCTTAGAATAGAATACTAAGGAAGTAACTACTATTAATAGATAGAAACAGTAGAATTTTTAGAAGCCTATATACTATAGTATAGGGACAATCCACCAAGTAGCATGTATAAGTACTATAGGCAATTCAAATTAATCTCCTAAAAGGCTACTAAAGCTGGTAATTTAGATAACTATAAGCAAGGATACTAGTTTATAAAAGGACTTCCGCTTAAATATTAAAGATATATTATAGCCAAAACGGGAGCTAATCTAGATAAACAAAACTCCTTTAACTTCTATTAGCTATAAAGAGCTATAAAAAACAGACTTAGTTTATATAAGGGCGTAGATTGTCTATTAAAAATAGACCATAAGGAGTAGAGCCTTTGTTAGCTAGTTAAACAGTTCTATAATTAGCAGCTAGTTATAAGCAAAGATGCTACCCTTTAACCACCTATAATCTTTTAGCCAAATAAAACAGCTAATGTTTGTTATACTAACTAGGAAATGGACCTAAAACCTAAGAAGCTTAACTATAGGAGAAAAGGAAGACTTCTTAACCTAGTTAGATTAGGAATATAGGAAAGAGCCTAGATGCCGCCTATATTTATAGACTAGGAAATAAGCTAGGAAATCTGTATTACTACATGCAAGATTTCACCAGTATCTTAGCCAAAGTAGTAGCTGTAAAAAACCTTCCTAAGTAAAAGAAGAGGTAGTGGTTTATATAAGGACTCCCCATTAAATACTACAGGTATATAATAGAAAAGATAGAAGCCATAGTAGACAAGCCTAGTACCCTTATGTTTAAAAAACTAAAGGAGACTATAGAGTTAAGAATAATAGCCATAGAGAACGTTAAGCGAATAGTTGTTCTTCCAGAGGATATCCTAAATATCTAGCTTATATAGGAGCTACGATAGTAAAGGAATAAGCTTAACCACTAAAGAAAAGGAATGCCTCTAGGCCTAGCTAAACTAGTATATATAGAGGAGCCCTAACGTAGTAGTAGTCACCTACTATGGATTAGGAAATAGATAAAATAGTTAGCTAGCTAAAGAGCCTAAAGCTAAATAAGACGGAGCTTATAGTAGCTATATGGTTAATACTATTTCTTAACTGCATCTAAAAAGACCCTAAAAGGTTTACGGAGTTATTAAATTAGGCTATAGTTTAAAACCTAGTACAAGGATATAGCTTAGCACTAGAATATAAAAACTGGCAGAATAGTATCTAATTTCCCTTTATTCTATAAGGCTATTAATTTCTATAAGACTATTAACCTTTATAAAGCTCTTAATATCCGCAAGATTCTACTGCCTTTAGATAACTATGGCAGGATATATAGGGTTAGTAAGGTATATAAGGACAAAGCTAATAAACCTATTTTAGATGTAAAGGGAGTTACCATTTTACCAAGCATAAGTGTTAAGGCTTAAAGGATCTTATTTAGTAAGGATTTATATATCTATTTAATTAAGGAAGACTAGTAGCTAGGATATATAAACAACGTAAACCTAAACTTCTGTGGCTTATAGTAAGGTTTTTAATAAGCGAAATTCCAGCTAATAAAATATTGGCATTTGTTAATGTCGGTATCACCGGGGGGGGTACTGCAATTGCAATATAAGGTAACTGGTTCTTGGTTTATTCGTGTCTTCCTTTCTACCAAAAGAGAAAGAAAGGGGTAGTAAAGGTCGGGCTATCTATCGGGCCGTGGGTGGTCAGGTGACCTACGCTACGCATACAGCCCCTGCCGCATACGCTCTGCGCGTAACGTTATTTACAACCTCTACTTGTACAGACAGTTAATATTTGCAGTGTTAATATTAAATATTGGCAATAATTTAGATAAAATTATTATAATAAAATATACTTATTTTAAAAATAAAGATTATATAAATTATTGGCATAGATTGGCAGTTTTATAATAATTATTAGTCTGTTATAAAACAAACTAGAATCCTTAGTATGCAGATCCCCAATTTTTGCACCTGGCGTTACGTATAAAACCGTAAGATAACCGGCCTATTTCTATGTTAAACGCGCCTTATTGTCTATATAACGTCCCTATTATTAGTTAGTAAATTAAAGCCAATATTACCCTACTATTTACCATTTCTTAACGCGTTTTTTAGTATTATAGTATTAATAAGAGCTAATAAGAGGCCCTTCTTAAACCCCTACTCTACGATGGTTAGAAATATCTAACCATCGCCTCCCTTCTATACTCTACCATTGCCTCCCCTTCGTCCTCTGCCGTCGCCTCCCTTTCGTCCTCTACCGTTGCCTCCCTTTTGTCCTCTACCGTTACCTCCCTTTTGTCCTCCACTGTCGCCTCCCTCTACTCCCCCTCCGTTGTCGCTATGGCGCCGCAGCCTATATAGGCCCTAAAGATACATTACTGGACCTAATACCAGATATACCTACTACCTACTATAACCAGTCTATAGCTATTACGCTATAGACGACCTTTACTCTAACTAGTCTATAGCTATTACGTTATAGGCGTATAGTAGAGGTACTATAAGTGCACTAATATACTATGGGCGTACTGCGGGCATACTATAGGCGCACTATACTATAGATATAGAAAATAACTACTACTATAATATACTAATTTACCGTAAATATACTGTAAGATATCGCGATATAGATAACTACTATATATAGGCATATTGTAGATATATAGATAAGGGTAACTAGATATATACTATAAGTAAATTTCTTAGCCCTTAGATATTCTTTTAATTAATAGTAGCAGCTAGGCCTAACCGCTAGGTTTAAAGTACCTTATATATCTTATCCCCTATAAGGCCTTAATATTCTACCTCTTATAACTTAGTAACTGGCTTCGCGTTCTTATTACGTAGATATAATTGTCTAGCTATAGCGTATATAGGAGGCTTAATAAAGCTCTAGTAGTAGAGTTGTATATTAGTAGGCTACGCGACTAATTTAGAAATTACGCGAAGAATACTTAATATATATATATATGGATTAGTTAAATTAAGCCAAATACTAAGCCTCTCTGCAGCCTTAATTGTATATATAAGATTTATGCCCAATATACGTAAAATTTATATGTAGTATATATTAAAATCTGCCTAATATATATAAGAACTTGACCTAAAATGCATTAATTTTAGATATATATTATAGACTAGAGACCATAGGGTTTGTAGGAGGATTTTATGGTTTTATATATAAGGCTATGTGTAAAAATTAGGAATCTATATATTAAGGATTCTAGTTTGTTTCGTAACAGACTAATAGCCATTTTAATAATATCAGTAACTCGCGTAGAGCTTATTTTAGTAAGCGACTTAGGTGGTAAACGCGATAAATCTCACTAGTACTTAACTAGTATAGCTTTATATAAAACCCCTACTAGCTTTATTAAATCTCTACTAGCGTTATATAACCCCTATACTTATAAGCGCTGTCTTATTTACCATTTAAGGGCCTTTAGTGCGAGAATATAGGAGGGTTAACTATATACAGAACGCGACGCGACTAAAGAGCAATATATCTCTACTAGTTAACTAGTTAACCACTTTAAAAGGTAATTAATTATATTTTAAGGGCCGCTTTATGTGAGGGCGCGAAGAGGCTTTGGGGAAGATTTAAAGGAACAATATAAATTCTATCTAAATCTAAGGGTATATAGCTCTTGCTAAGTACAAGACGTTGCGTGAAGAAGAGAAAGGAATATAGGAAACTTGTAACTAAATATTCAAGGTCTTAGCAGCAGACGCGTAGGCACGAGCCTACGCGGATTTTAATAGGTTTCGACCAAATTCTATTACATTAGTAGAATTTGGTGGAATTTAATTAAGTCAGCGAAATTTAGCGAAATTTAATTAACTTTGTAGAATTTGGCAGAATTTGATTAAAGCATTAGAATTTATCTGTTAAGTGTTTTACCAAGACATTCTTACTGTAACTGGGCTAGTCCCATTATAGTACCCCCCCTTTAGCTGAAGGTTTAAAATAATTTATAACTTATTGCCTTATAAGCGTTATAATATAGTTTAAGTTTTTTTTAATTTTAAGTTTTCTGCTATTATGTTTTATGTCTTTATGTTAGGTGGCAGTTATTTGCCTTTATATTATGTCCATCTAGCCAGAGTAGGCCGCGAAGGATAGTCTTTATAGAATTCTTTTACTAAGGAAGGCGCGTTAGCCTTAATCTAATTATAGGTTTCCTAGGTTTATGTTTTATATCCTTCCCACTTAATAAAAAGTTTAAATTGTTTAGATTATATTTTCTATTGCATATCATTAATTAAATTAATAAAGTAAGAACCATTACTGTTATTAATAATTACGGAAGGTAGTAGCGACAATTTACAAGTTATAGGATTATCTTTTAAAGGTTGTAATAAGCTTACATAAAACGTCAGGTATATTTTTATTTTAGTTAGCAGTTTAAGCTTATAGGCGTATAGGCTTAGTTTTTTCTTAATTTAGTATAGGCCCGCGAACTTCTAATTAAGTTTCTTTAAAGGCCGTTAAGTCTTTAGGTTTTGTATATTTAGGTAGGCTATATTATCTTCCTTAAAGTCCCATACAGGAGCTTGTCCTTTATTTGCATGCCATTCCTATAACATTTAAGCGTATATTAATTTACTTTGTAATAGTTCTATTAACTACTTTATTTAATTAGCAAAGTTATATACGTTAATTAACTGGATCCGTTTAATCGTGGGTCCTATTATATTAATATTAGGTCATGGTTTAAATCCAAGTTAAGGGTCTTGTCCGTAGGTTTTATAAAATAGTGTCACGCCTATTAATACGTTTATCGTATTATTTACAGTAAACTTAGTTAAAGGCAGCTATTTTTCCTAGTCGTCTTGTAGGTAGGAGCAGTATATTTATAAGTATTATTCTATAATCGCGTTTATAATTTTGGTTTAGCCATCTATCTCTAAATAAAATATAGTTAAGAGTTATATTTAAATGCTTAATTATTTATATAGAGCTTACTAGAAGTCTAAAATAAACTAGCTTCTATAGTTAGATATTATTAAGTTAGGAAGTCTATGTAGCTTAAAGACGTGTTTAACAAAACATTTAGCTACTAATATTATATTAATTAAGTCCATGGGAATCATATATTGTATTTTTATAAGGCAGTTAATAACTACTATAACATTTATAAACCTATTACTGTTAGGTAAGTTGACTATAAAGTTAATTAAGATATCGCGCCATCTTTATATTGGAATTGGTAGTGGTTAAAGTACTCCTTGCTTCTTTATATAAGAGGTCTTTTTATGCACGCATATTCTGTATGCTTAAACGTATTTTTATACGTAGTTATATATTATAGGCTAGTAATATGCTCATTAAACAATTTTATAAGTTTTTGTATGGCTAGGATGTCCTACTATAGGGGAGTTGTATATAAATTTAAGTATCTTAAATTGTAAGGGTTTGGAATTTGGAACTACTATCTTCTATTAATAGTACAATTAATTGTTTTAAATTTTGTATTTAGCGAGTGTAATATCCTTATACTATTGTTTTCTAGTTTGGATCGCCTTTATTATATCTACTATCTATATATCATTTTTATATTTGTATTTGTCGGTACCAATTTAATGGTATAAGTGAGTCGTGTCTAGGGACACGAAATACGTATAGTATCGTATGCTCATTTAGACGGTGGTGACTGTCGGTTCTATTAAGGTGGGCTACGTGGTCTATATACTAACGCACCTCCCCCCTAACTAGCTAGTGTTTCAGGGGTGCACCAGACGCGTAAGCGAGTGGGTATACCGAACGCGCAAACGTGTACTTGGTGTATCAAACGCGTAAGCACGTGGTTAGTACAACAGGTGCTGTAATTATACAGTATTCTATTAGCTTATTAATTCCTATTTCCTATTTATTAACTTCTAATTTATTTTTATTAAGTTCTATATCTAGAAATATAGGATGTAGTTTTTTAAAACGTTTAGGGGGCAGTAAGATCTATAATTAATTTGTAATCCATTTGTTTAAAGTATTTGCAGGTAAGTCCTATAATCATTGTATTAATATATTAGGCTTTTAATTAAGTTTGCCTAGTTAATACGTAATCTTAAAGTCAAATTATAAGAGGTATTCGGCTCAATAAATTTAGCGCTATATTAATTATTTTATAGTTATAAAGTACTATAGGTTCTTATAGTCCGTTAATACATATATTGGGAACAATAATCCTTTAAGCTTAGGACGCCATTGTTTAAAACATTTAATGATCGTAAGTAGTTCCTTATTGTATATCTTATAGTTTAATTCAGTAGGGGCAAGTTTTTAGAAAAGAAATGCTACTAGATATAGTTTACTATTCTTATTATATTATGATAACACTCCCCCTAGCGCATAATTAGATAAGTTAGTTTTGATAGTATATTTAAGGTTAGGGTTAAAGTAAGCAAGAATTAGAGCAGTTATAAAGCGGCGTTTTAAATTATTAAAAGCTTGTTTATATCTAGTGGTTTATTTAAATTTTATATTCTTTTTTATTAGGTTTACTAATAGCTAGGCAATTTCTAAGAAGTGGTTAATAAATTAATGATAGAAATTTATAAATCCTAAAAATCTTTAAATGTCTTATACATTGCTAGGGCTTTTTTAGTTTATAATTGCAGCAACTTTCTTAGGGTCCATTTTAATTCCGTTATAGGATATAATTAAGCCTAAGTATATAACCTTAGACGCGTGGAACTTGCATTTTTTAATACCGCATTATAAGCCTATATCTTGTAAGCGTTTAAGGACTATTCTAATGTGTTTCTAATATTTAGAAAGTAAGGACGAGTAAATTAAAATATTGTTAATATACGCAGTAACAGATATATTAAGGAATTTACAAAGCGTATTATTAATGTATTGCTAAAACGTACTGGGACCGTTCTTTATACTAAATAGCATTACTAGGTATTTAAAGAGTCCCTATTATATATAAAAAGCTATATACTTCTTATCTCCTTCACGTATACAGATTTTATTAAAGGCGGCAACTATATTAAGCTTTATAAAGTACTATGCCTTTGCTAAACAGTTAAGCGTCTCTTAAATTAAAGGAATTGGATATTGGTTTTAAATTATAATTATGTTTAGAGCTTAATAATTAATATAGAATCTTAAGCCTCCTCCTAGCTTTTTAATAAATAGTATAGGTAAGGCAAATAGAGATTAACTATAGTAAATAAATCCTTTTTCTAGATGCTTATTAAGGTATTATTATATTATAAGCAGTTCTTCTTATAATATACCATATAGCGGACCGAACTTTAGTGCTATGCCAGGCTTAAGTTCTATCTTAAAATTGTGTTTCTCTTAGTGTGGGGCTAGTTAGTCTACAAATTGTTTTTTAAACTTGTTAATTAGGTTATAGTACTTTTTAGGCACAAGAGGTTAAGGATTAGGATATTATTTTGGTTTTAGTGCTTTCTTAATATCTTCTATGGTTATAGCAAAGATTTTATAATCTTGTCTTTTTGCTAATAAGATAAAAGGCGTGGCCTATATTATACAAAATTTAAAAGGTTTTAATATAACATCTTCGCATTCTTTACCACAATTAGTAGTTATAGATTTATTATATTGGCTCGAAGTTTATAGCAAGGGTAATTTATATTATATTAAATTTAAATAGTTATGTGCATATTTATAGGGCAAGTGGTTTTTTAAGTAATAACTTCGGCAGTAGGTTATATAGAACTTTAGTATTTCTTTAACCCAGCTAATTAAAGGGTTGTATTATTTTAGCCATTTATATCCAAGTATTATCTTATAGTGCTTTAAGGGTGTTACAAATAGGGAAATGTATTTAAGGTATTTATCTATCCACAATTTTACAAGAGCGTAGTACGTTAGTTCGCTATATATTAAGGGTTTGCCGTTAAAGCCTTATAAGCCTTAGGGCTCGTCAAGTTTCTTTAAATTTAGGTGTTAAGTTTTTGCATAGTTTGTGTTAATAAAGCCTATACTAGTAGCTCCACTGTCTATAAGGATTTATACTTCCTTCCATTTTCTAAGTATTTGAATTTCGCCGAGTATATTAAGGGAATTATATTATATATTAGCGCTAGAAGAGCCTAGACACTTATACTCTTCCACTTTTTATCCTAAGGCGTGACTTAACCTTAGGACGATTCGTTTTCCGAGTTAACTAAAGGTAAGGTGCTTCGTGGCGTCCAAGTACGATTTATAGGGCGGTTATAATTTGGGGGATGAGTACAACTTAAGAAACAGGTATGATTTGAGGATTAGGTACGGCTTAAGGAGTGGGAGGAACTACAGCGGACCTTTTTAAAGGGGTAAGTTCGGCAGTGCTTTTAAATATATCCTTTTTTACCATATCTAAAACATTCTCTATTTGTGGCTCGTGTTCTTTGTTTATTAGTTCCTAAGGGTGCATAGGATTGAGCGGCATTAAGGTCTATAGGGTCATATATAGGGCTTTTAGGTCTTAAAGAAGGATTATGCTTTAGGGCATATACTGGGTTTATGGAGTTTTAAATATAAGGTATAGTTAGCTTTAGAGAACAAGTCTATTTATTATATTAAAGGTCCTTGTTAATTTATTAATATATTATAGCAAATTTAGATAGGTTTTTTGGTAGTTCCCTGCCTACTAACTAGGCTTTAATTTCATCTAAGATAGCTTGTCAAAGGGCAGCGACTCTAGCGGCTTCGTTCTAATCTAGTTTGCTAATAAGGCCTAAAAATTCCGAAAAGAAGCTAGTAAAGTCTCAGTTCCGTTATTATAGGTTTTTAAGTTTGGTAACAGCTATATGTTTACGGCTGGCGTTATTATATATTTATTCTAGTAGAGAGACAAAGGGTTTAAAATTAACGAAAGTGCTATTATGGAAGAATAGATCTATGGTTTATATAGTGTCCTTTACTTAAATAAGACATTCTATAGCTAACCTTACTAGCCTTAGTGGGGTATTAATTATAGTTTATTAAGAGTTTAAGACGGAGCTTGGTTATAAAGGGATATAGGTTATCTCGGTTTCTATTAAATATTAGAGGATTAGGGAGCTTTTTAGATTTTACAGTAGGTACTAGGTTCGCTATAGGTGTAGGTTAAGCTACTATTACTAGTTTAATGTTTACATTTAACGGGTTAGGTTTAGGTACCATTATTTTAATCTTATTTATAGGTGTTACTGTTAGGGTCTATAACGTAAATGCCTTAACGTTATGGAGTTCTTTACGGAATACTTCCATTAATTGCTGGTGCTAGGCTTCTAGTGCAGCCTACTACTGAGCTAAGGCGTCCGTAAAGGACTATTATATTATGGTTAACCATTCCCTAACTAGGGTTATAATACTTATGGTTATTAAAAGGGATTTAGGTTCGTTTGCCATTTTAATAGTAGTTATTTTAACGCAACGTAATATAAGGGCGCGAAGAGGCTTTGGGGAAGATTTAAAGGAATAATATAAATTCTATCTAAATCTAAGGGTATATAGCTCTTGCTAAGTACAAGACGTTGCGTGAAAAAGAGAAAGGAATATAGGAAACTTATAACTAAATATTTAAGGTCTTAGCAGTAGACGCGTAGACACAAGCCTACGCGAATTTTAATAGGTTTCGACCAAATTCTATTACATTAGTGGAATTTGGTGGAATTTGATTAAGTCGGCAGAATTTAGCGGAATTTAATTAACTTTATAGAATTTGGCAGAATTTAATTAAAGCGTCGGAATTTATCTGTTAAGTGTTTCACCGAGACATTCTTACTGTAACTAGGCTAGTCCCGTTACACTTTATTTATCTATATACTTATTTATACATTTTAGCTAATATAAAGTTCTAAAATTATAGGTTGAAATTTCTTAACGCGTTTTGTTGGGTCGACTATGGTGTAAATCCTCTCTTAATGCCTTAAAGTAAGCGGTATTACTAACGCTAATATAGCGACTTGCGCTATAAACCCCTAACCTTTTTAGCCTCTTTAACTCCTCCTAAGGCCTAGTTATATACTGCTTAAATAAAATATATATTAACCTTAACTGTCCTATAGCTCTAGAGGCTTATATTAGATAGTTTTAAACCCTAAAATATTAAGTATTAAATAGAAATGCTTACCTATGCTATATGCCGACTCCTTAGGGGAAAGAATCCCTATACTTAGTAGGTTAGGGCGCTTTGTTAACTAGTTTATAAAATGGAAGATACTATACTTATTATAAAAACTAGCTTTAGTAAAAGTATTATATTTTATACTTTCTTAGTCTTAACCAGACAGATTATAATATAGCTTATCTTATTAAGTAAACTAGGGGAGGAATAAGTTAAGTTAATTTATTAATACCCTGATATAAACCTATGCTTAATATTAGCGGATATAAAATTTTAGAACCCTTAACTGCTTAAGGATATTAAGAATAGTATATATACCTATATACTACTTAGGCTAGAGTAAGCTATATCTCCTAAATTCCAAAAGATCCTATAGGATCTATTTTTTTAGTGTCGAGTTGGACTGGTGGCTATTAATAAGTGTTATATACTCTACTAGTAGAAGGAGTTTTAGAGCGACTTCGTCTTAATCTATAAGCTACGCCGGTCTCTCCTGTTAAGTATTATTTTCTTTAGCTGCTCCGTAACTATAGATATTAAGATAGAGTAAGTAGTAAAATAGTATAGTAGGTTTTAGCCGGAGGGAACTAAACTAGGTATATTAGAGATTATCTATACGTTTATTAACTAACCAGATATCTTAATTTGTGTATTTCTAATACTAAAAGGAAAGATAAACTGCTATAAATAGTTACACTTTTTACTTAACTAAGCAGTTAAGTCTTTAGGCGGTGGTTTAACCCCTTAGAAATTTCTAAAAATAATTATATTTCTTAATAGTAGAAGACGTATCGCGGTAGTCTCTTAGTACCTTAAGAAGTCTCTTATCTAGAAGGGCTACTTAGCGTATTTTGCAAATTAGATAGTTGGGATATATATATCTTATATGGCGAAGCATAATTAGGATAGGATATATAATATCTTCCACAGTAAGGAGTTAGATATTTGGATTATAGTAGCTATAACTACTCTTAGAATAGGTATAGATATTCTAGATATTTATATAATTATCTAATAGAATTTCCTAATTATAGAATACTAAAAGGAGTTAACTTAAGAAGAAGTTACTAGTTAAATAACGTCTAAGCTAAAATGTAGATATAATATACTCTTACGTAATCGCCAGACGAGTTAGTTATAGTAATTATTTTCTTAGAGGAGTAGTCGCGAGTCTGATTTAGATTATAATAGTAACTTATTAGACTAGTACCCTTATTTAAACCGGGAACTTAACAGTATAGCTACTAATTAGTTAACTAGTAAGAATAAAGTTTATCCCTAGATAAAGTAAGAGATTAAAAGTAGGGACTCTATAAGCGATTGTTAGAGGGCTATGCTAAATAGTAACTACTACAGTAAATACCTACTTAAGTTTCTCTAGGAGGATAAATGCAATCCTAAGACTTAAACTCTAAAGGCACTATAAGAAAGTTGTTATAATAGTATAGGTTATAACCCTAATTTTCTTATTATAACTACTATACCGGCTGCCCTAGTCTCCCTTTAAAAACTAACCTTAGGCTTAAAGTAAGGTATTACTCTTTAATGTCTGGCTAAGTGGTGTTAAGTATAAGTGGATAAGTTGGTCCTAATAGAAGAAAGATTTGCTCTAATGCCTTCTTTATATTTCTTGCCTAGTCGCTACTAGTAGGTAATTGCACGCGCCTTTAATAAGGTTACCTCGGCTACCAAGTTTCTAATATAAACTGTAGAAGATCTCTGTAAGTATTTCCTATTAGATAAATAGAAGTATACTATAGCTTAGGGAGAATAGCTAGTTTAGTTCCTTTGCTAGAATATAGATAATATACTAGCTAAGTAGTTAAGGTCTAGGAAACCTAAGAAACTAGTATCTAGCACTAGTGACTTATTACCTATAGCTGGTAGCGCTAGTAATAGTAAGCTTATAGCTGATAAATAAAGAGTATAGGTTATAGAAAGATAAACTAAGATTAATAATAAGACTGCTTTGCTAGTTATATTATAGCAAAAGAAGCTGAAAAAGAACTATATACGCTTATTTGGCTTAATATTAGAATCCCCTTTCTTAATAGTGGTGCCATCTTTAGCTAGAGGAGTTACTCCATCTTCCCTTAACTAGTGTAATATACCATCCCCTCTGCTATAGTATAACCAGTTACTAGGATAAGGTTATACCGGTTATAGCAGCAAGAAATTAAATATAAGTAGTTATAGGAACTAGAATTATAGAGTAGTAAGAGTATAGTACCGGAGACTAAACTGCTGGTATTAGAGACTTAACTAATAATACTGGAGACTTAACTAGTGGACTCTTAGACTGTTTTGCTGACTAATAGTATAGAGCCTAGCTTGGAACTACCTATAACTTCTAGTAGTAGAACTTATAGAGGCAGGAAAAAAGGGTAAGGACTATAGATTCTACTACTAATAAAATATAGTAGGGTTTAGAGGGTATAGCTTCTATCTTATATAGGCGGTTAATATTAGCACCTACTAGTAAGAATATTAACGGCCTAGTATTAAAAAACTATAGTAAAGAGATAAGAAATAATGGGCGGGATAGATGTAAGCGGTTATTAATACCAAAAGCTATATATTTAGGAATGTGGGAGGTATAAATAAGAAGGGCTTAGCATTTCTAGACAGTAGTTTATTACGTACTAGTAGGGTATAAGTAGTTAATCTCTAAGTAAACTTTTATATTAAATTAAACAAGAAAGCAGTTAAGGAATTAATTGGCCTATTTATTTAACTATTCTAAAGGCTATAAGTTGCCACTTATTTATCCCAAAAAGAAAACTATAGATCCATCTATTAAACTATCTATTAAACTATAATCTATTAGTTATATATATGATTCTTAGGCAGCTTATAAAATATACTCTTTATTATTATATATATTTATAAATATAGGCCTAGGTTAACAGGTTAATTAGGGAGGAGCCTAAGCAGTTAATAATAGAGGATTTTAAGCAGCCTAATTATAAGGAGCAAACCGCTAGAAAAGAGGCCGGTAAGTTAAAGTAGAAGGAGTCTAAGGGGTTAAAGCTAAAAAAAGTAGAGCGTTAGGAGGGAGTTTAAGGAGTTAGGTAAGGATTTATAGAGATGCGCGAGAGTGGCTAGATTAAGGAGTTAGGAGGAGCTAGTTAATCTACTAGTAGAGGTATACTATTATACCGCTTTATCTAGTTTAAAAACCAAGCTACCTATTTCTTAGAGTTGCTAGTAAACCGGCCAACTAGTTAACTAAGACTTAAAATATTATTAAAGGATATTAATAATATGTGTATTGTATTGCTGTATAGCGGCAATTTATTAAAGAATAGATTAAGTAGTTGTACTTAATAGTTTAGTTAATTATAAGTGTTGAGACTTGCTACTACTATATATTAAGGTAAAAGGAACGCTAAAGTAGTTAACCCGCGTATAATACCAATTATAATAGCACCTTAATAACTTACTATATTAAGAAGATTGGTCTAACGTTCCTTTATTAGATAGACTAGTAGTAGTTAGGTAGACGTACTTAAGGCTACGCTATAAGACGCTGGAGCATTATAACTATAACTAGTTAATATTAGAGTACTCCTACTAGTTAATACTTAGCCTATAGAAAAGGCATACGGCTATTATTACCTCTCCCTAAGAGGCGTGGGCTCCTTATTATCTAATAGCTTAATAGGGTTAAACTACTGCGACTCCTATAAGGCATATAAACGTTATTATCTCTCCCTAAAAAGTGGGGGCTACTTATTATCCGACTGCTGTAACTGCTAAGACTACTAAGACTGCTCCTAGCTGGTATTACCCTTATTTTTATTACTGCTAATTATAATTAATTTACCGGTATCTTTACTACTCTTATTACTACTAATTTAAGTTAGCCTACTTAAGGAGCTAAAGCGGATAGTATATATCTAAAGAGGCTGGCAGCGGTTAACTAGGTTGTGGTTTATATCCCAAGTTAACTGCTAGCCTACTTAACCCCTATAAGTGACTACTGCCTACCTATTTATAGCAATAGTATTAGAGGTGCTAATTAACTAGTCCTTAATATTGTTTAGAGTTACTATATCTACGCCCTTAGGTGGAGTCTAGTCGTGAAGCCTATTAGGGTAGAGGTAAAGCAATAGCTATTAAATCCGTGACTTTAGGAACCTAGTAGTATATATCTTAAATAGGTTAAGACAGAGGATATTAAAAAAGTTAATATTAAAAAAAGAGGAGTTGGGACGGCTAGTAAAGCTATTAGGATTATAAATGCTAACTATAATAAGTGATCTACTATAAGTAGTTAGTAAGACGGTTTTCTTAAGATAATAATATAAGAGGTATAAGGTATAAACCGTGCAGTAACTTAAAGGGGTAGACTGTAAGAAGTAAGGAGTTAGTAAGTAGTTATTAACTGTAATAAATAAGGCAGAGAGAGCAGAAATAAGGGTAGTTTTTAACCGTAACTTAAGCAGTAGAGTAGTGGTAGTAGGGGAGTAATAAGAGTAGAAGAGTAGTGGTAGTAATAATAGTAATCGTTTAGCTATAGATAGAAGTAGCTATGGTGGAGGAGTATGGACGAGAGTAGAGGCGGTAGTTAAAGATTGCTTACTACTAGGTAGTTATAGAAGAAGTAGTTAGCGATAAGCTAAATAAGTAGTTAGGGGTAGTAAGTAATAAGCTAAATAGGTAGTTAAGGGGTTAAGGAGGTAAAGTATAGTAGTTAAGTTAAGTAAAGTTAAAGTAAAGTAGTTAATAACCTCTATATAATCTCTAAGTGCTAATAGCTTAATAATAGTAGTAGATTGCTCCTTATCTTTAAACAAAATAGAAATAATCTTATTAGGTATAGTAATATTTTAAAGATTAAATAAGTAAATCTTCTCTTTAAGAAGCTCTATACTATTAGCAAGAATATTAGTAGACTTAAATTGACTGTCATAATTACTATTAACTGCTTGGATATATATATAACCCTTAGCCCAGAGATAGTATATAAGACTAAATATATTAGCAAGTGCTGACTTTTTACTATATTTAGAATTGGTTCTTTAACTAAATAAAGTCTCTAGTATAGTACGCAGTTAAGAAATATATAAACTAGAAAGTGCAACCCGTCTAAATATCTTTTTAATATTATAAGTAGAGTTCTTATATAGTTTTATATTAACAGCATAGTAGTAGTTAATATGCTTTAGGGTAAGATTAATTACTTTAAAGGTATTTAGTTGACCTGCTAGATTTACTAAACTTAATATAAGAATTAATTGCTAAAGCTTAGTAGTTGCGATTTAATTTATAAGAAGCTATTAAAGATAAAGCATCTTATACCTATACTGTAACTACTTAGCCCTATAGAACTAAACAGAGAGTAGATTAATAAGTTGGCGGATTAAACTAATATTATTATAATAGATAGTATGCTATAGGACTATAAAAGCTTTAACCTATTAGAGATACTAATACATACTAAGAAACTCCTTATTGTTATATCCTTAACTAGTTTAAGCGGAGTAGGTAAATGCTTATTGTTATATACGCTTAATTAACTTAAGAAATTAAGATAAAGTTAGCTACTTAATAATATCGTTATAGGACTCTTTCCTATTATTTTCCTTACTATTAACTCCTTAGAACCATCCCTTATTACTAAGTATATTATACTAGAGTGCGACTACTTAAGCTATCTAGCCTTATATAATTAATAGCTCAACAAAATAGAATTTGGTATTTTCTTATAAAATTCTATACTAATCCTAGTAGCCAATATTATAAAGGAGTATAGCCTTTAAGTAAGTACTAGAAGGACTTTCCTAATAAGTATAAACTATAAGGTAGAGGAAACTTTAAAGGATATAAAAAAACGCGGGTAGCCTAAGTAACTAGTTTTTATAGTTAAAAGCTTAACTAGTAAGAGACTGCTTAGTTTTTATATTTTTAATATATTAAACAGTTTTCTAATCGCCCTAGGTGAGCTAAAGGCACTCGGTAAAATAGCCTGACTTATTATCCTCTTTAAAGCCAAGTTTATGGATCTAGATATTCTAATAGATACTATATATACCTTTAATTGTACCCTTATTATAAAAGATTATACCTAGCCGTTGCAGAGCAGTCTTTTAAGGAGAGAGTAGGTTAAGCTTTGGTGCTATAGAAAAAAGACCTAGCTTACTGCTAAAAATATATTTAACTGCTTGTAAATAAAGCTTACGGATAGCAGTAGTAATAAAGTATATTAATAGCTACTGTGAGATATAGTCCTATTAAAGACCTAAAGATAAAATATTATTATTAAAAAGAAGTGGTTGTAATGGGTTAAATATTAACTACTTAAGGCTAGTAGTTAGAATTTTAGGACAAAGGATAAGAAGCGTAGTGGTTATATTATATATTCTTATTCCGGAAGACCTAAGCACTTAATCTCTAACGTCGTCCTTAAAATTAAAGTTATTATAGACTAGTAGCGCTTAAGGATTAACTATAAGACTTAGCAGCTTATTCTTTTTATTAGTTAGCTATATAAAATATAGGCTAGGGAGTTAAACCTTTCTTTATATTATTAGCAAAGAACGGATGCGCGTGTCGGTATACCAACAGACGGAACCGTTCGCCTCTAGGGCGGTACGCCGGTGAGGTATGCTTAAGGAGCAAATAGGAGTTACTTAGGCAGGGGAGGCTTTTGGTCCGGGCCTTAACTGTAGAAGGTACCTAAGGCTTCCATATTGCAGGATGCAGCCACGACGCCCTTATAGGATTACGCCAGTAGGCACGTAAGAAGGGAGTTGCGACCCCTAGAAGCGGCAGCTTATACCTATGCCGGCGGAAATAATGAAGAAAGGCGTAAAACTAGAGGCTATGGAAGGCTCCCAAGCTATACGAAAGCATACCAACTCTGGGAGGAGATTCTTATATAGACCGCTAGGGGGCGGTCTAGTACTTGGGTTAACCCCATTATAAGATATCCAAAAGAATGGTGAAACCCCCCGTTAATTGGTAGTGGCAGCTAACTGCTTATGGAAAGCCCCCTAGGTCTTTAGGCCTAGGTAACTGGGACTAAATACTAGAAAACTGGGGTAGAGGCCTGGATAAGCAGGTATGTTGAACTCTACTATATAACTACCTGCCCTTACGCACTGGCCGAGAAGCAATGCTCTTAGCAGCTGGTATAGAAAACTATAATACACTGCTCTTAATACAGAAAGGCCTTAAGGCGGCTACCCGGTGGCTTATTAGCTAAAATGTGCTAGACCAGTTCCGGGTTACAAAGGAAATAGCAATGGAAGGCAAAGGGGCAAGTAACAGGCGCCCCCTAATAACTCTACAGGAGTAGAGTATAGTGTGTAATACTAGCGCGTCCGTAGGTTTGTTACGGCAGCAGTGGTTCCCAAGGAGGTT
>Ga0307507_10004990_pt1 | contig 22474 bp, 30 predicted proteins | sample 7_EM_MG_FD_207223 | JGI IMG/M metagenome (GOLD analysis project Ga0307507, IMG submission 207223) | Populus trichocarpa ectomycorrhiza microbial communities from riparian zone in the Pacific Northwest, United States - 7_EM | ecosystem: Host-associated > Plants > Roots > Unclassified | place... | reverse complement strand
GTTCCTGATGAGATGTTGTTACCAATTCCCGATCCTGAGAAGAATCCTAGTACTCAAGATCTTGAGTCCCTACAACCACCTCCTGATCTCCTACAAGCTTTATTGCTACTAGACCCAGCATCCATTAGTTCTTCCATTACTATCGATCCTCAATTGCTTGCCCTTAGTGGTGAAGCTGAGGATTTTGAGATTTATACTAGGAGTGGAGCTGCTGGGAATGGATATGAAGGCCAGAGAGAGGCAGGAAATAGTCTTACTGAGGCTAATTTTGTGGATTTGGGTAGTGAATCTGATTCAGATTCTTCATGTACATCAAATGACTCGATCACTAGAAATGCTGACTTTGAGCATTCAATTAAAGTTGTGGTTTATACCGTTGTTAGATAGGCCACTAAAAAAAAAAAAAGGAAAAAAACCGGCGGGTCACACTTGCTTTTCCGTCACACTTGCTTTTACCGACTATGAGCGACAGCGAAATAGGAGGGGAACCGGCTATTAATTTAGTATGCACAGATTTCTGCAGGAGAATGCAGGAGACAACTGTCCAAAATGGAAAAAGTCAGTATTACACCAACAATACAAGGGACACTGAGTGCGATTGTAGTCATCTCAGATTCCACAAGATACACTAGTGCGGGATCAATGAGCCCATAGGAACTCTGGAACCCTTGAGCATACCAGTAACACTATTGGTATTGCATGGCTCTTTTGGTGTCACCAGTATCTACTTCAATCTTGCCGTACTAGTACTTGACATAGAGTAACTTGACAGCATTTTGGTAGAGTCTTATGCCTTAGGCAGAGTAGGAGGCGGTGGGGTATCTGGCCATGTTACTTGCTACCGGGAGGTAAGTAAAATATATATCAAGTAGAATATTTTTTGCTGATCAATGCTAGATGGAAGTAATATAGATACCAAAGTGCCAACAATCAACTCAAGCTAGAAGGTTTACTGATCATTCAAGGGGTTAGGACAAAATGGCAACTGTGTCTTCAAAGTGGAAATATTACCATAATAGAAAATACACCAGAGATTTGATTTCTTCCCTCCGGAGCCTTAGAGACACTCACAAAGGATAGAATAGAAACAGCCAGCATGATATCTTGAACAATTGGATGGATATCTCCAATAGGAAATAGAATGCCTTGTGAAAAGTGAAATTATTTCGTACACTAGAAAGGTGGAATGAGCAAACGGATACTTCGAGCAAATCTCTTGCTTAGTCAAGTAAAGTGAATGTTTTGAAGACGACCAGAGTCGAGAGTCCTCTGAGAGTCCAGAAGACACAGAGCAACTGGTGGAGGAATTTCATGGACAACATCTGGAAATGGCAACGGTGTGCTAAGATTGAATAATAAGCAAACATTGTACTAATAGTGGCCAAGTAAATAAACAAGCTTTTTTATCCTACTTGATTGAGTTCAACAGGATATAATGATGGTACCACAAAGTCAATGAGCTGGATACCTAAGGACATGATCAGATTGAAGGGAGGTCCCATTGGGCATACAAACGAGACCATAGTAGCAAAGAGAGACACGGACCTAGTAGTGGAGCACACAAGTCAACTACCCTTGTATAATAACATATCTCACCTGCCCTGACATTGTAAGAATATGTCATTATATGACCTTGAGTTAGTTGCTCATTGACAGCACAAAGGAGAGGTATTGGTACCTTCTAGATAGTACAAAATATATTACAGGCATCTATCGAACGAGAAGCTCTTTTAAAGATAGATAAGAAGGACAAACTAGTTGGAAGAATATGCTCCTAGGGCAGATCATGGAGAACAAATGGCCTATGAATATAAAACTGCACCAAGAGGGATGCACCTGATGAGACTGTGAAATGACCCTAGGAGAGGTAGCTACAACTAACCATTTTACAAGTCCAAATGGTATACAAAGAGGACACCATAGTAAGTACAGGCCAGTGTACTTAGTATACCATAGTACACTAAGAATTGGTATAAGAGTCTACCAGTTAGGTATAGTATTGGTGAACTGGAGTAATAAGTGTGGAAATCAAAAGATAGTGAAAGGTACCCATTAGAAAGGATAACCATTTGGAGAGATTGTTTTTCGGAGCTCAAGTAAACAATCGAAGGGTTACACGACTCTTGCGAGCACGTTACAGGGGTTATGCAGACTTCGGTAGAGATTTCGTGCATGACTGAGTAAAGTTACCCTACCCTCGGAATCTCCTTATGCTAGCTACATCAGCAAAAATTATTTTCATGCGTCCTGAGCGTCTTGTGCATCAGACGCTCGGGACGCTCTAAAGGTTAACTGCGATTCATGAGGTAACGTCGGTCCGAGGTTCCGTCTGGACGTTTCCACCTCCGTTATGCCACCTCCTGACACCATCCTGACATCCACCCCCTGCGTCCCCCACGTCCTGATTACGTCCAATGCTATGCCCTCCCCTCCTGATGGCCTCTGATCCTTGGCTCTCAGCTCCTGACGATCTTACTTCTCGACGTCTCTCGTCATGAGCTAACCTACATTAACTATCACCTCCTGACGCAACACTGTGTTCTTTGGACACCGATAGGAGACCGTTGTGATAGCTCTCCCATGCGCTCTCGACGCCGTTCTGATAGCTCCCCTATGCGCTCTCGACGCCCTCGTGATAGCTCTCCAATGTGCTCTCGACGCCATTGTGATAGCTCTCCAAAGCGCTCACGAAGCCTTTGTAATAGCTCTCCTATACGCTCACGACACCGTCGTCATAGTTCACCTATACACTCTCGACGCCGTCGAGATAGCCATTTCATATTCGGGACGCCGTCGTGATGGCTATCTATATCTATTCTTGACGCCATCTCGATAGATTGACCATTTTTCTCATGTGCTCCGGACTCCGTCACCACTCCGCATCTCGTATTTTCAGAGATTCAAGTTCATTCTCATATTTTATCTCATTTGCCACTAAGTACATTGTGATCGCCACGACCTCTTCCTCACAGCGCTAAATTTCTTCATAGTTCACCGGATTGAAGATGCGCCAAACAAGGCGCATCTTCAATCCGGCTACTTGCGTATATCTAACCCACCTCATTACGTCCTTATCTTCCTGCTATTGACCCTGTTCCTGAGCCTGAGTATCCCCTACGGCAGCCCAGTTGAGCCTACTACTAAATCTATTTAGTCTACATACACTTTATTGCCTAATCTCGATTCCCGCCACACTCAGTGTCCTGTCCCTCATCGTCTTGTTGACGGACAATTTCCCCTGACCTTCCTGAGAGTCATCCAGGCTCAGGGAGAGGCGATCGGCTAGATCTGGACTCATAGCGCTCTCCGGCACCAGTTCCAGCGGCAATTCCTGCGAGACAACTAAACTCGGTGGATCAGAATCTAGCATCCCAAGCGCCCGCGCATTGCTCCTCTGACTAAAGTCAAATGACCTGTCGCTCTCCTGCAACCCTTCTTGACGATCCCGGTGTTCTTCTAGGGCCCTAGCGTGAGCTATGATTGGTGTCTGTTCGCGTCCAGCAGCTCCTCTAGGATTCCTGCGGGATAGCTGAGGTTCAAGTTCCGCGTGGACTTCGTCATGATCGTCGACAAAGCCTTTGCGCTGCTTCTTCCCCGTTCAAGGAGGTGGTTGATGAACCTTGTCCGTAATCGTCTCACACAGATTCCGCAGCATCAGCTCTTGCGTCGGCCTTGGGAACTTGAGCCACGTGTTCCACTGCCGTAGGAAAAGATCTTGAGAACTCGGTTAGCCTCCTAGGTCCCTAACAAATGGTCCAGAGATTCCGAGACTCTTACCCGTAACTACCTCGGCCTTGAAGTCCGGAGGGTCTTGATATACTCTAGTCTGCCATGGGGGTAGGGTATGGCGGAGAATTGCGCACGTCAGGCTGACGAGCGTGTCATTGATCTGCTCCAAAAAAGCCGGGTCCAGTATCCCCAGTGCTTTCTTGCCACTGAAATACTTACCGTATATCGCTTCGGCAATCTGGGGCGCCAGGAACCGGTAAGTTTTTCCCTAAGCCAAATTAACGGTTAGTAGTGATCCGAAGTCCAGGTTCGTCAATCCGTGGATACCAACCTCATACCCATATGGCGGGCACATGAACCTGACGTCTTCGAGAAGGTATTCGACCCTACGAGAGACAGCTGTCGGGTTGTCAGACAGTTCGTATAACCTCCGTATATCATGTTTTATAGGATATACGAATTGCCCCTGCACGCCCGAGTGTTTTTGCCGTATCTTTGATAGTTAGTAAAACACCCTGTATCTTATCACGTCTGAGTGCACTTACAAGGTCAAGACCTTTCTCGGAGGGTTCAATATTCCCGGCATCAGCAATTTCATCCTGTGCGTGACTCCAAAGACTATACACCGCAGACGTCAAAACAGCCACGTCCGCGAGTGGTTCAACCAAAAGGGTGTACTGGATCATTAGACACTTTCCCACGCCTACTACTTCCCATTCTACCCCTGTCACCGTATTGCGCCGTGAGTTAAGCCCATGCCGGGTGCGCCCGGGCCGTGGTGTGCTTGCTTCGCCTAGTGGTGGACTGGAGCTTCTGACGCCTGACGTGGCAGCACTAGGGAGGCCCAGCGAAGATGAATACTGTCCTACACTTGATGACGGGAGCATCAGCGGGGTGTAGGCTCTACAGGGAATTATTCTTACATGAGCCGCGGGGGTCTGTTGGACAAGCGCTGCCTCCTTTGATCAGGAGGTGGTCGAAATTCGCACAACCTGTGCGCGCTTGTTTCCCTGTCTCCCAGCCCCTTGAGACTCCCGACCCCGTCCAGATGGAGTGTTGCCAGCACTATCGTGGTCTTCTACATCAGGTTCCGTGTCTGGTGCAGTTTCGTCCCCCTGGCGTGAGGCCTGGTACTCATCGCTACTATCGTCGCTAAGACGAACAGTTTCTAGATGTCCTTGTCCATTAGGCTCCGTCTCAGGTTCGGTATTCTTTGTGGTCTGAATTGTGCTCCTCCGTGGGCGCTTGGATAGTCTTCTTGGAACACCTCCAATTCGTGGTGGGAATGAATTGCGACTTCATAACTGGCTGTTCGGTGGCGTACTGTGGGAGCTGCCGGATTCGTCCTGCTGCGTGCCAGATCCAGTTCCCCTGTTCGCGCATACGAATTCGCGTCTGCACCCGTTCAGATTTCCCACTCAGGGTGTTGGCTGACTGGATCCCACGGTGTCGGACACAATGACATGCTGACGCCTGCTCAGATTGCCCACTCGGGGAATTGGTTGACTGGATCCCGTTACGTCGGGTATGACAGCGCGCCTACGCCCGCTCAGATTTCCTACTCGGGGAGTTGGCTGACTCCGGGAATTCGATTGCAAAGTGGGTGTGATACTAGCCGGCTAGTGAACGTGGGATAAGAGATGAATTGGGAAGTATGACAATGGAACTGTATCTCGAGCGTGCTGAAAGGCTAGGAGTTTGTGTAGTTTTCGTGTGTTGGATCGGACGTGTCAGGTATTATACTAGTACGCTAGAATCAGGGGGAATGGTAGGCTCACAGACGATCACTCAGTATGCAAGAGAAAGATGTGCCTACGCAAGGCGTTTTAGGGGTATTCAATACTGAGTACGTCGTCTAGGCGTTCTCACCTATCGGAAGATTCACTGGTCCATCGTCGGAAATATGAGACAAAATGAAGGTGTTGCCAGTGTCGCCGGCTTGGCGAAATCTAGCTACAATGAGTCTCGGCTCGAGACCTAGTTGCTCGCGATCGATTCGCCACGCCAAAAGAGTATTAGGAATATCTACTATCATCTCCAGACATCAAATCAGCAGCGCTGAACGTCTTGGGGGCTGTATGCAAGGTTCACCTAGCGAGTGTTATGTCAAATGAAGATCCGCAGACTTGAATGTGGCTGGCTGGCTGAGCGAAATCTAGCTGCAAGCAGTGTTGGTTACCGATGTGGTTGCTAGCGAGACACTCGCCACGCCAAAAGAGTATTAGGAATATCAACTCTAATCTCCGGACGTCAAATCAGCAGCGCTGAACGCCTTGGAAACTGTATGCAAGGAGTTCACCAAGCGAATAAGCTGAGGCAGCCGGTTCGCGCCAGATCAGATATGGACGTGCACCGACTATCACTCGGTATGCTACTCAATGGATTGGTTAGGGAACGAGGTTTCGAGAATCGTACAACTTGAGGCCGCAACGCGGACAGTCTCAACTACCATAGCATCTAGGCGTGGGGGAATTAGTCGAAACGGGGGCGTCACTCATCTAATTCGCCTCGCCTAAAAAAGGCTTAGCAGAATCTGCACTCATCTCCCGACGACGAATTGGCGCGGCTAAACGCAAGGTACGAGTAAAACTATGTGGGAGTACAGTGCTGGGACTACAGTCTAGTAAATAGTCCTACACAGCCTCTAAGCGCTAGGCTGGAAACACGATACGCTAGTGCTCTATTTCCCAGTGGGAGAAAATTGTAAAAGGTGGCAAATAGTAATTGTGCCTGGGTTTGATTACTATTATACAAATGACAACAACCCACGAAAATGTAAGAAGAACAGACGCCTAGTAGGAAAAATGTATCAAGAATAAGGGAAATTTGGGGAGTGGAAAAAACGTGATGTGAGTAGTAAGAAAAATGAAGTTTTGCGATGCCCTCCGCGACCTCTCCCACGCCGGGGTGTAGTAAGAATCGGGTCCTCAGGCTGGGTGGGCCGTTTTGGGTCAGATGCGTCTGCTTGGGCTTTCCCTTTTCCTTTTCGACAGGGTTCTTCGCATTGGGGTGGGTGGTATCTCTAGAGCCTGCTGCCGTACTGCCGGGTGTAGTAGTGAGCTGGGTCACACAGGGATTAGCTAAACCGGGAGCGACGCTTGTAGGGGACGTCGGAGGAGCAGGGAGGGGAGTCACTCCTGGTGGAAAGGTCTCGGGCGTGGGCGTGGGGGACGTCACGTGGTGAGTATCGCGATCTACCGATGGCTCACGTTGGGCGGCAGGGCTCTCCATGGTGCCATCATGCCCACGACCGGGACGAGGACTCCCTCTTGTGTTGGGTGCCGCAGTTGCTGGTCTAGGTTGGGGCGATACAGTCGCTGCACTCGGTTCCGGCGCCACAGTCTTGGGATTTCTTAGGAGCTGCGCCATAAAGGGATTCGCTTGCACAAAAGCCCTTATCGATTGGAGGATGTCTTGTTCAGAAGCTGCTAGCCCTGAGGGCCCAGAGCCTGAGGGCCCAGAGCCTGAATCGCGATGCTCCGAATCCTGTGTATGTCTCCCAGGTTGATTACAAATCGGAGAATGATCGCTCTCTGCTAGTGAACGACTCCCGCGCCGTGATTCATCGCTGCCCCTAACCCTATGCTGCGAACCCTGGGTACGTCTGCCTGGCTGATGACGAAAGGGAGACTGATCGTCCTCCGAACGGTGTCCGCGCTGTGGTTCAACACTGTCTATATCGTCGTCCTAGGTGTTTGATTAGCTATAGAGTTTGTATCAAGACATTGAATGAAAAGCGAATTGAACAGAAAAACATATAAACGACAATGATATCTCGGTCGCGATTAGGCGTCGGGTCATCTCTCAACGTTTCCTCATTGTCATTGTCGTCATCATTGCCTTCTTCGTGGTTGCTGATGTTGTCGTTGTCGCCCTCGTGGTCGCTGTAATCTTCTTCTTCCCCTGTGTTATGGGCTTGACCCCAGGGCTCCCAGGCCTTTCAGTCGAAAAAGGGTACCGCCCGGAAAGAGGCCCAGGGGTCGTATCGCGGTTCCCCCCTTGACCCTGACGGGCCTCCAGTACGAAGAGATCAAGAGGATCTTTGCCCGGGTTGGCAAGGAGCCATGCCCGGATGTCATCATCTTTATATAAAAAGATGAGCGCAGAGAGAGGGAGGGGATCCGAGGGTTGCAGTCGGAACGAGCTGGCGCCCTGCCCGGTCGCGCCGATTAGATATCGGGGGTATCAGATTGCCTGCTCCATTTGTTGTCGCTTGAGCACCCCGAGCAGCGTTTGCATGCTCGGTGATGCCAGGACGCCGCATGCGATCCCTTCGCTGGGATCTGTGCTATACCAGGAGTGGTGCAAGAAGGGGTGCCCAGCTTCAGGAGCTCCTGTCCGACGCATAATGTGGAGTGTTATCGCCCTTGGGGAATAGGGAGATGCCCAATTGTATTGAGATTCTAGAAAATAGTTGGTACTAGTCGCGGAATAGCGAAAACGTACTGTAGGCAGCGATGAGCACTTACTTTCAGATTCCGTGTCTTCGGTGGCCAATGCACCCTCTGCTCGCTCCGTGTAGAGACGATTCTTCGTCGTCTAGAGCTTTCTACCAATATCTCACACTAAGTGTCTTATTTATTGTTTGACTTCTAAGATATCTTCTGGGTTGTGCTTGATTTTAATAAGCGTAATACGGTTGCTGACCGGGTGAAGGAAGTGGGCGAAACTGATGACAAACATCATTTGCTGGTCGGTCAGGCACGTCGGGCTCCATGACAGCGCTCTGATGTAGGCCTTGCCTTGGTCGCGCCATGTACTCTATGCGCCCTTAGTCTTGCGAGGATTCAAGAACCCACACCCGCTTTTCGCGTACACAATGTCACCATAGCTCCTTCTGATTTCCACCTGCAGTTAGGTCCCAAATTTCTGGCATATGCGTAACTGTATGTCTGCTTTCACTCACAAATCATCCTCCACGTCAGGTTCAAATGGGGGCTTTTCAGCCAATGCCGATGAACGACTGCTCACGCAAATAGTCAGTTTATAGGTCGAAGTTCGAGAATGTGCGATCTTAATCCTCTAAGAAGATTTCTTACGTTCTCGACGCCTCACCGGCGATCGCGGCTGCTGATGGATAGCTTTGGCTGCGTTTCGCACTGGTGACTTCGTCTGCAGGCGTTTGAACGGCAGGACGCCTGGGAACAACCGAAATGTTAAGATAATGAGCTCTTGATTGACGTAGGAATAGTTCTTACTTTATATTTTTCCCTGGCGCTTGTGTTTGTTTCAATCGAGGCATTGCAAGGAAGGAAAGATCGCAACAGCGCTTGGAGATGTGTGGCCCCACAGGTGACCGGGGAATGTTTGTCAGATGAAGGACTGACGAGGGGAGATCTGTGCGGAACGGAACGTTGGGCGATCATGGGGGGATGGGCCTGCGTATACTCCTCGTGGGTGTCCACGAGGGTAGTGCGGCACAGTGTGACTGCACGTTGAAGAAAACTTTGACTGACAGGGCTTCCATGGGTGCGATATGGGTCGTTCTGTCGTAACTCTATAGAGTGGATCGTCAATTCGTATGGTGAGTTTAAAGTTCAACCAGCTTTTGAGCCACAATAAGAGCCGCGAAGCCACGTGAGGTCGCGTTTCCTGCGGATTCCTTCCTTCCCCCCGTCATCCGACGTTGAAGTCTTGGCGCACCATTGTCGACGGATCGCCCATGGCACATTACCTATGCGCTATTCATGCGCGATCTAGCAAGAAGGATGCGAAATCTTCTTTTCAGCTACACTATCAAACTAAACGACTATTACATGCTTAGGCGCATCCGGCAAACTATCGACACGCTGAACTCATCGCGAAACAGAAAAGGACACAAACATCCCCTAGTCTATGAAGGCCAAAAGCAAACCGCTAACCCCCCCATCTAGTTTGAACGGGCGGACAATCGACGCTGGGATGAAACTCTTCCATCGCATTTCAAACCCTCAATTGTGATGGAATCCTCAAGCAGCCTCTTCACCTTAGGTTCTTCACCATTTTTGTCATCGAACTGAGCGCCGCGCTTCCGTCCCTCCTCGGCTCTCAAAGACTCCTTAGCAATGGAACTCAAGTGTACTCTCTTGGTGGTTTCATCCTAACAATTTTCATTATCGAACTGAGCGCCGTGCTTGCGCTCCTTTTCGACTTGACCAGAGGGATGAAGCAAATGCAGCTGCAACTGTCGATTCAGCAACCTCGACGATGTGACGGCAAGGGGGAAATGATTCGTCGGCGATTCAGCCCGTTCTCCAACGGGGGATGGGAATATTCCAGCGAGGTCATCACGTGCATCCACTGCTTCTGTGGCGTCTGAAGGTGAGTCTGCAAAGTGAGATCTATCATCCTTAATCGCTTCCTCTGCCCCATTAGCTTGCCCGTCACTAGCCTGCCCTTTATCAGGTCTTGCGTCTGGTTGGTGTGCTCGGAAATGCACCTGGCATATACTTTCTGCCAGGTCACAAGCCCAATTGCGGACGGCATCTTCACCAAGATACGGGAGGACTCTCAGTTCTGCAGTGTTTTGTCTTTTGTCATTCCGCTAGCGGTAACAATACACGATGAGATCGAGCGGGTCGTCGAGAACGGAATTACCTAGAAGCCAGGTGCGTAAATCTTCATCTTTGTAGATAAAAATACTGTCCACGAGGGTTAAGGGATCGTTGGGAGGCGTGCGTAGCTTTGCACGACCATCGCTAGTATTGCCAATTATATAGCGAATTCGGCGGTAGTGGATCTTTCTGTAAATCATCGCTGACAGGCCACGGATGTCATAGGAATCTAGCTCGGCGAACTCTACACCATCGATATGGGGGGAACGCCAAAGGAGCGCACCATACTTTGGAGGGATGTTCACCCTTGACCTTTCTTGGTCTGGTAGTCCTTGGCCACATCTCGTGGCCAGGACACAAACGATACGCACGGCACGTGGACGCCCAAGTGGAGCGCTCCAATCTGTATTCTCTTCGTCAGTAAGTGAAAGCATGAAATACGCGGATGATAAAAACTAACCTGTTGGCATACGGTGGGCCATTAGGTGATTTGCGGGGAGACCCGGCAAATCTGGTGCCGGCGCAGGTTCGTCAACTAGGGGGGCAGGGTCGTCAACTGGTGAAGCAGGGTCGTCAACTGATGGAGCAGGTGCTTGCACTTGGTTGATCGCAGGTGGAGCAGGTGCTTGCACTTGGTTGATCGCCGGTGGAGCAGGTGCTTGTGCTTGGTTGTTCGCAGGTGGAGCAGGTGCTTGGGCTTGGTTGATCGCCGGTGGAGCAGGTGCTTGCGCTACATTTCGCAGAGGCGTTGCAAGACCCCACTGAGCCGGATTGTTTGTTGATAGTAAAACCCCCGGAACAATCACGTGCGCAAAGGGGACTCCTGGCGGACCTTAGGGTGGTGCCTGACTGTGGGTCATCCATGTGTTAAACAACTTCCTCGCGCAATCCTTAACGATATCAACGACTGCCTCATCGATATCCTGCATAGGCTGCTGATCATTCGCGGCGGATGCTGTGGCGAGCAGATCACGGAGAGGGCGCAATCTCCTCATGCCGGTGAAGATTTGCGGGAAGTCGGCGTCAGGATAATTCATCGTGGTGGCCCCAGGCACCAAGGTCCTTGCTATCATCAGATCTTTCACCATGTTCCGCCATTCATTATACTCAGCCTTCCCGGGATTATCCATAAAGAAGCCCATGTTTAGTTGATGATTGGTAGTTGATCTGCCCCCAGGATTAGAGCGACCCATACCGATATGCCCTGCCAGAGAGTTCGGCGGAAGTTGATACGTTTGCCCCAGTGGAGGGGCCTGCTGCGAATTTCCCATGTGGACGTACTCTACGTTGTTCACGTTTTGCGCCATGTCGATTTAATTTTGCTCTATAGATAGCCGTCTTGGAGATAAGAGTCTTATGTTGTGAATACGCTGGATGCTGTGGATGTTGGTGGATATTGCGGGCGTTGTGAGATTGTTCTTGGTATGAGCTTCCTTCTGCCGTGATCAACCCGCACTCTATATACAACACTCAGACTTTCAAATGTGGTTGAAACCATCATGAATTGTTTCAATTGATTTCACGATGAATCAAGAATTGACAGATCAGGCGTTCATTAGTGTTTCAGCCATTATCTGATTCAAGACGGACGAAACTGATAAACAGCTGAACCCACGTGATGGCGCGACAAACAAAGCTAAGCCGATTCCACTGCTTGATATTGTTCGAAGCGTGCGCGGCACCTGGCCCAGTACTTCACCCACAATCACCACAACTTTACGATAGCTCTCAGAATATACACACAACTCCTGAAACCTGAAATCTCGTATGCCGGTCAAATGTTCGTTTTGTTGTCGAAGATACACGCATTTAGGCGCATACGAGAGACACCTCCGAAAAGCGCATGCATATCTCCATATCATACTTGCTTCCACGCTACGAAATCCTCCTTCGAATCGGATCAACCACCCTGGAACCGACATATTAGAGGACGAACCAAGCGAGCGCCGCAATTCAGACTACGAATCAGCTCCTGGTAATTATCCCGCTGGATATGAACGAGGCGCAATCAATGACGAGCTTAGGCACGAATCTGACGCCGAAGTAGTCAGCGATAACACGCCCTCGGCGGCTGCCCAACAGACGTATTACTATCCAGGCGCCGGGGAAGCCATTGGAGCTGTGGAGGAGTATGAGGAGGAACACCGTAATTTGTGCGAAAACGCATGGGCTCCTTTTACTAGTGCGGAACGGTTCAAACTTGCATCTTGGTTCATTGAGAGCAAAGTCTCGAAGTCGCAGATGAACAATTACTTCTCGAACGGTCTCGGCAACCTGGCGTCGGTTGGCTACAGCTCCATGCATACGTTGGAAAATGATCTCCGATCCTTCTATCCCTATGGCCAATATCGACGGTGGTTTGAAGGACAGGTTTTGTACGACAAGCCAACGTGACCATTCTTCTACCGTGACATCCTAGACTGCGTGAGATATCTCTTGCGGCAGATAAGCTACCGGGATGACCTAGGCTATGGGCCGCGCCAAGAATACGACCAGAACGGACCAAGGATATATACAGAAATGCATACGGCCGAATGGTGGTGGGATGTCCGAATATGGTTTCCACCCTCTTTCATCGGGAAAGTTGCTCACAGTGAATAGGGAACACTTCCTGATGGGGCGACGGTGGTTCCGATCATTAGGATGTCTGATCAGACGCATCTGACGAACTTCTCGGGAAACAAGAAAGGATGGCCTGTCTATATCACGATCCGAAATCTTCCGTCTACTAGGCATAACAGACCTGGCTCAATGGCCGTTCTCCTTCTTGCGCTACTGCCTGTCCCGCCCAAGCTACCTAAGTCCTCTGCGGCAGACAAGCTCCAGAGACAAATCAATGCCAACACACTACGGGGCGTATTCGAACTCATCTTTGAGTCCTTGAAAGATACCACGCTAGAGGGCGTCCCAATAGACTGTGCGGACGGTAAGATCTGGAGATGCTTCCCAATCTTATCCAGGTGGATTGCGGACCATATGGAAAACGCTATGCTACATGGGATAAAATCCAAGGCCTGTCCTAAATGTGAGGTACCTCTTGAAGAATTAGGAAGAGGCGCCAACCGCTATCGGGCGAGAGATTACGCGAGATAACGATGTTACGAACGGGGAACCCTGTCCCTAGACCCTGAGTCGGACGATGCCTGCGACACGTATAAAACTCTTGGTATCGAGACGGGCCAACATGTTTTTCAAGGACGTGAAAGAGTTTGCACGCCCGATCTGCACATGCCGGATTTCCTACATACTATTTATCTAGGACTGTTCAAGCATATGATGGACTGGATTCAGGGATTTCTCAAGAAAAACTCCCACCAGCAAGCGTTCAAAAACGCCTGGAAAGCTTTGCCGACGTACCCAGGATTCTTGGGGTCCACAAAAGCCTACCGTGAAGTTACACAGTGGCAGGGAAAGGATATGAGGAATCTCTGTCGTTGTCTTTTGGGAGTTCTCGCAGTGGCGCTAAGACAACCTGATAATAGCCAGATACACACTTTCAAACGTGTGCTAACCTGTGTTTGGATACTGTGCGACTTCACCATGATGGCTCAGTACCGGAGCCACACAGCCGAGACTATCAAGTATATGGAAGACTATGCAGAACGTTTTGATGAGAAGAAAGACATCTTCTTGGAGTTTAGGGTATCTAAACGGACGCAGGCGAAGGCTGATGAGCTACGCGGGGAGCTGCGCACCCAACGAATGATGGTGAACGAGTCAGTCGCCAAATCGACTCGCCAGAGGCGCCTGATACAGGAGCAAGATCGTGCAAAAGAGAACGACCAGTGTATGGACTTGATCAATGCCGAATCCCATTTCAACTTTGTTAAGATGCATCTGATAAGCCACTTTGGCGATCATATCTACCAGTTTGGCAATATTCACATGTTTTCTACCGTGTATGGAGAGCTCGCGCACAAGGAGCAAATCATGGACGGGTACCGACGTTCAAACAAAAACAACCCAGCGCAACGGATCCTGAGTAGCTACGGATGACAGCATGCGATCCGGATGAGGCTTTTGAACTTAGTATTCCTTCGACGCGCTGGAGCAGATCTCCCAGCTGCGGTGGTTGAATATTTAGAGGAAACGTTAACTGCGCCGTCAGCCCCACCAGTCTATCGTAGGATGCTGAAAGGATATCGTGATGATGTGCGGGACGTCGCTGATTTTGGAAGAGCTCTCAAAGTCTCACCGGAAACAATTTGTCGAGAATTGATACGATATAGCCGACTAAGCCTTCCTCTCGGGCGCCGGCTTCCGGAACATCCAGCGATACTTCGATCGCTGCCGGTTGAACTACTGACGTACCCAAAAATCCCCGTGCTTGTGTTCCAGGAAATCGATGTTGACGACATACACGGAGCCAGGTGCACAGGTGATCAACTCTTCCGGAACCAGGCTAGTCGGAACGATAGTGTTTGGATACAGGTTGGTGGCGAGCACATGTATGGTCCGCTCAGGGGGCGTCTGCCCGCCAAGCTCCTGGCTCTATTCAAAATTAGGGACTACAGGCACGAGGAAGAGGTCTATCGCCTCGCAGGTATTCAAATGATGAGTGTGGTCAACTCTGGACGCCCGTCAGAGGTACACGGCCTTGTAACGGTTCAGCTAAGGGAGTACGCCCGAGAGTGGACGATCTTGTATATAGGGACGATCTAAGGCCTGGCGCATCTCATCCCAGAGACGACAGACCGGCCCTGGATTGTCAACAGCCGGATTAATTTAAGGACGTTTAACGTGATCTATTAAACTAACGCAAGGCTGAGGCCCGGAAGAACTATTGTGTATATACATAAAGAAAGAGAATTCGGGGAGCCACGTAGCCCCTATTAGGGGCTACCTCGCTCCCCGACTCAGCCAGCACATTAGGAGAGCATTAGATAGTATAGAAACTAGAATTGAAATGATGAAAGAATTATGCTCTAGTTACAAATATAGGCGTAGGATAGACTGAGGGCTACGCTACTACTATGGTGCACACTACTACTAGGGCGCACGCTACTACTATGGTGCTCGATCATGATCGAGAAAGTCAGGACGTCACGAAGGCACCCACAAGGGGGAGGGTAAGGGGGCGTCTTGGAGAGGTGTCCGGACGTGGGGAAGGAGTGGAAAAGTAAAGGGGACGTTAGAAGGAGGGATTGAGGTTAGGAGAGGTGGGGAGGTGACAGGACGTCTGTAGGATGCAACATAGCGTCCAAACGGAGGAGGCGTTCAAAATTGCGTCAGGAGGCACGGGAGGTAGAGGACGCAAAAAATGGTGTTGGATACGTCAGGACGCGGCGTCTCTGTATCAGACGCCAGATTAATTTTTGCTGATGTAAGTTTGTCCTAGTTACCCTAACTTGAGAACTGATTCCCCTACCTTTGTTGGAGAGAGGATACAAGAGTGTGTTGGAATTACTACTAGTATGCCAAGTATCAGCAAAAACAACTTTCACTCTGGACGGATAACTCCCGCGTCTGGATGAGTCACGGTCACACTTTTCAACCTGTGCGCCCTGGCCGTCCAGGCGTTCTTTGCCATCATGTCTTGTATCATGTGCATCCCAATGGCCCTTGCCCCTTCCCCAAGCGCCCTGTGTACTTGTCGCGGCACATTCCATCCCACCACCATTTGCCATCTTATCTTTGGGTCCCTGGCCCTTAGTAAAAAAAAACACTGGGTCTGGACAATCTTGTCCGCATCCGGCTTGCCCAGTACGCCTGGTGAGTCCTGATTCTCCATATCCTGCCCTCTCGCGCTCACAGCATTGCAACACCACTTATTTTTCCACTTTTTTCGGGGGATCCATCCTCAGTCTGCGCCCCCCGATGACGCCACTCACGTTCCTACTTGCCTTTTCAGTGCACCCAATAACCTCACATTTTTGCTCTTGTCTTTGTGTATCTATCCGGAGTTCGCCCCCGCTCAACACCATTCAACTTCCTCCCTACCGTTTTTCCTGCACACCATAACCTCACATTTTTGCTCTTTTCTTTCCAGATCCATCCGCAGTCCGCTCTCCCCCCCGACACCATTCCTCTTCCTCCTTACCCTTTTCGCTTCACCCAATAACCCATCTCTCCTCTTTAAACAACCCGTCGGCAGTACTCCATCCCGATCCCGTCAAATACGTTCCGACCGTACCTTTTTCTTCTATTTACGCCTAGCGGCTACTGCCTTTGATACTCCACCTGGTGAATCTTTGATCCTCAACATGCCAGTTCACGCTGACCAAATCCCCCGGCTGCCCTCCCAGGATTTCACTTTCAGACTCATGCCGCACACTTTTATTTTGCCGTCTAACCACATCCGGTGATCTTGGGCTGATTCAGCCGTTCTTCACTTACTCGTATCTTATTATGTTATGATTGGAGGCCCGTCAGTCCTCCCAAACCACATTCTATCGATCCGGGTGGGCTGGTCCACTGAAAACAAGCTTCATTATTTGTTTTTTATCCGGTTTTTCTATTTTCTGTCCTCTAAGTGTTTTTATTTACATATAAAGTTTTATCAAGTGTCATTAAATATCTGTAGATCAATCCGGTGATTTACTAGCCATTGCCTATCCCCTATAAGGAACCACAGGAGTCTGCCCAACCATGACTCCAATATCGAGAATTCTCATATCCCGACCATTGAGCCATTTGCAGAGCTGTATAGGTCGACAAGCCCAATTATATCTGCCACCCTTCACTGGATCCAGTACTTGAACAAAAGCTAGCCTGTTTAAAACCTCCGTCCACATATTTCTTATATTCAAAAGTCCAATAAAGTGTTACAATCCTCTCCTCTCCAGGTGATACTTGTAGCAGGTAACAAATAATTCACTAACGATCACTTTTCTTAGCCTGATAGCTGTTGCAATACCTATGTCCTCTGACTTCTATCTAGCAATGTCGATCGCTAGGCTCCTGTAAGACAGTTGTGTCCATCGTCCTGAATGTTTAATAGATAAAGATCTTGTATTGAAAGTAAAGTGCATGAAAGAACTTAGATGGTTGCGTGGAGAACCCAAATCCCAAGCCTCTTTGTTTTTTTTATTTTTATATTTATTTTTATACTTATTTTTATTTTTTGTTTTTATCATGCGTTCATTGTATTTGGGTGGAAGAAGCTTCGTGCAGCGCTAGCTATGGAAAACGCGAAACCAATAAAATAACAAACAAAACTCAAAAGAAACCCTATTCTCCTGCCCACCACAAAATCTGAAAACTACTTGGCTCAAACCATTAGCCAACGCTGCCTCAAAAGAGGAAATAATAACTGGAATCTTAACACAAAACTACACATTTGTGCTTCTTCTAAGAATAAAGCTCAAATAACAGGATTTTTCTAAGAAAGCAATAAAAGTCATAGAAAAGATATCATTTCTTCGGGGAGGGGGAGGGGCTAGGTGCAGGGGAAAAAAAAACATTGAAAATTCAATTTCCGGGGGGAAACAGGTCCTGGGGCTAGTGATGTATTGGCTGAGAGCCATAGGTGGAGGGGGGTCGTTCTAACGGGGGCTGTCCGGGCCAAGGTCGGAGACCTGTTTCAGCAGGAGATCCCCTGCTTGTGGACGGGCAGGGCAGTGGAGGATGGCAGGTAGGAAGAACTCTGGTACGACACTGCACTGGGGGCAGGTGGTGTCGGGGTCTTCGTCAAACCAGGAGGGGTGTGCCGCCAAGTAGCTCTTGGCGGAGTGCATTTTGTGGATTCTCCCTGCCACGAATTTTCCCAGGCCGATGAAGGGGTGAGGAGGGAGGCGGGGTGGGTGACTGTAGTAGGGAGGGGTGGGTGTATTGGAGGGCCAGTCTTGGATCATCCTGTCCCTAGCCGTGATGTGTAGTGGGTGGTATATGCGTGCCATGAGTTGAGCGGGGGGTATGTTGACCCCAGGCGGGGGGGAGTGTGAGGCACCAGCGGGAAGCTCCTGAGCCCTCTTTGGACTGGTCGGGTGAGGTGAGCCCGAACGTCGACTGGGAGGGGTTTTTGAATAGGCGGGGTTGGGACGGTGGATCTCCAGTCGAGGGGAACGTTGATGGAGGAGAGGCCCATCCTGAGATGTCAGGAGGAGTCCTGGGCCCTTAAAGCACAGAGGGAGGGGAAGGACACCGGGAGCCTGCCGGCGTGAGGGTTGTTGGCAGGCGGGGCGCAGGTGATCCTTACGGCGGCCAAGGGTTTTTTGTCGCTGTAGTAGGAGACAATGGGAGGAAGGCAGGCTTCCTGAGACAGGATGGAGGTGGCCGTCAAGAACAAGGCGTTAGTGGTGCCACATCTGGACTCGATGCTAGAAGCTGTTCATGACTTTGAGTGTGTTGGAGTGGGGGATGTGGAGGTCGGCCTATATAGGTGAGTATGTGGAGGAGCAGGTCTTCCGTGATGGGGTGGCAGAGAAAAGGTCTGACGCTAGCTCTGGGGGAGGGGAAGAGCTTGATAAAAGTGAAGGCCCCTTGGGCCAGTCAGAGCCTTGGCCTGAAATGGTGGGAGGGGGCTTAGGGCAAGGGACAGCCAGTAGCCGAGCCATCTGACAACCCGCGAGGGGTGGAGGAAGTGACAGTCCAGCTCCAAGGGGGCGGCTGCATGGGATGACCATTGGCTAGGAGTCCGCCAGTGCATGAGTTCGGTTTTGGGAACAGAGAAAGAAACCCCTAGGCTCTTGCCTCTCTCGGCCATGTTCTTGAACATTGTTTGTAGGCGGCGGATGTTGCCTCGATGGGAGAGAGAGGCCCCTGTAAGGGAAAGACAATGGACGTAGGAGAGCATTATGCCTCTGGGTAGTGCTGACGGTAGTGGGGCGACAAAGGGGAGGAAGAGGAGGGGTGATATCAGGGACCCTTATAGGGTGCCAACCGAGACTGGAGCTGGGAGGTTGGGCGAGCCTTTGAAGACCACAGTGCACGACCTTTCCGACAAGAAAGAGGAGACCGAGTCGCCCCTGTAGGAGAGAGTGTGTTTGGCCAGGCGAGAGGTCCTGAGAGTGCAGACATTAACATTCAAGAAGCTGGCCTTGATGTCAAGGCAAAGTGTAGAGAACCTGAGCCTGGGTCTCTGGAGGGTTCTGATTTGGTGGGTAAGTGAGGGGCAGGTGTAAGAGGAGCTGAGGCCTGGGAGGAAGCCACCCTGGTTTGGATGTAGCAAGCTTTTGGCGTGAGCGATGGCGGATAGCCTAACACTCATGACCCGGTCAAGCATTTTGGATACAGTTTTGCAGAAAACCATTATGCAGTAAGAAGCCGGCGAGTCGTAGGAGGGTTTTCCCGACTTGTCGCGGACTATGCAGTTGGCGGTCTTTAGCGAGGAAGGATGGTAGCCAAAGGCTACTCTGGGGGAGAGAAGGTGCAGGCAGATCCCGGGGTTCCTGTAGTGGACCTTTTGCCATACCCAATCCAGGATGCCATCCGAGTCTGGGACTGACGAGGGTCAGGACTTGCTGAGGACGTGGCTGATTTCATCAGTAGTGAGGGGGTCCGCTGAGGGGTCTTGTGCACAGGTGTTCTCTCATGGGCATGGGGTCTTTTGCTGGTAAGAGGTGGTCCAGGAGGGCCTTGTTGATGGAGACTGGGTCAGAGGCATCCGGGGGGGAGGGGAACCTGCCGGTTTTTGGAGGGGCTACAAACGGTTTGGCCCTCCAGATATTCTGGGGAGAAGTTTTGCCGAGGAAGTCAGTCCTCTAGGAACCCTGGGCCTTTTTGAGGCCTTGAAGTATCCTAGCCTGGAGTATCTGGCGACAATGAGGGAGTCATGGGTGAGGTGCTTTTGGCCCTGAGGGTGGCTTTGGCTAATTCTTTGCGGAGGGTGGTGACGAGGAGGGTCCACCAAGGCTTGGATCTTGGGGAGGGGCGGGAGCGGGGGGGGAGCCTTCAATCGTGGATGAGGGAACGGAGAGAGCAGGGGAGAACTAAAGGTCCGGTTGTTTAGGGGAAAGGGATACTGGAGGAGGGGGGGAACTGCCAGTTCTTGAGGTGTTCGGGCAAGCCGGGCAAGTCAGCGTACTGCCCATGTGGCCTGGATTGGTTCACGGCAAGGTCGGCGGGCTAGAGCGAGCTGAGGATGCAGACCTGCTTGGAACCCATCAAGGGGAGAGACGAGGCATCCCATTCCTGGAAGGCAGGGAACATGTGGGGATTGGCCAAAGCTATGTCAATGGTGCCTAGCGTGTGAGAGCAGGAAAATAGAGAACGGGTGTAGGTGCCAGGGGAGTTGAGGGGGGCGAGGCCTAGATCAGAGGCTCGGTCAAAAAAGGGGGAGAAGCCCTTTCTTCGCTGGATGAAAGAACCCTAAAGGGGTCGGCTCCAGGGTTATGTATGTTGAAGTCGTCTGCGACCAGGGAATGAAAGTCACAGCTAAGCAAGGACATCTCTCGCAAGACAGAGTAGTGGGGAGGGTTGATACACCTTGCATAAGGGTTGCCTATTCTGAAGCAGGGGAGGGAGGAGCCAAAACAGCCCTTCGGTGTGTAGACCTCCAGGGCCTTAAAGTTCTCCAAGTCCGCGGGGAAAGCAGGTATTATCGAAAATAATGGCAAAATTTCTGGGAAACATAGCAGGCCTCCTTGGGCCAGACAGCTGGGGGGGCAAATGACTTAAAACCTGAAAGCCCAGGAAGAGACCCTTTGGATGAGGGGGGGTCTTGTAAGAGGACAACATCGACAGGGGCTTCCGCAAAGGAGGAAAACAACCCAAGAAACACATCACAGTTAACGCTGCTGTTGTGCTGAACGAGGGTGGGTGAGTCTGCCGGAGCCAGTCCTGGGGGCCAGGTGGAAGCAGGCTTTTTCTTTCTTTTTGCGATGATCTTGAGGGGAAGAGGGAGTTACTGGTGGCAGACCCGGGCTAGTGGATGCAGGCTAGGGCCCGCTGGGGGGGGCAAGGGCGGCGTGCAGCGGCGAGGGGGTTAGGGGGTGGAAAGGTCGATTGTGGGCGTTGGAGGGGCTTTTGGAGTAGAGGGTGCCAGGCGGCTATCGTCAGCCATATTCAGGGCTGCTTCACTATCAGAGGAGGTGTCTGATAGGTCATGCTCGAAAGGTGGAGGGGCCTTGCTTCGAGCAGGGGGGATTGGTCTAGCCCTGCATTCCTTGTAGAAGGCATCGTGGTCGTCACAACAGTTGGGGCAGTGAGGGGTGGGGTGGGGCAGCAGCCTGAGACGGCCATGAAGTTGCCGCCCTTTGGGCAGGTTGGGTTTTGGTATCTGTGAGCCGAGCGCGTATGATGAAGCGCACAGTAGGGGCAGGTGGGTTGTTTCTGGGTGCATCGAGGAGAGGCTTGTCCAAATTGACAGGAGTTTGTACACTGAGTGTAGCGGTTAACCTGGGTCGTTTTCTGGAACTTGCGGCGCTTTCACAAAAGGAAGAGGGCTGGGAGGAGGATTAGAAAGTTGTCAGGGTTGACGGAGACAACCACAGAAGTGGCCTGCTTGGAAAGCCTAGCAGCTTGGTCCTTGTTAATGTCCCTAGCTGCAGCAATAGTGACCTCCTTTGCGGGGTAGCTGTGTTTCTTGCTGAAGGGAAAGAGGTCGTCGTCATCGTCTGGAAGAATGTGGGTTTGGATTGAGTGAATTGCCAACGGTATAGCGGTGGGCACCTTGCGAAATGTAAGCGAGGTGTTATCCCTGATGGGGAAGGACTGGTTCAGGTGGCGGGTGGGAGCATCGAAGTCGGGGTTTAGGATTCCGCACTAGTGTTGGGGTTGGTACTAGTAAGGGAGATGGCACCTCTGTTATAGCCCTTTGCGATGAAGGCCTTAGGGAGGAGGCAGTTAGAGTTGGTATGAGTGGTGGCTGGCATGTCGGGGAAGGTGGCAGCTATGTGTTGTACAAGGGCGTGGGGCACGGGGTCAGTATTGACAGCGAAAAAAGCGTCTTGAGGCCAAGGGGAGCGACAATGGGCGTTTTATAGCCTTGTCGCGATCTTTTGAAACTAGAGTGGCCGAGCTCCTCTTTCCCTTTTTGCATTTCGATCCTGAGCCACAGCCGGCATCTTGCGCACAGGTGGGTGTGGTTTTACGGGCGTAGTCCAGGTGGGAAATGGCAGGGGTAAAAGTAGACAGGTCATAGGACCGGAGCGAAATTGCTCCGCTTCCCCGGAGTGGGGGAAGGCCTTGGCGTATAGTTCAGGCTTGGCGAATATCCTTTTGAGGCCGATGGCATAGAATGGAGAGAGCTGTGAGGGTTCGAGGGTGACACGGGAGCGGGGCGGTGGGGGTTCAGCCAATGGGGGGTTTGCTCGGGCCATAAGGTGGGGTGG
>Ga0307507_10004989_pt1 | contig 22475 bp, 10 predicted proteins | sample 7_EM_MG_FD_207223 | JGI IMG/M metagenome (GOLD analysis project Ga0307507, IMG submission 207223) | Populus trichocarpa ectomycorrhiza microbial communities from riparian zone in the Pacific Northwest, United States - 7_EM | ecosystem: Host-associated > Plants > Roots > Unclassified | place... | reverse complement strand
GTAGTAGTAGGGCGTGTTCCTCTACTATATCTGCTATATAGTCCGCTATAACCTTTTCTAAGATCTTGCTTAGGGTGTTTTCTAAGGTAATAGGGCGGTAGCTTCCTAGGATTAAGTAGTCTACTTTGCCTTCTTTTTATAAGATAACCGTCGTTATAGATCTTCTAAGTCATAGGTAGTAGCCTATTGCAAAGCATACTCTGGCTACGTCTGTAAGCTAAGGTGCTATAAGTGGTCTATAGGTCTTTAGGGCTTTGTTTAGAATCCTATCTAGTCCTAGTACTATGTTGTTTAAGAGGCGGCTAATGGTTCTGGCCATTTCTTTAGTTGTTATGTCGCTGTCGACCCTTAGGCAAGTCACCAGTATTTTATTAGTAATGTTGCTAAGGTCTACTAGAGCCGGTTAAGGGAAAAATCTTTCTATAAGGATCTTTGCCTTCTTATTATTATTGCTTGTAGCCTATAGTTCGCCTGCTCTTTATAGGGGTAGTAAGTGTAGATTTTCTACTAGGTGTTCCGCCTTTTTCTTTACCCATTTCGCTATAGTCTAAAGGCCCTTATTATAGGGGAGACTTAGGTTAGTAGTGTGTTTATTTATAAACTATCTCCAGTTATTCCTTGCTTCTTTTCTTAGGGTATTCTTTAGCTAGTTTTTTATGTCTTTATATTATCTCTCGTCCTTAGAATTATGGCTGCTTGTATATTTCCTCCTTGCTCGTCGTTGGCCGGCTATAAGGGCCGCGCACTATACGGACCATACGTGTCGCGCGTAGGGGCCCGGTTTTAAAACTAGGCAGTGCTCTTCTAGCCCGCTTTTAATTGCTATATAGATCCTTTCTAGTCTTTAATTAATTTCCTTAGGGGTAGTCAATAAGCCTCGCTTATTTAGTATTAGGTGGATTTCTTTTAGGTCTTAGAGTTATTGTTTAATTGTATTAAGGAAGCTATCTACGTTAAGCTTCCTTATTACGTATCTTTTACCATTTAGTTGCGCCTTAATGTCCAGATCTAGTTGTATCTGGATAGGGATATAGTCTAAGGTAAGTACCTATTCTTCTTTAAGGGAGCACCTTTCGAGTCTCTAGTATAGGTTTTCGTCCATAATTATAAGGTTAATTGTACTTTTGGTGGTGCCCTATTGCCATATAATTATACCTAGGGGGGTAGCTAGCTTAAGGCCCCTATTATCTATAGCTCTTAGTAGGCACTCTGCCTATTAATTAGCAGCAATATAGATGCCCCCCTACTATAGGTAGTAGAGGTTTATATCTTCTAGTAGGATAAACTTTACGTGTTTAGTTTCTAGCAAGCTTATTATAGATATAATATTCTCTGTCTATACTACCCCTTCGACCCTAGGGTTATAGACATTAATGATTTGTATTAGTCCCCTATATATCTGGATAGTTATAACTGTAATATCTAGGTTAACTGCCTGCTATAACTATAAGGCAAGGCTGATATTTTTGCTAATTATAAAGTATACGCGTATGGCTGCTTTTGGTTTATACAGGAGCTAGAATCCTTAGGGGCAGTATATCAATTATATATAGGTATTATAATACGGCTCTTATATGGTAAGAATATAGTGTTTCTCTAGGTCTAGACTGTCTATAGGGGCCTTACTAGACGGTGGTTCGTATTGCCGTAGTTATACTATATAATGGTCAAGTAGCGGACCCCCAGTAGGGGTCCTTTGCCTCTCCTTTACTCCTCGCTTTTTCCGTTTCTACTTTCTCTAAAATGTTTAGAACTTCTATCTCCTATATTTGCTCCCTGGCTACTACTTATTTTGTATAGAGCTTTTTATTCCTATATCTTGTATTCCTACTAGCCTTTCTAAATCTGAGTTTATTATTGCCTCCGGTTCTTTCCCCATTCTTACTAGTTAGCTATATGCCCCTTATAAGCTAGCTACGTATGTTATATTTACCGCGTTAAATCTAATTCTTAATTGTCCTGGCCTTGAACTTGCTATAGCCGTCTATAGGGGTCTTTCTACTGGGTGTCCTTTTTCTTGTGTCCTATATATCCCTTATATCCCTGTTTGGTCTAGTAATATCATATAGCGTTACTTTTAGCCTGTTAAGGCTTGGGATGGCTGGCTTAGCCCCCCAGTATTAAAGGTAGGAAATGCTAGGAAGACACCTACGTCCCCCTAGCTTATCGCCTGTTGTTTCCATTTATATAACCTAGCGTGTAGTTGTTCCCGTAGCTGTTAAGCCCTTTCCTTCCATCTCCTATATTTAATGTAGTCTTCTCTCTCCTACGCCTTATATGTGCTTTGGTAACAGTTCGCGCATTTTATTTAGTCTTAATTTATACATTATCTTGTATTATAGGGGCCTGTATAGTGGCCGCAGCATACCTGTACTGCGCATGTGGATTAGGTGTGTCCCTATTATATATAGTAATAATATTATTCTAGGCGTAATCTATGGTTATAGAGCCTTGTGTTATATATAAGGCCATTTATAATTATTCCTTTTTAGATAAGGAGTTTTTGCATTCCTAGTATATATACGCTAATAATAAGGGAGCTATATATTTGTCTATTATCTCCCTAGCGAGTCTCTGGCGCCCCTTATATCCTCTTATTATTCTTATTGTATGCTTAGTTTGTATTTTCCTATTAAAGCCATTAGATCTAGGTAATTACAAGTCCTAGTATAAGGTATTCCGTTTATTTTACTATCTCCTATATAGTTACTATATTATCCGCCTAGCGTCCCCTTTCTACCCTAAGGCTTATGGGAACCGACAGGACTTTAACTGGGTAATCTTTATAAAGCACTTTTATACTAATACGCTCTCCTAGCCTGTCCCCTGCCCTTACGGCCCGTTCCTTTACCTATTAGTCCTTTAGGGTGACTCTAATGTCTCCACTCCTAAGGTGTTAGACTGTGACGGCGTTGTGGACCTTCTTATAAATCTTTATAAGAACTTCTGTTTCTGATTATCCCTTAAGTTCCTCTGCCTTTTCTATATTTAGTTATATTGTGATTATATACCCGGTTGTTATTTTTAGGGGGGTAGGTTCCCTGTGCTATAGGAGCGCAGCTATAGTGGCCTAGGTACGGTTCGCCTATAGGGGGGGGTTTTATTTATCTTTAATTTTATTTAGCCGTTAGAGGATTTAATTAAGGGTTTACTAAAGGGGCGCCTAAGGTTCGCTAGACTAGAGCCATTCTGCTAGCTATATTAGTTTGTAATAGCTAACAGATACTCCCCTATAGTTTTAGATACTAGACGCGTCTAATAGGCTTTATATTTTGTCAGATGCCTTCTTAATTAGGGTATTTCCGCTTTCTAGTGTAATATTCGCCCGTCCTTATTGTTGTTATAGGGCGCCATTGTTGGGTATAGGTCTGGCGGTTGCGCGCAACTACGTACCACCGTCGTTCCACCTGTGCCTCCCCTGTGATGCATGCATCTCAGGGGATTATTAGGGTGTTTTTCAGGGTTCTTTTGGTTGGTTTGGTCTTTTTAGGCCAGGTGCAGCAAGAGCTCTAAAAGTTCTGTAAGGTTGCTTCCCTAGTCCTGTAAGAAATAGTACTAGATAGTATTAGATAGTATAAAACAGTATGCCTTATTATAGATATTATAGTTTAACTCTAGTAGTATTATCTTTTAACAATAGTATGCTACTAGGTGCTATACGCTCTAATACTTCTATAGTAAGCATACTCTTAGTATAAAGTTTAATGCGTCCGTTTCTATAACCGTATTTGGCTTTAGTTAATAAATCTTAAGAATTAGATCCTAAGTATATAATTCCTTAAGTTCCTTAAACAACTTCCTTAAGTTCCTTAAACAACTTCCTTTGTTTATTACCCTATATTTACAGTTCCTCTTTCTTTATAAGCCTTATAAATAGCTTAATATTCTTTAACAACTATATAATAAACCTTTTATAGTAGTTATAAAACCCTAAAAACAATCTTAACTATATAATATTCTCTAGTTCTTGCTAACTTACTATAGCCATAACTTTCTTTAGGTCTATATAGATCTTACCTAGTTTAATAATAAATCTAATAAAATTAGCCTTCTTAGTAAAAAACTCGCATTTCTTAATTACTATTAGTATCTTTTCTTCTTATAGTCTCTTTAAGACCTATTTAATATATTCTCCATATTCTCCCTTATTAAGTAGATAATAATATTATTAAGATATACTATAATAAATTTATTACGATATTCTCTTAATATATATTAATTTATTTTTAGAATATTACTAATACGTTTATAAGTTTAAATTGTATAACTAATAACGTACTTAATAAGCGAGTCGGCTATGCAAGCGAGTTGGCCACTATGAGGGCACGAAGAGGCTTTGGGGAAGATTCGAAGGAACAATATAAATTCTATCTAAATCTAAGGATATATAGCTTTTGCAGAGTACAAGACGTTATATAAAGAAGAGAAAGAAATATAGGAAACGTATAACTAAATATTTGGGGTCTTAGCAGTAGACGCGTGGGCATAAGCCTACGCGGATTTTAACAGGTTTCGACCAAATTCTATTATATTAGTAGAATTTAGTGGAAACTAGTGGAAATTAATTAAGTTGGCGGAATTTAGCAGAATTTAATTAACTTAGTAGAATTTGGCAGAATTTAATTAAAGCGTTGGAATTTATCTATCGAGTATTTTACCGAAACATTCCTACTATAACTAGGCTAGTCCCGTTACAGTACCCCCCCCCCTTTAGCCAAAGGTTTAAAATAATTTAACTTAGTTAAGAATTTATAATTTTATTATAGGTTGTATTTTAGCGCTAGGTGGTGGTCTTGGCAAGGCAAATTTAACTAATTAGACAACTTTAACCGGCGGTCAAAGTTCCTTAATATCTTGCGTGTTATGTAACCGTATTATAAACGTTATAATACTTTTTAAGTTCTTTTTAAATTTAAGTTTCCTACTATTATATTTTGTGTATTTGTGTTAGGTGGTAGTTATTTACCTTTATATTGTGTTTATCTAGCCAGAGTAGGCTATAAAGGATAGTTTTTATAGAATTCTTTTACTAGGGAAGGCGTGTCGGCCTTAATCTATTTGTAGGTTTCCTAGGTTTATATTTTATATCTTTTCCACTTAATAAGAAGTTTAAATTATTTAGATTATGTTTTCTATTATATATTATTAATTAAGTTAATAAAGTAAGAACCGTTACCATTGTTATCAATTATAGGAGGTAGTAGTAGCACTTCGTAAGTTATAGGATTATCTTTTAAGGGTTATAGTAAGCTTACGTAAAACGTTAGGTGTATTTTTATTTTAGTCGGCAGTTTAAGCTTATAGGCGTATGGGCTTAGTTTCTTCTTAATTTGGTATAGGCCTATAAACTTCCAATTAAGTTTCTTTAAGGGCCGTTAAGTCTTTAGGTTTTGTATATTTAGGTAAACTATATTACCTTCCTTAAAGTCCCATATAGGGGCTTGTTTTTTATTTGCATACCATTCCTATAATATTTAAGCGTATGTTAATTCACTTTATAATAGTTCCGTTAACTGCTTTATTTAATTAGCGAAGTTATACACGTTAATTAACTAGATCTGTTTAATTATGGGTCCTATTATATCAATTTTAGGTTATAGTTTAAATCTAAGTTAAGGGTTTTATCTATAGGTTGCGTAAAACGGCGTCACGCTAGTTAATATGTTTATTATATTATTTATAGTAAACTTAGCTAAGGGCAGCCATTTTTCCCAGTTGTCTTATAGGTAGGAGTGGTATATTTATAAGTATTGTTCCATAATCGCGTTTATAATTTTAGTTTAACCATTTATCTCTAGGTAAAATGCAGTTAAGAGTTATATTTAAATACTTAACTGTTTATATAGAGCTTACTAGAAGTCTAAAATGAACTAGCTTTTATAGTTAGATATTATTAAGTTAGGAAGTCCGTGTAGCTTAAAGACATGCCTAATAAAACATTTAGCTACTAATATTGTATTAATTAAGTCTATGGAGATTATATATTGCATTTTTATAAAACGGTTAACTACTACCATAATATTTATAAACCCGTTACTACTAGGCAAGTTAACTATAAAGTTAATTAAGATATTACGCCATCTTTATATCGGAATTGGTAGTAGTTAAAGTACTCCTTACTTCTTTATATAAGAGGTCTTTCTATATACGCACATTCTATATACTCAAACGTATTTTTATATATAATTGTGTATTATAGTGTGGTGGGGTAAAATGGGCCACTGCTTCGTGCCTTGGCATTTTCCTGTATATATTGAGCCTTCGGCTTCCCTCCTTCTTATCATCACGACCTACCGGAATACTTTCTTTCTTTCTCTTCTTACTGACTGCTTTACTGATTACTTTTGACTAATTATGACCGACTGACTAACTAACTGACCGACCAACCGACCGACCGACAGACCGATAGTATAGTGGCTTTTCTATTTAAGAGTGGTCATACCCTCCCACATACTTTATAGCAGCCCATGTGGGGACGACGGCAAGCTCTTTAGATTAGAAGTCTAGTGCTATATACATAGGAGACGCACAGGAACATATTACGACTATAGAAGAACAACCAGCTGCAAAAGAATAGCCAGCTGCAGAAGAACCGCCAGCTAGATGGACGAGATAGCAGAACCAGAGAACCAGAGAACCAGAGAACCAGGTAGTATTAGACAGCGAGGGGAACCAGGTAGTCCCTGAACAGAAAGAGTGGAAAAGATGGACATTAGACTTAACGCATAAGCTAAAGAGTGGTAATAAGAATTAGTGTCTAAGCTTGGAGAGCAGGGTCTCGGAAAGTTATGTGTAAGGACATTAAGCGAACCAGCGAGCCTATTAGACAACGTTGACCGGCAGTTAGAGGTACCTAATATTTCTACTACCTATGTATGGATATGGCTAGAGCTTTGTTAAGGATATAAAGATGACAAGCCAAGGACTAGTTAATTAGATGGAAATAAGATTTAAGGGATCTAGCGGCAGAGGAAGTTAGTACTGCCCTTTAAGAACAGAGACAGTACCGAGTAAGGTTGCAAGTATATAAGATTAGGTCTTGCCTTAAAAGCTTCCTGTTCTAGCTTAGCTTTATCTTCTTTTAAGTTATCCGGATTGTGTTAGCGGCAGCTTTAGAGGCATTCCGTGAAGAAGCAGATATAGGCGGAAGTGTAAGGCTTAGTAGCACCCTACCGCGCGGAACGACGGCAGACTAAAGTAGATGGACGTATTGAGACCTGGCAGTGGCTGTAGATAATAAAGACACCGTGCTCTCTTAGGAAGACCGACCTCTAGGCGTTAAGAAGCAGCCAGAAGGAATAAAAGCCTATACTTCTTTTACTAAGTATAAACTAACACCAGGACAGCTATCTGGGACATCCTCTGTTAAGACTACGGCTATGCAAGAAGATCTACTGTAGCGTTTACCTGTAACACCTAGGACCAATAACCCTCAGCAGATAAAGGATGAGAGCTGTAAGGACCACCTGTAAGCTTCTAAGGAAGCTCTAGATGCACGTAACCAGTAGTTAACGGTTTAAGACAAGATCTATGTTATGGTTTAGCCTATGCTAGCCCTAGGAACTGTTGGAGCTCCTTACTTTATAGGATAGAACGTATTATAGTTTATTAAGCAGTACAAACGGCTATGCACCCAATATCGTGTGATGAGTAAGGAGAAGCACTAGGGCCTTCTAGAGTAATGCAATTATTGGATAGGGATGTAGATCTAAAGCCTACCTGAGTTTGTAATTGGTAATTAGACGGAGCTTGTTAGAAAGCTTAGAACCAAGTATTAAACCAAGGACTACTACCAATGTATAGAGACACGAGACTTTGTAGAAGCTTTTATTTAAAAATCTGCGGAACAACTAGGCGAATTGTGTTACTACGTATAGGACTTTACTACTATCTTAGATAAAGCGGTAGCCGTAGGAAACCTTACTGAGCAAGATAAGGGGTGGTTGTTTATACAAAGACTTCCCGTTAAATACCGCAGGCATGCAATGGAACAGACAGGAGCTGTAGTAGACAAGCCTAACACCCTTATGTTTAAAAGACTGAAGGAGGCCGTAGAGTTAAGGATAGTGGCTGTAGAGGGCGCCAAGTAAATGGATGTCCTTCTGGAAGAAGACGCCCTGAATGTCCAGCTTGTACAGGAGCTATGGCAGTAAAGGGATAAGCTTAACCGCAGGAGAGAAGGAAGGCTCTAGACCTAGGTGTACACGGAGGAGCCCCAACGCAGCAGTAGTCACCCCCTACCGTAGATTAGGAGATGGACGAAATGGTAAGCTAGTTAAAGAGACTAAGGCTGAGCAAGACGGAGCTTGCAGTAGCTGTATAGTTAATGCCGTTCCTTAACCGAATTTAAAAGGACCTAGAAAGGTTTATAATACTGCTGAATTAGGCTATAGTTTAAAGCTTAGCACAAGGATACGGCCTAGCACTAGGATATAAAGACTGGTAGAACAGCACCCTAGCTCCCTTTGCTCTGCAAGACTTTTGATATCCGCATGATTTTTAATATCCGCAAGGCTCTTGATATCCGCAAGATTTTACTGCCTTTGGACGGCCGCAGCAGAATGTATAAGGTTAACAAGGTACGCGAGGACAAGGCCTGTAGACCTGTTTTGGATGCGGAGGAGATCACCGTTTCACCGAGCATGAATGTTGAGGCTTAAAGGATCTTATTTAGCAAGGATTTGTACATCTGTCTGATTGAGGAAGACTAGTAGCTGGGATGCACGATTAACCTAGACCAGTGCTACCGTGGCTCGGCAATAAAGGACGGTTAAGGGGTATTAAGAACTGGCTCCATACGTATTAAGGAATAGACCTAGGCAGGCTAAAGGAAGAATAGATGTAGTAGCAGGCCCCTATATTACGAACTGATTTTACTGCTTTCTATAACAGAGTAGTACTAAAGAACAGTGACGAAATATGTATGAGCTGGGAGGACTACTGTTAAGTACGGCCCACAGACTTAGTAACGCTCAGCTAGTAACGTCCGCAGACTTGCCTGACCCCTAAAGATATTCGTACAACCAGGATAACTGTTGAGCCGCAGGCTCTGCTACAGAAGAATGTTTAACCAGGAGATTACGTCCAGATTAGGTTACGGCCTATAGATAAGACAGCTAAAACTAGGAAGAAGAATGAACCGTCTAATTTTTGGAGATGGTCTTGGAGACAGACACTTAACTAGGTCAGCTATTAACCCGTAGGCTCCGCAGCAGGCTCCGTAGTAGGTATTGGGTGTTTAACTAGGGGACAGTTAAGTTTTAAGGTAGGGGAGGGGACGTAGGTGACGTATAAAAGATTTTTATTTATTTGCTTAATTACTATATTTCCTAAAGCCTCTCTCTTGTTTACTTTCTTAATCGCGACACGTTGACCGCTGTAAAGATGTTAGCTCAGCTTACCGCCTATCGCCGAACTAATAGCGATTTTCCATCCTGGGGACGGAAAATCCTAATTGGTCCATTTAGTAATAGAGCCGGTAGAACTCTACACCGCCCCTGGAATTTGATAATGTGATAAGAACAGCATCAAGAGCCTTAGTTGATTGTATAGATGTAGAGCTGATTGTACGATGCAGAGCCAGATGCAGAGCCAGATGTAGAGCTAGATGCAGTGCTTTCATCAAACCGGACCCTTATTGACGGTCGTTTGGTTTAATTGATTTAGTCCAATCAAGGTTTGTTTAATATAGATCAAACCAATTAAACAAACTGATTGGACCAAATCAATCGTCTATTGGTTTAATAAATTGCTAAAACAGCCTTTCTGCCCTCACTATAAGCTAGTTGCCTTGGGAACTAATCTCTTAGTGGAAATGAAGCTCTGGTAGGATCAGTGCTCCCAACGACTTAGTACGACCCCTGATTGGGCCATTTTGAAGCGGATTAAGCCAATTTTGGGATTAAATTAAATTAATTAATTGCGATTAAACAGCTTAATTAGATTGGAAATTACTGCGATCTCAGGCTTGTGTAGATACAGTAAATTTATATAGTAAAAGCCGAAGGTGCTATCACGAAGCTTTACACAAAGCTCTGCACAAAGCTCTGTACAAAGCTCTGCATACAAAGGCTCTGCGCAAATTAGGTGGGAGGCACCTATTACTAGGTAGGAAGCGCCTGTTGCTAGGTAGGTGGCGCCCAATGCTAGGTGGGAGGCGCCCGTTACTAGGTAGGAGGCGCCCGTTGCTAGGTAGGAGGCGCCCGTTGCTAGGTAGGAGGCGCCCGTTGCTAGGTAGGAGGCGCCCGTTGCTGGGTAGAAGGCGCCCGTTACTGGGTAGGAGGTACCTGTTGCTTAGTGCAGGGGTACCCACGCCATATGGCGCGGATATTATTATAATTAAACCAATCAATAATAATTAATAACAATTAATAATAATAATTTTATCATTAATTATTGCTTTATTACTAACTATATTACCTTATATAGCCTTATAAGCCTTAAAATACTAGTTTCTATAGTATATATAGAATTCTATCAATCTAGATCAATCAAGTTTGGTTTAATTAATAGTTATCAAACTAAACAAACTCAGTTTGATATCAATCAAACGTCTAATAAGATGGTTTGAACCGTTTGGGTTTGGTTTAATAAAAGCACTGGCTAGATATAGAGCTGTACGCAGAACCTCGACCAAACGACTGCACAGAAGCTATGGTCGAAGAACCGAATCAAGCCAGAGCCTTAATATCAGCACGTCACCGTTATTGAATCAAGTTAGTCGAGCGTCGTCAAATTAGAGCCTTTGGCCGGGCCGACCTTATTCCTTAATTAAACGACAGCTAATCGCAGCTCCGCAACCGCTACCCAAATTCAGTGATGCGCCAGCTGCATGATAAGAACAGCACCAGGAACCTTAATTAATTGCATAGATATAGAGCCAATTATACAATATAGAGCTATATGTAGAGCCTTGACTAAACAGATACACGGAAGCCTTAATTAAACAACTGCATTGTGGACATAAGGGCAAGGGATATATAACAGAGGCAGTTATAATAACCAAGAAGCTGACACCAGATAATATTAAGGACGACTTAAACAAAGCGCGGAGTTAGTAGGATAATAACAAAGAGACTAAAAGCAGAAAGTAATCCTACGAAGGCTCCTAAGCCGGAAGAAGATTAATGATATGTAAGCGTACTGCCAGTAGTGGGGGCAAGGAGGCAGCCGTAAAAGACGTTCTAGAGAAGCACCTGGCCCGCGAAAGTGGTCTACTGGAAACTGCCGTTTATGCTTATAAGGAAGGAAGTCTTAAGATAGGTCTCTAGATTGGACGTCTGGTGAACACTGAGGGCCTTAATCAACTGTATAGATATGAAGCTTTGACCGAACGACTGCACAGCCAGAGTCTTAATCGACTATCCGCAGATACAGAGCCTATGGATGCAGAGCCTTAATTAAATGTCAACGGATTCAAAGCCTTAATGGAGCATATAATGATGCAGAGTCTCAATTGTACGTATAGCGGAAGACGCCTTAAGTTAAGCTAGAGCCTTAGTTAAACCTTAATTAGTTAGACGCCGCCTCTATAGTTAAGTTAGATCTACTAGAGCTTTTAGTTAGGCCGACCTGATACCCTATTTAAACGTTAGTTAATTGTACGTTGTTATAGTTAAATCAAATCAGTTACTGTTGCCGTTAGACGTTTTTAATTAGCAGTTAAAGATTCTATAATAGCAGATAGATAGACACTAGGCCTAATTAGGAAACCAGTATACAGCCGGAGGATTGTTAAAAGCACCGCTAGTTAACGTTTTGGAGCCTCTATAGGAGCCTCTTCCCTTAACTAACCCCCTCCGTTATTAACCGATTGCCGCCCATCTTAACGCCTACGGATTAGTTAACCAGAACGATCTTTCCTATAGATATAGATGTGGAGCTTTATACAGAGTCTCTTATGGAGTCATACACGGAGTCTACGGATATGGAGCATATGGGTGTAGAGCCTTAATTGGATAATAATGCGGAGCCTTAACCGATTGTACATCTATATAGAAGTTTTAGTTAATTGTCTACGGATGCAAAGCCTTAGTTGTATATGCAGTAGAAGATACCTTGAGTTAAGCTAGGGCCTTATTAAATTTTAATCAGCTGAACGCCGTCTCCGTATTTAAATCAGGACAAGAGCCTTTAACTGGGCCGACTTTCTACCTTAATTGAACGACCGAACGATTAGCTGCAGCACGTCGTCGCCGACCAATTAGACAGTCTTCGGCCAGCAGTCAAAGCAGGCATATAGGCACGCACGCAGACACGGACGCAGACACGGACGTAGAATATGCAATGCAAAGCTACTGATGCACAGCCAGATGCACAGCCAGATGCACAGCCAGACGCAGAGCTAGATGTAGAGTCTTGATATTAAGCGACCAGCTGAACGACCAAATTAAGCCAGAGTCTCTGCTGTTTTGATTAACTGCCCTACCGCCGCCGCCGCCGCCGCTGCTATTCCGTCCAACTGCTTTGTCCCTACTGTCTCAACCAACTGCTCTGTCTCTACTATTCTAGATCTGTACCGTTGCTAGATCTATTTACTGCCAGATCTACTGGATCTATTATACTGTTCCGCCCAACTGTTCCAACTGACCTGTTCCGTTCTACTGTTTCTACCAACTGCTACTCCAACTGACCGCCGCTGACCGATTATTCTACTGCTACTGCTACTGCTACTACTGTTTCAATCAGCTATTCTACTGCTACTATTTAACCGTTCCGTTCTGCTGTCTTAACCTACCGTTCTACCGCCGCCGCTGCTATAGCCGCTGTTTTGTTTAATCGACTGCTGCTCTTCCAACCATTCTATTCCACTGTTCTGATTACTCTGCCGCTACTGCCTTAACCAACTGCTACCAACCGTTTCGCTTCTACTAAGTGTTCTGCTATTAAAAGTTCTGCTGCCAGATGTCCTACTGCTTACTAACTGTTACCGAGTTCTTCTACTGAGTGTTCTACCGCTGACTATTCTGTTTTATTTTACTGCGCCAAATGTCTACTTTTACTACCGCTTCTACCACCGTTACTATTACTGCTATTACTGCTGCCGTTATTATTTCTGGTTTACTACTGTCCTAGTTGCTACTAGTAGGAAGATCGGATCTTAGCTATGGATAACGGAAGGACGCCGTAGAACAGTTCTATAGGGTTGAGGATAAGGTTACCTGTGTTCTTTTAGGGAAGTGCTTTCCTTTTTTCTATTCTGCTCTTGCTATTCTTTTATTTGGCTATTCTTCTATAGTATAGAACGTTAGGGGACAACGTTCTTAGTGGGGGAGGTATGTGGTGGGGTAAAATGGGCCACTGCTTCGTGCCTTGGCATTTTCCTGTATATATTGAGCCTTCGGCTTCCCTTCTTCTTATCATCACGACCTACCGGAATACTTTCTTTCTTTCTCTTCTTACTGACTGCTTTACTGATTACGACTGACTGATTACGACTGACCGACTAACCGACCGACCGACCAACCGACCGACCGATAGACCGACAGCACAGTGGCTTTCCTATTTAAGAGTGGTCATACCCTCCCACAATAGGCTAGTAATATGCTTGTTAAACAATCCTATAAGTTTTTATATGGCTAGGATATCCTACTATAGGGAAGTTATATACGAATTTAAGTATTTTAAATTATAAGGGTTCGGAATTCGGAACTACTATCTTCTATTAATAGTATAATCAATTATTTTAAATTTTGCATTTAGCGAGTGTAATATCCTTATACTATTATTTTCCAGTTTAGATTGCCTTTATTATATCTACTATCTATATATTGTTCTTATATTTATATTCTATTAGCTTATTAATTTCTATTTCCTATTTATTAACTTCTAATTTATTTCTATTAAGTTCTATATCTAAAAATATAAAACGTAGTTTTTTAAAACGCTTAGGGGGCAGTAAGATCCATAATTAATTTATAATCTATTTATCTAAAGCGTTCGTAGATAAGTTTTATAATTATTATATTAATATGTTAGGCTTTTAATTAAGTTTACCTAGTTAATACGTAATCTTAAAGTTAAATTATAAGAGGTATTTGGTCTAACAAATTTGGCGCTATATTAGTTGTTTTATAGTTATAAAGTATTATAGGTTTTTATAGTCCGTTAACACACATATTAGAAATAATAATTCTTCTAGCTTAGGACGCCATTATTTAAAGTATCTAACGATTATAAGTAGTTCCTTATTATATATTTTATAGTTTAATTTAGTAGGGGCAAGTTTTTAAAAGAGAAAGGCCACTGGACATAGTTCGCCATTCTTATTATATTATGATAATACTCCCCCTAGCACATAATCAGACGAGTTAGTTTTTAATAGTATATTTAAGGTTAGGGTTAAAGTAAGTTGTCGGGAACGAGGCATGTTACCGTCACGTGTTGATATGGCCCTAGCGTGGTGAGGAACCTTAAGTTCCTTACCCCTTTCCTCATTCCTATTAAAAAGAAGAATTAACAACTATTATACTATCTACAAACCGTAGCTACGTGATATTACCTTGTGTAACCAACACTAATTAGTAGTTAACTTTACTATTATACCACAGAACAGCTAGGTATCACTAAGAAGAGACGAGCCACTGTACCAGTGCTACTTGTGCTAGAGGAAGCTGTCTTTTAAGGTCAGAACTGGTCCTAAACCTTAAATAGAACTCTTCCACGAATCTAAGGATCTAAAGGCCAGAACTGGTCCTAAGCCTTTCCAAGATTACAGATTCTTGCGTCCATTACATAGAACAATACGCTTTACAAGTCTTCGCGATTTAAGGCCAGAACTGGTCCTGAGCCCTATAACCGCAAATATACGTCACGAACGCGTACTAAACGATAATCCCTATACCAATAACACTTCCCTCCCTCCAAAAACATGGCTACGCCTACTTTAAATAACTGGAAAGACTCCTTACCACTAGGGGTAGCTAAGTACGCGAAACTTATTAATGAAGATTAGGACGAATTCGCCTTTAATATAATAACTTGTACCGTAAAATAAGTTAACGGCTTTCTCCTACACCATATTATATTCTACCGAAATAGATGCTACGCCGATTTACAACTATGGGAGTATTTTAGGGAGGATTTTATAGGATAGACTGCTAATACCTAGGCACTTGGCAACGTTAATATTGTTTAGAATTTTTGAGACTTCCTCTATAGAAATAGGGTATATGTTACTAAGAACAGTAACCTAATTGCTAGTAATATTTAGGCCGTTATTATTAGTATAGAAGAACCAATATGGACGGAAGCTAAAATTATATGTTAACTATAGAAACCTAAAAACAACCTATATTCTTTAGAAGGCAACTTTAATTCGTATTAAAACCCCTAAAACGCTAACCCCCTACCTAAAGCTACTCTCCCACCTAGAGGTGCCCTCCTACTTAGAGTTGCTCTATCTCTACTTCCTCTACTCTAGCTAACTAGTAAGCCTTTACTACGAGAAGTTACGAATCTGATAAAGGTATATTCAGACAAAGAAAAGAAGTTTAGAGGAGAACTATACAATATACTTAGAGCAAAACTACAGGTCTTCTATAACTGTTGTAATAAGGTTAGAATTTAACGCTACTAGTACCACTACGCTTTCTCTATTATGTTAAAGGGACGGGCAGCGACATTCTATTACAACTATATTGCGGGTAAAAACTATAGCTTTAACGTAATACTTTAGCTTACTAGAGCTCACTTTAAGACTAATAAGAATCGCCAACTTTATATATCTAAATAGCGGGAGACTATATTCTAGAGAGTTATTACTTCTAACCCAATAAAGACTTATTTAGAGTGCCTTTAATTACTCTTTAATAAACTCTAGAAAATCTAATATAGCCTTATTAAAACTTACTAAAATAAGAACAGCCTAAGGGACTAGGTTATTTTAGTATGCTATAGCGTTCCTAAGTGTAACTTAGCGCTATATAAACCTGCGGATACGTTTAAAGGAGTATATACTAAGCTACGCTCTGCTATAGGTACTATGATGCAAATATAAGAATCTTAATAGTTTTATACTAAAAACCCTACCTAACTAAGTATTCCCGACTAACATGATTACAACTAGACTGATTAAACATATAGTGGCCATAGTAGGGAATATGGAAGAGGGTATAATTAACGTTGACTATAAAGCAACTATGGAGGTCCTAGTGGAGGTTTATTTTAAAGTAATTACTAGAAGAAGTGCTATATTTATAAGAAGCCAAATTGCTAGTTAACTAGACACTCCCTTAATAAGCGAAAAGAGGTATATAATAAGTTCCGTTAAAGTATAAAAAACGTTAAAAATTATAAGGTTACTATGGCCTACTTCTAAAGCTTCCTGGTTTAATACGAAGGCGTAGAAGATCTTAAGGGTGAGGTTAATAAGGTTAAACAGCTCCTTATAGATATAGAAATTAAGGACTACTCCCCTAACCAATACTTTACTAAGTATGGTGAGGTAGATAGTATATAAACTGTTACTATTCTTAATGATTAATCTACGCTCCATTCTATTATAAAATTAGATATCTTTAACGAGCTAAAGGAGAGTTCTGTGTTTTCCTTTAATAATAGATACTCGGCGTACGTCTTCTATAGTATTATACCGGATATAGGAGCCGCAGGAGTATCTATAGTAGGAGAACCTTAAGTTCGAGCTCTTTAGCAGCTTAATAGCTCTATTTAGATTGACCAATTAACGGCAGGCCAATATATAATTTGCTTTAGTAAAGGTACTATAATCTCTTTTGGCACAATTAGGGTCTAAACCCCCTTAGGATATATCACTTTCTATATTATTTCTATAAACACTCCGTTTCTATTTTGCATTAAAGATATGGATAAGTTAGGCGTTAGGCTTAACAACCTTAAGAATATACTTATTTAGGGAGATAATTAGGTGCCCGTTATATGTAAGTAGGGTTACCCTTAGTTGCTCCTTTATTAACTAGAAAAGAGTGTTGCTTAAAGCTACTTAACTAAGTTAGAATTACGCCAACTACACTATTGTTTTGGCTACCTATTTGTTTATTAATTGCTTAGGGTTCTTTAGCGAGTAGGCTATAAAGTCAAGGTTAAGGCAATTAAGCATCTTATAAAGTACTACTATTACTGCTAAATGAACTAGAAGTCCCCTAGCCGATTTAAGTTTACCCTTAAAGATAACTATAACTTTAACTTCTATATCATTGTTGACGTTATGTATCTTAGCGGCAAGCTAGTACTCTAAGTTGTTAACTTTTTAACCTCCTTCTAAGCCGTATAATTCTTGAAGGATATGTTAGCTAGGAACGTATAGGATACCCTTTAGTTATACTAGATTAATATCTACCTAGGACCCCCTAATTAAATTGTCTATAATATAGGAAAGAACTTCTTATCTATAGAGTTTTAATAATAGATAAAGGCAATGGCAATTAAGGTTAAGGAAGTCCCTATTAAGGCATATAATAGTGTTAGAAAAGTAGAGCGATATTATACGCCATTACGTTGTGTATATAAGATTATCTCTTTAGAACTAGAGGACGCTAGCGAAGAACTTACCTTGTAAATAGCTGTTAAAGCTGTTAATGATTCTGCTGGCCCGAATAGACTCGTACCTATGTTGCTAGTCTTTGGCGCCTACCCTTAAATAACTAATAATTCTCCACTATCTCCCTCCGTTGTGCAACGAGCTGAGGCTATTCGCAAGGCAACGAAGGAGGTATAATATCTCTACGCTATATACTAAGCCAACGACGCACTAGGAATAAGAAATGGCCCAAATACCTTAACTACGCTTAATCTGCCACTCCAGTCTAAGGTACACGTATGGCGTAAAAAGGGAGGATGGTTAGGCCTATATTAACTTATTATAATTAATGGCTAGACTTGCACTATTTAGATACCTTATAGACCTACTTAATTCCGTTTAACTGTTATTAAGCCTTACTATAAAGATAATAGTTTTGAGCCTTTATAGGATGCCCTAGAAGATGCCCTAAAGGAGAACCACAATTAATGTGCTCTAGAAGGCGACTACGATCCCAATACAATATTAGTAGATGCGCTATAACTATGACGCGGTAGAGGTTGCCCAAAGGGATTATAAAATTGCTAATATCTTATTAATTTTAAAGAGCAATTTATTACCGCCATTAAAAATGGAGTTAAGTTATTAATGGCCTTTATAATAGCTAAGGAGAAGGATAACTTTAAACTCGCAAAACAGCTTTAAAAGGGAGGTCATATTATAACTTTAGGAGCTCCTTTCTAAGCATCTAATAAGCAGGAGATTGAGGGTCTTATTATAAGAGGAGTTTTTAAATTTAAAAAGTATAACCCTACTAAGTTCGATAGAGTTTGTATCTTTAAGTTAAGAATAGTTAATAAAATTAAGGGCAAAGCTACTGACGCCCTATTTAAGAAATTAAGGCTTATCATCTAAGGCTATAACGATAATAGTAAGGAGGTGATTCTTACGCAGTCTTCTATAATTTAATGAGCTAGTCAGCGAGTTATTATTGCGCTAGCTCCCTCCTTAATAAAAAATAGAATGGCGGTTTATTTGCGAGATATTACTCAAGCCTACACCCAATTAGAGACGCACCTTTAGCGCTTAATATTGGCATACCTTCTAGAGTAAATTCGCTACTAGTATCCTAAAGATATAATTATGGTTGTGCTTAAGCTATTATATAGGATCGCAGAGGCAGGAACTTACTGGTGGGCTACCTATAGTAAGCACTATAAAGAGAAGCTTTTAATAACTACTTCTATATTTAATCCCTGCTTCCTTATTACAACTACAGGAACTCTATTTGGAATTGTTGGCATGCAAATTAATAATATAATTATCTTAGGAGACGACTAATTCTTAGCTCTTAAAGAAGACAAGCTAGTAAAGGCAAATCTTATAGTAAAGCCAAAGGAAAAGCTTAGTTTAATAATACTATTACTCTTTAATAGATGCATCCTCTCCCTAAACGAGGATTCTATTGCTCTGCGCTAAAAGGGTTAAGGTAAGAAGATTAATATTATTAACACTAATTCTCTAAAGCAAGGATACGTGGAGTAACGCGCTTATAGAGCTTATATTGCTTCTATCTATTAACCCAAGGCTTTATTTAATCTCTCTATTGCCGCCTAACACCAGGAACTAACTAAGGACGACATTCTTACCCTAAATAAACGCCTTTCCTAGCAAATAAACCATCTTGACTGGGGCCTATACTATATGCCTATTAATCTTCCCACCGCTAAGCTCTTTATATTTGTTAATGGATTATTTATAAATAACAAAGATTTTAGCTCCTAGCTAGGATATAAGATTATTATTATAAACGAGTTTACTAGAGAGAATAACTTTATAATCTATAGCAACTTTATCCATTAGAGCTTAATTAAGAGCAAGCGCGTCACCCGAAGTGTTTTGGCGTTAAAGATATATAGAATGGTTAGCGGAGTTAATATAGTAATTGCAATTAGAACTACCCTAAAGATAATTATAGATTAACTCGAACTTCCTATTATCCCTATAATCGTATGCACCAACTTATATTCCCTCTATGAGTGTTTAGTTAAGCTTGGTACTATAAAGGAGAAGCGCCTTATAATTGATATTATAGCACTTTAGCAATCCTATAAGCGTTAAAAACTCTTTAAGATTTAATGGATTAATGGCCAAGATAACCCGGCAGATGTAATAACAAAGGCGAACCTAAACAAGGCACTAGAGACGTTTGTTAACATAAATACTCTATATGTACAAGTTAAAGGTTGGGTTAAAAGGGAGTAGGAGTATAACATTCTGTAGACCCTAACTTAAACTAGCTAATTAGGATTTTCTATCCCTAGGATAGAAAATCGCTATTAGCTTGCTTACTACTAGCGCCTTAGCGGCCTACCTGTCTTTGCATTATCTGCTAAATTCTGCTAACTGCCGCATTGTCGCATATTGTCGCATATTGTTTAGTATTGTTGTACACTGTCTGGTATTGTCGCATCCTGTCTGTTTGTATATATATAGATAGCAACCACAAAAAGAAGAGTTGCCAGTGTTGGGAACAAGGCATGTTGCTATTACGTGTTAATATGGCCCTAGCGTAGTAAGGAACCTTAAGTTCCTTACCCCTTTCCTTATTCCTATTAAAAAGAAGAATTAACAACCATCATACTATCTACGAACCGTAGCTACGTGATATCACCTTGTGTAACCAACATAAGTAAAAATTAAAGTAGTTATAAAGCGATGTTTTAAATTATTAAAAGCTCGTTTATATCTAGCGGTTTATTTAAATTTTATATTCTTCCTTATTAGGTTTACTAACGGCTAGGCAATTTCTAAAAAGTAGTTAATAAATTGTTAATAGAAATTTGCGAATCCTAAAAAGCCTTAAATATTTTATATATTGCTAGGGCTTTCCTAGTTTATAATCGCGGCGACTTTCTTAGGGTCTATTTTAATTCCGTTACGGGATATTATTAAGCCTAAGTATATAACCTCGGACGTATAGAACTTGCATTTTTTAATATTGTATTATAGGCCCGTATCTTATAGGCGTTTAAGGACCATTCTAATATATTTCCAATATTTAGAAAGCAAGGACGAGTAGATTAAGATATTATTAATATACGTGGTAATAAATATATTAAGGAATTTATAAATTATATTGTTAATATATTACTAAAATATACTGGGGCCGTTCTTTACGCTAAATGGCATTACTAGGTATTTAAAGAGTCCCTATTATATATAAAAAGCTATATACTTCTTATCTCCTTTATATATACGAATTTTATTAAAGGCGGTAACCATATTAAGCTTTATAAAGTACCGTGCTTTCGCTAAGTAGTTAAGCGTCTCTTAAATTAAGGGAATTAGATATTAGTTTTAAATTATAATTATATTTAGAGCTCAATAATTAATATAGAATCTTAAGCCTCCTTTTAGCTTTTTAATAAATAGTATAGGTAAGGCAAATAGAGATTAACTAGGGCAAATAAATCCTTTTTCTAAATGCTCGTTAAGGTATTATCGCATTATAAGCAGTTCTTCTTATAATATACTATATAGCAGACCGAACTTTAGTGTTATGCTAGGCTTAAGTTTAATTTTAAAATCGTGCTTATCTTAGTATGGGGCTAATTAGTCTGCAAATCGTTTTTTAAACATATTAATTAAATTATAGTACTCTTTAGGTATAAGAGGTTAAGGATTACTATACTATTTCAGTTTTAGTGCTTTCTTAATATCTTCTATAGTTATAGTAAAGATTTTATAATCTTATCTTTTTACTAATAAAATAAAAGGTGCGGCCTGTATTATACGAATTTTAAAAGGTTTTAATAAAATATCTTTATATTTTTTGCTATAATTAGTAGTTATAGCTTTATCGTTTTATTTTAAGGTTTATAGTAAGGGTAATTTATATTATATTAAATTTAAATAGTTGTGTGTATATTTGTAGGGCATATAGTTTTTTAAGAAATAACTTCGGCAGTAAGTTATATGGAACTTTAGTGTTTTTTTAACCCAACTAATTAAGGGGTTGTGTTGCTTTAGCCATCTATATTTAAGTATAACTTTATATTGCTTTAAGGGTGTTATAAACAGGGAAATATATTTAAGGTATTTACCTATCCTCATTTTTACTAGGGCGTAGTGCGTTATTTTGCTATATATTAAGGGTTTGCCGTTAAAGCCTTATAGGCCTTAGGGCTTATTAAGTTTCTTTAATTTTAGGCGTTAAGTTTTTATATAGTTTATATTAACGAAGCCTATGCTAGTAGCTCCGCTATCTATTAGGATTTATACCTCCTTCTATTTTCTAAGTATTTAAATTTCGCTAAGTATATTAAGGGAGTTATGCTGTATATCAGCGCTAGAAGAGCCTAAATACTTATACTCTTCCACTTTTTATTCTAAGGCGCGACTTAGCCTTAGGATGATTTGTTTTTTAAGTTAACCAAAGGTAAAATACTTTATGGCGACTAAATATAATTTATAGAGCGGGTGCGATTTAAGGAATAAGTACGACTTAAGGATTAAGAGGAACTACGGCGGACCTTTTTAAAAGGGTAAGTTCGGCAATGCTTTTAAATATATCCTTTTTTACCGCATCCAAAGCATTCTCTATTTATGGCTTAGGTTCTTTATTTATTGGTTCCTAAGGGTATATAGAATTAAGCGGCGTTGAGGTCCATAGGGTTATATATAGGGCTTTTAGGTTTTAGAGACGGATCGCGATTTAGGGTATATACCGGTTTTATAGAATTTTAAACGTAAGGTGTTGTTACGGAGTAGGCACGAGCCGGGATACAATGCACTAAACGAGGTAGTAATTGAGAAGGCTACGTACACGTAACTATGCGTGGTTAATACAAAGACATTGGATAAAGAAGAAGAGTCTTTGTGTGCCAGGTACAAGGTATAAATAGGGGTTGTAGGGGAACGTGCGTAGGTGTCTCGGGACGAACGTGAGCACGGGTCAAGAACGTCAAAGACGCGC
>Ga0307507_10004988_pt1 | contig 22488 bp, 7 predicted proteins | sample 7_EM_MG_FD_207223 | JGI IMG/M metagenome (GOLD analysis project Ga0307507, IMG submission 207223) | Populus trichocarpa ectomycorrhiza microbial communities from riparian zone in the Pacific Northwest, United States - 7_EM | ecosystem: Host-associated > Plants > Roots > Unclassified | place... | reverse complement strand
GGGAACTTACCCCCCTTAAGACAATAACTAGGTATATAATTATAATATAACTAAATATAGAAAAAGCAGAGGGGCTTAGGGGATAATTAGAAATAGAAGTCCTTATAAAGATTTATAAAGAGGTCTATAACACTGTTATAGTCTAACACCTTAGGAGCGGAGATATTAGAGTTACTGTCAGGAGTATATTACGTGTGGTTATGTAATGCCGCGGCACCAGCGTGGCAAGGAGCCTTAAGCTCCTTGCCCTTCCTAATAGGACTTAAGAATAATTAAACAACATTATACTATCTACAAACTATAGCTATGTAATATTACCTTGTAAAACCAACACTAATTAGTAGTTAACTTTACTATTATACTATAGAACAGCTAGGTATTCCACTAAGAAGAGATAAGCTACTATACCAGTGCTACTTGTGCTAGAGGAAGCTGTCTTTTAAGGTTAGAACTGGTCCTAAACCTTAAATAGAACTCTTTTACAAATCTAAGGATCTAAAGGCTAGAACTGGTCTTAAGCCTTTCCTAGATTACAGATTCTTGTATCCATTACGCAGAATAACATACTTTATAAGTCTTCGTGATTTAAGGCCAGAACTAGTCCTAAGCCCTATAATTGCAGATTCTTATCTAAACGTGTACCAAATAATAAAAAATAATCCCTATACTAATAATACTTCCCTTCCTCTAAAAATATAGCTATAACTACTCCAAACAACTAGAGAGACTCCTTACTACTAGGGGTAGCTATATACACAAAACTTATTAATAAAGATTGGGACAAATTTACCTTTAATATAACAACTTATACCATAAAACAAGTTAATAGTTTTCTCCTATACTGTATTCTATTCTACTAAAGTAAACACTATACCAATTTACAGCTATAGGAATATTTTAGGGAGGATTTTATAGGATGGACCGCCAATACCTAGGCGCTTAGCAATGTTAATATTATTTAGGATTTCTAAGACTTCCTCTATAGGAATAGGGTATATATTACTAAGAATAGTAATCTAATTACCAGTAATATTTAGGCCGTTATTATTAGTATAGAAGAACTAGTATAGACGGAAGCTAAGATTATACATTAACTATAAAAACCTAAAACCAACCCATATTCTTTGGAGGGCAACTTTAATTTAGAATGAAATTCTTAGAACACTAATCTCCTACCTAGAGGTACTTCCCTACCTAAAGGCGCTCTCCTACCTAAAGGTGCTCTTCCTCTACCTCCACCGCCTCTAACTCTTCCATTTTAGCCAACCAGTGAGCCTCTACTATAAGAAGTTATAAATCTAATAAAGGTATATTTAGACGAAAAGAAGAAGTTTGGAAGAAAACTGTATAATATACTTAGAGTAAAACTACAGGTCTTTTATAACTGTTGTAATAAGATTAGAATTTAATGCCACTAGTTTTATTACGCTTTCTCTATTATATTAAAGGGACGGGCGGCAACATTCTATTATAACTAGATTGTAGGTAGAAACTATAGCTTTAATATAATGCTTTAGCTTACTAGAGCCCACTTTGTCACAGTGCTATAATGCTAATAGGCTGAATAACTACATTGTGGTATAAAGAGGAGAAGGAGGTAAAAGGGGGTATTATATACAAATAGTAGGGGCAGCCGCCAAGGCGCTAGTGGTGGGCCAGCCAACAGTAGGAAACAGTACGAGACAGTACACGTCAGGACTATGCCGTGACAGTACTTCCCTCCCTAGAAGGTTTGGTCCCTAAACTAAACAAGTAACCTATTTTCGCTGCAAAGATATCACTTCTACTTACCGCCCTTGACCAAGCCAATAGCGATTTTCTATGCCGGGCATAGAAAATCTTAATTAGTTAGCTTAACAAATAAAATTAGTAGAACTCCACACTAATACTATATAGCGCTTCTTAGCAAAAAACCAACTAATTAGACAACTTTAACCGGCGGTCAAAGTTCCATAAGATCTCAACCACCATAAATTACCTTTGTGGTCGGCCACGGCCTTGGCGTGGCTCTCTCTTATCTTATACCCAGTCTAGGGGTCCTGGCTTCTTAGGGTGTTGTTTATAAAACCTTAGTAGTGCGCGCTTATACCCTTTTAGGGATTTCTCGGGTTCCCAGGTTTTCTTATTATTGGTTACATAAGGGGATATCACGTAGCTACGATTTATAGATAGTATGATAATTGTTAATTGATTCTTAATAGGAATGAAGAAAGGGGTGAGGAACTTAAGGTTCCTCACCACGCTAGGGCCACGTCAACACGTAACGGCAATATGCCTGGCGTAATAGCAACTTGCCTTATTCCCAACACTAGCAACTCTTCTTTTTGTGGTTGACATCTATATATATACAAACAGACAGGATGCGACAATACCAGACAGTGTACAATAATACCAAACAATATGCGACAATATACGACAATGCAGCAGTTAGCAGAATTTGGCGGATAATATAAAGACGGGTGGGCCACTAAGGCACTAGTAGTAAGCAAGCTAATAGCGATTTTCTATCCCAGGGATGGAAAATCCTAATTAGCTAGTTTAAGTTAGGGTCTATAGAATGTTATACTCCTATTCCCTTTTAACCTAACCTTTAACTTATATATATAGAGTGTTTATGTTAACAAACGTTTCTAGAGCCTTATTTGGGTTTGCCTTTATTATTGCGTCTACTGGGTTATCTTAACCATTAATCCATTAAATCTTAAAGAGTTCTTACCGTTCATAGGATTAATAAAGTGCTATAATATTAATTATAAGGCGCTTCTTTTTTATAGTACCAAGCTTAACTAAGTACTTATAGAGGGAGTATAAATTGGTGCATACGATTATAGGGATAATAGGAAGTTTGAGTTGATCTATAATCATCTTTAGGGTAGTTCTAATTGTAATTGCTATGTTAACTCCGCTAACTATTCTATATATCTCTAACGCTAGAACGCTTTAAGTAACGCACTTACTCTTGGTTAAGCTCTAATAGATAAGATTGCTATAGATTATAAAGTCATTCTTTCTAGTAAATTTGTTCGCGATAATAATCTTATATCCTAACTAGGAGCTAAAATCTTTGTTATTTATAAACGATTTATTAACAAATATAAAGAGCTTAGCGGTAGGAAGATTAATAGGCATATAGAGTAGTCCCCAATTGAGATGGTTTATTTGCTAGGAAAGATATTTATTTAAGGCAAGAACGTCATCCTTAGTTAGTTCCTGGTATTAGGCGGCAACAGAGAGATTAAATAAAGCCTTAGGTTGACAGATAGAAGCAATATAAGCTCTATAAGCGCGTTACTCCATATATCCTTGCTTTAGAGAATTAGCGTTAATAATGTTAATCTTCTTGCCTTGACCCTTCTAGCGCAAAGCAATAGAATCCTTATTTAGGGAGAGGGTGCATCTATTAAAGAGTAATAGTGTTATTAAATCAAGCTTTTCCTTTAGCTTTGCTATAAGATTTGCCTTTACTAACTTATCTTCTTTAAGAGCTAAGAATTGGTCGTCTCCCAAGATAATTATATTATTAGTTTACATACCGACGATTCCAAATGGAGTTCCTATAGTTGTAATTAGGAAGCATAGGTTAAATATAGAAGTAGTTATTAAAAGCTTCTCTTTATAGTGCTTGCTGTAGGTAGCCTACCAATAGGTTCCTGCCTCTACAATTCCATATAATGGCTTAAGCATAACCATGATTGTATTTTTGGGATATTAGTGACGAATTTGCTCTGGAAGGTATGCCAATATTAAGCGCTAAAGGTGCGTCTCTAATTAGGTATAGGCCTAAGTAATATCTTATAAATAAACCGCCATTCTATTCTTTATTAAGGAGGGAGCTAGTGCAATAATAACTCGCTAACTAGCTTATTAAATTATAGGAGATTATATAAGAATTACCTCCTTACTATTATTATTGTAACCTTAAATAACAAGCCTTAATTTCTTAAATGGGGTATTAATAGCTTTACCCTTAATTTTATTAACTATTCTTAATTTAAAGATGCGAACTTTATTAAACTTAGTAGGGTTATATTTCTTAAATTTAAAGACTCCTCTTATAATAAGACCGTTAATCTCCTGCTTATTGGATGCTTGGAAAGGAGCTTCTAGGGTTATAATATAACCTTCCTTTTAGAGCTGTTTTGCGAGCTTAAAGTCAGCCTTCTCTTTAGCTGTTATAAAGGCTATTAATAACTTAACTCTATTCTTAATAGCGGCAATAAATTGTTCTTTAAAATTAATAAGATGTTGGCGATTTTGTAATCCCTTTAGGCAACCTCTACTATGTCATAGTTGTGGCGCATCTACTACAATTGTATTGGGATTGTAGTCATCTTCTAGAGTATATTAATTATAGTTCTCTTTTAGGGCATCTTCTGGGGCATCCTATAAAGGCTTGGAATTGTTATCTTTATAGTAAGGCTTAATAACAGTTAAACGGAATTAAGTGGGTCCGTAAGGCATCTGAATAGTACAAGTTTAACCATTAATTATAATAAGTTAATGTGGGCCTGACTATCCTCCCTTTTTACGCCATACGCGTACTTTAGACTGAAGTGGCAGATTAAGCGTAGTTAAGGTGTTTAGGCTATTTCTTATTCCTAGTGCGTTATTAACCTAGCATATAGCGTAGAGACGTCGCACCTCCTTTATTGCCTTGTAAATAGCCTTGGCTTATTATATAACAGAGGGAGATAGTAAAGAATTGTTAGTTATTTAAGGGTAGGCGCCAAAGACTAGCAATATAGGTATAAGTCCATCTAGGCCAGCAAAATCGTTAATAGCTTTGACAGCTATTTATAAGGTAAGTTTTTTGCTAGCGTCCTTTAGTTCTAAAGAGATAATCTTATATACGCGGCATAATAGCGTATAATATCGCTCCACTTTTCCAATACTATTATGCGCCTTAATGGGGACTTCCTTGACCTTAATTGCTATTACCTTTATCTATTATCGAAACTCTATAGATAAGAAGTTCTTTCCTATATTATAGATGATTTAATTAGGGGGTTCTAGGTAGACATTAATCTAGCATAACTAAAGGGTATCCTATATGTTCTTAGCTGACATATCCTTTAAGAATCGTGCGACTTGGAAGGAAGTTAAGAAGTTAATAACTTAGAGTACTAGCTTGCTGCTAAGATATATAACATTAACAATAATATAGAAGTTGAAGTTGTAGTTATCTTTAAGGGTAAACTTAAATCGGCTAGGGGACTTCTAGTTCATTTGGTAGTAATAGCAGTACTTTATAAGATACTTAATTGCCTTAACCTTAACTTTATAGCCTACTTGCTGAAGAACCCTAAGCAATTAATAAACGGATAGGTGGCCAAAACGATGGTGTAGTTGGCGTAATTCCAACTTAGTTAAGTGGCTTTATGCAACACTCTTTTCTAGTTAATAAAGGAGCAACTAGGGGTAACCCTACTTGCGCATAACAGGCACCCAATTGTCTCCCTAAATAAGTATATTCTTAAGGTTATTAAGCCTAACGTCTAATTTATCTATATCTTTAATGTAAAATAGAAACAGAGTGTTTATAGGAATAATATAGAAAGTAATATATCCTAAGGGGGTTTGGACCCTAATTGTGCTGAGAGAGATCGCAGTACCCTTGCCAAAATAAATTGTATGTTGGCCTGCCGTTAAATAGTTAATCTAAACAGAGTTATTAAGCTACTAAAGGGCTTGAACTTAAGGTTCTCCTACTATAGATACTCCTGTGGCTCCAGTATCTGGCATAATACTATAGAAGACATTTGCCGAGTATTTATTGTTAAAGGAGAACGCGGAGCTCTCCTTTGGCTCATTAAAGATATCTGACTTTGTAATAGAATGGAGCGTAGATTAGTTATTAAGAACAGTAATAGTTTATATGCCATCTACCTTACTATACTCAGTAAAGTATTAGTTAGGAGAGTAGTCCTCAATTTCCATATCTATAAGGAGCTATTTGGTCTTATTAACCTTACCCTTAAGGTCTTCTACGCCTTTGTATTAAACTAGGAAGCTTTAGAAGTAGGCCATAATGACCTTGCAATTTCTAACATTTTTTACACTTTAATGGAACTTGTTATATGCCTCTTTTCGCTTATTAAGGAAGTGTCTAGTTAACTAGCAATTTGGCTTCTTATAAACATAGCACTTCTTCTAGCAATTACTTTAAAATAAACCTCCACTGGGACCTCCACGGTTGCCTTATAGTTAACATTAATTATACCCTCTTCTATATTCCCTACCACGGCCACCATATATTTAATTAGTCCAGTTATAATCATGTTGGTCAGGAATACTTAGTTAGGTAGGGTTTTCGGTATAGAACTATTAAGATTCTTATATTTACATTACAGTACCTACGGCGGAGCGTAGCTTAGTATATACTCCTTTAAACGTATCTGTAGGTTTATATAGTGCCAAGTTGCACTTAGGAACGCTATAGTATACTAAGATAACCTAGTCCCTTAGGCTGTTCTTATTTTAGTAAGTTTTAGTAAGGCCACGTTAGATTTTCTAGAGTTTATTAAAGAGTAGTTAAAGGCACTCTAAACAAGTCTTTGTTAGGTTAGAAGTAATAACTCTTTAAAACATAGTCTCCTGCTATTTAGATATATAAAGCTAGCAATTTTTATTAGTCTTAAAGTAGGCTCTAGTAAGCTAAAGCATTATATTAAAGCTATAGTTTTTACCCGCAATATAGTCGTAATAGAATGTTGCTGCCCGTCCCTTTAACATAATAGAGAAAGCGTAGTGGTACTAGTGGCGTTAAATTCCGACCTTGTTATAACAGTTATAGAAGACCTGTAGTTTTACTCCAAGTATGTCATATAATTCTCCTCCAAACTTCTTCTCTTCGTCCAAATATACCTTTATCAGATTTGTAACTTCTCATAGTGGAGGGTCACCAGTTGGCTGAAGTAGAGGAGCTAGAGGCGGCGGAGGTGGAGGACAAGTACCTCTAGGTAGGAGAGCACCTTTAGGTAGAAGAGTAGCGTTCTAGGGGTTTCGTTCCAAATTAAAGTTGCCTTTTAAAGAATATGGGTTGGTTCTAGGTTTCCGTAGTTAACATATAATCTTAGCTTCCGTCTATACTGGTTCTTCTATACCAGTAATAACGGCCTAAATATTGCTAGTAATTGGGTTGCCGTTCTTAGCAACATATACCCTATTCCTATAAAGGAAGTCTTAAAAATCCTAAACAATATTAACATTGCCAAGTGCCTAGGTGTTAGCGGTCCATCCTATAAAATCCTCCCTAAAATATTCCTATAGCTGTACATTGGCGTAGTGTTTACTTTAGTAGAATACAATATGGTGTAGGAGAAAGCCATTAACTTGTTTTACGGTATAAGTTGTTATATTAAAGGTAAATTCGTCCCAATTTTCATCAATAAGTTTCGCGTACGAAGCTACCCCTAGTGGTAAGGAGTCTTCCCAGTCATTTAAAGTAGGCGTAGCCATATTTTTAGAGGGAGGGAAGTGTTATTAGTGTAGGGATTGTCGTTTAGTACGCGTTCGTCGTTTAGTACGCGTTTAGACGTGTATTTGCGATTATGGGGCTTAGGACCAGTTCTGGCCTTAAATCGCGAAGACTTATAAAGCGTATTATTCTGTATGATGGACGCAAGAATCCGTAATCTTGGAAAGGCTTAGGACTAGTTCTAGCCTTTAAATCCTTAGATTCGTGGAAGAGTTCTATTTAAGGTTTAGGACCAGTTCTAACCTTAAAAGACAGCTTCCTTTAGCACGAGTAGCACTGGTACAGTGGCTTGTCTCTTCTTAGTGGAATACCTAGCTGTTCTATAGTATAACAGTAAAGTTAACCACTGATCAGTGTTGGTTACACAAGGGGATATCACGTAGCTACGATTCGTAGATAGTATAATAATTGTTAATTAATTCTTAATAGGAATGAGGAAAGGGGTGAGGAACTTAAGGTTCGCTAGGGCCACGTCAACACGTGACGGCAATATGCCTAGCATAATGGCAACTTGCCTCATTCCCAACACTTATTATGGTATTTCCATTTAATATAGTATGTTAAGCCATGCTCGTCCATTTGTTTATTATATATATTAAGGATCTTTTTAAATTCCCACTTGTCCGTAATATTGCCGTTATTATCCCTTTCGGCTATCCTGCCTGTAACATTACGACGTTCCTCTTTATTAATGCGTGCTTGACTAGAGATCTCTTTAAAGAACTAGAGGCAGACTTTTAAAGTATAGAAAGACTTATTAACACGGATATAGTCCAGGAGGTTAACTATAACTGCTCCTTTATAGGTAGCTAGGACGGGCTAGGGTCCGTTCTAGTTATTATCCCACTTCCTCTTAGGCCGGTTGGTCTTTATATTTTTAAGGCTAACTATAACCATATTATCCTTTTTAAATATTGTACCTTTATCTCGTTTTATATTAGCGTTGTCTTTATATTATTATTCATTGCTTAACGTCCGATTTGGATCCCTATTGGGCCTACACAGACTACTCCTTATATACATATAGGGAGAAAACTCTATTTAAGAAAACCCCGTAATCCGTCTCTCCACCTTTTGGGGCTCGCTTATAGGTCGCCTATAAGTCACTAGTGGTGCTCTACTACCTTACTTTTTAACCTCCTTGGGAACCACTGCTGCCGTAACAAACCTATAGACGCGCTAGTATCACACACTGTACTCTACTCCTGTAGAGTTATTAGGGGGCGCCTATTACTTACCCCTTTGCCTTTTATTACTATTTCCTTTGCAACCCGGAACTGGTCTAGCATATTTTGGCCAATAAGCTACTGGGTAGCCGCCTTGAGGCCTTTCTATGTTAAGAGTAGTGTATTATAGTTTTCTGTGCCAGCTGCTAAGAGCATTGCTTCTCGGCCAGTGCGTAAGGGGCATAACAGTATTACGTGTTTTGGTGTCTGTCTTGGCCAGCTACATTTGCACCTTAGGCTACCTACTAGGACACCCACCCAGTGAAGCCAATCTTTTAGTCCTATTATTCCTGTCCTTAAGAGCGTTGCCATTGTATTTTCCGCCTTTATTAGGCCCTCTTGGAGCCCTTAGGTATTTACCCCCTATGGCGTTGCCTATGCTACGGCTTAGGTTCCCCTTGCCTGAGTCTGCCTCTGTACCTTCAACTCCCATTCGTCTCTCCAGCGTCGGTCCAACCAGTATTGTGTTGCGGTAGATGGTTTTCTAGTACTCTTTTGTGCTCTACTTTGGCTCCTTTCTCTCCCTTGCCGTTGTCTTTATATTGTCGCTGGGAGATACGAGCTAGGGCTTTAAGCTGGGTTAAAATGCGCTTAAAGCGGTTGGCAATAGTATTAGCTTGCAGGTACTCCTTCTTTGTATATATAGACAGGGCTGATGGCTAGGGGCCTGCTAGTTCGACGCCTAGACATAGGTTATAGCCATAGTTAGCAAAGAATAGTAAGATTTCTGTGGTCTTATTAACTTAGTTATTTGTGGCAAACTTGGTAAGGGGGAGCCAATCTACCTAGTCGTCTTAGGTAAAGCTTATAAAGGCGCGTAGGTACTTATTTATTGCTGCATTAACAATCTCGGTTTAACTATCCGTTTTAGGGTACTATGCGGAGCTAGGGCTTAGGGTTACCTTTAGGCGCTAGTTTAGGCAACGCCAGAAGTTAGAAATAAATAAAGAGCCTCTATTAGAAACGATGGTATTTAGAGCGCCGTATAACTTATAGATAGTATAGATAAATGCTTTAATAAGCTCCTTAGTATCTAGGCTAGTAACAGGAATAAAGTGTCTCATCTTTATTAGGCGGTCAACAACGATAAAAATGTGTTTATATGTTTTGCCGTTATAAAGGCACTTAGGCAGGTCAACAACGTGGTTAATGGAGATATCAGTCTATAGGCGGACTAGTAGTTCTAGTGGTTTTAGGAAACCGGGCGGTGCTAAGCGTGGGGTCTTTATGTGGAAGCAGAGAGCGCAGTCTTTTATAAAGGTAGCCGTGAACTGTGAAATACCTGGCCATTAATATGTTTAATTAAGGAGGTCTAGTGTCTTAACACGGCCTAGGTAACCCGTAGGGCCCAAACTATATGTGCGGTATATAACTTCTAGTTGGAGTTTATGTAAATTAGGGACAAATACTTGATTCCTATAGTAGATTAGGCCGTTAATAATTAAATATTCGGATTTGTTATAGCGGAGCAGCTTCCTAATCTACTTGGGCTAATGGTGTGCTTTACGGTCTTCCTATTCGCGTAGTGCAGCTAATATATTCCTAGCGAGTTTGTTCTCTTTATAGGCATTCTTAATAAGCTCCTTAAGGGGTTTTTTCTTAGGCTCTGGGTCTATTACTATAATAAAGTCTTTAATGCTCTGGTCTTGGGATTCGCTTAGTAGTTCTTCTAGGATAGTAGGGTCAACTTTCTTTGGTAGTAAAACAACGCGGTCTCAGTGTTATAGACGTTTATTATTAGCATTAGCAGGTACAACGCCTAGGAGGCGGCTAAGAGCGTCCAGGATTGTAGCTTTAGTGCTAGGCCTATAGGTAATAATAAAGTTAAATTAGGAAAGGAACTCAGCCTAGTAGACTTGGCGCTGGTTCAGTTATTTCATTATTATAAAGGTCTGGAGGTTCTTATAGTCCGTAATAATTTTAAATAGCTGCTTAGTTCCTTATAGTTCGGGACGCCATTTTTTTAGTGCCTTAATAATTGCCAGGAGCTCCTTATTATATATTTTATAGTTGTATTTAGGGGCTAAGTACTTAGTAGAGAAAAATGCGACTGGCTTAAGCTTATTACTTTTATTAGCTTAATAGAGCACTCCACCTAAAGCCCAGTTTGAGGCGTCTGTCTCTACCATAGTCTTCTTTATGTAGTCGTAATATACTAGGACCAGTGCTTTAATAAACGCTGTTTTTAGGGTCTGGAATGCCTGTGCTTAATTAGGGCCCTATAACCAGCTAATGCTCTTTTTTAGTAGCCTAGTCATGGGCTTAACTACCTTAGAATAGCCTTAAATAAATTGTTAGTAGAAGTTTGCGAAGCTAAAAAATTACTATAGTTCCTTAACTAACGTCGGGTCCTTTTATTTCTATAAGGCCTGCACCTTCTCAGGGTCTATAGTCATGCCATTAGTTGAGATAATTAAGCTAAGGTATTTTATTTTGGTAGCATAAAACTTAGACTTATTAATATTAATCTGGAGTCCAGCATTACTAAGTCTCTGGATAATTTTATTTACGTGTTTTATATGCTCGGCGTGTGTTTTTGAGAAGACAAGGACATTATTAAGATATACAGTATAGTAGTTGTTAAGGGCGTTGTGTAAAACATGGTTAATATAGTTTTAGAACATGGCGGGTGCATTATAGAGACTAAATAGTGTAACTAGTATCTTATAGAGTCCAAACCGGGTGATAAATGCTATAAGCTACTTATAGCCTTCCGCGATCCGGATCTGGTTAAACGCAGCAATTACGTTAAGCTTAGTAAAGTACTTAGCACTATAGAGTGCGTTAAGTGTCTCGTGGATTAGTGGCAGTGGGTATCGATTCTTAATAGTAACTATGTTTAAGCCTTGGTAGTTATGGCAGATTCATACACCGCCGCCAGGTTTCGCTGCAAGGAGGAGTGGTATAGCGGCTAGTAAGGTTAATTCGCGGATAAAACCCTTATCTAGCATCTCGTTAATCCACTTCTTTATACAGCTGAGTTCAGCGGGTGAGAGTGGTCTGTTTTTATAGTATGGGGCCTACTTTTCTGGTATAATCTTAATTTTATAGTCCTATGGTCGGTAAGGGGGCAGCTTGTCTATATTCTTAAGAAGGAAGTGTTTAATATATTTATAAAACTCTTTTAGTAAGCATTATAAAATATCCTTATAGGTTAATCCTGGTTTGCCTTTTAGGAATTTTTTAACATTAGTGTTGACTATCTTCCGGCGTAGAAACTTAGACTTGGTTTTTAGGTTTATTTTAAGGAAGTTATAGAAATAAGGGGGTAGCGCTTTACAGGCTTCCTCTATTATATAGTTGCCTTCTATTAGCCAGTAGAAAGACCTTTCTAACAGGTTTAGTACTTCTATTAGGCCTATAGGTAGCTCCTTAAGCAGCTATTAGTATTTTTCTTGTTTAACCAGTTCTACTAGCTCCACTATATAGATCTTTATTACCTTTACGCCTTTTTGTTTACAGAACTAGGTAAAATTAACGGCATAAGTGCATTTAATGTTGTCCAGGTTAGGGCGTGTCTAGTTCTCCGGTGCTACGGCTAGGCTGGCACGGCTCAGTTAGCCTAGGGGGGCAGAAATAAGGTGGCGGCCTTGCACGGTACGCGCGGGAGACAGGTATAAGGTTAGGCGTTATAGGGGGGAGGTTTTAATTACTTTAGTTTTAGTCTTAGCTATAACGCCCTTAGCTATTATACGTGCGGTTATATATACGTATGGTAAATAACTTAAAGTTAGGTGTCTTATTGGCTAACCTAGGTTAAGTGGGTATATATAGGGGACTTATAGTTCTGGCGGTATTTATTTTTTTGGGAATAGGGCGGTAGTCCAGTCTTCCAGAATCTCTATTTCATTTACTACGTATATTGGCTTACTAGTATCAGGTACCTCTTTTACTATCAGCTAATAGTATCTAAGCGTTGGCCGTGTAATGCGTCCGCATAGTGCTACTCGGTTACAGTTAGGAATATACTATAGGAGATAGTTGTAGGTATAGTAATTAGAGTTGAACTTAAGCTCTAGAGTAGGGAAGTCTAGTTTTAGGTTATGCTTTTTAAGCCAAGGCATTCTAAGAATTACTAGTATTAAAGGTAATAACTTCATAACGTATAAGAGTATGGATTCTGTATAGTGGCCAATTATTATTCTTACTATAAAGTAGTGGGTAATAAAGCTAGATAGGAGTCTATTAGTAAGGCGGAGTGGTTTTAGGACTAGGAGTCTTTTTGTTATAATATTATGCTTTTTTATAAGCGAGTCTTCGTCTATAAACGCTAGTGCTGTACTACTACTGTTAATGAGGCTTACTATTTTAATGAAAACTTATAGGAGTAGGTTGCGCAGTAAGGAGAGGTAGATTTAAATAAGAATAGTATTTCTATTATTATTTGCTATTCTAAGGTTAAGTAGTAGCTAACTTAGAATAAGATCTAACTAATCTAGTAGCATAGATCTAATTCTTTTATTCTTCTCCCTATATAGTTCTAACCCTTAGAGGCGACTTAGTCTAAGGGTTGGTCTTTTAATAACTAGATCGTGGGGCTTGGCTGGTAGCTATAGTCTTAGCTAGTATATCCTAACATATTGGTCTCCAACGGTGTATATATGCTAGGGGGTACTTTGCTGAGGACATAGCCGGTCTTATAGTTAGTAGCAGCACGGAGCACTTGTCCGTAGTTTATATACGGGACTATTAGCTAGGGCTATATTAGGGAAGGGAATTGCGGGGGTGGGTCTCTATATCTAAACCCACATCCCTGTCTATAGTTATTGTTTTGGTTACTAATCCCTCTGCTAAAGAATCCGCCGCGGCTAGAAAGGGGTTGGTGTGGTAGCATTAGAAGGGGATTTAGGTTTATTTTAGGGTCATAAGTATCTTTCTAGTGGCCAGGTTAACCACATGCTAGGCAGAGTCTGTTATCTATATAATATCTTTAGACGTTATTGGGGAGGCTACTACTACCACCGCCAAATTTAACGGTGTTAAGGTCCATTAGGTTATTCTATAGTGCTAGTACTAAGGTGTTGTTATTAGGTAGTATAGGTTAATAGCCGCCAGCGGTACTTAGCTTAGCGGTATTTAGCTTAGTATAGTAGGCGTAGTTCTGTAGGTTATAAGTAAATACGTCTATTTGCTTACTCTAGCCCTTATAGTCAGTATTATCAATTTTGCGGCTAAGGGTAAGGGCTAAGTCCTTTATCTTAGATAAAATATTCTTCCTAAGCAGATCTACCTTTTATTCCTTAGTCTTATTTGCTTTTATTATTAACTTATTAAGCTCTGCTTTCCAGGACCAGTAATTACGCTTACCTTGGTTTAAGGTGTCTAATTTATTCTTAGCCGCTTAGGTTATATCCATGGTCTTATAGTGCTTCTTTATATACGCAAACATAGACTCTTAGTTAGAGAAGGCCTATTTACTTAGGTTATTTGGGTATATATATAGCATATTAAGGCCATGCTTAACATAGTTATAAGCCTTATCTATCAGCATGTCTAATATATAGAGGACTTCGTCCATTAGGGTCTTAAAGCACTTTGCATCTCTATAGAAAACGCCTTAGATCTTTGTTTTCTATATTTTAAATTTTTCTTGCTTTTTAGTTGGCGATCCCTTGCCATTAAATAGGGTAGGGTCTTTTACTTTACGCTTTTTTCTACAGGGCTCAGCTAGGGGAGGAGAGCCAGTAGCGGTATTCTTATTAGCAATAGTTTGGGTAAGTATAGTAATCTAAGAGCTTAGGCTTTATATAGTCTTAGTATATACCAAAGCTTGCTATTTGTATTGCTCTACACGTAGTTTAAGTGTCTTAAGGGAGTTAATTCTGTGTTAAGCTTCTTTAAGTTAGGACTTTACAGTCCGGCCTTTATTATAGACTGTTTGGAGACCGCTCTCAACGCTAGTTAAAAGGGTTATACATATAAAGAGGTACTGAAATGTTCCTACTATATTAAGGTCCTTAGGGTACTCTAGACCACTCCTAATTGCCCAGGTAATGTTGGTGTAGGAGGTATTAAAGAGGCGGGTAAGCGCTTCGCGTGTGTTTGCTAACGGGGTATTCTAGTTACCTATTTTAGGGGATCTAGGTAGGGTAATTAAAATCTATAAGGCTGGCTATAATGCTAAGATTGTCTAGGACAATACTAAGATTGTTTAGAACTATACTAAGATTATCTGGGACTATGGTACAGTGTTGTTAGTCGCGCTAGGTCGTGATTATACTAGGAAAATAGAGACAGTGGGCTGGGGAGAATAAAGATCGCGATAAGGCGCAAGAGGAGATACCACAAACTGTCATAGTGCTATAATGCTAATAGGCTGAATAACTACATTGTAGTATAAAAAGGAGAAGGAGGTAAAAGGGGGTATCGTACACAAATAGTAGGGGCAGCCGCCAAGGCGCTAGTGGTGGGCCAGCCAACAGTAGGAAACAGTACGAGACAGTACGCGTCAGGACTGTGCCGTGACACACTTTAAGACTAATAAGAATTGCTAACTTTATATATCTAAATAGCGGGAGACTATATTATAGAGAGTTATTACTTCTAACACAATAAAGACTTGTTTAAAGTGCCTTTAACTACTCTTTAGCAACCTCTAGAAAATCTAATATAGTCTTACTAAAACCTACTAAAATAAGAACAGTCTAAGGGACCAGGTTATCTTAGCCTGCTATAGCATTCCTAAGTATAATTTAGCGCTATACAAACCTACAGATATATTTAAAGGAGTATATGCCAAACTACGCTCTGCTATAGGTACTATAATGCAAATATAAGAATCTTAATAGTTTTATACTAAAAACCCTATCCAAACCAGTATTCCTAACTAATATAATTATAACTAGACTAATTAAACATATAGTAGCTATAGTAGGCAATATTATAGAGGGTATGATTAATATTAACCATAAGGCAATTATAAAGGTCCTTATGGAGGTTTGTTTTAAAGTAATTACTAAAAGAAGTGCTATATTTGTAAAAAGCCAAATTGCTAATTAACTAGGCACTCTCTTAATAAGCGAAAGGAGGTATATAATAAGTTTCGCCAGAGTGCAAGAAATGTTAAAAATTATAAAGTTACTATAGCCTACTTCTAAAGCTTTCTGGTTCAATATAAAGGCATAGAAGACCTTAAGGGTAAGGTTAATAAGGCCGAATAGCTCCTTATAGATATAGAAATTAAGGACTACTCTCCCAACTAATACTTTATTAAGTATAGTAAGGTAGATAGCACACAAACTATTACTGTTCTTAATAATTAATCTACACTCTATGCTATTATAAAGTTAGATATCTTTAATAAGCCAAAGGAGAGTTCTGCGTTCTCCTTTAACAACAAATACTTGGTAAATATCTTCTATGGTATTATGCCAGATACTAGAGCCGTAGGAATATCTACAGTAGGAGAACCTTAAGTTTAAGCTCTTTAGTAGCTTAATTGCTCTATTTAGATTAACTAATTAATAGCAGGCTAATATATAATTCGTTTTAGCAAGGGTACTGCAATCTCTCTTAGTATAATTAGGGTTAAAACCCCCTTAAGGTATATCACTTTCCACGTTGTTCCTATAAACACTCTGTTTCTATTTTACATTAGAGATATAGACAAATTAGGCGTTAAACTTAACAACCTTAAGAATATGCTCATTTAGGGAGATAATTAGGTGCCCGTTGTGCGCAAATAGGGTCACCCCTGGTTGCTCCTTTATTAACTAGAAAAGAGCGTTGCTTAAAGCCACTTAACTAAGTTAGAGCTACGTTAACTACACCGTCGTTTTGGCCACCTATCTGTTTACTGATTGCTTAGGGTTCTTTAGCGAGCAGGTTATGAAGTCGAGGTTAAGGCGATTGAACATCTTATAAAGTACTGCCATTACTGCCAAATGAACCATCTTAATTGGGGACTACTCTACGTACCTATTTATCTTCCCACCGCCAAGCTATTTGTATTTGTTAATGGATTGTTTGTAAATAATAAAAATTTTAGCTCCTAGTTAGGCTATGAGATTATTATCACAAACAAATCTACTAGAGAGAATGACTTTATAATCCACGGCAATCTTATCCATTGGAGCTTAACTAAGAGTAAGCGCATTATTTAAAGCGTTCTAGCATTAGAGATATATAGAATGGTTGGCGGAGTTAACATAGCAATGGCAATTGGAACTACCCTAAAGATAATTATAGATTAACTTAAACTTCCTATTATCCCTATAATTGTGTGCACTGACTTATATTCCCTCTATAAGTGTTTAGTTAAGCTTAGTACTATAAAGGAGAAGCACCTTATAATTAATATTATGGCACTTTAGCAATCCTATAAACAGCAAAAACTCTTTAAAATTTAATGGATTAATAGCTAAGACAACCTGGTAGATATAATAATAAAGGCAAACCCAAACAAGGCTCTAGAAACGTTTGTTAATATAAATACTCTATATATACGAGTTAAAGGTTAGGTTAAAAGGGAGTAGAAGATGTGGCAATTTAAGGTTATTTTCCACATGTGATTCTCAGGCTATATTTAACAATTTTAGTTTACCAACCCTAAGTTCTACCAACTAATTAGGATTTTTCATGCCCAGCATAGAAAATCGCTATTGGCTTGCCTACTACTAGCGCCTTGGCGGCCCTTACAAGATATCCACCTATAACCCCTAAACGGTTCTTCTTCTTCTTCTCTTTAGCTTAGTATCTTTACAAGATAGCATTCCACAGACTTTAGTTTAGAGATATTTATGTGAGCCATCACACTTATAAGGAAGCACTATATGCTAAGAGGCAAATTTTGGGATAGCAAGACTTATACTATAATAGCAATAGTAAGTGAGGAGGATTAATGTATATTACGCTTAATTGCATTATTTATATATAGATGGCGTCCATAAAAGAAGAGTTGCTAGTGTTGGAAGTATATTACGTGTGGTTACGTAATGCCGCGGCACTAGCGTGGCGAGGAGCCTTAAGCTCCTCGTCCTTCCTAATAGGACTTAAGAACAATTGAACAATATTATACTATCTACAAACTGTAGCTACGTGATATCACCTTGTGAAACCAACAGTTACCTTAAAGGACTAATAGGTAAAGGAATAAGCTATAAGGGCAGGGGATAGGCTAGGAGAACGTATTAGCATAAAGGTACTCTGTAATGATTACTTAGTTAAAGTCCTAGTGGTTCCTATAAGCCTTAGGGTAAAAAAGGGACGCTAGGCAGACAATATAGTAATTATATAGAAGACAGTAAGACAAATGGAATACCTTATACTAGGACTTAAGATTACCTAAATCTAATAGCTCTAATAGGAAAATGCAAACTAAGTATATAATAAGAATAATGAGAGGATATAAGGGTTTCTAGAGACTTGCTAGGGAGACGCCGGTTGAACGTATGGCTCCCTTATTATCAGCATACTCATACTAGGAATGCAAAAACTCTTTATCTAAAAGGAATGATTATAAATGGCCTTATATATAATATAAGGCTCTATAACTATAGACTATGCCTAAAATAATGCTATTGCTATGTATAATAGGGATATACCTAATCCACATGTGTAGTATAGGTGTGCTACGGCTACTATATAGGCCCCTATAATATAAGACACTACTTAAATTAAGACTAAATAAAATGCATAAACTGCTACTAAAGTATATATAAGGCATAGGAGAGAGAAGACTGTATTAAATATAGGAGATAGAAGGTAAGGGCTTAACAGCTATGGGAATAACTACACACTAGGTTATATAAATAGAAATAATAGGTAATAAGCTAGGGGGACGCTAGTGCCTTCCTAGCATTTTTTACCTTTAATACTAAGGGGCTAGGCTAGCTATCCTAAGCCTTAATAGGCTAGAAGTAACGCTACGTGATATTACTAGACTAAATAGGGATATAAGGGATATAGGGGATATAAGGGAGAGGACGCCCTATAGGAAGACCCCTATAGATAGCTATAGCAAGCTTAAAACCAGGATAATTAAGAATTAAACTTAACATAGCAAATATAACATTTGCGGCCAACCTATAAAGGGTATATAGCTAACTAGTAAGACTAGCGGAAGAACTAGAGATAATAATATATTTAGATATAGAAGCGCTAGTAGGTATATAAGATATAGAAATGGAAAGCTCTATATAAAATAAGTAGTAACTAGGGTGTAGATATAAGAGATAGAAGTTCTAAAAATCCTAGAGAAAGTAGAAATAGAAGAAGTAAGGAATAAAGGAGATATAAAGAACCCTTGCTAAGGGTCCGCCACCTATCTATTATATAGTATAACTGCGGTAATATAAACCACTGTCTTATAAGGCCCTTACTAGACAGTCTAGACCTAAAGAAATACTATATCTTTGCTATATAAGAGCCGTATTATAATACCTATATACAATTAATATACTACCCCTAAGAATTTTAGCTCCTATATAAACCAAAAGCAGCTATACGCGTGTGCTTTATAATTAGTAAGGCTATTAGCCTGTCCTTATAGTTATAGCAGGCAGTTAACCTAGATATTATAGTTATAACAATCCAGATATATAGGGGACTAATATAAATTATTAATATGTATAACCCTAGGGTTAAAGGGGTCCCATAAACAGAGAATATTATATTAGCAATAAGCTTACTAGAAACTAAAGGTATGGAGTTTATCCTATTAAAAGATATAAACCTCTACTATCCATAGTAGGGGGGTATCTATATTGCTGCTAAATAATAGGTAGAGTGCCTACTAAGAGCTATAGACATCTGGGGCTTTAAACTGGCTACCCCCCTAGAAACAATTATATAGTAATAAGGCACCGCTAGAAGTATAATTAATCTTATATTTATAGACGAAGGCCTATACTAGAGACTTAAAAGGTATAACCCTAAAGAAGAATGGGCACCTACTTTAGACTATATCCCTATCTAGATATAACTAGACCTAGATATTAAGGCATAACTAAATAGTAAAAGATATGCAATAAGGAAGCTTAAGATAAACAGTTTCCTTAATATAGTTAAATAATAACTTTAAGACCTAGAAGAAATCTACCTAGTACTAAATAAGCGAGGCTTATTAGCTACCCCTAAGAAAATTAACCAAAGACTAGAAAGAATCTAGGCAGTAATTAAAAACGGGCTAGAAGAGTACTGCCCATTCCTAAAACTGGGCCCCTATATATAATATGTATAGTCCACACAATACGCGGTTCTTATTACTAGCTAATAATAAGTAAAAAGGAAATATATAAGCAGCCATAATTCTAAAGATAAGAGATAATATAAAGATATAAGAAACTAGTTAAAGAATACCCTAAAAAAAGAAGTAAGAAATAACTGGAGACGGTTTATAAACAAGCATACTTTTAACCTAAGCCTCCCCTATAATAAGGGCCTTTAGGCTATAGTAAAATAGATAAAGAAAAAGGTAGGGCGCTTAGTAGAAGACTTATACCTACTACCCCTATAAAGAGTAGGGGAGTTATAGGCCACTAATAATAATAATAAGAAGGTAAAGATCCTTATAGAAAGGTTCTTCCCATAACTGGCTCTAGTAGACCTTAGTAACATTATAGGTAAAACACTAGTAACTCGCCTATAGGTTAATAGCGATATAATAATAGAGGAAATGGCCAGAACTATTGGCCGCCTTTTAAATAATATAGCACTAGGTCCAGATAGGATATTAAATAAGGCCTTAAAGACCTGTGGACCACTTATAGCACCTTAGCTTATAGATATAGCTAGAGCGTACTTTACTATAGGCTATTACCTATAACTTGGAAGATCTATAATAATGGTTGTTCTATAAAAAGAAGGTAAAGTAGATTACTTAATTCCAGGAAGCTACTGCCCTATTGCCTTAGAAAACACCCTTAGTAAGATCTTAGAAAGGGTAGTAGCGGTCTATATAGCAGATATAGCTAAGGAATACGCCCTACTACTATAAAGTTAAATAGGGGCAAAAAAGAACCACTTAACACTATTAGCACTTATATTACTTGCCGCTACTATTAAATCTGCATAGGTAATGCGAAGGGACTTTATAGTATTAATGCTTAGCCTAGATATTAGTGGTGCCTATAACAACATATCCTATAAGCGCCTCCTATATATCCTTAGGGTAAAGGGCTTCCTAAAATAGATTATATAATTTGTTTAAGGGTTTACAGGCTAGAAAGAAATATTACTGGTCTTTAGTAGATACTAGAGCCCCCCTATTATAGTTATAATAGGAATACTATAAGGATTACCCCTTTTGCCTATCCTCTTTCTTTTCTTTATAAGCAACCTACTTAATTTCTTTAAGAAAGGGGCGATATAGAGGATAGGCTTTATTAATAACATATACCTAATTATATACGGGCCTATAGCTATAGAGAACTATAAAATACTAGAGAAAGCCTATAATATCTATATAGAATAGGCAAGATAATATAGAGTCCAATTCTTACCAGAGAAATACTAGCTAATTTACTTTATTAGAAAACGTAACTAATCTATAGATCTCTAGTATATAATCTATATTTAAGGCTTTAGGGGCCAACTAGTTTAAGGCCTAAGGGTATTAGGTATATAGGTAAATAGTAAGCTCTGGTGGAGCGTATATGCGCTATAAGCGGCCTATAAGGGCTAAGTATAGTATATTACAATGTCTAAGATTGTTAATTCTATATAGGGTCTATGCTTCTAGAGGTCACGCCTACTATATACAGCAGTTATCCGGCCAACTATAATATATAAATCTAATATTTAGGCCATAGGAGAATCTAAGAAAGGCCCTCCTAAATTACTTCTTAAACTACTCTAAAAGGTCTAAACAGCCTGCCTCTAGAGTATAACAGGCGGGTATAAGCAAATAGCTATAGCACTACTTAAGAAGGAAGCTAATATCCCCCCCCTATAATTATATATTAAAGCCGCTGCAATATAAAGGATGCAAAGGGAGCGCAACTCTAAGGTTATAAAGTATATTAAGACACGCCTAAACAAACTATGGAGGGACCTTAGGGTGCCCTATAGGAGAATAAACCAACAACCCTAAAGTAGGGAAGATATGCTAGAGAAATAGAAAAAAAAAAGCAAAATAAGAATGGTGCTGTGTTAGGGCCTAGGCCTATATAGAGGAGGAAGGAAGACGTATAAGAGACTAATAAAAATAATAGTAAGAGAAAGAAAGGAGCTAAAGTAGAGTATAAAAAAGTACTAGGAAACTACCTACTATAATATAATACTGGTTAGACTAACACTAAAGAGGTATATAGGAGTTAAAGGTATAGAGGCTGTTTTAAGTAAGAGGAACCTAAGCCGTAGTATAGTTAACGCTATAGGGGGTAAATACCTAAGGGCTCCAAGAAGGCCTAATAAAGGCAGAAAATATAATAGTAACACTCTTAAGAATAGGAATAATAGGACTAAAAGATTAGCTCTACTAGATGGGTATCCTAGTAGGTAGCCTAAGATATAAGTGTGGCTGGCCAAGATAGATACTAAAACATATAATACTGTTATGCCCCTTACGCACTAACTAAGAAGTAATGCTCTTAGTAGCTGGCATAGAGAACTATAATATACTGCTCTTAATATAAAAAGGTCTTAAGGCGGTTACCCAGTAGCTTATTAGCTAAAATATACTAGACTAGTTCTAGGCTATAAGGGAAATAGTAATAGAAGGTAAAGGGGTAAGTAATAGGCGCCCCCTAATAACTCTATAGTAGTAAAGTAAAGTTTGCGATACTAGCGTATCTATAGGCTTGTTACGGCAGCAGTGGTTCCTAAGGAGGTTAAAAAGTAAGGTAG
>Ga0307507_10004987_pt1 | contig 22490 bp, 6 predicted proteins | sample 7_EM_MG_FD_207223 | JGI IMG/M metagenome (GOLD analysis project Ga0307507, IMG submission 207223) | Populus trichocarpa ectomycorrhiza microbial communities from riparian zone in the Pacific Northwest, United States - 7_EM | ecosystem: Host-associated > Plants > Roots > Unclassified | place... | reverse complement strand
CGTCGCCAGAACCAGACCACCGTCGCCAGAACTAGACGACCGCACCCTAGACGACCACCGTTTAAATATGCAGCCAGCGAACGGCTATAGAGAACGATTCGAATAAATCAGAGCCTTTAATCGGGCCGACCCCTCCCCCAAATTGAATCTGACACCGACATAGGTAGGTAGGTAGATAGGCAGGCAGATAGGTAGGCAGGCAGGCAGGTAGGTAGGCAGGTAGGTAGGCAGGCAGGTAGATAGGCAGGTAGGTAGGGTAGGTAGGTAGGTAGGTAGGTAGGCAGGTAGGTAAATAGGCAGGCAGGTAGGTAGGTAAGTTAGTAGATAGGTAGAAGAGAACCGTCGCCATATTATATTAAATTATCTAAAATAATATAATTTATTTTGCTAGCCTTATAGATAGCTTTAAAGTAGCCTTTATTTATCTAAAATATACTATTGGTATAAAAGAGGTAGATGGCTCCAAATACTTTGCCAAATGCGCAGGCTGCGCGCAGGCTGCGTGTCAAAAAAACACGACATAGGCTAGTCGGTCGGGTTGCCAAATGCCCTCAACTGCGCGCCAATTGCGTCAACCACCAACCATTGAGGCGATTTAGAGGGGACCATATTTTGCCGATGTAGGCAGTGGCTTTAGAAAGCCGTTATACGTTTTATATAAAGCTTTAGCTTATTAGCAGGTATAGCAGCTAAAGATATACCTTTATATCGTGTTATGCATATTTAGCTAGTAGTATTCCCATTAGAGTAATTCTAGGGTTTTTCCTTAGCCCAAGTAGCTAGCTACTGGTAGGCCGTATATATGTTTAAGGAGCTTAAGCTTAAGTTTATTATAATTAGGGATAACTAGGTGGTTCTGGTAGTATAAGCGGTTTCTATATGTGACGGGCTCGTATAAATGCTTCTGAACCGAAGCTTGTAGATTGCTACTATATAAGAATACTAAGCTAAGGAGAAGAAGAAGACTGGTAGAGACTGGCAAGATACAAAGGGGTTATTAAGGCGCTAGTAGTAAGCGAGCCAATAGCGACTTGGCAGAATTTGGCAGATTACCCAGAAAACGGCAAATTGCCTAGGAAACGGTAATGTAGTAGGTAACAAGCTCCAGTACCGTTACATTACCCCCCCCTCCTAAAAAAGCCTGCCCTTAGGCTTTATCTAAGTTCTTTGTTATTGTCTAAATTATTATGGTTATCTACCCCCTCTTCCTAGTATTTAATCTAGCTGTTTAATTTACGTGATGGTCTAGGGAGGTCTGAGTAAGCTAGGTGGAAATCTTATAGCTTATAGGGAGAGTACTTAAAATTAGATACGGGGTACCATTCTAGATCTTTGTTATGGCCTACCCAGCTTACACAGTATTTTAAGGTACTATGGTCCTTCTTAACTACTAAGATCTCTTTAACTTCCTATTCTTTGTTCTCTATAATCTAAATTAGTGGTAGGGGATTGTTATACTATCTAGGTAATGGGTTATCTATAGCCTTCCACAGTCGGTCTAAAGAGAAGATAGGGTAGATCTTTATTAACTCTGGTAGCTTAACCTTAAAAGAGTGCCCTACCTTTTTAGAGATCTTATAGAGGCTAGCCATTTAGTAGTTTAGCTTACGGCTTAGCCTCTAGGTCTTTTAGTTTTTTATTAACACCTATACCTTATCTCCTACATGGAAGTCTACCTTATAATAATGTTAATTTACGTTAGACTCTTTCTTTTCTTATACTCTTTTTATAATTGCTTAGGCGGTCTCCTAGGCTCCATATATTTTCCTAGTAAATGCCTAGGCCTCTTTATAGCTAAGGCGTTTACGGGCTGTTATAGGTTCTATAGGTCTATCCCAATTAAAGGATGTTTATGGTTTGTATCCATAGAGTAGCTTAAATGGTGACATTCCTATACTATTATAAGGGAGCGTAAGCTGTGCGTAGTCTATTATAGGTAGTAGTTCTAACTAGTTATCCTAGTAGTAGCTAATAAAGGGGCGGAGTTGCTGGTTAAGGTACTGGTTTATAATCTTAGTTTGGCTATTAGTCTAAGAGTAAAATATAGTAGAGAGCTTAATCTGGATTCTAAGGATACAGTATAATTTGTCCTAGAAGTCCAATATAAATTAGGGTCTATAGTTAGAGATAATTAACTTAAGAGCGCCATAGATCTGGTAGATATTGTTAATGTATATGCGGGCTATATCCTTTGCAGTTATAGTCTTAAAGTAAGGGAGGGAGATGGCTTGCTTACTTAGTTAGTTAACTACTATAAAGGCTATGTCATAGCCGTGTTTATCCTTTAGGAATAATTTAAAGTCTATTATAATATGTTGCCAAGGGCATTTAGGGACTGGCAGTAGTTATAGCTATCTAGGAGTTTAGTCCCTAGGGGTATTTGCATATTTACAAGCATAACAATTTCTAATAAATCATTCTATACCGGATAGGAGTCCTTGCTAATAGTAATAAGGCAATAGTAGCTAGTAGGTCTTATTTCTACTAGGGTGCGCTATAGAGACTTAACAGTGGGCTTTATAGATTAGCTCTATTTATAGGTTGTTAATATCTAGAACTATAAGCTGTTCTTAGTATAAGAGCAGTCTATCTTCTATTTCTAAATTAGGGTTACCTTTTATAGCTTAATCACGGAGGGCTTTTAGGGATTTGGCTATGCGGTTCGCGGTTAGGATGCGATTAATTAGTCCTATTAGTTTATCTAGGGCCTTTCCTTCTATAGGTGCTGCCTTATTCTATTCAGAGCTCAGTTCCTTAAGGATATACAGGTTAAGCTATTCGGTACGGAGGAGGGTGTGTGTCTAATACTAAGCCTTTAGTTTATTTTATGGCCCCATATCCTATTCTCTTTAGATTAGGGTATTAGCTTTAGCATTTTACCTACCAGGGCGGTATATAATTATAAAGAAGAATTAGGAGAGTATTTTAGCCCACTAGGCCTATTAACCGGTAAGTTGTTTTGTTATTATAAAATACTTAAGGGCTTTATAATTGGTATAGACCTTAATCTAAGAGTCTAAGCTTTTAAGCTCTGCGTGCTACTGGGATAATAATTATATAATAGCCAATATTTCCTTATTATGCACCTTGTAGTTGCACTTAGCTAGGGCTATTATTTTTAAGAAGAATATAATAGGGTACCATTTACTATCTAGGTGTAGCTATAAGAGGACTCCTACTACTACCCTATTAGAGGTATCCGTTTCTAGCATTAATTTAAGGTCTAGGTTATAGTAATAAAGAATTAGGGAGGAGATAAGTCGGTTCTTTAACTTCTTAAAGGCTTTTATACAGTTATTGTTAAAGATAAAAGACGTATTGTTGTTAGTTAGTTATATAAGAGGCTTAGCTATAACTCCATAGTTATAAATAAACTAATAGTAGAAATTATAGAAGCTAAGAAAGAACTAGATTCCTTTTATAGTGCAAGGGGGTTTCTAGTTACGGATTACCTTAGCCTTCTTTAGGTTAACTTTAATCCCTTTTATACTAATAATAAACCTAAGGTACTTTATGCGTTTTACTCCAAATTTACATTTTTTAATATTAACTTATAGGCCTACATTTCGCAGTCTCTCTAGAACCTTCTTAACATAAACTTAGTGCTTAATTTCGTTATCTAAGTATATAAGAATGTCGTCTAGGTATACTGTACAGAATTTGTTAAGGTAATTAAAAAGAACATCATTTATATACTGTTAATAAGTGGCTAGCCTATTTATTAGTCTAAAAGGAAGGATTTTATACTTATAAGACCTATAATAGGTGCGGAATATTATTAGATCTTCTAATGCAGGGTCTATCCTAATTTAGTAAAAAGCTTAGCGGATATTAAGCTTAGTAAAGATTTTAGCTTAGCTTAGGTATATAAGGGTCTTATTAATTAGGGGGAGAGGGTAGTAATCTTTTTAAGTAATAGCGTTTAGTTTCTAATAGTTAATATAGAAATAAAGGCCTTTATTAGGTTTCTTTATAAACAGAATAGGGGAAGTAAAAGGGGCCTGGCTTAGCTCAATAAACCCCTTATAGAGGTTATTAATTAAGTACTACTTAGTTGCTTTTAGTTCCTCCATAGTTTGTTAGTAAAGGGGGCTATAGCCTAGAGAGTTGTTGGCCTCTAGTTAAATCTTATAATTATAGGTTTAGTGGGGGGGCAGTATATCTGAGGCAGCTTTTAAGAACGCGTCTCTATGGTTTAAGAGGTATATAGAGAGGAGGCGCTTAACTAGCTCCTTGTCAGTTTCCCCTACTAGCCCTTCTTCCTTCTTATTAATAATCTAGTTAATCTTATATAAGCTAGTTATAAAGACCTTATTGTCCTTCTAGTATATATTAAAGTGGAAACCTATAGCGCTAATTACCGCAATGTCTACTATAGGGGGGTCATGTGGTAGTAGGGGTGTCCGCGGCCTTAGGGGCCTTTATTATATTAGTATTATCTTTACTCCTTTTAGCTCTTATTACATCTTCTAAAGGTTATTCTCTATGTCCTATTAGTATATCCTCTTCCCCATTAGCTAGATCTCCGCAATTTAGAAGTTGTCTATATTACTATCTATTCCACTTTTGTAAGTAGAGTCCTCCTTAACTGTAGTTTTTTAAGGGAGTATCCTTATTGGTATAGAGTTCCTACTAGCCTCACGGCGGGCATCTTCTTAAACAAAGGCTAGGTTGTGGTCCCTAATATCCTACTAGTAGATAGGGTCAGTCTTTGCGGATAATGTCTTACAGTTAGTGCAGATTTCTCTAATAAAAGAGGGTAACTTTAGTCTATTCTCCGGCTAGATAAACTGTCTTTATTAAACGTTTAGCTAAATATTAAAGTAGGACATCTATTTTTGGCTAAGGATTATATTATAGGACCCTAGGTCTAGAATACAGAAGAGGATACCAAATTAGCGCTGTCTATTAATAGTAATATATAGCTTTAAGACATGGGTAACCGGCTTACCAGCTTGGCTATTATAGCCTTTTACTTAAATAGGCTTCTCTAGTTAGGTAGCGTTTATATTTAAGAACTTAGCAATATTATTTGTATAAGTAGTATTTATAAAGGCAAAGCCATTTACTCTAGTGTTAATAAGGGTAGTTATATTAACTCTATATCCATTTTAAGATACTATATATGGAACTATAAAGTGTTTTCCACCTATTAGCTAACTTAGATTAATCTCTTTAAGATTAATAGGATACCCTAGGAGGGAGTTTTTCCCTAGGGTTTTTCTTTTTCTGACTTATTAGACGTTTCTTCTTCCTCTATCTCTTTAATATTACTTATATCCTTTAGCTCTGGGCAGGATAAAGTAAAGTAGCTATTCTTTCTATAATTAAAGCACGTGACCATGGCAGGGTTAATTAGGGTATTATAATAAGCATTAGATAAGGGTGCGGTATATAGTAGGTTAGGCAAGGCTCGCTAGTAGGCAGTTGTAACTGCCTTTAGTATAAGGGTAGTTGTAGTTTATCTTCTAACGCCAGCTCCTGTTAGTGTGGCGGATAGGTTCTAGTTACTATAGGACTTTTTTAGTTAGTTAGAATAAGCATTAATTTATTTTAATTCTAAATCTAATAACAAATATTAGGCTATAAGTCTTTAGTAGGTTAGTAGGTTGTCTAAGGCTACCGCGATCTTCTCTTATAGTTAGACTATTAGCTTGTTATATAGGTCTAAACGGTAGTTCTTAAGGAGAACCTAGCCTTTGCCTACTAGGTATAAGAATTAAGTCTAAAACTTAATAAAGGATTGGTTTAATTTTGTTATTAGGCGATTATAGTTATAACAGGCATCCCGTACTTTATTTAGATTAATATAGATAGTAGCCAAATGCTGTATTATTTTATTAACAGATATAAACCAAACAGGTAACTTATCCTTAAACTTGGCCTAGAGGTGTTGCTAGGCGTCCCTAATAGTTTAGCTAAAGAAGTAGAGCACTTTAGCTTCTTTAGAGGGGAAATGGTTATGGTTAATATAAAGCTTTCCTTACACCTAGATTCTCCAGTTTTAAAGGTTAGGTCTATGCCGTCTAACAATAGTAGGGGGTTAGGGAGCTTAACGGACTTTAATTATTTTGTTATTATATCCGTACTCTCTAGTGTATTATATTTGGTTAAGTAAATGGGTTAACTAAGGCTTTGTAAAGGGGAGGCTAGGCTATTTTATAAGGTAGTAAGGCTTTCTAGGATCTCCTTTAGAGTCTCTTATATGCTTTAGGCTTAAAGATAATTAACCTTCTAATTGGCTGCGAGGGCATAAATCTGCCCATGTATGTCTGTAATGTTATCATTGTCTTTAATTTTTAATCCTAACTGGATCTTATATTCCTCTTGGGTAGAGGTAGGTCTTTTAGATAAGCTTACTTTAGGTGCCACCATCGGCTTCCTAAGGTTTATTGGAATTATATAACTTGGTTTCAATTCTGGGGTTCTTTTAGGGGTGTAGGTTAAGCGCAGTTTAGCCTATAAAGTGGGATATTGTTAGGGCCTTCCTAGGCGTAGTAGTGTGAGTTTTTTTAATGTCTGAGTATAACGCGTTAACGCGTTATTGTAGACGAAGGTCTTCTTTTAGGGTAGGATATTATTAAGGCCTTTCTAGGCAATGTAGGGAGAGCTTAGTATAATATAACGAGCTTGTATAAATGCTTCTAAACTAAAGCTTGTAGATTGCTACTATATAAGAATACTAAGCTAAGGAGAAGAAGAAGATTAGTAGAGACTAGCAAGATACAAAGGGGTTGTTAAGGTGCTAGTAGTAAGCAAGCCAATAGCGACTTGGTAGAATTTGGCAGATTGCCCAGAAAACGGCAAATTGTGGCAAATTGCCTAGGAAACGGTAATATAGCAGGTGACAAGCTCCAGCACCATCACACTATAGGCTTTGTATTTACTTAAAGAAATCTTTTTAAAGCGTTTAATACTATCTTATATTAGCTTAAGCGTCTCTTAAATAAACTCATTATTTAGGTATTCGTTAATTATAATCTATTTAATTAATTAATTAGTTATTTTAAGGACGTATACTATAAGATCTTTAGTAGGAGGGTTAAATAGTTTAGGGCAAAGTAGGGTCTAATTTTAGTAAGAGTATACTTTTTCTAGTACTAGCGCGTCTTATAAGCGTTAGGTTAGGGTATTAGGCTTCTAACCTTAAATACCTAGGCGGTATATAATAGAGATTTAGAAATGGGATAGATATTCTAACTAGTAGGCCTAATGGTGGCTTAGCTGCTTTATAGTTGTAAAGTGTTATAGGTTCTTATAATCGCTAAGGACTTTAATTAAAAATCTAGCGCCTTTTAATTTAGGTTGCTATTACTTAAAGCATCTAATAATAGCCAGCGGTTCCTTATTGTAGATCTTATAATTATATTCCGCTAGACTTAGTTATTTTAAAAAGTATGCTATAGGGTATAGTACTCCTTCCTTATTATACTGGGATAGAATGCGTCTAGTAACATAGTTAGATAAGTTAGCCTCTATAATACTTATTTGGTTTAAATTAAAGTATTAGAGTATAGGTGCGGTAGTAAATATAACCTTTAGGTAAGTAAAAGCTTTCTTATATTCTTTATTAAAGATAAAGGCTTTATTCTTTTAGGTTAGAGCTATAAGGGATAAAACTAGGGCAGAGAAATTGTTAATAAACTACTAGTAGAAGTTAGTAAATTCTATAAAGGCTCTTATATCCTTAATATTTTTAGGTTCTTACTAGTTTATAATTGCTTTAACCTTCTTTAGGTCTATTTATATACTATTTATAGAAACAATAAGTCTAAGGTATAGGACTTCCATTTTATAAAATTTGCATTTATCTATATTTAACTATAGGCTAGCTTTACGTAGGGCTTTTAAGATAAGGTTAATATATTTCTTATATTTAGTTAGGTTATTACTATATACTAAAATATTGTTAATATAAGCAGTATAGAAAACGTCTAGGTAAGGTTATAGAGTATTATTTATAAAGTACTAGAATAAACTTGGGGCATTTATAAGGCTAAACGGCATTACTAAGTATTTAAATAATCTATATCTAGTGCGGAATATAGTAAGCTATTTATCTCCTTTTGCGATATGGAGGCGGTTAAATATATAGATAAGGTTAAGTTTTATATAGTAGCGAGCCTTACTTAATTAGTTTAGTGTCTCTTAAATTAATAGGAGTGGGTATTAATTTTTAATAGTAATAGTGTTAAGAGCTTAGTAGTTTATATAGAAGCGCAAACCGCCGCTAGGTTTCTTAATAAAGATTATAGCTATAGCTATAGGCGAAGAGCTTACTCTAATAAATCCTTTACTTAGGTATTTATTTAAGTACTTCTATAGTACTTAGAGTTTGTTTTAGAACATTCCGTATAGGGGTCCAAATCCTAGTTATTTTCCTTCTTTAAGTACGGTTTTATAGTTATATAGTTGGTATTCTGCTAGCTTATTAGCTTCCTTTTATAAAAATACCTTTAGGTTTTTATAGTGGTATACTAATACTTTTATAGCAAGGTTAGTATATTTCTTTAGTGCTAAGGCCTTTTTAATATTGGCTATTATAATAGTAAAGAATATATATTTAGGTTTTTTGGCGAGTTGTTATTAGGTAAAACCTAAGTAGATAGTTATATAGCCGCAAGGTATAGGTGACCCTAGGGCGACCCAGGGGTGACTCGCCCATAAGGCATGTGCGCTATACATACCTAGGGAAAACCCTTCCTTACCTCGCATATAGACTCCTCCTTTTCCCTTAAGGATTCGTCTGTCTATATAATTGTCGGGAATAAGGCAAGCGGTCGTCACATGACGCCGCGGCACTAGCGTGGCGAGGAGTCTTAGGCTCCTCGCCCTTCCTTATTCCAATAATAAAAAAAGATATATATAACAATAATATCATACTACCTACAACTTGTAGATACGTAATATCACCTTATAAAACCAACACTGATTAGTGGTTAACTTCACTATTATACCACAGAACAGCTAGGTATTCTACCAAGAAGAGATAAGCTACTATACCAGTGCTACTCGTGCTAGAGGAAGCTGTCTTTTAAGGTTAGAACTGGTCCTAAATCTTAAATAGAACTCTTCTACAAATCTAAGAATCTAAAGGCCAGAACTGGTCCTAAGCCTTTCCTAGATTACAGATTCTTGCGTCCATTACACAGAATAATACGCTTTATAAGTCTTCGCGATTTAAGGCTAGAACTAGTCCTAAGCCCTATAATTATAAATATACGTTATAAACGCGTACTAAATAACGAACGCGTACTAAACAACAATCCCTACCCTAATAACACTTCCCTCCCCCTAAAAACATGGCTATGCCTACCTTAAACGACTAGGAAGACTCCTTACTACTAGGGGTAGCTTTATATACAAAACTTATTAATAAAGATTAGGACGAATTTACTATTAATATAATAACTTATACCGTAAAATAAGTTCACGGCTTTCTCCTATACTATATTATATTCTACTAAAGTAGACACTATGCCGATCTATAGCTATGGGAATATTTTAGGGAGGATTTTATAGGATAGACCGCCAACACCTAGGCACTTAGTAATGTTAATATTGTTTAGGATTTTTGAGACTTCCTCTATAGGAATAGGGTATACGTTACTAAAAATAGTAACCTAATTACTAGTAATATCTAGGCCGTTATTATTAGTATAAAAGAACTAGTATAGACGGAAGCTAAGATTATACGTTAACTATAGAAACCTAGAACTAACCTATATTCTTTAAAAGGTAACTTTAATTTAAAACAAAACCCCTAGAACGCTACTATCTTACCTAAAGGTACTTTCCCACCTAGAGGTGCTCTCCTACCTAGAGGTACTCTTTCTCTACTTTTACTACCTTTAGCTTCTCTACCTTAGCTAACCGGTGAGCCTTTACTATGAGAAGTTACAAATCTAATAAAGGTATATTTGGACGAGGAGAAGAAGTTTAAAGGAGAACTATATAATATACTTAGAACAAAACTATAGGTCTTTTATAACTGCTATAGCAAGGTCAGAATCTAATACTACTAGTTTTATTATACTTTCTCGGTTATATTAAAGGGACAGGCGGCAATATTTTATTATAACTATATTATAGGTAGAAACTATAGCTTTAATATAATACTTTAGCTTACTAGAGCCTACTTTAAAACTAATAAAAATTACTAGCTTTATATGTCTAAATAGCAGGAGATTATATTCTAAAGAGTTATTGCTTCTAACTTAATAAAGATTTATTTAGTGTGCCTTTAACTACTCTTTAATAAACTTTAGAAAATCTAATATAGCCTTACCAAAACTTACTAAAATGAGAATAGCCTAAGGGACTAGGTTATCTTAGCCTGCTATAGCGTTCCTAAGTGTAATTTGGCGCTATATAAACCTATAGATATATTTAAAGGAGTATATACCGAGCTACGCTCCACTATAGGTACTGTAATATAAATATAAAAATCTTAACAATTCTATACTAAAAACCCTACCTAACTAAGTATTCCTAACTAATATAATTATAACTAGACTAACTAAATATATAGTAGCTATAGTAGGGAATATGGTAAAGGGTACAATTAATATTAACTATAAGGCAATTATAGAGGTCCTTATGGAGGTTTATTTTAAAGTAATTGCTAAAAGAAGTGCTATATTTATAAGAAGCTAAATTGCTAGTTAACTAGACACTCCCTTAATAAGTAAAAGGAGGTATATAATAAGTTCCGTTAGAGTGTAAGAAATGTTAAAAATTATAAGGTTACTATAGCCTACTTTTAAAGCTTTTTAGTTTAATATAAAGGCGTAGAAGATCTTAAAGGTAAGGTTAATAAGGCCAAACAGCTCCTTATAGAGATGGAAATTAAGGACTACTTACCCAACTAATACTTTACTAAGTATGGTAAGGTAGACGGTATATAAACTGTCGCTATTCTTAATAACTAATCTACGCTCCATTCTATTATAAAGTTAGATATCTTTAATAAGCTAAAGGAGAGCTCCACGTTCTCCTTTAATAACAGATACTTAGTAAATGTTTTCTATAGTATTATGCCAGATACTAGAGCCATAGGAGTATCTATAGTAGGAGAACCTTAAGTTTAAGCCCTTTAATAACTTAATACCTTTGTTTAGATTAACTAATTAACGGCAGGTTAATATACAATTTATTTTAGCAAGGGTACTACGATTTCTCTTAGCACAATTAGGGTTCAAACCCCCTTAGGGTATATTACTTTTTATATTATTCCCATAAATACCCTATTTCTATTTTGCATTAGAGATATAGACAAATTAGGCGTTAAGCTTAATAACCTTAAGAATATACTCATTTAAGGAGATAATTGGGTGCCTATTATACGCAAGTAGGGTTACCCCTAGTTGCTCCTTTATTAACTAGAAAAGAGTATTGCTTAAAGCCACTTAACTAAATTAGAGTTACGCTAACTATACTATCATTTTGGCCACCTATCCATTTATTAATTACTTAGGGTTCTTTAGCAAGTAGGCTATGAAGTTAAGGTTAAGGCAATTAAGTATCTTATAAAATACTGCTATTACTACTAAATAAACCAGAAGTCCCCTAGCCGATTTAAGTTTACCCTTAAAGATAACTATAACTTTAACTTCTATATTATCGTTAATATTATATATCTTAGCGGCAAGCCAGTACTCTAAGTTATTAACTTCTTAACCTCCTTCTAAGCCGCATAATTCTTAAAGGATATATTAGCTAGGAACGCATAGGATACCCTTTAATTATGCTAGATTAATATCTACCTAGGACCCCTTAATTAAATTATTTATAACGTAGGAAAGAACTTCTTATTTATAGAGTTTTAATAATAGATAAAGGTAATAGCAATTAAGGTTAAGGAAGTTCCTATTAAGGTATATAATAGCGTTAAAAAAGTAGAGCGATATTACACGCCATTATACCGCGTATATAAGATTATCTCTTTAGAACTAGAGGATGCTAGTAAAGAACTTACCTTATAAATGGTTGTTAAAGCTGTTAATAATTCCGCTGGCCTAGATGGACTTGTACCTATATTACTAGTCTTTAGTGCCTACCCTTAAATAACTAATAATTCTCTACTATCTCCCTCTATTATATAACGAGCTGAGGCTATTTATAAGGCAATAAAGGAGGTATAATGTCTCTACGCTATACGCTAGGTTAATAATATACTAGGAATAAGAAATGGCCTAAATACCTTAACTACGCTTAATCTACTACTTTAGTCTAAGGTATGTATATAGTATAAAAAGGGAGGATAGTTAGGCCCATATTAACTTATTACAATTAATAGTTAAACTTATACTATTTAGATGCCTTATAGACCTACTTAATTCCGTTTAACTATTATTAAGCCTTACTATAAAGATAATAGTTTTAAGCCTTTATAGGATACCCTAAAAGATGCCCTAAAAGAGAACTATAATTAATATACTTTAGAAGACAACTATAATCCTAATATAATTATAGTAGATGTGCCGCAACTATAACGCGGTAGAGGTCGCCTAAAGGGATTATAAAATTGCTAATATCTTATTAATTTTAAAGAGTAATTTATTGCCGCTATTAAGAATAGAATTAAGTTATTAATGGCCTTTATAATAACTAAGGAGAAGGCTGACTTTAAGCTTGTAAAATAGCTTTAAAAGGAAGGTTATATTATAACTCCTAGAGCTCCTTTCTAAGTATCTAATAAGTAGGAGATTAACGGTCTTATTATAAGAGGAGTTTTTAAATTTAAGAAGTATAACCTTACTAAGTTTAATAAAGTTTGTATCTTTAAGTTAAGAATAGTTAATAAGATTAAAGGTAAAACTACTAACGCCCTATTTAAGAAATTAAGGCTTATTATCTAAGGTTATAATAATAATAGTAAGGAGGTATGTTGGAACCACGGTAGGGGGGGTTTTGGTTTCAATCGATTTCTTCTTTTTCTTCCTTCTTCTACTTCTATAGGTGGAATTTGGTAGACCTCCTGAGCTCGCTTAGCTCACGTGGTTAACCCAATTGGTTATAAGCAACCGTGTCTACCGTATTATAGAACCTTATTCAGACACTGGCAACAACTAGGAAATAAGAGAAAAGAAACAAAAGATACTAGTAAATAAGTCCGTAGTCTCTATCCTTCTTCCTTCGCAAATTCGGTCCAAAACACCTCCGCCTCAGGGTCGCCGTAATAACTAGGATAGGGTTCTATGTTAAGGTAGAAGTTAGAAGCTCCAAACCTTGCTATAAAGGTATCCCCTTGGTTATCGTCGTCGTCGTTAGTATCGCCGTTACTGCCCTCAAAATTGGAGATATATTGACGTATTTTTCGGTCCCTTTCGTCCTTTATATGGTTCGTAGACTAATATCCAGATTTGCTGCATACAAAGCACTTTTTGCCCTTATTGCGGTATTAACGGTTGGGGGGGTAGTGTCGTTAGTTGGAGGAGTGGTATCGTCGGTTAGTATAGAATGATTTAATCTCTGGTTCTTGTTTACCGTACGTCGCAATTGAGGATTTGATGTCGCTAATAAGGCCAGCAAGGGTAGTAGCGGGTCGAAAGCAGGCTGGTTTGCAAGCTGGTACGTCTTGGCACGCAGTAAGGAGCTTATTATAGAATGTTGTATTATTTTAGAGGTCCTTTGCTAACCTGCGTTATAGCTGCCATATCTTGTTAATTAATACCTGAAATGCTTGGCCTGTATCAAGTCCTTTTTAAGTAGTAACTTGTTTAAGTATAATTGCATTCCACTTTGATAGGATGTTGCGTTTGTATTCATCGCCTTTAAAGTATGATTTTAGGCCTATGTATACGTTCTTAAGGTTAAGATCTTTGAGGTGGGTAAAGTAGTATTTAAGGGCAAGGCCGCGGAGCATAGTAGGAATAGCAATGATATACGCTTGCTTAGGGACGCCGGCTCGGAGGCAGTAGTTTTGGAAGATCTTAAACTTAAAATCGAAGTTGTCTTGTTCGCCGGAGTATTTAACTTCGTCCGTGTAGAGCTTAGCTAAGTTGGTAATCTCTCTTCCGAAGCTTTCTTGTAGGGCGAGCTGGTCTATAGCTTGGGTTGCAGTTGGGGTTGGAGTTGCTTGAACGGGAGTAGTCGATAGTAATGGTAGGGGTGGGGTAGGGTCGTCGGTAGGGTCGTCAGTAGGGTCGTCGGTAGGGCCGTCAGCAGGGTCGTCGGTAGGCCATTTTGAGGGAGTTGGTTCGTGAATAGCTACTAAGAGGCCGTCTGCAATTGACTTCCTTGCCTCCTTCCGTACGTATACTCTATTCTCACGGAGGTAATCCCTGATCTTCTTCAATCGATCCTTGCCAAGGTCATTAAGTATGTCCTTTGTAAACAACTTAAAATCGTTGATAAAGCTCTCCCATAAGTCGAATCCCTTCCATCCATTCTCCTTGTATATCGATAATCGCCAATTAACGAATGCTTCGACTTCCTTGATATCGGTTGCGGTCGCGTCGATTCCGGTCTTCCATTTTATAGTATCCATCGCGGAGGTAGCCATCTTTTGGTTCCGCAGTTAATTTGATTCGACAGTCGGACTAGAAGCGTGGAAACCCACAAACTAATCGTTCTGAAGGCGTGATGGACGCAGGTCAGAAGCGCGAGTAACCTCACAAACTGGCCTTTAGGCTTAGCAAGCAATACTTTAATTCTTAGCCTTTAACAAGAGGTCTAGAGAATCAGGCAGTGCCTCTCTTCGTTATACCTTGCTGATCTGTGCGGCACTGATCAGTGTTGGAACCACGGTAGGGGGGGTTTTGGTTTCAATCGATTTCTTCTTTTTCTTCCTTCTTCTACTTCTACAGGTGGAATTTGGTAGACCTCCTGAGCTCGCTTAGCTCACGTGGTTAACCCAATTGGTTATAAGCAACCGTGTTTACCGTATTATAGAACCTTATTCAGACAAGGTAATTCTTATATAATCTCCTATAATTTAACAAGCTAGTTAGCGAGTTATTATTGCACTAGCTCCCTCCTTAATAAAAAATAAAATAGCGGTCTATTTATAAGATATTACTTAGGCCTATACCTAATTAGAGACGCACCTTTAGCGCTTAATATTAGTATACCTTCTAAAGCAAATTTGTTACTTATATCCTAAAGATATAATTATAGTTGTGCTTAAGCCATTATATAGAATTACAGAGGTAGGAACCTATTAGTAGGCTACCTATAGTAAGCACTATAAAGAGAAGCTTTTAATAACTACTTCTATATTTAACCCATGCTTCCTAATTATAACCATAGGAACTCTATTTGGAATTATTGGTATATAAACTAATAATATAATTATTTTAGGAGATAACCAATTTTTAGCTCTTAAAGAAGATAAATTAGTAAAGGTAAATCTTATAGCAAAGCCAAAGGAAAAGCTTAATTTAATAATACTATTACTCTTTAATGGATGTACCCTCTCCCTAAACAAGGATTCTATTGCTTTACACTAGAAGGGTTAAGGTAAGAAAATTAACATTATTAACGCTAATTCTCTAAAGTAAGGATATATAGAGCAACGCGCTTATAGAGCTTATATTACTTCTATCTATTAACCTAAGGCTTTATTTAATCTCTCTATTACTACCCAATACTAGGAACCAACTAAGGATAATATTCTTACCCTAAATAAACATTTTTCCTGGCAAATAAACCATCTTAATTGGGGACTACTCTATATGCCTATTAATCTTCCTACCGCTAAGCTCTTTATATTTATTAATAGATTATTTATAAATAACAAAGATTTTAGCTTCTAGTTAGGATATAAGATTATTATTGCAAATAAATTTACTAGAGAGAATAACTTTATAATCTATAGCAATCTTATCTATTAGAGCTTAACTAAGAGTAAGCGCGTTACTTAAAGCGTTCTAGCGTTAGAGATATACGGAATAGTTAGCGGAGTTAACATAGTAATTACAATTAGAACTACCCTAAAGATAATTATAGATTAACTTGAACTTCCTATTATCCCTATAATTATATGCACCGATTTATACTCCCTCTATAAGTGCTTAGTTAAGCTTAGTACTATAAAGGAGAAGCGCCTTATAATTAATATTATGGCACTTTATTAACCCTATAAACGGTAAGTGTTAGGAATTAGGCAAGCGGTCGTCACGTAACGCCGCGGCACTAGCGTGGCGAGGAGTCTTAAGCTCCTCGCCCTTCCTCATTCCAAATATAAGAAGCTTTTAACCAACATCACTATAACCTACTTAAGTACAGTGCCAAGACATTAGTTTCCCGACACGCGAATTCTCACCAAAATCGTCACAACTTTGAACAATCGCACAACGTCGCAGTAATTAAATACAGCCAAATTAATATGCAGAATATTTAATTGTAGTTAATACTTTGTCTGCCAGCCATGCGCTTTTCTTACTGCCTTTAGCCTTCGTTCCATACTGTCGATTAAGCGCCGCATAAGGCCTTGATCAAGGGCCATCCACGCCTCCTTGCACGCCTTAATTAAACGCTCTAAATCCTCCTGACTTTGTCCCATCTGCTTGAGCTCCGGATGAAGCTCAAGGATCTTCCTTTTTAGTGCCAGCCAAAGGTGTTTAATTGGGTTTAGATCTGGCGAGTAGGGAGGGAAATCTAGAGTCTAAACACTATGCGTTTCCAACCACTTCTTTACAAGATTCAATGTATGGATTGGAGCGTTATCCATCTGGTATATATCTAAAGGCTCATAGATTGGTATAAGACCGTCTTCTAAAGCCCAGATGTAGCTTCGGGCGCTATAGCCTTCTTTTGCTGCCAAAGGATCTCTTTCCATAGCAATTAACTCTAAGCGACCGTTATACCAAAAACAAGCGTAGATAATCTGTGTAAGATCCTTTCCGTTAGACACCTCTTTAATAAATTCGTAATGCCACTTTTGTAGAGACGTTCGGAAGACCCAAATAGGCTTTTTTCCAGAGCCACGTTCATAGGAACATTCGTTAGAAAACTTGACTTTTCTTCAAGGGAATCCCTTGTACTTCCGAGCCCAACAAAGCCTCAATTAAGCCGCCACCGGCGTCAGCTTTGGTCTCTTCTTAGCGCGCCAGTTTGTAATATGGTATTTTTTAAGGAGGCGGTATAAAGTTTTGTGGGTAACGGTGACCCCTACAGCGTGGCACTTAAGAGCTGCATAGTCGATTCGGGGGTGCATGCGTACAATTTGAATAAGCAGACGCTTCTGGTATCAAGTAAGCTTTTCGGGCTCTCCAGGCCTTGGTAGAGATTTGAGCGTATGGTGGTTTTTCCATCGATTGATTGTGTCGTAAACAGTCGACCGATTGACGCGATATTCTGCGGCGATTTTGAGCTTTGATACCCCGGCTTCCGACGCAGCAATAATTCCAGCTCTTGCAGTCTCTGAAAGCTCAGCTCCAGGCCTTCTATTTCCACTAATTTCGGTGCCAAACGAGCGTTGCATTGTGGTGCAGTAAGGTCGCGATCTTGGTGTTGGAATTTTGACGATCGCGATTTTGCGTTCATGTCGGGAAACTAATGTCTTGGCACTGTAGTCGTTATTGGTAAGTCACCCTATGTAACCAACACTAATCAGTGGTTGAATATACAGTCAACTATAGAGCAGCTAGGTTTTCAAACAGAAGAGACAGTCTCGTGTAGGGGTGCTATATGCGCTTATATGGAATGGATCCCGGCGATACTGTGCTACTTTAGACTTGCGGAAAACTAGTAATAGAAGTATCACTAAGTACTAGAAGATACCAAGTTGCGTCTATTACGCAGAATAACCACGTTTACAAAGATTTGGTCGAGTACTTTAGGTTAGAAGTATTACTAAACCTAGGGTTTTAAGTCAACGTCTAAAACGCGTTAAATAATATCTCAAATTGCCTACCTCTTAACAGCAAACCTATGAGATTCTACAAAACCGAAAACACTATCTACCTTTAACCTATTATGGCGTTAACCTACCCAAAGAAGTACGAGGAAGATATTGACCTAAAGATATAGAATAAAGACATTAACCCTGTAAACGCCGAGCAAAAGGACCTGAACGGATTCTTATTATACCATATAGTATACTACACAGACAGCGAATATAACGACACTATGCTATAGTATTGCATGAAGGAGGACTTTGTTGGATGGATAAAGGAAATATAGGCTCTTGCGAATAAGCTTATTGTATAAGACTTCCATAACTTTCTTTAGGAGAATAGAGTATTTATCCCTATAGATGGAAGCGCTATTAGAGACAATATTTAGGAGCAAGTTATTAATGTAAAAGAAGAGCATAAATGGACTCCATAAGAGATTAAGCACCAACTATATACTATAAAGAAGCTTAACTTACGATGGAATCCAAATAATATACTAATAGAAACACGTTTAAATTCTATTACTCTAGGCATGAGTTCTTATGTTCTATATCCATTACTTCTATTGTCTTTAGCTTCCTAGGATCCACTAATTTAACCTATAACTTTAACTACTAAATAAGAGTAAGCGCAAGATCCCCTTGCTTTGTAATTTAATAACCTTTAAACTCTATTACAGCAAGATTAGGTACCACGTTGTATTCTATTAAGATCTATATCTCCACTGCAGCTTATAAAGCAATCCCTACCTCAATCTCTAATGCAATTTCAACGTGGCCTAATACTGCTTGGAGGCACCTTAAAAATGCTTATAAAGCTTATGAAGCTCTATTCAGACCAGGAAAAGAGGTTTGGTGGGGAACTATATAATATCCTTAATTTAAAGCTAAGCATTTTCTATAACTATTGCTAGAAGGTTAGACTGGAACCTAACTAATATTATAACACCTATTCCATTATGCTTAAGGGCCGCGCTAGTACCTTCTATTATAATTATTTAGCAGGAAAAGGATATGATTTTAACTAAATGATATATAAGACAAGATGCCACTTTAAAACAGAGAAGAATAAGCAGCAGTATATATTAGAGTAAAGAGAGACTACCTTCCTAAGGATTATTGCAATAAACCTAGATGTCTCTCAACTTAATTATCTCCAAAAGCTCTTTAATTAACTTTAGATAATTTAGCGTGGTTTATCCAAATTATATTAAAAGGACTTTAGCCTATGCAATTAAATTATTAGCGTATGCTAAGGTGTTAAAGAATGTAACCTTGCTCTCTTTAATCCTGCAAATACTTATAAAGGAGTGTGTGCTTAATTAAGATCCTCTATTAGCACCGCTCTGCGCTCTTAAGAAGTATAGTAATTTAACACTTAACCCTAACCTACTCTAATCGACCTGGCCAACTAATATGATTACAACTGGACCGACCAAACATATAGTAGCCGCAGTAGGGGATACAGCAGAGGGTATAATTAACGTTGACTATAAGGTAATTATGGAGGTTTATTTCGGAGCGATTGTTAGAAGAAGTGCTATATTTATAAAAAGCCAAATTGCTAGTTAACTAGACACCCCCTTAATAGATAAAAGGAGGCATATAATAAGTTTTACTAGAGCGCATAAAACATCAGAAACTAAGAGGTTACTATAGCCTACTTCTAAAGCTTCCTGGTTTAATATAAAGGCGAAGAAGATCTTAAGGGTAAGATTAATAAGGCCAAACAGCTCCTTATAGATATAGAAATTGAGGACTACTCTCCCAACCAATACTTTACTAAGTATAGTGAGGTAAATGGCACACAAACCGTTACTATCCTTAATGACTAATCTACGCTTCATTCTGTTATAAAGTTAGATATCTTTAATAAGCTAAAGGAAAGTTCCGCGTTCTCCTTTAATAACAGATACTTAGCAAACGTCTTCTATAGTATTATACCAGATACTAGAGCTGTAGGAGTATCTATAATAGGAGAACCTCAAGTTCGAGCTCTTTAGTAGCTTAATAGCTCTATTTAGATTAACTAATTAACGGCAGGCTAATATATAATCCGCTTTAGTAAGGGTACTATAATCTCTTTTAGCACAATCAAGGTCTAAACCCTATTAAGATATATTACTTTCTATATTGTTCCCGCAAACACCCTGTTTCTATTCTACATCCAAGATATAGATAAGTTAGGCGTTAAGCTAGATAACCTTAAGAATATACTTATTTAGGGAGATAATCGGGTGCCTGTTATACGTAAATAGGGTCACCCTTAGTTACTCCTTTAACAGCTAGAAAGGAGCGTTGCTTAAAGCCATTTAACTAAGTTGGAGTTATGTTAACTATACCGTTGCTTTAGTTACCTATTAGTTTATAGATTACTTAGGGTTCTTTAGCAAGCAGGTTATAAAGTCAAGGCTAAAACAATTAAACATTTTATAAAGTACTACTATTACTACCAAATAAACCAGAAGTCCCCTAGCCAATTTAAGTTCACCCTTAAAGATAACTACAACTTTAACTTCTATATTATTATTAATATTATATATCTTAGCGGCAAGCCAGTACTCTAAGTTGTTAACCTCTTAACTTCCTTCCAAGCCGCACGTTTCCTAAAGGATATATCAGCTAGGAACATATAGGATACTCTTTAATTATGCTAAATTAATGTCTACCTAGGACCCCCTAATTAAGTTATTTATAATACAGAAAGGAACTTCTTATCTATAGAGTTTTAGTAACAGGCAAAGGCAATAGAAATTAAGGTTAAGGAAGTCCCTATTAAGGCACACAATAGTATTAGAAAAGTAGAATGATATTATACACTATTATAATAAGCATATAAGATTATTTCTTTAGAACTAGAGGGCGCTAGTAAAAAGCTTATCTTATAGATAGCTGTTAAGGCTATTAATAATTCCGCTAGCCTAGATAGGCTCGTACCTATATTGCTAGTCTTTAGCGCCTACCCTTAAATAACTAATAATTCTCTACTATCCCTATCTGTTATGTAATAAGCGGAGGCTATTCGCAAAGCAATAAAAGAGGTGCGACGTCTCTACGCCATACGCCAGGTCAACAATGTACTAGGAATAAGAAATGGCCTAAATACCTTAACTACGCTTAATCTGCCACTCCAATCTAAGGTACGCGTATGGCGTAAAAAGGGAGGATAGTTAGGCCCATATAAACTTATTACAATTAATGGTTAGACTTGCACTTTTTAGATACCCTATAGACCTACTTAATTCTAATTAACTGTTATTAAGTCCTACTATAGAAATAACAGTTCTAAGCCTTTATAGGATGCCCTAGAGGATACCCTAGAGAAGAACTATAATTAACGTACTCTAGAAGACGACTATAATTCTAATACAATTATAGCAAATATGCCGTAACTATAACGCGGCAGAGGTCGCCTAAAGGGATTATAAAATTGCCAATACCTTATTAATTTTGAAGAGCAATTTGTTACCGCTATTAAGAGTAAAGACAAGTTATTAATGGCCTTTATAACAGCTAAAGAGAAGGCTAACTTTAAGCTCGCAAAATAGCTCTAAAAGGAAGGCTATATTATAACTCTAGGAGCTCCTTTCTAAGCATCTAATAAGTAGGAGATTAACGGTCTTATTATAAAAGGAGTCTTTAAATTTAAAAAATATAACCCTACTAAGTTTAATAGAGTTTATATCTTTAAGTTAAGAATGGTTAATAAGATTAAGGGCAAAGCTACTAACACCCCATTTAAGAAGTCAAGACTGGTTATTTAAGGTTATAATAATAATAGTAAGGAAGTAATTCTTATATAATCCCCTATAATTTAACAAGCTAGTTAGCAAGTTATTATTATACTAGCTCCCTCCTTAATAAAAAATAGAATAGCGGTTTATTTATAAGATATTATTTAGGCCTATACCCAATTAGAGATGCGCCTTTAGCGCTTAATACTAGCATACCTTCTAAAGCAAATTCGCTACCAATATCCCAAAGATATAATTATAGTTATACTTAAGCCATTATATGGAATTGCAGAGGCAGGAACTTATTAGTAGGCTACTTATAGCAAGCACTATAAAGAGAAGCTTTTAATAACTACTTTTATATTTAATCCCTACTTCCTTATCACAACTACGGGAACTCCGTTCAGAATCGTCGGTATATAAACCAATAATACAATTATCTTAGGAGACGACTAATTCTTAGCTCTTAAAGAAGATAAGCTAGTAAAGGCAAATCTTATAGCAAAGCTAAAGGAAAAGCTTAATTTAACCACACTATTACTCTTTAATGGATGCATCCTCTCCCTAAATAAGGATTCCATTACTTTGCGCCAGAAGGGCTAAGGCAAGAAGATTAACGTTATTAACATTAATTCTCCAAAGTAAGGATATATAGAGCAACGCGCTTATAGAGCTTATATTACTTCTATCTATTAACCTAAGGCTTTATTTAATCTCTTTATTGCTGCCTAATACTAGGAACTAACTAAAAATAACATTCTTACCCTAAATAAGCGTCTTTACTAGCAAATAAATTATCTTAATTAGGGACTACTCTATGTGCCTATTAACCTTCCTACTACTAAGCTCTTCGTATTTGTTAATAGATTGTTTATAAATAATAAAGATTTTAGCTCCTAGCTAGGATATAAGAT
>Ga0307507_10004986_pt1 | contig 22491 bp, 6 predicted proteins | sample 7_EM_MG_FD_207223 | JGI IMG/M metagenome (GOLD analysis project Ga0307507, IMG submission 207223) | Populus trichocarpa ectomycorrhiza microbial communities from riparian zone in the Pacific Northwest, United States - 7_EM | ecosystem: Host-associated > Plants > Roots > Unclassified | place... | reverse complement strand
AGCCCAACAAAGCCTCAATTAAGCTACCGCTGGCGTTAGCTTTAGTCTCTTCTTTGCGCGCCAGTTTGTAATATGGTATTTTTTAAGGAGATAATATAAAGTTTTGTGTGTAACGGTGACTCCTATGACTTGGCACTTAAGAGCTGTATAGTTAATTCAAGGGTTCCTGCGTATAATTTAAATAAGTAGACGCTTTTGGTGTCAAGTAAGCTTTTTAGGCTGTCCGGGTCTTGGTAGGGATTTAAGCGTGTGGTGGTTTTTCTATTAATTAATTGTATTGTAAACAGTTAAACGATTTACGCGATACTCTGCGGCGATTTTAAGCTTTGATACTCTAGCCTCCAATGCAGCAATAATTCCAGCTCTTGTGACTTCTGAAAGCTCAGATCTAGGCCTTCTATTTCCACTAATTTTGGTGCCAAACAAATGTTGCATTGTGGTGTGGTAAGCTCGCGATCTTGGTGTTGGAATTTTGACAATCGCGATTTTGTGTTCGTGTCGGGAAACTAATGTCTTGGCACTGTAGGTTAGAAGATCTTACTATATTTTAAACTCGTTATGGAATATATAAATATAAAGTACTTCCTTTTAGACTAACTAACGGACTGGCTATATATTAGCGATATATAAATAATATACTATTTAACTACCTTAATGACTTCCATATAGCCTACCTAGATAATATTATAATCTACTTTAAGAATAAATTGGAATATAAGGAGCATATCTATAAAGTTCTATAATGGCTCTAGGAAGCTGGCCTTTAGGCCAATATTAAGAAGTTAGAATTTAGTGTTAAGCGTATAAAGTACTTAGGGTTTATTATTAGTATAAATAGGATTAAGGCAGACCTAGAAAAGATGACCATAATTAACTAATAGGAACCCCCATAGACCGCAAAAGGGGTATGGTTATTCTTAGATTTCTGCAACTTCTACTAGCGCTTTATTAAGAACTATAATAGGGTTACTTAACCTCTTATCCACTTTACTAGAAAGGACCAGCCCTTTTACTTTAATGCCGTATGCAAGCAGGCCTTTAATAAGCTTAAAAGGCGGCTAATATTTACTCCTTTACTCGCCCTTTTTAACCTAGAACGGCCCTTAATGCTAAAAACTAATGCCTTAGACGGTGTAATAGCTAGCGTTTACTCCTAGAAGCAGCTAGATAGAAAATAGCACCCCATTGCTTACTATTTAAAGATTATAGTAAATACTAAGCTAAACTACCCAATCTACAATAAAGAGATATTAGCTATTATTTTTAATTTTTAGTACTAACGAATATAGTTAGAAGGAGCCCTTAAGCCTATTTAAGTGGTTTTAGATTATAAGGCCCTCGAATATTTTATAATAATAAAGGCCCTTATAGCCCGGCAGGCATGCTAGGCGGAGGTTCTATCCCAGTTTAACTTTCTAATTATATATAGGCTAGGTGCTATTAACTGTGCGGATGCTCTTATAAGGCGTAAAATAGGACCTAGATAACCAGGCAGTCGTAAAGATCTTATTATGGACTTAGACGCTACTACGACTAAAATACCTTAACCCCTAAATATGAGCAGAACTAAATACGGACCCTTTAAGCGCTAAGATATATCCTGTTAATTTTATAGAACTTAACCTTATTAATAAACTACTACAGGTAAGATATACGGCCCCTTCTTTATAGAAGTATTATAAAAAGGTAAGGGATACTACTGGCCTATAGTTCCTTAAAAACGGCTAGTAGTAGTAAAGGAATAGAACTTATAGACTTAGCTTATTGCCAAAGTATATACCTAGGTCTCTACAGCCTACTTAGGAAAGAATAAGACCTATAAAATTATTAGTAACTATTATTACTAGCCTGGGATAGTTATAGATATTAACCATTATATATAGAACTACAACAGCTGCTATAGGTCTATAATTCTACAAGATAAGACCCTAGGATTATCAAAACCACTTCTAATACTAGAACGCCCCTAGTAGTATATCTTTATAGATTTCTATAAGTTACTTATAAACCATAACGGATATAATATAGTTATAATTCTAGTCAACCGCTTTAGTAAGCGCCCATACTTAATCCCCTATTATAAGAATATTGACGCTATAAAGGTAGACTAACTATATATCTATTACGTCTATTAAATCTACGGAATACTAAATACTATTATATCTAATTGCGGACCGTAGTTTATATCGGCTTTTTGGAATAAGTTTACCTAGATCTTAGGTATTAAGCTAAAGCTCTCTATAGCGTACTACCTCCAAATAAATGGCTAGATGGAGATTGTAAATTAATATTTAGATTAGAGACTCTGGCCCTCTATTAACTACTTCTAGGATAACTAGGCTAAATTATTACCTCCAATAGATTACGCCCGGGTAATCCTATGTTGTAACTCTATAGGAATTACCCCTATTTAACTAGAAATAGGCTATTTACCCTATATAAGCTTTAATTGGGAAAGACTAGAAGGGCCCTAGACTATATATAAAAAACTGTCTTATAAGGAAGCCTAGTAGTATACTAAGCGCTTAGAAGAAGCTTAGATAGTAGCCCGTACAAATCTAGTTATGGCTTAAAAATTAATAGAATAGTAGGCAAATAAGTATAGGCGAGAGCCTAATTTTACTATAGGCGATATGGTTTAGGTTATAATAAAGAACTAGAAGATGGAACGGCCTAGCCATAAGCTTAACTACTAAATGGTAGGACTGTATAGAATCCTTAGTAAAGTAGGAAACTTATATAAGGTTAAGCTCTTAGACTTAATTAAAGTCTATTCTATTTTTTTACTAGATAAGCTACAGTAGGCCGCTATAGACCACTTACTAGGATAAGTAAACCCGCCCCCGCTACTAATTTAAGTTAATAGTAAAGATAAGTGGGAAATCAAAGAAATACTAGCCTGTAAACTTATAAGGGGAACGCTGAAGTACCGTATTAGTTAGAAAGGATATAATCTAGACCCTATCTGGTACTCTACGTAGAATTTTATAGGTAGTCCCTATAAGTTTTAAGAGTTCTATAGCTACTACCCTAATAAACATAGACCGCTAAAGTGCCTAGATAAATGGATAAAATGCTAGTATAATAAAGATAATAAGCTACCGGAAGAGCATAAAGATAAAAATGCCCTATAGATGTAATGCGGATATATAAAGTCTAAGGGCAGGCTTTTGCAAAGAGGAGGGGTAATATTACAGCACTGGTAGAAAGTAGTAGATTGCGGCAGATTATGACAGAACTTAGTAGTAGTTATAGTTATATAACGAGAAGATTATATATAACTTTAAGTAGTGCTACTTATCTTTTCCTTTCCTTTTTTTAGCTTTAGATCTTTGTTAATAGACTACTAATTATATAGGTTAGCACCCTTTCTCTACGGTGCCCATGCCTTAATTAACTAAGTCTATAATAGGTACTAGGGCTATAAAGCTTCCTATAGGTAAGCCAAATGTATTTAGTATGCTTATTAACTCTATTAAATATAGATCGTGGTATAAGGTCGTTGTCTAACTATAGTTCTATATACTAAAAGTAACAATTAAGCTATTTAAATCGTACCTGGCTTATATACTTTTTAACAATATACTCTAAGCTAGTGGTGTCTAAAGAACCCCAATAGTCCTTAATAGATAATTTATATATAAGGCCTACGACAGCGACGCGACGGCGACGCGACGGCGACCAGACGGCTCAACGAGGTGGAAACACGGGCAAAGCTCTAAGCAGCGGAAACACAGGCCAGCTTCGACGGCCCCATGGCGTTCGACTTACAGTCGACTCACAGTCAACCTATAGTCGACTCACAGGCGACTCACAGGAGGGTCTTAATAGGCGTGGTGCACGCAACCTAATGCGTATATGTATAAGGCGACTTATAGGAGGGTCTTAATAGGCGTGGTGCTCGCAACCTAATGCATATATATGGGGGAGGCTATAGGGGAAACACAGGCCAGTCGGATAAAAACTTGACAGTTAGAGACACAGGCCAGCTTATAAAAGGGGGGGACACAAGCTTAGTTAGTAGAAGAGAGGAGAGTAGGTTGTCTAGTATGGGACCTAGTGTCTCTACGGCCCCTCTCCTGCAAGACACGGTCGGCCTGTTATAAGGAGACTCTTATAGGCAACGCGAAACGGGAACTGGCAGCAGTATAGGGTGTTGCGCCCCTATATTACTACTAGCCTCCCACGGGGCGTAGTGCGTAGTAGCCACTGCTGGCTTTAAGGACCTTACCCCTTAGCTAGGCCCTGACCCTTAATGCACCTGGTAGGCAGGCAGGATTACGTCCTAGCTAGAGAGACTACTACGTGGCTTAAGAGAATGGATGCGCGTGTTAGTATACCAATAGACGGAACCGTTCGCCTCTAGGGCGGTATACTAGTAAGGTATGCTTAAGGAGCAAACAGGAGTTACTTAGGCAGGGGAGGCTTTTAGTCCGGGCCTTAACTATAGAAGGTACCCAAGGCTTCTATATTATAGGATGCAGCCACGACGCCCTTGTAGGATTACGCCAGTAGGCATATAAGAAGGGAGTTGCGACCCCTAGAAGCGGCAGCTTATGCCTATACCGGCGGAAACAATAAAGAAAGGCGTAAAACTAGAGGCTATAGAAGGCTCCCAAGCCGTGCGAAAGTATACCAACTCTAGGAGGAGATTCTTATATAGACCGCTAGGGGGCGGTTTAGTACTTGGGTTAACCCCATTATAAGATATCCAAAAGAATGGTGAAACCCCCCGTTAATTAGTAGTGGCAGCCAACTGCTTATGGAAAGCCCCCTAGGCCTTTAGGCCTAGGTAACTGGGACTAAATACTAGAAAACTGGGGTAGAGGCCTGGATAAGCAGGCATATCAAACTCTACTATATAACTACCTGCCTACTGCACGCGTCCACGTCGCCGCGGGTGGAAACATCATCGGGAAATCATTCCTTATAATGGCTAAGTGCAGAGGCGATGGAGGAGAGCCGTCGCAGCGCGCTGCGCGCGCTGGTGTTGCGACTCTGTGGTGTTGAGCCTGCGACGCGTACATCGCCCTTATTATGGTTTTCTTATCGACCGCAACTCGCTTCCAGATAAGAGCCTCCCACATTAAAATATCGTCTTTGTATACAAATTCTCATACAAATCAAATATAATCATATGCGCAGTACTTTTTTTCACTTAAAAATATATAAAGCTCTATTTCTTACTAGCTTTTCTATCACCAAGTCTTGGCAGGTATTTTAGTCGATATAGCACCCCCATTAAGCCGTCGCAAACAAGCCGTGTTGTAGGTCTTAATACCCTAACGTGCTCCACAAGGTCACCCTAGCTCTAGTTCTCTTACTAAGAATACTCTACGCACTAAGGTTACACCTAAAAAAGGCAAAACCAATAACACGGAAGCTTCTCCTGTTGCCATTAAAGTAAGCAATAATGAGGTTAACTTCTTGGACGAGAACAATATTAGGATTAATAAGGATAAGAACTATAGCTCTTTTACTACTATCCCCCCTAGTAAGAAGGGCTTTATTCCAGCTAGTATACTGCCTCTAGACTATCCTCTTAATAATTATAAGGTAACTCAATTGGCAACATAAACTTCACCACGGCGGCGACGTTAGTTAAAAAAGGTAGTAGAGAATAAGGAAGTATCCTCTTAGCGATCTTCTAAATAGGCTAGGAAGAAGACATTAAAGAAGCTAAAGCCTTACAAGAAGCCACCTCCTTGACCAGTACATAAATCGCTGCATATAATACTAGCAGAACGTCAAGCTACCAAAGCTGCTACAAGAGAGGAGTCTCCCTTAGTATTATCTAAGGCTGTATCCAAATTAGATGCAATACAGGAACTAGAGCCAGAGGTAGATTCAGAGATCATTCAATATACTCTTACTTGGCGTGTAGTAGTAGGAGCAATACCGCTTGCGAATACTGCCAAAAGAGTGCATATATATGGAGGTTTTGTATACTTTTAATTAATCGCCTAGATTAACGAAGTTCGAGTAAAACACCTAGGGCGATTTGAGCCTATTGCCTTAATTTAAGCTGCAGCTTCCTATAATCAGGGTACCAAAAAAGATAAAGTTATTATAGATCTATATAGCCATAAAGATATCCAAGCCATAGATTCTGTCTTAGACGCCTAACACAGTGACAAAAGAAAGGGCTTAAAAGTAGAGGCTACCACAACACTTTTGGAGCTCCCTACGACGTCAGATTCGTTAAATTCGCTAGGAGGCTATACAACGCAGGCTCTCAGCACTCAACTAGAAACACTTATAGAGGCCATAACTGGCTAAAGTAAGAAAGGGAAGGCCTCTAGTGGCAGTGCTACTGCTATTTAACGCCTAAATCTACCCAGCACCATGCTAAACGAAGTTATGGCTAAGAACGGAGGCCCACTAATCACATTTTAATGGGAATGCAGAACCGACGCATGCTGGAATAGTGGGCGTACTTACTAGGTTAATAGCAACCCAGATTACCCAGCAGATCACCACCTAATTAATAGAACTATAATGACATCATAGGGGAACGAGATCCTTAAGGGGAAGGCTACTGCTAATAAGCCTCCTACTTAAATTGCGATCCTATTAAGCCAAAAGGACAGTGCGATGAGGGCGCGACAAACAAAGGCCATACTTAATTATCCGACGAACTTCCCTGTCACAGTACGTGCAGAGGGTCAACGAGGTAACTGTGACTGTGTATCATTGACAAACGATGTCGTGTGCAGAACTATGTAGGAGGTGAGGCGGTATATATACACGTCGCTTAGGGGTTAGGTCTGTGCTCGTGTTATAACAACACCGAGTTATAACAACGCGTCAGGCCAGTGCCGTGATAGTACATCCCCCTTTCTGAGGCGAGCTCCTGTGAGCTAAGTGTTGGCAGTAAAAACACAGAAGTAAAAAAAACAGACATATATATCCTCGTCCTTCCAGTCCTTAAAGGTCTTCGTCCCTTCAGTCCTTAGACCTCCTATATATCTACTACATCCCTCTCCACTAGCACTCGTCTTGAGTGCTAAATATAACATAGGAGTAAAACCAATGTAGAAAACAACGGAGAATTTTTTATTGTAGGTTTATCCGCAGGGCGTAGGGCGGATATTGACACTTGAAAGGCTTGAAGTTGCGGAGATTGAGGTTAAGGTATAGACTCGACAGGCTTGGGGTTACGGAGATTAAGGTTAAGGCGTAGATTCTTGTCGCGGTAAACTTGAAGTAGTATCTATGCAAATTCAAAGACGGAGACGGAGACAGAGGCGGTAACGGAGATCAGTAACCCATAGTCTTACACTGTAATTAAGTACAAGGAATATAGCCCGTAGGGTATCCTCCCTGCAGCTGGCTTAAGAACTTAGGACATAAAGCAGAAGCATGGCTAGAAACAGACTTGGAGACGGAGACGGAGACAGAGATCGATAACTATAGTCTTTAAGATGAGGAACATAGCCCGTAGGGGGAACACCTAGCGTCCTAGTCTACCCGCAGCCAGCAGCTCCTGTTCTTCCCGTAGGCATAGAACGGCATGCTCCGCAACCAGTAGCCCACGGCCCGCTAGTAAGGCCTGCAGCTAGCTTATGAAACTTAGAATATAAAGAGAGGATATCGGCTCGTTAGAGACAGGGAGACGGAGAGGATATCGGCTTGGGAACTCAAATGGATTTAACATGCAGAGATTTTACTAGGTCGGCATTGTTATAGAACAGGGGTAAGAATCCCGCCCGGGGTAGGGTTGTAGCTTTGGAAACATAGCTGTGGAACGGTGGAAACAAAGCCCTACCAGGGGCGTAGGAGATGACACGACATACTGTCACAGTACGTGCAGAGGGTCAATGAGGTAACTGTGACTGTGTATCATTGACAAACGATATCGTGTGCAGAACTATATAGGAGGTGAGGCGGTATATATACACGTCGCTTAGGGGTTAGGTCTGTGCTCGTGTCATGACAACACCGAGTCATAACAACGCGTCAGGCCAGTGCCGTGACATTCCCCCTCTACACCCCTTACCAACCACACCCTGCTCAATATTAACACCTATAGTATATACAGTACGCTCCTTACCTATATCAGCAGCCTGTTATACCTTAACAACCTCCCCAGCAACCTCCCCTAGTAAAGCCAGACGATTTAAATTAAGTAGTAGAGCCTCTAACAAGCCTAATTACGCCCGGGCTTAATCCTACCGCAGAGCTTCGCAACTACTTTAACTGGCTTTAAACGCAGCCATATTGGAGCTTGGTAGAGCTAATTACTAAGCTTAATTATATTACTGACACCCTACTTAAAAATAATTACGACTTAGAGGCCTTGCGGAATAAGAACGAAATTAGCAATAGCATATAGGAAGACCTTGGCTTTAAGGGAGGTGCCCTATTAAAGCTTTAACAAGACCTAAGGGCTTATAGGAAGTTTAAATTTAGGTAGGCTTTATATTCTTCTAGTGTCTTTTACACTAATTATATATATAAGAAACTAACTAGTCAACTACTAGATAACCTACGTGCTAGAAATGCGATCGCGCAGCTATACAATTGCCTATATTTTATATACCAAATCTTAAAAAGCTTCCAAAGTCTATATAGTCACCAAGACTATAAATATTGCGTCAAACCCACGTCTTAAGGTCATAAAAAGCAAGCTCGATTAGGTTAAACTCTAGAGAATATAGTGGCAGATACTCTATATAGACGCTAGCTCTCTCACAGAGGATTTAAAGCTCCTGCTTCCTGTCAACTTTTATATATATATACTCACCCAATTTAACTCCCCTACCTGGTTTCTGTGAATTGATGCGTTATCCATAATCAAGATTATACTAGGTACACACTATGGTAGAACTACAGCCTCAATCCAAGCGTTAAATATTTCAGCAGTAATAGAGCCTTGATATATCAACGTCCCCTTAAGGAAGCCATTATAGGTGTAGGCTGGTAGTATACTCCACCACTTAGAGCGTCGAATTGAAGAGACCTTAATTATAGGTAGATTGATAGGGCTCTACCCAAACTTTCTATACCTAGTTCTCTCATTGGCTCCTAATTCGTTAATAAACACTAACTGGCGAATGTTCTATATAATCTGGCGTCCCTTCTATAGGGAACGTAGATCCTCTGCCCACTTAAGCGCTTTTCTTTATACTACCTTCCTACTCCACTAAACGCGTGAAAGTGTCTTCCAGATGGTTAAGAGGCCTATAATTATATTAAATTCGTTATATAAAAACCAGGCCATTTTATCAAGGAAGGCAGTTGGCCGATTAGTAAGAAATGCAAGGAGAGCCTATTAAAATCGGTTAGAAATTAACCAAACACCATAACATCAATCGTCACGTACATTCTTATACAAAGTAGTAAGAACTCAAGGCCTCCCTATTCTAGCAAGGCTTAGTGGGTAAGGAGTCCCCTATACATCCAAAGATGTTCTGATACGGTATATCGTCGTTTTATGTATTTAAGTGGCTGTAACAATCCATTCAACTGCCCAGCCGTAGTATAAGGCGACGCAGATCTGCCAGACACGGTATAGAGGAAGCCTTGGGCTCATGGTAAGGAAATAGAGTCAAGAAGGTATGCGCATATAATTATATTTAATTTGTATGAGAATTTGTATACAAAGACGATATTTTGATGTGGGAGGCTCTTATCTGGAAGCGAGTTGCGGTCGATAAGAAAACCATAATAACAACACCAGGAGTCCTACTGCCCCTACTTAGGGCTCCTGCCATACCATCTAGGGGGGCCATTAAGGGAAACTAGGATACGAAAACCGCCCGACGTACGACTACCTGGCTCGCAGCTAGGCCCGAAACTGGCCTTATTCAGCCAGTTAACGTGGACGCGCCCTAGGCGTACAACAGGACACCCTTGGGCTTGCACTAGCTCTAAAACCGAGAGGATACGGCGAGGGCGTAGGGAACCTCTTTTTATAAGAACTTGTTAAGGTTAACGCGTTATAGATACTTTGTACAAAACTTATTAAGGCCCTAAGGCCACCGCGAAGAACTTGTTAAGGCCCTGCCTAGAGAACTTATTAAGGCCCCTCTATAAGGGCCTATCTGGTATCTGGTACACCCAGGTAACTTAGAAGAGGGTCTTAATAGGCATAGTACGCGCGACCTGGACGATAGCGAGGCAATAGCGACGTATTGGCGACGCGACGGCGACCAGATGGCTTAATAAGGTAGAAACATGGGTAAAGCTCTAGGCAGCGGAAATATAGGCCAGCTTTGACGGCCCTATAGCATATAACTTAGTTGACTTACAGTTAACCCATAGTTAACTTATAGGTGACTTACAGGAGGGTCTTAATAGGCGTAGTATATGCAACCTAATGCGCATATATATAAGGCAACTCACAGGAGGGTCTTAATAGGCGTGGTGCACGCAACCTAATGTATATATATGGGGGAGGCTATAGGGGAAACATAGGCTAGTTGGACAAGGTCTTAATAGTTAGAGATATAAGCCAGCTTATAAAATTAGGGGATATAAGCTTGGTTAGTAGGAGAGGGGGAAGTAGGTTGTCTAGTACAGGACCTAGTGTCTCTATAGCCCCTCTCCTGCAAGACACAGTTAGCCTGTTATAAGGAGACTCTTATAGGCAACGCAAAATGGGAACTAGTAGTATATAGGGTATTATGCCCCTATATTGCTACTAGCTTCCCGCGGGGCGTAGTATATAGTAGCTACTGCTGGCTCTAAGGACCTTACCCCTTAACTAGGCTCTGACCTTTGGTGCACCTAGTAGGTAGGCAGGATTACACCCTAGCCAGAGAGACTACTATATGGCTTAAGAGAACGGATGCGCGTGTTGGTATATTAATAGACGGAACCATTCGCCTCTAGGGCGGCTTGCTAGTAAGATATACTTAAGGAGCAAACAGGAGTTACTTAGGCGGGAGAGGCAGTGGCTTAGCCTTGTCCGTAGAAGGTGTACCCAACTATATTATAGGATGCAGCTACGACGCCCCCATAGGATTACGTTAGTAGGCGTGAAGATAGGAGTTACGACCCCTAGAAATGGCAGCTTATACCCACGCCAGCGGAAACAATAAAGAAAGGCGTAAAACTAGAGGCTATAGAAGGCTCCTAAGCCGTATAAAAGCGTACCAACTCTAGGAGGAAACTCTTATATAGACTGCTAGGGGGTAGACTGGCACTTGGGTAATACCGTTATAAAATATCTAAAAGAACTGGTAAAACTCCCTGTAATTAGTAGTAGCAGCTAACTACTTATAGATTGGGACCAAAGCACTAGAAAACTGGGGTAGAGGCCTAGATAAGCAGATATATTAAACTCTATTGTATTACTAGCTAATATATAACTACCTGCCTATATGAACTAAAAGCAGCTATACGCGTGTGCTTTATAATCAGCAAGGCTATTAGCCTGTCCTTATGGTCATGGCAGGCAATTAATCCAGATATTGCAGTTATAACAATCCAGACATATAGGGGACCGGTATAAATTATTAATATGTATAACCCTAGGGTCGAAGGCGTCCCATAAATAGAGAATATTATATCGGCAATAAGCTTACTGGAAACTGAAGGCATAGAGTCTATTCTATTAGGAGATATAAACCTCTACCACCTATAGTGGGGAGGCATCCATGTTGCTGCTAATTGATAGGTAGAGTGCCTACTAAGAGCTATAGACATTTGGGGCCTTAAGCTAGCTACCCCCCCAGGAGCAATTATATGGCAATGAGGCACCGCCAGAAGTATAATTGACCTTATATTTATGGACGAAGGCCTATACCAGAGACTCAAAAGATGCAACCCTAAAGAAGAATGGGTACTCGCCTTAGACCATATCCCTATCCAAATACAACTAGATCTGGATATTAAGGCGCAACTAAATAGTAAAAGATACGTAATAAGGAAGCTTAAGACAGATAGTTTCCTTAGTATAGTTAAAGAACAACTTTAAAACCTAGAAGAAATCCACCTAATACTAAATAAGCGAGGCTTGTTAGCTACCCCTAAGGAAATTAACCAAAGACTAGAAAGGATCCAGGCAGTAATTAAAAACGGGCTGGAAGAGCACTGCCTAGTCTCAAAACCGGGCCCCTACGCGCGACACGCGTGGTCCGTATAATGCGCGGTTCTTATTACTAGCCAACAATAAGCAAGAAGGAAATATACAAGCAGCCATAACCCTAAAGATAAGAGATAATATAAAGATATAAGAAACCAGTTAAAGAATACCCTAAAAAAAGAAGTAAGGAACAACTAGAGATAGTTTATAAATAAGTATACTTCTAACCCGAGCCTCCCCTATAATAAGGGCCTTTGGGCCATAGCGAAATAGTTAAAGAAAAAGGTAGGGTGTCTAGTAGAAGACCTACACCTACTACCCCTATAAAGAGCAGGGGAAACATAGGCCACTAATAACAATAATAAGAAGGCAAAGATCCTTACAGAAAGGTTCTTCCCCTAACCAGCTCTAGCAGACCTTAGTAACATCATAGGTAAAACACCAGTGACTTGCCTGTGGGTCGACAGCGACATAACAACAGAGGAAATGGCTAGAACCATTAGCCGCCTTTTAAATAATACAGCACTAGGACTAGATGGAATTCTAAATAAGGCCTTAAAAACCTGTGGACTACTTATAGCACCTTGGCTTGTAGATATAGCCAAAGCATGCTTTGCTATAGGCTACTACCCACGACTTAGAAGATCTATAACAACGGTTATCCTATAAAAAGAAGATAAAGCAGATTATTTAATCCCAAAAAGCTACCGCCCTATTGCCTTAGAAAACACCCTTAGCAAAATCTTAGAAAGGGTAATAGCGGACCATATAGTAGATACGGCCGAGGAACACGCCCTATTACCACAAAGTTAAATAGGGGTAAGAAAGAACCGCTTAACACTATTAGCACTTACGCTACTCACTACCACCATTAAGTCTGCATGGGCGATGCGAAGGGACTTTATAGTATTAATGCTTAGCTTAGATATTAGTGGTGCCTATAATAACATACCCTATAAGCGCCTCCTATATATCCTTAGGGCAAAGGGCTTTCTAGAATGGATTATACAATTTATTTAAGGGTTTACAGGCCAGAAAGAAATATTACTAGTCTTTAGCAGATACCAAAGCCCCCCTATTGCAGTCGCAATAGGAATACCATAAGGATCACCCCTCTTACCCATACTCTTTCTTTTCTTTATAAGCAACCTACTCGACTCCTTTGAGGAAGGGGCGACCTAGGGAATAGGCTTTATTAACGACATAAACCTAATTATATACGGCCTAATAGCCGCAGAGAATTGCAGAACACTAGAGAAAGCCTATAACACCTATATAAAATGGGCAAGACGACACGGAGTCTAATTCTTACCAGAGAAATACCAGCTAATCTACTTTATAAGAAAACGCAACCAATCTGTAGATCTCTAGTATGCAATTTATATTTAAGGCTTTGGGGGTCAACTAGTTTAAGGCCTAAGGGTATTAGGAGTATAGGTAGATAGCAAGCTCTAGTGGAGCGCACATGCGTTATAAGCGGCCTATAAGGGCTAAGTATAGTATATCGCAATGTCTAGGATTGTTAATTCTATATGGGGTCCATGCTTCCAGAGGTTACGCCTACTATATATAGCAGTTATCCGGCCAACTATAATGTATGGATCCAGTATTTGGGCCATAGGAGAATCTAAGAAAGGCCCCCCTAAATCACTCCTTAAACTACTCTAAAAGGTCCAAACAGCTTGTCTCTAGAGTATAACAGGCGGGTATAAGCAAACGGCTATAGTACTGCTTAAGAAGGAAGCTAATATCCCCCCCCTGTAATTATATATTAAAGCCGCTGCAATGTAAAGGGTGCAAAGGGAGCGTAACTTTAATGTTATAAAGTATATTAAGACACGCCTAAACAAACTATAGAGTGACCCTAGGGTGCCCTGTAGGAGAACAAACCAACAACCCTAAAGTAGGGAAGATATGTTAGAGAAACAGGTAAAGAAAGCAGAAAAAGAATGGTGCCGTATTAGGGCCCAGGCCTATATAGAGGAGGAAGGGAGACGCGTAAGAAATTAGCAAAGATAACAGTAAGAGAAAGAAAGGAGCTAAAGTAGAGTATAAAAGAGCACCAGAAAACCATCTACCGTAATATAACACTGGTTGGACCAACACTGGAGAGGTGTATAGGAGTTAAAGGTACAGAGGCTGTTTTAGGTAAGAGGAACCCAAGCCGTAGTATAGTTAATGCCATAGGGGGTAAATACCTAAGGGCTCCAAGAAGGCCTAATAAAGGCAGAAAACATAATGGCAACACTCTTAAGAACAGGAATAATAGGACTAAAAGATTGGCTCTACTAGGTAGGTATCCCAGTAGGTAGCCTAAGATGCGAATGTAGCTGGCTAAGATAGACACTAAAATATATAATACTACTATGCCCCCTACGCACCAACCAAGAAGCAATGCTCTTAGTAGCTAGTATAGAGAACTATAATACACTACTCTTAATATAAAAAGGTCTTAAGGCGGTTACCCAGTGGCTTATTAGCTAAAATGTACTAGACCAGTTCTAGGTTGCAAAGGAAATGGTAATAGAAGGCAAAGGGGCAAGTACTAGGCGCCCCTTAATAACTCTACAGTAGTAGAGTTAAGTTTGCGATACTAGCGCGTCTATAGGCTTATTACGGCAGCAGTGGTTCCTAAGGAGGTTATAAAGTAAGGTAGTAGAGCACTATAGGTAACTCGTAGGCGCCCTATATGCGAGTCCCAAAAGGCGGGGAGATGGATTATAGGGTTTTCTCATTTTCTCAAATAGAGTTTTCTCCCTATATGTAAATAAGGAGTAGTCCGCGTGGGCCCAATAGGGATCCGAATCGGACGTTAAGCAATAAATAATTATTATATAAGGCCTATATAAATAAGCATACTAAAATACGCCTAGAGTTTTTCTTTGCATATTAGCTGCTATAGGCAGGCCTATAGTGTTTTACTTGCATTATTTAATGGGTATAGCTCTACGTACTTATTCGTCTACTCTACTACTAGTAGCTTATCTATAATCTCGCTAGTAAAGAATTAACTAAATATAGCGGATGGATCGTTTCGATTAAGCGTAAGAGGTAGATTTGGGGTACTATAGTATTGGTATCACCCGGGGGTACTGCAATTGCAATATAAGGTAACTGTTTCTTGGTTTATTCGTGTCTGTCTTGTCTACCAAAAGAGAAAGAAAGGGGTAGTAAAGGTCGGGCTATCTATCGGGCCGTAGGTGGTCAGGTGACCTACGCTACGCCATGCGGCCCCTGCCGCATACGCTCTGCGCGTAATGCAATTTACAACCTCTACTTATACAGACATATAGTTATCAAAATTATTAATATATAAAGGCTTAAAATTAGGTAGCTCCTATAGCTTAGGAGGCAGTTTTTTTAGCAACCCAGTTTAGTAGAACGTTGTATTAAGTCGGCTAAACAAGATCTATATGGTTAGAAGTACGATTAAAAGGCATAGTTAATAGTAATTAGCTAATTAAATTTATATAGGCTATACGCGTAGTTTTGATTCTGGTGTTTTTAATATTCCGTATAAACTACCTACTTAGTAAACGTCGGCGGATTAAGGGATATATAATGTCTTAATTAATAAGTACCTATTGTTATATAAGTAATATAGGCGGACTTTACAATAGGGCGTATCTATTATAACATATACTATAATACGTTCTTTTTCCTCTCTATATTAGGCCCTAGTTACGGTTAAAATAGACACGCTACTAGGGCTTTAGGTTTTCTAAAAGCCGGCCTAACTTATTTTTACTGTAACGGGACTAGCCCAGTTACAGTAGGAATGTCTCGGTGAAACACTCGACAAATGAATTCCGACGCTTTGACCAAATTCTGCCGAATTCTGCCAGCTTGATCGACTTCTGCCAAGTTCTACCAGATCAATCGAATACTACCAAAGTCTGTCGAAGACCGCGTGCGTATATACGCACGCATTGACCACCAAGACCCCTAAGTATTTAATTATATAATTCTCTCATTATTGTTTTCCCTTCTTTACGCAACGTCTTGTACTCTACAAGAGCTATATACTCATAGATTTAAATAGAATTTATATTATTCCTTTAAATCTTCCCTAAAGCCTCTTTGCGCCCTTATACTACGTTGCGTTAAAACAACTACTATTAAAATAGCAAACAAACCCAAATCCCTTTTAATAACTATGAGTATTATAACCCTAGTTAGGGAACAGTTAACTATAATGCAATAGTCCTTTACGGAAGCCTTAGCTTAGTAGTAGGCTATACTAGAAGCCCAACACCAGTAATTAATAAAAGCACTCTATAAAGAACTCCGTAATGTTAAGGCACCTATATTATAAACCCTAATAACAACACCTATAAACAAGATTAATATAATAGTATCTAAACCTGGCCCATTAAATAAGAAAATAGAACTGGTAATAGTAGCTTAACCTATATATATAACGAACCAAATACCTATTATAAAATCTAAAAGGCTCCCTAATCCTCTAATGTTTAATAGAAACCAAAATAACCTATATCCCTTTATAACCAATCTCTATCTTAAACTCTTAATAAACTACAATTAATACCCTACTAAAATTAGTAAGGTTAGCTATGGAATATCCTAATTAAGCAAAGACGCTACTTAAACTATGGATCCATTCTTCCGCAATAGCACTTTTATTAATTTTAAAACCTTTATCTCTCTGCTAGAACGAACGTATAATAACGCCAGCCGTGAATATATAGCTGTTACTAAACTTAAAAACCTATGATAACGGAACTAAGACTTCACCAGCTTCTTTTCAGAATTTTTAGGTCTTATTGGCAAGCTAGATTAGAATAAAGCTGCTAAAGTCGCTGCCCTTTAATAAGCTATTTTGGATAAAATTAGAGCCTAGTTAGTAGGCAGGGACCTACTAAAAAACCTATCCAAATTTGCTATAATATATTAACAAATTAATAAGGACCTTTAATATAATAAATAGATTTGTTCTCTAAAGTTAACTATACCTTATGTTTAAGACTCTACGAAACCAGTATATACTCTAAAGCGCGATCCATCTCTAAAACCTAAAAGCCCTATATACAACCCTATAGACCTTAATGCTGCTTAATCCTATGCACCCTTAGGAACCAATAAACAAAGAACTTAAGCCATAAATAGAGAATGCTTTAGATGCAGTAAAAAAGAATATATTTAAAAGCATTGCCGAACTTACCCTTTTAAAAAAGTCCGCTATAGTTCCTTTTAATCCTTAAGCCGTACCTAATCCTTGAATTGTAACCGTTCCTTAAGTTATACTTATTCCTTAAATTATACCCGCCTTATAAATTGTACTTAGACGTTATAGAGTACTTCGCCTTTAGTTAACTTAGAAAATGAATCATTCTAGGGCTAAGTTATGCCTTAGGATAAAAAGTGGAAAAGTATAAGTGTCTAGGCTCTTCTAGCGCTAATATATAACACAACTCCCTTAATATACTTAGCGAAATTTAAATACTTAAAAAATGGAAGGAAGTATAAATCCTTATAGACAGTGGAGTTACTAGTATGGGCTTTATTAATATAAACTACACAAAAACTTAATGCCTAAATTTAAAGAAACTTAACAAGCCCTAAGGCCTATAAGGCTTTAATAGCAAACCCTTAATATATGGCGAAATAACGCACTACGCTCTTATAAAATTGCGGATAGGTAAACACCTTAAATATATCTCCCTGTTTGTAATACCCTTAAAGCAATATAATATTATACTTGGACATAGATGGCTAAAACAACACAACCCCTTAATTAGTTAGGTTAAAGAAATACTAAAGTTCCATATAATATACTGCTAAAGTTATTACTTAAAAAACCATTTACCCTATAAATATACATATAACTACTTAAATTTAATATAATATGAATTACCTTTACTATAAGCCTTAAGCTGATATAATAAATCTATAACTACTAATTGTAATAAAGAATGTAAAGATGTTACATTAAAACCTCTTAAAATTTATATAATATAGGCCGCGCTTTTTATATTATTAGTAAAAAGACAAGATTATAAAATATTTGCTATAACTATAGAAGATATTAAGAAAGCACTAGAACCGAAACAGTATTTTAATTCTTAACCTTTTATACCTAAAAAGTACCATAACCTAATTAACGAGTTTAAAAAATAATTTGTAGACTAACTAGCCCCACACTAAAATAAGCATAATTTTAAGATAAAACTTAAACCGGGTATAATACCTAAGTTTAGTCCGCTATACGGTATATTATAAGAAGAACTACTTATAATGCGATAATACCTTAACAAGCATTTAAAAAAAGGATTTATTCGCCCTAGTTAATCTCCATTTACCTTACCTATACTATTTATTAAAAAGCTAAAAGAAGGCTTAAGATTCTATATTAATTATTGAGCTCTAAACGCAATTACGATTTAAAACCAATATCCAATTTCCTTAATTTAAGAAATACTTAACTAATTAGCAAAAGCATGGTACTTTATAAAGCTTAATATAATCGCTGCCTTTAATAAAATTTGTATATATAAAGGAGATAAGAAGTATATAGCTTTTTATACACAATGGGGACTCTTTAAATACCTAGTAATACCGTTTAGCGTAAAGAACGGTCCCAGTACGTTTTAATAATACGTTAATAATATGCTTTATAAATTCCTTAATGTATTTATTACCGCGTATATTAATAATATCTTAATTTACTTGTCCTTGCTTTCTAAATATTAAAAACACATTAGAATGGTCCTTAAACGCTTATAAGACGCAGGCTTATAATATAATATTAAGAAATGCAAGTTCTACACGTCTAAGGTTATATACTTAGGCTTAATTATATCCTACAATGGAATTAAAATGGACCCTAAAAAAGTCGCTATGATTATAAACTAGGAAAGCCCTAGTAATATATAGGATATTTAAGGATTTCTAGGATTTGCAAATTTCTATTAATAATTTATTAACCACTTCTTAAAAATTACTTAGCTATTAGTAAACCTAATAAAGAAGAATATAAAATTTAAATAGACCGCTAGATGTAAACAAGCTTTTAATAACTTAAAATATTGCTTTATAACTACTCCAATCCTTGCTTACTTTAACCCTAACCTTAAATATATTATTAAAACGGACTTATTAGATTATATACTAAAAGGAGTATTATCGCAATATAATAAAAATAGCGAACTATATCCAGTAGCCTTTCTCTTTTAGAAACTTGCCCCTACTAAATTAAACTATAAAATATACAATAAGGAACTACTTGCGATTATTAGATATTTTAAATAATGGCGACCTAAGCTTAAAGGATTGTTGTTCCTAATATACGTATTAACAGACCATAAGAATCTGCAGTATTTTATAACTATAAAGCAATTAATGCAGCGCCAAATTCATTAGGCCAAATACGTTTTATAATTTAACTTTAAGATTATATACTAACTAGGCAAACTTAATTAAAAGCCTAATATATTAATATAACAATTATAGGACATACCTATAAACGCTTTGGATAAATAGATTATAAATTAATTATAGATCTTACTACCTCCTAAACATTTTAAGAAACTATATCCTATATTCCTAAACACGGAACTTAATAAAAATAAATTGGAAATTAATAAATGGGAAATAGAAATTAACAAACTAATAGAATATAAATATAAAAATGATGTATGGATAATTAATATAATAAAAGCGATTTAAATAGGAAAACGATAGTATAAGGATATTATACTTACTAAATGCGAAATTTAAAACAATTAATTGTACTATTAATAGAAGATAGTAGTTCTAAATTCTAAACCTTTACAATTTAAGATACTTAAATTTGTATATAACTCCTCTATAGTAAAACATCCTAGCCGTGCAAAGACTTATAAATTTGTTTAATAAGTATATTACTAGCCTATAATGCACAACTATATATGAAAATACGTTTAAGTATACAGAATGTGCGTGCGTGGAAAAACCTCTTATATAAAGAAGCAAGGAGTACTTTAACCGCTACTAATCCTAATACAAAAATAGCGTAATATTTTAATTAACTTTGTAGTTAACTTGTCTAGCAGTAATAGGTTTATAAATATTATAGTAGTAGTTAACCATTTTATAAAAATGCGATATATAATTCCTATGGACTCAATTAATACAATATTAGTAGCCAAATGTTTTGTTAAGTACGTCTTTAAGCTATATAAACTTTTTAATATAATAATATCTAACCGCGGAAGCCAGTTTATTTTAGACTTCTAGTAAGCTCTATATAAACAATTAAGCATTTAAACACGACTCTTAACTGCATTTTATCTAAAGACAAATAGCTAAACTAAAATTGCGAACGTGATTATAGAATAATACTTATAAATATACTGCTCCTACCTGCAAGACAACTGGGAAAAATAGCTACCTTTAGCTAAGTTTACTGCAAATAACACAATAAACGTATTAATAGGCGTAATGCTGTTTTACGCAACCTATAGACAAAACCCTTAACTTAGATTTAAACCACAACCTAAAATTAATATAATAGGACCCACAATTAAACGGATTTAGTTAATTAATGTGTATAACTTCGCTAATTAAATAAAGTAGTTAACGGAACTATTACAAAGTGAATTAATATACGCTTAAACGTTATAGGAATAGCATATAAATAAAAAACAAGCTCCTATATAGGACTTTAAAGAAGGTAATATAGCTTATTTAAATACACAAAATATAAAAACTTAACGGCCTTTAAAGAAACTTAATTGGAAGTTTACGGGCCTATACCAAATTAAAAAGAAACTGAGCCCGTATACCTATAAGCTTAAACTACTAACTAAAATAAAAATATACCTAATGTTTTATATAAGCTTGCTGCAACCTTTAAGAGACAATTCTATAACTTATAAAGTGCCACCGCTATCTTCTATAATTGTTAATAATAGTAACGGTTCTTACTTTATTAACTTAATTAATAATATACAATGGAAAACATGATCTAAATAATTCGAATTTCTTATTAAGTGGGAAGAATATAAAATATAAACTTAGGAAACCTATAACTAGATTAAGGCTAACGCGCCTTTCTTAGTAAAAGAATTCCATAAAGACCATCCTTCGCGGCCTACTTTGGCTAGATAGATATGATATAAAGGCAAACAACTACCACCTAATACAAATACACGAAACATAATAGCAGGAAACTTGAAATTAAAAAGAACTTAAAATATATTACAACGTTTGTAAAATGATTACGTAATATATAAGATGTTAAGGAACTTCAACCGCCGGTTAAAGTTGTCTAATTAGTTAGATTTGCCTTGCTAAGAACGCCACCTAACGTAAATATACGAAACGCGATAACACGAAAATATAATAAGTTATATAAGTCTTAACTAAATTAAATTGTTTTTAGACCTTTAGTAAAAGGGGGGGGTACTATAATGGGACTAGCCTAGTTATAGTAGGAATGTCTTGATAAAACACTTAATAGATAAATTCCAACGCTTTAACTAAATTCTGCCGAATTCTGCTAGCTTAATTAACTTCTGCCAAGTTCTGCTAGATCAATTAAATACTACTAAAGTCTGTCGAAGACCGCGTGTGTATATACGCACGCATTGACCACTAAGACCCCTAAGTATTTAATTATATGATTCTCTTATTATTCTTTTCCCTTCTTTATGTAACGTCTTGTACTCTGCAAGAGCTATATACCTATAGATTTAGATAGAATTTATATTGTTCCTTTAAATCTTCCCCAAAGCCTCTTCGCGCCCTTATATTTACTAGCTCGCTTTTAGTATTTTTTATAGTGGCTACCTATAGGCCTCTTTTAACTTATATGCGTAGTACTGGCGTTTAAGAGGTCCTTTAAGCTATCTAGCTTTTAAGTTATCTCCCTAGGAGTTTGCTTAAGAAAGCGTTACCCTTTTTAGGCTCTATTCCCTAAACCTAACTCTATAGAGCCCATACTATAACTATGCTTTAAGTATAAGGATCTACTACTAGTAACTACGTGATCTTTTATAAGCTTTATAGTGTCAAGCAGTTACTCTATACAGTGGATTTTAGCAAAGAGGTCCTTAGTGGTTCTTACCTATTTAATAAAGTTTTTGTCACAGTGCTATAATGCTAATAGGCTAAATAACTACATTATAGTATAAAGAGGAGAAGGAGGTAAAAGGGGGTATCGTATATAAACAGTAGGGGCAGCCGCTAAGGCGCTAGTAGTGGGCCAGCCAATAGTAGGAAATAGTACAAGACAGTACGCGTTAGGACTATACCGTGACAGTACTCCCTTCCCTAGAAGGTTTGGTCCCTAAACCAAACAAGTAACCTATTTTTGCTGCAAAGATATTACTTCTATTTACCGCCCTTAACCGAGCCAATAGCGATTTTCCATGCTGGGCATAGAAAATCTTAATTGGTTAGCTTAATAAATAAAATTAGCAGAACTCTACACCGCCACTATATAGCACTTCTTAGCAAAA
>Ga0307507_10004985_pt1 | contig 22500 bp, 20 predicted proteins | sample 7_EM_MG_FD_207223 | JGI IMG/M metagenome (GOLD analysis project Ga0307507, IMG submission 207223) | Populus trichocarpa ectomycorrhiza microbial communities from riparian zone in the Pacific Northwest, United States - 7_EM | ecosystem: Host-associated > Plants > Roots > Unclassified | place... | reverse complement strand
GAGGGAAGGTCACTAACTGGGTGAGGTACGTTGGTGAGAGTGTATATTGAATGTCGAGATCGATGGCGTTAGTATTAGAGCCATGGGTTCTGAATTCTATCTCCACCACGGATCTGCCGCCGGGACCGGTGGAGGGGTGGGCAGCGCAGCAGGGGCATGAGAGAGTCGTCAGGTCGCTATTTGAACGAGAGGATACCGACCCCAACACTGCAGACACTAAATGTGGCGGCACCCCACTCTGGTGGGTCCGCCACCAGCCCATCTCATAAACCGCCAAAGCACTATCGTGAGGAGCGTGTTCCTCTAAACCATGTCGAAAAGCGCCTCAGCTACCAGACAAAGAGGTTTTAGAACAAGAAGTAGATTGAGTACACTGCTTCCAATCGTATCTGCGATCCCGAGGTAGACTGGAGAAGGGATTCAACCTAAGTTTAAGCTCCGTGTCCGGGAGTGCTCGTGTTGCAAAACTAAAGTCGGTGCCTCGGTTAATTGGAAGGCGTGTGGTGATGGTAATTCTCTAAATGTGAGTACAAGAATCCCTTCCTGTTCAACATTCCTACTACCAGTGCAGTACAAGAGTCTCAGGACTTTCTAGATCGCGGGAAACCTTCCGAAGACGCTGAGACAACATGGAGTTCGGGTCGCCTTTCCTCTCGCCTTCATATCCGTCCACCGTTTTCCATTCTGGAGGAAAGCGGGGGGTTCCGTATCCGCTGCCATGGCTCCTGGGCAGCAGCAACAAGGGTAGCGGCGGTAGCGGTGGTGAGGATGGTGGTGGTAATGAAGATGGAGTGCGCAGAAAGGGGATGGTATGGAGGATGGTGGGGGTGTGTAGGCCGGAACCGGTGGTAGTGTGGGGGGCGGTGGAGGTGGTAAGGACGGTAGTGGTATGAAGGGTGGTGGCGGTGCGCAGGATAGTAGTGGGGATGTCGACCATGGTGGAGGTGCCGGCGGTGTAGGGGAGGTGGTGATACAAATATCTTGGAGGGAGGCAGCAAGTGGGTGGAGGAATAATGGCCTGTGACCACATCTAGCCTCTTGGCCAGAGTGCCAGGCAATTGAGCGACAGTAGCATGAATTTTATTGCCCCGTAGAAAATGGCGCTCGAATTCAGTTAGAACAAGCCATATAACGTCCTCATAGGTGCATTGTTTGTCCTTCTTACCTTCTGTAACCTGTGTGTTATGAGCGCTAAAATCCTGGAAAGAAGCTTGGGGGCCGAACGTGGCTCTTCTTTGGGAGCAAATTGATCTGCGGGAGGTGGCAATTGAGATGCAAACCGCTGGCGGAGATCGGTTGCACGATAATGAAGGGTGCTCGGGATAAGGAGGGTGTGCCCTAGTGTCCAGTGATCGAGAACAGGAGGGAGAGGCGATGTAGAATGGGGGTGGAGGCCCCGGTGGTGATTCCTGGTGAACCGCACATGATGAAGATTTCCCGACAAAACGAGATTGGTTAATTAGGCTCAATGGAGAATCCCTAAAATCAGTAATCGGCACAGCTCACTATGACCCGAGTAGGGAGGAGGGGCAGGACACAGTAGAAAACGAGGTAAGATGGAAGTGGTGATGGGCTGAATGAAAGGAAAGCTCCGCAGGAAACTCGGATTGAGACGAGGTTACGGCCAGACGTATTATTATTCCGTGAGAGGAGCGAAGGGGGTAAAGAGGGCAATAGTTGAGAAAACGAGTGGGCGAAAAACGCGGTATGCATAGAAGGGAATTCTAGGGGTACCGTTTACGTGGTTAAATAGGTGATTGAGAAGGATTGCTTGAGGATGAGAGGGTGATGGGGGAAGTACTCGAGTAGGTATGATACTAGAAATTGCACGTAGCCAAGCGAACTTTCGATTAACGATTGGGAAATTGCCGGTAGGAATACTCCAGTGAAAAGCAAAAGCTCGACCTACCCCTTCGACTAACACCTTTTTACCGCCTGTGGTGAAATATCAGGCGTAAAACATTAATTCCAAGCTCCATCTGTCTGTGTTCACCGTTTGTCTTAATACCACACTTTCCATTTCGGGCCAAGTCTTTTATCGGATACATGCGCGCTTCCGTATATTTGCCTCTATCCCTGTTTTTATGCTGCCGCTCTCGCGACTCGAGAATCCAGCAATCCTGGAAGAGACTGGACCCTATGCCTAACGGAATAGGGTGTGAAAACAACAACCAAACCACTGGAAAACCGCAAAGCCACATGCTCTATCACCCTCTCTCACCTAACCGCATACTCGCATATATATCCGCAAACCGGTATCCGCTCAACTACATAATAATAACCCCGTGCGACGGATATCATAATAAGGCATGAAATAAACAATAACTTGATCATACTTTGTAAAAAAAAGTTTTAATACGTACGATTCTGTGCTAAATTTGAGAGTTTGTTTCTAAGAATAGCATGGATAAGCATGGGTTTAGCTACACGTTGTACATCTTCCACCAAAATAAACCCTTGGACTAGTGGCGTTTCTATCGTGAATCAGCCCGTTGCCTCTGGCAACAACACAATTCTCATTTAGGGCCTGTTCGGTTCACTTGTTGCAACCGATCCATGGATTGAGATTCTATGGAATTTTCGTTGTTTTTTCTATAGATTTTGAATCCATGGATTTTGAGTCTCAGAGTGCTTTGTCAGCCAGTATCATACAATTATAATATTTTTAGTTGCAATAACAGCTTAAAGTGGGACCTGTTGCATGCAACAGAAGACTTGAAAAAGTGGATAATTGGGTGGTCTTGTGCTCCATTTGTCTGAATCCATGTGAAAATTACCTCTGGAGGTAATTATTTTTTTCCATGGATTGTAGGGATATTACTGCAGTGGCAACATCATCCATGGATTGGACAACCGAACGCATATATTTTTCACAATCTATGGAGTGGGGGTCATCTCAGAATTTTACGTTGCAACCGTTGAATCCATGGAAAAAATCCATGAACCGAACAGGCCCCCCTTACTCGGGTATGGGGGTAAATGATGAGACGGACAGGGGTTTTCGAGTCTGGGCGCTCGATACCGTAGAGGTAAAAAATGATTTAATTTGGTATATAGTTCTAATGCTAAGAAGGGCGAAAAGCTTTGACATCTCGAACCCCTGTCCCTCTCATAATTTACGTCCACCCCTGAGTAGTACGCTGTGGCTAAGCCCCTCGATTCGATTCCCTCTGTGCTCAGTTACCCTGCCAGTAGACCAGGCGAGCTCGGAGCGAGGCTTGGCATGGCTTGACACCAAATATCTGTACGAATTAAGCAAAGCTAGTACAAGTATTATAGCCGCCCCAACACTAACGTCACCCTACTACGAGTTCTCGAGTTGGTTACACAAACACCAGCCTATCACACTACGAATAGGCAGGTTCTACTACTTGTACTTTTATTATCACAGCAACCGCACTAGCCTGTCCAAATGCGCTATAGTGCACTGTGGCTCCACTTTAGTAATGTCTTAAGAACAGTTCTTAAATAAGGCGCCAAGTAAACCAGTATAATATATCAATGTCCGGTAACCACCAGTTTTTCAAATCTCGACGTTAGCAAAACCTCCGGTTGCCCCAAATATACGTTACTTAATAATCGCAAGGTGACGGTTTGGTCATTAGTCAAGCTACACACACCGGGACTAAGAAACTATTACGCGCGCTCTATATCTTAGCGAGCCTTACAGTACCGGTATTTGTTACCTGTGTAGAGAGAATATGAGATTACCTTATACGAAATTAGAATAACTAACTAGTGTAAGTATTGCATGACGCGAAGTATGCCGTTGAAGATCGCCCCTCGGTCCTGGTATTAGTTTCGGTATTGTGTTGCATAATAGCTCATAAATCGATCATTGAGGAGCTAGCCGTTACTCGGCCGGAAATGGTTGAGTAGTAATTCTAGTCTCCAGCCTTCCACAAAGCCCCCAATTGGGCTTCCATAGTTATCGCTATAGTACCGGTATATGTACATTTAACACGCTTTTGACAAACAATCGACCTCCCACCGTATCCGGGAACCGAAGAAACCGAATCTGGCCCAGCAAACCTCTTGTGGGCTCCGGAGCACGTGGATGAGGGATTTGTAAAGTTCCTATTAGAACGACAAGGAGACTTAGTCCAAAATTAGGAACTAGAGCTCTGTTAGACTTGCGTCGCTGAATCTCCCTTTTCCAAAAATCTTACCTTAAACTGCGTTTACAAGCATAGTGACAGTATCATCTATCAGCTGACCGAATTTTTGTTTTGTAACTTGGTCAAGTTCTTCGAATGATTTAGCGTGAAGAATTGCTGCGCGAGCTTCTTTGGTAACGGACTCATCAGCGTAGGCAAGGAATTGCCGATTTATCTCCTCGAGCGAGGATGAGTAGGCGGTGGATTGATGGAGTTCCTAGAACCCATCGAGCTTCATCAATTGCTCAAGACGAAGAACAGAAGCAGCCGCATCCGGATCCGGGCCAAAATTCTTGACCAGGGGAGGGATATACTTGGTCAGTATCCTAGAAGCTGCCTCGTAATGCTTCTCGATTTCTTTGCCTGGTGCCCTGCGGTCGAATCAGTACATGCGCTGTTGGGAGAGACTGGCGATACACATACCTTGACTGTGCCTTTCTTTCCTAAAGCCAATTTACCACCTTCATCGGTACTCGCGGCAATGCTAGCGTTCAATATACTCAGCAACATAGACTCTTCTCTATGATCTGAAGCGATAGCACTCTTAATGCGCTTCTCCACATCCTCTTCCTCGATCCCTGGATCAAGACGGTTGGCCGAGTGATCGTAAAGTGGATATCTTGCAATAATCACCCGATCATGAATCTCTCTAAGCAAACGCCCGGCAAGACAGAATCGACTCTCTATATGATCACCAAGCTTTGTAACAACACCATTACTCCTCTCGGGAAACCTGAGACTAGCCATCTAGCTCGTCCCCTGCATTCTGCGAATCAGAGGAAGGTAGTGCCTCCACAAGAAATTTTAATCTGATCTAGCCGAGGGTAGGTCCTTCGTAGTTCTCATCTTCGGTATCGCTCCCTAGAGTCTCTTCAAAGGCTTCTTCCCTGCCTAGGTCCCCAAACCTCTCTTAGGGAACCTCCTTGAGGTTCGCAGCGGGGAAGCCAATGACGGCGCCACGAGCCTTAGGCTCGGCGTCAAGCAACTGTCTACCAACGGTATCGATATGGGAAGGCTCAGAATAGCCCGCCTCCCTAACAGCGTTTAGCAGGTCCGCTGCTGCAGCCCTAACGTTGGAATTCGCGTCTCGCGCTGCCATCTCAACCGCTCTCGGTCGGAGGCGCTCGGTAAAGTGCCTAAGGTTTGATATTGATTCTTTCTTCTTGAAGAGCTTAGTAAGCGCTCTTACGACCTTAAGACAGGTCTGTGGTGTTGTATCTAGGAGAACCTAGCCAAGGTATCCAAGCTAGGATCCGTCGAGGGGGTGGTCTGGTACAGTCAGAATCCATGAACTAAGCTCGCGAGCACAATGAGAGCGAATCCTAACATCAATGTTGCGATACCGATGGACGAAGATGCTAAAAAAAATAGCATCCGTTAGTAAGGCGCGGTCTAACCACAACTCCCCCAAAATTGAGCATAGATATCGAAAATACCTTCAATCACGATCTCTATCGCCTCTCTTCTCTCTTGTCCGTCCTTTAACTTTTGATCGAGCGCTCTGATCTGGCCCTCATTGCGGCTGTACCTTTTATTTTCGGCCTCCTATTGTCTATTTGTCGTGCTGTTGGTTTTCCTCGCTTCTGCCGTGATTTGCGCAGGACAATTCACAAACTCGAGTGCAACAATGGTCAAGGTGTGTCTAAACTGGCTCAGCATTGAAGAGGACATAGCGGTTGTAGGTTATGCACACATTAATCCCTTCAATAAGTCCAGGATCGGAGTATAGAAGCTCTCGGGCGGCAAATATAGTGATTAAGGGATGGACGAAATATGCAACAAAAAAATAAATGGGCAAACCCAACTACCAGCACTAGAACAGCTGCCGGGATTCAAGTTATCGCTTTCCTGGGACCTGCAACCCCTCTCCCCCGCCGGACTTGGTGAGGGCATCGTTCTATCCAATTAGGCGAAGATCGTTGCGGCGTTGAAGGCGGGAGTCTGCAATTTTAATGAAGGTTCTACTCAATGGGACAATTGCAGCATACATGGTTATCTGTCGCCATCCTCTTAGAGGGGATTTTGTCGGGGCAGTCTGGCTGAGAACCTAATTAGCTGTTCCCAAATGCTCCCTGCTCGAGCCTCCGCCTCGCCGACTTGTCATATTTCGCACTAGCACTCGCTGCCCGTGGCAAGAATGAATCCTTCTTATGCTTAGCCCTTGTAGACCGGTCGTCGGAGTAAGGTAGTAGAAAAGTATTCTCTCTGATATGGCTAGAGGAATCGTGCCACTCATACCCTTCGGAATTATCGAGCGCCATTGGGACAGAACTTTCGCGAAGATGGGGATCAGCTACGTTGCCGTGGTTGGACACACTCCCAGTCTGCCGCCATCTTCGCTCCATTGGGGCTCGATGCTTCCCCCTTTCTGCCGGGGTCCCGAGTATCATTGAAATCTCCGTCCCCATCAGGTTTACTTTTATCCCCAGAGGAACTCTGAGCCATAGGGCTCGGTGGAAAGTTTTTAACCCCTCCCTACGAATTCATCCAACTCCACGAAACGGATCTAGGACGTGCCTATTAGTGCCACCCTACACAGCGTTACAATAACCAGAACAGAACGCACCACCCCATCTCCCTTCTCCGCATGGCTCGGAACAAACCTCCGTACTTCTTCCTCCCAGCCAGTCTTCCAGCCCCCAACCTCCTTCGTGAAAACCGCCTCACCATCAAAGCAGCTTTTGACAAACTCCAGCACCTCCATGGTACCGTACCCCTCCGTTCACCTGACTATTGTGCCATTCGATCAGGCGAAGCTCGGTGCGACGTTCCTCCGTTGCACGACAGATCCGTTAAGTGTTCGCAATGGCTACCCAAAAAGCGGCATCACTCGCCAGAGGGACCATCAGTGTTTCCTTGCCGTTGGGACCCGAGACGAAAAATCACTAAGGCAATCAGTTAGTTACAGGGGTTGTTTCTAGGCAGTAGGATTTCTGGAACAAACATATTGCAGGTAGCATGATGTACTTGGCTTCCGTGTATAATATGAGAGTGTGGTGTTTGTGGTTCATATAGTTGGAAGGTGAAGGGGGAAAGGCTTCGTTTAAGTACGCAATCCCCTGAGCCCTCAGCGGCAGCACCTCCCATTAAATTGTTATGTGGGTTGCAGACCCTCATGTCGCAATAACGTCCTTGCGCAAAAGCTTAACTCAGCCCCCAATTGTGCGGTGTGCCTGAATCCGTAGCGCCAACAACTAACCCCACTACCAAGGTGCCCGCCAAACCTCTCAAGTTTTCACTGCATGGATGGAAAACCTTCTCGCACCATTGTTCCCCCCCACTGCTTCCCCCTTAAGTTAACCAACCTCACTAACTCCCGCCGCGCAAAGGAAAAACACACTTCCGCCTCAAGCCTATACTCGTCGCCTTGTTTAACATGGCACAGTACGTGGTCTATGTACTCTTCCCCCTTCGAGGACGGGAGCATGAATCCTGCGTGCTCCCGTTCACGATCGAGTTCCCGAAATAGTACCTGGATGGTCCGCTGCTGATCGAGTTCTCCCCCGATATTTTGGCACTCAATGCTTAATAATGGGTTGTTCCAGTGGCAGAGTTGGTGGGACGGGGGGAGGGGTTGCAGGCCCCGGGAAAGTGATGACTCGAGTCCCGGTAGCGGTTCTGGTGCTGGTGGTTGGGCTTCCTTTTTTTTTTTTGTTTCATTATTTTATATTATTGTAGCATTCGGCAAGGGTGGGGGTTATGCTCAAAGTCTGCAATAAAGACGTTTGTTGGGGGTTACCGTAGCTTAAGATTGGTTCTCTAATATGACAATTTTAATAGCTTGCACCAGCGGGAACAGCACCCCTTTGAGCCTAAATATTCAACAGCGGGATTCTTTGCTAGGGAGGGCCTCCGCATCCTCGTTTCTCGACTAAGACGATAATAACAATACGGCACCAAAATGCCATCCCCAGGACTCCTAACGGGTATACCACCCTCGCCCCCAATTCCCTCACTCGCCTAATCCCCCCCCTTGCTCCGCTGCCATGCACAAAAAACACCCTTCCAACTCGCATAACCCCCTCCATACGAAAACAATAAGTGAACCCGAACTCCCTTGCTAGTTCTGAAAATCACCCCGCACACAGGCCCCCCACCCACACCGCTGATGGAAGAAAGGTCCCCGCGAACTGCGTGACCTGGGCCATGCTAGTGGCACAAGTGACTCTTCTCTAGGGCTTATGGGTGATGGGATGGACCGGCTCATGATATGATGATCGGTGAGGTTGGTGAGAGGTGGGTTGCTGGTTGACGAGAACAGGTCCGCCCACCCCTGGTACGATGCGGGGCCCGGTGGAGGGTCGCTGGGGAAGACTCCGACAGGGCTTGGGGGGGTTATGGGGTTTTGGGGCATTAGGTAGGGGCTAGGAGCTGGGTATGTGGTAAGTTAAGGGTGGGATTAGCTGTCATGATAATTATCCTAGGTGCGGTTTTGTGAGGCATACTAGGGCGCATGGTCATCCGAGTCTTGAGAGTTATGTACCGGGAAAATTAGAGAAATAGAGTTGTTTCCAAAATCAGGGTGATTGCGGGCTGCTTAGGGGAAGCTTAGGGATGTTGAGGATTGGATTTTGGGTAAGGGCGGGGGAAAAGAAAAGGTAGGCGTGGGTTGATGAGTGGATAACTAGGCTAGTTTGCTCTATGGTAGTCTGGGTACAGGGAATGATTACGGTTTTTACGGCTTTTATTGCATAATACAAGTGATTTTAATGTTCAATCTGACCATGAGATAACCCATCTAGTCTGATCTCCTCTTCCTCGTACCTTACCGCTGGCCGAGTGATATGAAGAGACCTTGGCAAACTAGAAAGAATAAAACGTGAGCAGGCGGGTTGGGTGTGATCGCTTCAGATTGGTAGAAAATACAAAACAAAGCCTCAGCTGGATCTCCACATTTCCATGAGCTAGGTATTAAGACATAGGCTCCAGGATATACATCTACAGCCTCGTAATATAGTAATGTTTGTGAACTAGGAAGCTATTGTATAATAAAAAAATACCTCCATGCTAAATGGTCTTTAGCCCTGTGCATAGCGGTCTGTTTTGTGAATTTGGCAATAATACCAGAGTATGCTGTCCTTCTCTGCTGAATTTTGTTATTTAGCGCTGGCAGTTGTGTTAAGGCGAAGAACATCTCCGCGATCTGGTTAGTACACATAATCACCATTAAAATACTCCAGTTGTACGATACCAGTATATCTTTGGGGGATTGTGGGGATCTACCACTACTGTACCAGACACATCCTACACAGGCTGCCGCCCAAAATCTTTTCTAAAGTATTCATTCCACTACACAGGTTGTATCTTGGCCATTTAACTGCTCGGTTTACCCAGTGGATCCATTCACTACGACAGATTGCCAGTTGAGCTATCTGAGTGAAACCTTAAATATCAGAATTTCTCTTGAACCGTGTACCGAATTTGCTGCATTGTAGTTACGCTTCTTCTGTACCTTAGTACAGGTACCAACTCATAGCCAACCCCCTGGCCACAAACAATCGGACTCCACTCTGGGATAGTTTGCCGGCTGTCCAGGGATGTTGGGCCCTTGGAATACGAAAACAGGCTGGGGGATATTTGGTGTGCCGGCACATAACAGACTATTGTACTACATATCATGGAGAACTTGAGCTATAGATTGTTTTTCTGCCTGAGTATTGGAGTCCGGTGATGAACCTATGTCTGAGGCTAATCATTAGTGTTCCTCTGGAGAGATCTGTGGGAAAACAGCAAGGGGAGGAGCCAATCGTTAGCCAAATAATTACTATGCGCAGCTTGGGATTTTCGGAGAAACAGGGTTCCGAATGGTCGGCCGTGGACTAGCTCGGACTAACTAGACTAGGTCAAAGTCTAGTCTAGTCTGATGGTGGAATTTAGACTGACTGGAGAGTCGTGATTGTTGAAACTGACTGGACCGGGCTCAGTCAGACTGGGCGGACTGCATGAAAACCAAGTGATAGAATGTGCATCGACTTCCTACTTATCCGCTTAAAGGCAATCGCCAAATTGCCAATACCCCTACAGCGAAACCAGATGAAACACTAAGAGTAAAGCTACCCAAAAGACTTCTACTCAGTGACTTCTTCCACTATTTAATTCGCGTTAAGTCTTTCTTCATTTAACTTATTGTTTCTATGAATTAAACTGTTGAATCTTAGGGAAGTTGGAATGCATATATTGCTTCGCTTACATTAGAGTGTGAAAATCCGTTCACCAGTAACATACCTCAAAGTGACCTGAAACACACGGTGACATAGAACAAACTTATAGAGTGGTATTCAGAAAACTAGTTTACACTCCCTACTCATGGACTATTTCGTATAACTGTGTCTTTTGGCTTCTTGTAGGGTATGTTATGATATCTTCTAGTACAATAATCGAGTGATGCTACATGTAGTGAAACTTACTAAGCAAGTTTGCCCTGGGAGCGAACTTGCTTATCAATACCCCTTCCCTGCCTTCCATCCACGCCGGGGGGAATAGGGAGACTAGTCTGGGACTAATCCCGACCAGTCCTTGACTACATTTATTGGCCAGGTCTAGTCACGGACATCAATTTAGACTGACCGTCTGGTCGTGTCTCCAAGACTTGACCGGTCGGACTATTCGGAACCCTGCTCCGCACTTTTAGGAAGTAAAAGAAAATTATAGCCAGAGTATACCGAGCAGCATTTCTAACGCTATGAGCTATAGTCTGGCCCGTCCTACCCAAAAGGCAGACGGAGTGGACGGCTGGGACACTGTTTAAGGCGATGGTGCCATATTGGAAAGCATTACCCCTTAAGGAGCTATGTAAAGTAGAAGAAGCCATTATAAAATAGGCTATGTAATAATAGGATAATAGTGAGAATTAGCTTATGATAATAATTTATCTAGACACTACATATAAACCGAATGATATGTAGTTACCTAATGTCTGTTACAATTGGGGATATAGGTCCTACAGTATTGCACAACAGGGAATTCACACCGTGCTTAGGTACATTGTAGGAATGATATGAAAATGTAGCCTGTGCCACTTGTGCTTCGTTCTCGCTCTCGTTCATGCTTCTTCATCCTGTAACTAAACTACCGATAAAGGCAGATGTATTATAAGTAAAACTTAAGTAGCACGTCCTGATCCTTCCATAGATCATCATACCTATCTCTATACTTCACGACATCCCCTATTTTCTCTATACACTCAGGTGATAACAAAAGCGAGAGATTCCTATATAATAAATTCCGTAAACTGCGGAATAATCTAGTGTGCTCTCCTGAACTATCTGTACTGTCCCGAGCTTGAACGATCTATCAGACCTGCAACTGCCAAGGTCAACCACATTTTTGCATCAATAGAAATACTACTTGACTATAGTAAAGACAATATTGTATGCGAAGATCGAACTTGCCCAAGACATCAGAAGATAGCTACAGCCGATTTTAAATGCTTGGAGATAGCTACAGCCGAGTTTAAATGCTTGAAGATATCTTCCAACACCCGCTTATATCCACTTATATCTCAAGATATCGGCCCGTATCTTCGATATTGGTCAGCATCTAGCAACGTCAGCCACCAATTAACAAAATATTAACCAATCTGATGATATATACCAAAAGTCTAAGGGTGCCGCAGGCGTCCATTATCCCCTCAGGCTTCCCTTAAGCCTAGCCTGGCCGCCTACTAGCGGTGATTCATTGCACCAAACCTCCTCTGATTCTCTCTTTTCAAAGCCTTCCTGCACAACATTTTGTGTTTAATAGAAAAAAAAGCACTAAGGCCGGGTTGTCCTCCAGAGGCTGGAAGCTGTTTTAAACTGGTCGAATAATGCTCAGCTATTCACAATGGCACTACCGTAAGAACTTGAATAGTTAAACCATGTGCTATGTGGTCCGAAATTTCCTCCTTTGGAAATTTGACGAAAAACACATCGAAATCTGCCCCCCTAGAGAAAGAAAAAAAGAGAAAGCACCAGAACTTAGAGCGAGAGGCAGGGTTAGATAATTCCTGTTCTTACGGTAAGCTATCCCTTTGGAGGGGCCTACTTCTAAAGTTTAGAATAAGAAACTTCAATCTGCTGCGAGGGAAAATATTGATTCCGCAAAGAGCTAGAGTGAGAGTCTATGATGCCGAGTATAGGAGCTCCCTAAATTAGGTATGAAACAAAAATATAGCATGCAGTACTAGCTCTAGCCCCCCCTTTGTTCAAGGCTTTTGTTCAAGGCTTGTTTTTACATGAATAGTTAATAGCGCGAATTTGACAATTTCAGAAAGACAATCCCGAACCATATGTTGAAAGCTCTTTAAATCTTTCTATTGGCTGGGCATTTCAATAGCTTCATCGCTAGCTAAGAGGAGTGACCGCTAGTTTAGGAATACTCGTATGACAAGTTTGGTCCCTGGAGCAACCGAATTAATCTCGTTTACTTAGGGCCCATTTACCTAACCGTCTTGTTTTAAAATTTGGGTTGTAAAACTAGACGAGGAATATCCCAAAACTAGCCGATTACGTAAACGGGCCCTTAGACAGCACCGTGACACCGTCTGATGCTGTTGGTGTTGGATTTCCTATAGGGCATGGGGTTATGCAGTAGAGCGGATATGCGGATAAGCTGGTATGCAGGAATGCGGCTAGGAAATAGAGGGTTATATGGCATGTGGCTTTGTGGTTTCCGATGGTTTAGCACCAAGGAGTGGGTTGCTGTTTTCACACCCTATGCGGCTCGGCATAGGGTATTGGTTCCGGGGTTTGTTTCCTGCCTATGCCACTAGGCATAGGTGAGTTGGCAAATTGTAGGGGCAGAGGATTTAGGAGTCACGGAGGATCATGGGATAGGTAAATGGGCCCCTAGTAATCCGCTTAATTTTTTAGAGAACCGACATCGTCCTGTTATCCTCTATATTCTCAGAACACTTATTTAAAGAGGGAAAGGCCTTCTGTTGTCACACAGCATAGTTTGTAATCCCTGTTTGAGTTATGTTGGTTGCTACACAACAAAGTCGGGTCTTCTCGGACAGTTGGCTGATAGGGGATGATTTAAAATCAATGGCAGCCTGAATACCGTACACCCGTCAGTGATTTTGTGCGGCCCACACTAGCCGTGATAACGGGTAATGCTTACCAATAGCTCGGCTAAAAGAGTAATTCTGAGTAATAGGGTTGCTTCTTGTGAGTGGCTAAAATGACATCTACGGATTTATTGGTGAAGCTACAGGAGCGCATAGCTGTCCTGGCGGTAAGGCTGGATCTCACCCGCAAAGGCAAATTACTGTAACTAAAATGTACCCCGCAATACCGGTTGTTTTGCAGGAATTAGGATTCCTCAAGACCGAATGCGAGGACACGTCCTGTGCACGGAAAAAATTCCTTACCTCGGCTAGGTTATTAAAAGGGGGTTGTCAAACAAGGGAAATAAATAGCGCAGTGATGACTGTAGAAGGAGAAGATTAACTTAAGTTAATTAGAGCCTAGGCACTTTGTCTGAAAGGCAGGCGAGGTAGCTCCCACAAATCCATTCATCCTCTGCTAGAACCGAATTAACGGCGAAGACAGGTGCAGACAGATAATGGGGTGTATGTAACACATCCTAAACCTTCTATCCCATGCACACCTCTACCTCGCAGCCAAGTACCCTAGCCGAAAATGGGTGAAAGTATCTCTTTTGATAGCCACCAGACCCAAATGATATGGCCAGTTTCCCACTCCCACAGCATCATCATTTCGCTCTGGGGGCAGTGCTAGGTGTATTTTATCCCCCGCCACTGGGGTCGCCCGAATTACTACTGGTGGTACCAAACAGGGGCACTTGGTTGCGAGGCACAAGCGTTCACATCAATCCGACACCCCGCGGTACCTTGTCACAAGACCACTAATCCTTCTTAAGTGTAAATCTTGAGATTAGTGATCTTGCAGGGATAGTGAGGGGTTAGAGTAAATATATTGTACCGGAACCAGTGCTTGTAATGCGGTTATAGTGGGTGGCGAAGCAGCAGGAAATTACCGATAAATGCCGTAAGGACGGGGAAGTGGTTATTAGACAGTTATCTAAGGTTAACCAGCCAAATCTATTCCCATCGCTTCACGTTAATTGATTTCTACTTTTTTTTCTAATAGTTGATAAACGCTTCTTCCCGTGGCCGGTAATTAGTCTCCTTGGGAGGAGGATAGGATAGTTTATTTTCTTGGCATGGGAACCGTTTGCTAGCGCTCCCTTGTAACTTAAGACGGAGACCTAGCACAGCTACTAAAATGCAATCTCCGTCCCTATTTCGTCTAGCGGAATTCCACTAACTATTCAAATAGACCGCTGTATCGCTATTGCACTGCTAATATCGTCTCGCTTACCATCAAGCCTCATCCACTATGAGTCCATTACGCACGGAGCAAGCAGGATCAGGTCTTAGCCGTGATTCTCATCAGTACGGCATATCGAATACCCGCAACGACCATAATCTGACTAATAATATTCACGGCGACTCGAATAACAACGTTGCGAATGTGTCAAATAGCTATAACACCATCAACGTGGGAGTGGACGAAGAGTCCTTGCGGATCCAGGCATGGTTATCGCCACTAAAACCCGATATAAGGCATCAATATGTTAGGGGGGGTCGGCTCGCTGGTGTTGGGGATTGGGTTCTACGGCGAGATGAGTTTGAGTCATGGTGCGGAAGTCAAGATGGCTCACGGGATCCTACCTTGCTTTGTTATGGAGTCCAAGGGGTTGGCAAGACCTTTATAAGGTATCATATTCTCTGGGATCCAAGGTAACTTAATGCTGATAGGTGGCGAAATTAGTTCAGTGGTGATAGACAGCCTGCGCAAGCAGACCCGTGGAGAGAATATGTCCGTTTTATCTCTCTATTGCGATTACCAGACTCAGAAGGACCAATCGGCGGTAAACATGATGGGGGGTCTACTCAGTCAGGTTGTCGTACCAGACAGGCAGATCCCATCTGAGATTCAACGCACTTTTGAGCTGGAACAGCGAGGTCGCCATTCTCTTGGATTGCCGGACATGCTGGAATTATTCGTCAAAACAGTCAGTTCCATCGAGCGAGTATACATTTGCTTCGATGCTATAGACGAGTTACTCCCAGAAAATCGATCCGAACTACTGCGCTCATTACGGCAAATTATCCGAGATGCACCGAATATCAGACTATTTCTTACGGGAAGGCCATATATTCGCGGGGAACTTGACAAGTATCTTACGAAGGGTGCCTATATCATCCACATTTTGGCCGACCAAGGCGATATTTCCAGATATATAAGTCGGAAGATAGAGGATGATGAGGATAACGGAGATCCGGCGCTGATGCCAGATGATCTGAAACATGAGATTTTGAAAATAATGCTGGAGAAAGCCTCGGAGATGTAAGTAGGAGCTCTGTTGGGCGGGCTAGATCGCTCACTGACGCCGTGCAATGGTTTCTACTTGTGGCATTGAATATCGATGCAATTTTGGGCGAGACCTCACTAGCGAAGAGAAAGAAAATGTTGCAAAAGGTGGCAACTGCTGGCGTGGGCCTAAGGAGCGTGTATGCTCAAACGCTGCAGCGGATAAGGGAACAGAAGGGGGATCGATCGAGGCTTGGAATGGAAGTGCTGATGTGGATATCCCACGCGGAACGACCGTTGACTATTGATGAACTCCGCCATGCCCTAGCAGTCGAAATAGGGACGACAGATCTGAACCCGGAGAACATATGTCCGCAAGATATCATCCTCCGGTCATGCTTAGGGCTTGTTGTGGTTGACAATGGGGCATCGACTGTTCGGCTAATCCACTACACACTGCAAGAATATCTTTGCGTTCCCGATGTCCTCCCTCCTTCCCACCCAACCCTTGCCCTGACATGTTTGACTTATCTAAATTACGACCACATCAAGGGGTTCCCGGCCGATAAGACCCTTAGCCTCCAAGATGTGTCCTTTCTCGAATATTCTGCTTTGTATTGGGGAATCCACGCAAAAAAAGGACTCTCAAATGATGTAAAATTGCTTGCGGTAGAGCTGTTAAGCCACCACGGTTTCCATACATCTGCTACCTTACATTTAAGTCGAATGCGCGAGTATGGTTACCGCTCTGGTGTTGTCCCTCTGTTCCCCGGCTTGCACTGTGCATCCTACTTCGGAATTTCTGAGGTCGTGGAGGCTCTGATCGAAACGAAAGGCTGCGATGTCAACCAAGGAGATTGGAAGGGTTTTACACCGCTCATGTGGGCCGCTCAGCAGGGGAACAAAGAGGTCGTGAGATTGCTTCTCGCAAGGGACGATGTCGATCACAATAAGCCATGCGACGAGGGTCAAACGCCCCTCTGGATGGCTTCACTGATAGGGCATGAGGGGGTGGTGCGGCTACTGCTCGCAAGTGACCATATTGACCCCAACAAGCCAGACGAGCATGGCCAAACACCCCTCATTATGGCTTCATTGTTCGGGTATGAAGAGGCGGTGCGACTACTACTCGCAAGTGACAAAACAGATGTTAACAAATCAAGACAAGATGGTGGAACACCCCTCGCTTCTGCTTCATGGTCAGGGCGCGAGGGGGTGGTGCGGCTACTACTCGCAAGTGACCACGTTAACCCTGACAAGCCAGACATGGATGGCGTAACGCCGCTCTCAAAGGCTTCATCTAGCGGGCATGAGGGGGTGGTGAAACTTCTGCTCGCAAGGGACGATGTCAATCCCGATAGGCCAAACAACGGCGGCACAACGCCGCTCTCGCGGGCTTCTTTTAGCGGGCATGAGGGGGTGGTGAGACTACTACTTGCACGGGACGATGTCAATCCCGACAAGGCAGACAACAGGGGTGTAACGCCGCTCTCAAGGGCATCTTCGAGTGGGCATGAGGAGGTGGTGAGACTACTGCTTGCAAGGGACGATGTCGATCCTAGCAAGCCAGACAAATTGGGTGGAGCACCGCTTTGCATGGCTTCTTCTGGCGGGCATGAGGGGGTGGTGAGACTACTGCTCGCAAGGGACGATGTCAATCCTGATAGGCCGCGCAATGATGGCGAAACCCCACTCACGTTGGCTTCTTTCGGGAAGCATGATGGGGTGGTGAGACTAATGCTCGCAAAGGGCGATTGCAACCCCGACCAGCCGGAGAGGTCAGGTCAGAGGCTGCTCTGGGGGGCATGTGTAAGTGGGAATGGGGGGATGGTAAAAAAGCTGCTCGCAAGAGACGATGTCAACCCAGACGAGCCCGACAACCGTGGTCGAACGCCACTCTGGTGGGCTGCTTTTCGCCGGCATGAGGACGTGGTGAAGCTACTACTCGCAAGGGACGATGTGAATCCCGACAAGTCCAGTACTGAAGGTTGGACGCCTCTCTCGCAGGCTTCTATGCATGGACATGAGATGGTGGTGAGACTACTCCTAGGAATAGGCAATGCCAATCTCAACAAGCCGGATAGCCATGGTCGCACATCACTCTGGTGGGCCTCTGAAAATGGGCATGAGGGGGTCGTGCGACAGCTGCTAACAAGGGACGATGTCGATCCCAATAAGCAAGACAACGATGGTGGAACGCCGCTCTTACAGGCTTCAATCCGTCGGCATGAGGGAGTTGTGAGGCTACTGCTTGAAAGGGACGATGTCAATGCCGACAGGCCAGACGATGACGGTGAAACGCCGCTCTCGCAGGCGTCGGTGCATGGGCATGAGGGGATGGTGAGGTTACTGCTTGCAAGGAACGATGTCAATCCCGATAGGCCCAACAACTATGGTCGGACACCACTCTCGCAGGCTTCAAGGTGCGGGTGTGAGGGTGTGGTGAGACTACTACTCGCAAGGAACGATGTCAATCCCGATAGACCAGACGACGGCGGCACAACGCCGCTCTCGTTGGCTTCAATACGGGGAGAGGAGGAGGTGGTGAGACTACTGCTCGCAAGGGAGGACGTCAATCCCGATACCCCAGACAACGACGGTAAAACACCGCTCTGGGCGGCTTGCGACAACCGGAGTGTGGGGGTGGTAAGACTACTGCTCGCAAGAAACGATGTCAACCCCGGCAGGCCAGACAACCATGGTCAAACCCCACTCCAGGCCGCTTCTAAGCGTGGGCATTGGGAGATCGTACAACTTCTTCAGTCTCGGACAACTGCAATCCCTAGCCCGGATTAAGCTCAAAGAGAAATTTTCCAACGCCCTCTCGCTGCACACAGGAACCCTGGCCGCCTCCACCACAGTTCTCATATAAATGCCCGCTATCAGCACAGCTCCCGCCCCCACTCGAAGTCCCCTTGCCGCCTCGGCGCCTCCTAGCTTACCTATTACTGCCCCCTGGACACCGTTGTCATTTTTCTTTGTAGCTGTTTCCCCCGTCCACACTTTTGAACATGGCGCTCTCGGAGGAAATAATTTCGTCATGCACCACATATACGTTTAATCCTATCTGGCCCTTTGTCCTGAAGGAGGGTAGTGCTATTATTTTGATAATCCGGGTCATTCTTCAAGGTGTTACCGCTTCGAGAGTTATCTTTTTTCATGCCTATAGATTATTATTTTTGCACGATAATATACTTTATCTTTTATCTTTTTTCAGTTGAATACAGACCTTGCATACCCACTACCAACTAAAGTTACCCTATTGTGTAAAAGTGGCAGGAGGAGTAGTACAAATACCCTACCAATACATTGAGTGTTCTGGTTAGGCTCGCTTCTCATACACCGGTAGAACCCGTGAAGTAACACCGCGAATCGAAGTGTTTACGTTTTGGTGAAAGATATTGGTAGTCGTTGTGTTAAACTGTGTTACTTAGCACTCTGCGAGTCACCTCGGAGGAATCGGTCATCGGTCACGTGGACTGTGGCTGGATTATTAACGTGAATTTTCTCTAGCCACAGATCATGTGACCTATAACCATTCCGGCGGAATGAGCACGGTATACCTACATGCAAACAGCTAAGGGCCCGTTCACCTGTCGCTAGATGGCCCTCTTGTAGCACGAGACGGCGTATACCATTAGGGGGGGCTTGATGGTTAGCGAGGTACGGGTAAGTATATGGTGTTTACCTATCGTACTTGTAGCGCGCTGTCTCGTGTTTGGTGGGATTTCCAAACCCACCTCCGGAGCAACGTCACGTTTTAACCTTCTCCCTGCAAGAATTCAGGACGGTGGAACATTAAGCAAACACTTTTGTACCGTCTGGCTTTATCGGACGGATTCCATAATTGAATGATGCTTGTACTGAGTGTGGGGGCTGCCCGAATTAGGCATGGGACAAAAACGCAACATTCACTAATCGCTCGAACCCCACTTTCGTCCAAGACTTGATTTTATATCAACTATAGCGAAAATTTGACAATTTCGGACAGACAATCCCGAACCCTATGTTCTTGAAGACACTTTAAATCTGTGATAATAAAGCTATCGTGGGCTGATAGACTAACTTAAAGGCGCGATAGTCAAACACGTCAACACAAGAGCTAGAGTGGGACTAGACTCAAGGGTAGGTAAATCAGAAACTTCGTTCGCTCTCACTCACTCCAAAACTAACTAGACAAAACATAAGAATATATAGAATGTAAGGAACACATCTCAACCATTCTATCGTTTCCAACACTCATCTATTTCGCTCCATGCATAGCTCCACCTGCCTGCATAACGATAAGGGAAAGACAAGCCCACAATTCATCTCGGTCGGTCCTTTCAACTTCTGAACAAATGAAACCGCTAAAAACATTTTGTATTCTTCCATTGTACCTTTCCTTTACTTCCGGTCACACATATTTGTTCATCCACTTCCGCCAACTCTAACATAATCTTCCCATTGGTGAGATAATTCAATAACTTCATCCCTAGCAAACTACTCGGGCACAAATAGGGGCCCCGGGAGATGTCACGAACAAAATGCATGGTTGCAACATAGATATCATGCTCACTCCTTCCGAATCCCCGATTTGCGACCAAGTAAAGGGAACGATCGCCGGTCCAAGCCTACTTGCACGAAAAATTTGGTTGCAGCCCTAGAGCAAGTGGGTCAATCTCGTTTACTTAGTAATGTGCTTCATTCTCCCAGAGACGCGACATCCTCCTATCATCACTCAAATGCCGTGGGGAAAGACCTTCTGTTGTCACACAGCATGGTCGGTAATCCCCAGTTGAATTATAACGCATTACCTAGTTTTTTTCGCCTGCCGCAAGTAGGTTGAAATAAGAGTTTTCCCCGTAATCATTCTCAAATTCGCAATGAAATGCCTTCACTTAACCCTTTATGGCCAAAACCAGGCTTATTTTGGACTCTTTTTTCTGACTGTATTGAATTTTTTGCTTCAGCCCCCATTTTATTTCAACGTACTAGCGGTAGGCGAATAAAACCAGGTAATGTGGTATTAATTGCTACACGACAAGTGGGGTCTACTCGGGCAGTTTGCTGATAGGGAATGATCTAAAATTAATGGTAGGCTGAATACACCCCTCTCAGCGATTTTGCGGGGCCCGCGCCAACCGCTATAACGGGCGACACCCGGTAGCTCATGTTCAAGTTAGAGCGTCATTGTGAGTGATAAGGGATGAACCAGTTTATCGGTAAGGCTACAGGGGCGCAAAAGCCATCCCGGCGGCCGAGGGGGCAACACGCGCACAACGGTACTGCAGGTAAACGGCACTAAGCAACACCAGCTGTTAGGGGAAGGCAGGAATCCCCACACCGGACCTGAAGGCTCGTCCGGGGCACAGAAAAAATTCTTTGCCTCGGCTAGCTTATTAAAAGTGTGTTCTTGTTGTCACAGGAGGGAAATAGATAGCGTAGTGGTGAAGCTCTCACAAATGCAGTCGTCCTCTGCTAAAACCGAAGTACTGGTAAGATGTAGGCAAATAATAAAAATTTAGTAACACATCCTAAACCTTCTATATTCGAGTACAAGCACCAGGCATGATGTTTTCGTACATGCTCCGTCTCCGTTACAATCCCAGTGATTGAAATTCAACCTTGTCACACAAGCCTACGATAGTGCTTCCGACCTATTAAACGTCACTGTCATTAGGTGTCACATTAGTTTTTTGACTACGATATGGACCCTACGATTGAAAGTCTCAAGAGGGAAGTTGCTGTCCTGCGAGAGAAGCTAAATGATACAGAGAAGAAGTTGGAGATCAAGGAGGCTCAACTTCGTACATTCGTTCGGAATTCGACCCCTTTTACGCCGAAAAAGATGGAAACAGTTCTAGAAAAAAGACCGGAAACGCCCAAGTCGATGAAGCGAGAAAGAGAGTCAACCACTTTCGGAGCGAGGGAAGGGAAAAGATTTGAGGGAGGGGGGATACCGTTTGACCTGGTAGGATTGAGGGGGAAGAGAACGGTGGTGGGGCTGAAGGTGAACGGAGTGTTGTGGGAGGTGGGAGTTGAGGGATTATTGGCTGCATTGGAAGAGGAGGGATATGTGATTTGTGATGGGGCGAGGTGGTTGGTGGACGAGGAAGAGGTGGTCAGGAGGAAAGGTCTTGGCAAAACGTCATCCACTAGGGTGATGTTTTTGCGTGGGGCTTCGGAGGCGGCCGGTCTATTGAGGCGCGGTTTGTGGCTGGGTGGCAGATGGCACTCGGTTAGGAGGTTTGAGGCGGTGCAGCCAGAAAGGAAGAAGACGGGTTGGGTATGGTTGAGGGAGTGGATGGAGAAGGAGGGGAAGGATAGGGTGGATGGGAGTAGGAGGGACCGGGAGAGGAAGGAGGAGATCTCCGGTCATTTAAGAGGGTTGAGGATGAGAGCCGAGAAAGTGGAAGACGGGGAAAAGAAGAAGAAGTTTGAGGGTTTTGGGGGTATGGGTACGGGTAGTTTTGGGAGCTTTGGGGGGTTTAAGGAGGAGCAAAAGGTGAAGCCGATCAAGGGATTGGTTTTGAGGAAGGATAGGAAGGATGGGGGTATGGTCGCTGAGGCGGATGCGTTTTTCGAGAGTGGTGGTAGTGGGGCTTTTGGGGATAAGGCCGGGCCACCCATTGCAAGTGGCTCAACCGTTTCCCCCGAGGCGAAAAAGTTTGGGGCAGATAGAGCGTCACAGATGGAGTTTGGGTATAGGCCGTAAAGGGGGTTGGGTAGTAGGTGGGGGAAAGGCTGAAGCAAACATCCGGATAGGATATAAAAAGCCTATAGTGTATTAGATAGCGGTTAGAGTAGCTAATAAATACCGAAAAGTTTAATAAAAAAATAAAAAATAAAATTGTTTTCGTACAAAGGGTTGCCAAGTAAGTCCGTAGGTGGTAGCAAGAAGAACAAAAAGACTGAACAGCACACAGTGTGGTACCGTATTTTTTTCTGTTATCCGGAAATCCACCAAGACCGGGCGTTGCTTAAGGTTGGACGGTGCATGGAGTCAGAAATCGCCCCTTTCAACACACCCACTTAACATG
>Ga0307507_10004984_pt1 | contig 22501 bp, 5 predicted proteins | sample 7_EM_MG_FD_207223 | JGI IMG/M metagenome (GOLD analysis project Ga0307507, IMG submission 207223) | Populus trichocarpa ectomycorrhiza microbial communities from riparian zone in the Pacific Northwest, United States - 7_EM | ecosystem: Host-associated > Plants > Roots > Unclassified | place... | reverse complement strand
AAAGTATCCCCACTTTATTAGCTTATCTACTATTACTAAAATCGCGTTATAATCTTATCCTGTAATAGGATCTCTTAACTTTAGTAACTTAATAATAAAGTCCTATAATATAACCTCCTATGGTCTTCCTAGTGTCTTGACAGGTTATAGCCCTCTATACGGCTTATACCTTATTAGTTTGTTCCTTTAGCAATCTAGATATTCCTTTATAACTTATCTTGCTAGTCCCCAGATTCCTTAAATAATATACTCTTCTTAAAGTCTTAATACTAAGCCTATAGCTCCGTTGTGTCCTTATATTATTCCCTTATGGAATTCCTTAACAAATTCTTCTGTGATAGACTTAGGTATATATATTACTTCTCTATTTTTGTATTGCTCTAAGTCTGGATTCTCTACCTATACTTCTTAGATCTTCTATATCCAATTACTCTCTAGTAATTTATAGATTTGACTTTCCTTAGTTACTGTAATTTTTGGATAATTATACCTAATTAATCCGTCTTAATCCTTCTGTAACAAAGCTCCTAATAGCTTTTTATTACTTTATAGTTTAGCCTTTCTGCTTAGCGTGTCTGCTTGTGCATTATCTATACCCTTAGTATGCTAAATTTCAAAATAGTATTCTGTAAGCATTTCCGCCCATCTAACCTGTCTTTGGTTGAGTTCCTTTGTTATTAGGAATCCTATAAGGTTCGTATAGTCCGTCTTAACCATAAATGGTTTCTCTATACCTTGTAAGAATGCTCTCTATTCCTTAAGTGCTGCAACTATACCTAATAACTCCTTATTATAGATGTCATAGTTTAACTCTAGTGGTGTCATCCTTTAACTGTAGTATGCCACTGGGTGCCATCTATCTTAATATTTCTGTATAAAGTATGCCCCTAGTATAAAGTCTAATATATCTGTTTCTATAACCGTCTCTAAACCTGGTTAATAGATCTTAAGAACTAGCTCCTAGGTAAATAACTCTTTAATTCTCTTAAACAGTTCTTATTATTCCTTTCCCTATACCCACAGTTCTTCTTTCTTTGTTAATTGCGTAAATAGCTTAATATCCTATAACTATTACGCTATAAACCTTCTACAGTAATTGCAAAACCCTAGGAACGATCTTAACTGCGTAACATTCTCTGGTTCCTACTAATTCACTATGGCCTCGATCTTCTTTGGATCTATACTAAGTTGGCCTAATTTAATAATAAATTTAACGAAATTGGTCTTCCTAGTAAAGAACTCGCATTTCTTAATTGCTACTGGCATCTATTCTTCTTGTAGTCTCTTTAAGACCCATTTGATGTGTTCTCTATGTTCTTCCTCATTTTCTAAGTAGATAATAATGTCGTTAAGGTATACCATAATAAATTCATCTAGGTATTCTCCTAACACACTATTAATTTGCTTCTAGAACGTTACTGGTGTGTTTATAAGCCCAAATTATATAACTAATGGTTTATATAGTCCTTCTTTTGACCTAAAGGCTGCCTTCTATTTGTCGCCTTCCTTAATCCTAATCTGGTGGTACGCCCATCTTAGATCTATCTTTGTAAAGATCTTTACGTTGCTTATCCTGTCTTGGATTTCGCTAATTAAGGGTAAAGGATACCTATCCTTTCTAGTGATACTATTTAACTGTCTGTAGTCTATATATATCCTAAGTTTTCCGTTTTTTTTTAGGATAAACAGTACTGGATATCCTGCTAATAACTGTAATGGTCTAATATATCCCTTTCGTAAGTTCTCCTGGATAAACTCCTTAAGCGCTACTAACTCTGTTTTAGTAAGCTTATAGATTGGAAAGAACTTTGGACTTATTCCTTCTTCCAATTCTATCTTATAGTCCTATGCTGTATGCTCTAACAGCTTTTCACTTTCTAGTGACTATAACTTTTTACCATACTTGTGGTATCTCTTTGGTATATAACTTAAGCCTTGCTTAGTCTCTTTGTATATTGCTCCAACTTGGTACTATACTAACTTGGTTTGCTGTCACACCTTGCGTTATTATATATTCTTAATATCGACCTGACCTATAACCTAATTAATCTTTAGATTGTACTCCTGTAACTAAGGCATCCCTAGTATTACCTCGTCCTGTCCTAACAGTAGGATATTAAAAGACATTCTAACTGGTCTCCCTTTAATAGTTAACTGAATAGGTCCTGTTTTAAGATTAATAATGCCTTCTTTATAGGCTATCTAATCTCCTAAAATTGTTATAAGTGGATATAGGTGTTCCTTCTATCTATATAGTAACCCCATCCTTTCTACTACCTTTGGTGATATGTAGTTCCTAGTTACTTCACTATCTACTAATACTTTGAACTGCTAATCTTGCCATTTGGCTCGTAAATTTAGGTATTGTTCTTAAATTCCTTTAAGGGTCTAAGGCTCTAACACTAGTTCCCTCTGGTCCTATACGCCTCCCCTTTTCCTAACTATTGGCTGCTAGATCCTGCCTATACTTGGTCCAACTTAGGCTAATACTTAGTTTATTTCTTTTCCTCTATATACTATAGATAAGTGTTCTCTAGGCACTCCCACCACTATTATCTATCTAGGCATTCTTCCGTAAGGAATCTTCCTAGTTAAAGTATTAAGTCTCCTTAACCTTACACTTCTACTAGGTGCTAACTATATATATACTTGGCGTTTTTAAACCACTTTTCCTCTAGTACCTAATATATCCTTACTAGGTACTTCCGGTTCTTGTCTTTTGGTGCTCTATATATGTTGCATATATTATCCACATAAGCTATCCATAATAGTATATAATGCGCTATATGTTTTAGGTTAACTCTTGGTTTATTTTTATCCTTAAGTTTAAACCTATACCTAGTTAACCTAACCACTGGTATCTCTGCTACGGGTATTAAGATTTGTTACTTACTTCTCTAGTCCCTAGATCCTTCTTTTAGGTTCCTTAACGTTATAATTAATACTCCTTTAATGTAACTCATGTGTTTTTCTATAATAGGTTGGTCTTAGACAACTTTTTTATCTAGCTATATATAAAAGTCTTCCTATTTATTGTTGTGTCGTTGCCTATACCACTTTCCGTATAACTGGTTTAGTGTATATGGTCTATCTATTAGAAAGTACCTTGTTATCGCTATATTGTAATATCCTTTAGTATGTCTTTCTTTAAACCTAGTTAGAATACCTAGATCCTTTTCTTATTCCAGTTTGTCTAACTACTTTACCCTAGGTGTCCCTGCACTCGGCCTATTAGTAACTCTTTGTACGGGTGCTCTGTCCCTTATACGACCTAGTATAGCTGACCTTTTGTCTAGCTTCTACTCTTACTATGTAATAATTCTTATCCTAAACTTATCTATAGTTTCTTGTTTTCTGCGTCTTGCAGCTAGATCTTCGTAGTCGTCTTGCTTTTTAATCCTAGTATTAACTGTTTGATCTTTAGGCTAAACACTATATTTACTTAGGATTGCTAACGTTCTTACTTATTCTCTAAACTTGTAGTTCTTGAACCTATATCCTATACTTATTCGTTTGTTACTAAACTGAGTTATGGCCCTTTCCCATCGGTTTTCGTCCGTTATGGGTCCTTGGGTATATTTTATCTTGTTTTAAGAATCTTAAGCTTTTCTTATCTCTTCTTAAGAATCTTAAGCCTGTGGCCTTTTACCTTTATTGAGTAATAAGCTAGCACTAGTAGTTGTCTACTTGCTTAGTTTCTTCTAAATATTACTTCTTTCGTCTTATAAAGCAATGGAAATCGTATCTAATGGTGTTGCAATACCCGTTATTAAACCTTATTCCGTAATAGTCTTAGTCTCTGCTTCTATTTCGACTTCTTTAAGGTCTATACGCTCCCAGTAAGCTGCCTTTATTGCCTTATTATTAGTAAATGCTTCGCCTTTATTAAATTTATCGTCTTTAATGTCCGATCTATAAGCTGGTTTGTTGGTTCCTCTAAACTTAAATAACAATAGCTCCTATAGCTAATAGCTTGCGCTATACTTAGCGTCCTTATAAATTTGGTAGGTGTTGTTGTAATAATATGTAAAACTGTTAATTAAATACTCTTTTATTCCTTATAGTGCACCGTTGTCCCTCTATATATATGTGCTGTCTGCTAGTCTGGTTCCCTTTACTGCGTAGCTACTTTAACCACCTTTATAGTCTCTAGCAAAATAACCTTGTTTTCTATAATTTATGTAAGCCCTATCTTTAAACTATTTTTCTTGCTGTGGAGTCCGCCTAAACATCTTCTGCTACTAAGATCCCTGGTTTGGCCTCTACTCCTAGGTCCTTTGATTACTTGATCCTTAACCTTTAGGTTTCTATAGTTTCTTTTCCCACCTTTAGGTTTTTTTAGTACCGCTTAGGTCCATTAGCTCTGCGCCATTCTATAGTTTTTAACTCTATATCTGTCGTTGCGTACTCTGCGCCTTATATAACTATAGGACTCTATCTTGCCCTCTCTTGGCTTATTTCTTTTAATAGATCCTATTATTAATCTTTATTAACTAATCTATTAACTCTCTTAGAGTATCCGCATCTTCTATTAGGATGATTGCGTCCTAGACTTTAGCCTTAAGTCCCTATTTATACTGTGCCATAAGTGCCCTATTATTCCACTTAACCTATATGGCTAGTGTTTAAAACTATGTTATATACTTAATTACTAAAGTGTGTTATACTAAGTTCTGAAGCTTTTATTCTGCTGTGGTTATAGCCTCTAGGTCTCTAAATATCTGCGTTAGTTGTTCCGCAAACCTATTTTAACTGGCAAATATATACCGTACGTCTTGGTTAGTAGTTGTTATGCTATTGGCCTATATTTCTGTAAGATACGGTTTAAACCACTTAAGTGCCCTCCCTATTAGGAATAATTTTGCATAGGCTACTTAATCTAACGATATTACTAACTTCGCTCCTTTCTATACTACCTTAAAGTGCATCTGTGTAAGAAATCCTTTGAGCTTTAACTTCTCCCCTAAGAATCATTTAATTAAAGGTAACTTAATCTTTACTACTCCAATTCCATTAATGCGTTCTTTAAGTATCCTATTATTATCTTATAAGTGATTAACTATTTCCTGTAACTAACCTTGCATAACTACTTGAGAATCCCCATTGTCTATACTGGTATCACCTGGCCCTAAGGTTGTGGCTACTGTTGACGTCGTTGTGACTGGTGCTCTGGGTGGCATATTGTTCAATCTTGTTTAATACTATAACCTTGGTAGTAAATATATAACAAAACCTTGTAGTAGGAACTACGGTGGGTTCTATTATTGGGCTGGGTATATAGGTAAGAACAAAACAACAACATAATAATAACTGGTGGAGTGGTTGCCTAACAGATTAACTCCAATTGTATTCTGAGATTCACTACAAGGAGAGAACTATCTACGGTAGGGACTGAGGTCCTTTAAATACACAACCATACTCCTAAGAAATCCTCCCTTGTACGTAAGGTACGTGTTGTCTATATTAAACGTAACGTCCCTCTTGTTTAACGCAGTCAACGCGTTTAACACCACGTGACCTCAGTTACTATTCCTTGTCACATAGTTCCACCAGATCCATCCTGGACCGTGCCTATATTAACCAACTAGCTTCCGCCGTCTCTTCTCCAAGTAGTCGTAACATCATACTTAAAGCGTCCGTAACAGCGAGGTCTGATGTTATATTCTTAGAGATAAGGTTGGCGTTATCCTAAAAGGAGTTGTGGTTTCTATAAGATCTTAGGGTAGGGACTAATTCGGCCCCTATTTTACAGCTATAGGTTAGGATGCCTACTAGGATAGCTAGTAGATTGCCTAGGTAGTTAAATAGAAGGGAGTGCCACACTAAGATCCTTAGGGGTAATGGAGAGTAGTAGAGAGCCTCTGCCTCTATAAAGGTAGGGAATAATGGCGACGTATTAGGCCTAGGTCCTAGGCGTATAATTAAAGTTAATATTATAGTTAGGCTAGACCCTACTTCGTAAAGTTTGCCTTGCTATTTCTAGGCGCAAGCTTTAGATAATACTGCGTAATCTTTACCACACTTTAAGCACTTATGCGGGTATTTATAAGCTATATTATTATAGCCTCTGCTATTAAACTTGCGGCAGGTATTAGAGGTATAGAAGGTATCTAACTTAGGTCTCTTTAAGGGGGCGAAGCCGATGGTACTAGACATTATAAGGTATGGCACTGTATACTAGGCTAGCATTTGCTAATTAGCGGGCTCTAGTTGGCTATTAGTTATTATAAAGGTATAATAGTTAAGTGCTAGATTAAGTATGCAACCTACCCAGATATACTAGGTTAATAAGGTGCGAATTATATTTATCTAGAGAAGCATGCTAGCAACAAGGTCTGGCAGGCATATATAGAGGGTGCTAGTAATAACCATGTAGTTAGTAAAGCCTTTGAACCAGACGCCTTTGTCTATAAATAGCTTTCTGTCTGCCTTTGCCTTCCTTGTAACTAGAGTACCGTTCTTAATCTATATCTTATCAACGGTTTTAATCCAAGAGGTATAGACTTAAAGGCGGGCGAGGTTTACTAGATTAAAGGTGCCCTTAAAAATATCCAGGTAATCCTTTTTTATAACGCTAGGAAGGCGGAGTTCGAGCAACTTTACGCTAGGAGGGAGAGGCTTACCAAGGTCATTAGCTGTAGCAGCTATTACAGTGGCTTATAAGGCCGAAGCGGCCAAGCCTAACTGTAATTAAGCCATTTAAGCCTAGTAGTATTTGTGTTAGTAAGCCTCCTCCGCTAGGCAGGCTTTGCGCTCTTCCTTATACTTCTAAATCTCTTTTTTATCTTGGGCTTGTTTCCTTTACTCTCTAGCAATTTCACGCTCTTCTACGGCAGCGGCGTGTATATCGGCTTCGGACGGCATTATAGGACTAATAGAGGAGGGTGTAACGGTTGTAGACGATAGTGTAGTTAAGGTAGGTCGTCCGGATAGGTTTATTCATTGGGATTATACACGCGTACGGATATCCCAGTTGGTCATAAGTAGTAATAGCGTTATAAAATGATTCTCAAACGAATAAATAATAAATATTAATAAGTTTAAATAATATTAGAAAGTGAAATAGCCACGTAGTGACTGCGTTTAATATTCGCGAATATTGCAGGAGGTCTTAGCATTATGCGTTACTAAGATAGACACTGCTAAGCAACATATAGACGCTAGTATATTTTTAAATTTAATTTTTAAATTATTGTCTTAATTGTCCTAATGGTCCTGATTGTCCTAATTGTCCTAATTGTCCTAATGGTCCTAATGGTCCTAGAGGTCCTGATGGTCCTAGAGGTCCTAGAGGTCCTAGAGGTCCTAGTAGTCTGTATAATAGTGCTAAAGCGCGACCTGCCAAATTCTACCATGCTGCTGCTATATTCTGCCAACCTACGATTGGCTCGCTTACTGCTAGCGCCTTGGCGGCTGCCCTTTTATATATGTTTACTATGGTCCTTGTAACCCCCTTCTTTTCTTCTCCTTAGCTTAGTATCTTTACTAGATAGCAATCCATAAGCTTTGGTTTAGAGGCATTTATGCAAGCCGTTACATTATACTAAGCTCTCCCTACATTGCCTAGGAAGGCCTCAATAATATCCCACCCCAAAGAATATTCGTCTGCAATAACGCGTCGACACGCTATACTCGGACACTAAAACAACTCTACACTGCCTGGGAAGGCCTTGACAATATCCCACTTTATAAGCCAGATAGGACTAGACCTGTACCCCCAGAATTAAAACTAAAGCGTATAATACTAACAAACCCTAGGTAGCTAACGATGGCACCTAAAGCAAGCTTATCTAAAAGAGCTGTCCCAACCCAAGAAGAACACGAGATTCAATTAGGATCAGAAATTAAAGATAATAATAATATTATAGACGTATACAAACAGATTCGTGCCCTAACGGCCAATTAAGAAGCCAACTGTCTCTAAGCTTAAAGTATATAGGAGACCCTATAAGAGATCCTAGACAGCTTTGCGGCCCTATAAAGCAGCTCAGCCCCCCCTTCTAGAAGTCCTAGTTATTCTATTAACTTAACCAAATATAACACACTAGGGAGTACGGATATAATAATAAAGTAATTAAAGTCCGTTAAGCTCCCTAACCCCCAACCACTATCCAACGGGATAGACCCTACCTTTAAAAATTAGAGGATTTAAGTACAAGGAAAGCTCCGTGTTAACTATAACTATTTCCTTTCCGAAGAAGCTAAAATGCTTTACCTCTTTGGTTGAACTATAGGGGACGCCTAACGGCACCTTTAAGCCAAGTTTGAGGACAATTCCCCTATCCAATTTACATCCGTTAACGAGATAATATGGCACCTGGCTACTATCTATATTAACCTAAATAAAGTACAGGATGCCTAGTATGACTATAATTGCCTAATAATAAAACCAAACTAACCCTTCGCCGAGTTCTAGACTCAATTTCTATACCTTATGGGAGAAGGCCAGGTTCCCCTTAAGAACTACCGTTTAGATCTATACAATAAGCTAACAATCCAGCTATAAGAAAAGATTGCTATAACCTTAAATAACCTACTAACCTATAAAAGACTCGCAGCTTGTTGCCTATTATTAGACTTAAAACTAAAGCGGATTAACGCCCGCCCTAATTGGCAGAAGCGACTACGTAGTAATCGGAACTTATTAGCCACACCTATAGGAGCTAGAGTAGGAAGACAAGCCACAACTACTCTTATACTAAAAGCGGTTATAACTATACACCGATAAGCCTTGCCCGACTAGCTACGTACTACGCCCTTAGCTAGTCCTTATCGCAATACCCCAATCAACCCTACCTCAGCTATATGCTATAACTGCAATAAGGAGGGTTACTTTGCCTTATCTTGCCCAGAGCTAAAGGATATAGGCGATATTAAGGAGATAGAGAAAGGAGAAACATCCAATAAGTTAAGAAAAGAAGAACCCTAGGGAAAGACTCCCCCCTAGGGTACCCTATTAATCTTAAAGAGATTAATCTAAGTTAGTTAATAGGTAGAAAACACTTTATGGTTCCATGTATAGTATCTTAAAATGGATATAGAGTTAACATAACCGCCCTTATTAACACTGGAGCAAATGGCTTTACCTTTATAAATACTGCCTGTATAAATAATATTGCTAAGTTTCTAAATGTAGAAGCTACCAGACTAGAAAAGCCTATCCAAGTAAAAGGCTATAACAGTTAAGCCAGTAAGCCGGTTACCTACGTCTTAAAGTTATATGTTACTCTTAACGGATAACGCCAGTATGGTATCCCCTTTTGTGTCCTAGACCTAGGGTCCCACGATATAATCCTTAGCCGAAAATAGATGTCCTATTTTAATATTTGGCTAAATGTATAACAAAGACAATTTATCTGGCTAGAGGATAGACCAAAATTACCCTCCTTTATTAGGGAAATCCGAACTAACCGCAAGATACTAGCCATAAAGGCTGACCCTACCTATTAGCAGGATATTAGGGACCGCGACCTAGCCTTCACCCAAGAAGATACCTACCGCAAGGCCGAAAGAAACTTATTTATACCAACAGAGATACTCCCCCAGAGCGCTACAGTTGATAAAAACTCTACTTATAGCAGCGGGACAGATAGTAACGTAGATAATATCCAAATCACGCAGATCTAACCAACAGGGAAGAGAATATACCAATAGGATATAAGGGACGACCTCCAAAAGATACAATAGGAGCTAAAAGGAGTAATAACAACGCCTTTACCTCAGAAGCCCCTAAAGTCCTATACACTCCCATTGTCACGCGACCCCCTACGGTAGATATCACTGCAATTAGCGCATTAGCGTTCCACTTTAATATATACAGGAGGAACAACAAGGTCTTTACAACTAGCTTATATAAAATTAACCAGATTATTACTAAGAGGGAAGAAGAGCCAGCTAAGGAAACTAATAAGGAGCTAGTTAAACGCCTCCTTCCTACTATCTATGCGGGATACGAGGACGCATTCTTAAAAGTGGTGTTGGATAAGTTACCCCCTTACCAGACGTACAATTACAAGATTTAATTGGAAGCCAATAACTCGCTAGGCTATAGCCCTCTCTACTAACAATTAAGGGACAAGCTAAAAGCAACTAAGCAATACTTAATTAATAACCTTGATAAAGGGTTTATTGAGCCAAGTCAAGCCCCTTTTACTTCCTCTATCCTGTTTGTAAAAAAGCCTAATGGAGGCCTTCGTTTCTGTATCGACTATTAGAAGCTAAACGCTATTACTTAAAAGGATCGGTATCCCATTTATTTAATTAACAAGACCCTTGCATGTCTAAGCTAGGCAAGGATCTTTACTAAACTTAATATCCGCCAAGCGTTTTACCAAATTAGAATAGACCCTATATCTAAAGATTTAACAATGTTTCGCACCTGTTATAGGTCCTATAAATGCAAAGTTCTTCCTTTTAGACTAATAAACGGACCGGCTATGTACTAAAGGTATATAAATAACGTTCTTTTTAATTACCTTAATGAATTCTATACGGCATACCTAGATGACATTCTTATTTACTTAGACAATGAACTTGAGCACCAAGTTTATATTAAGAAGGTCCTAGAGAGATTACAGAACGCAGGCTTATAAGTTAATATTAAAAAATATAAGTTTGGGGTAAAATAAATAAAGTACCTTAGGTTTATTATTAGTATAAAAGGAATTAAGGTTAACCCTAAGAAGGTCAAAGCAATCCATAACTAGAAACCCCCTTGCACTATAAAGGGGATCTAGTTCTTCCTTAGCTTCTATAACTTCTATTGCCGTTTTATCCGTAACTATAGAGTAGTAGTAAAGCCTCTTATATAACTTACCCAAAAGAATACGCCTTTTACCTTTAATAATAACTATATGGAAGCTTTTAAAGAGATAAAAGATCGGCTTATCTCTTCTCTAATCCTTTGTCACTATAACCCGGACCTTAAATTAATGCTAGAGACGGACGCTTCTAATAGAGTTATAGCGGGAATCCTATTATAGTTATATCTAGACAGCGAATGGTACCCTATTACCTTCTTCTTAAAAACAATGGACCCAGCTAAGTGCAACTACGAGGTATATAATAAAGAAATGCTAGCTATTATCTAATCGTTATCCCAATAGCGCGCAGAGCTTAAAGGCACAAACTCCCAGATTAAGATATATATGGATCATAAAGCCCTAGAGTACTTTATGACTATAAAGCAGCTTACTAGATAATAAGCCCACTGGGCTAAAATACTCTCTAAATTCTTCTTTACGATTATATATCGTTCTGGCAAGCAAAACACTAAAGCTAATATACTAACCCGAAGGGAATAAGATGTAGGACCCTAGGATAAGCTAAAGACCCAATACCGGACGTGCGCCCTCCTCTATCCCAAACAGCTTGACCTGCAAATTCTTAAAGAACTAGACTCCGAACGGAATAAGCTAGCACCCTTAGAGGGAGTAGTCTTGGATAAACTAATAGGGCTAGTTAACCGCATCCTAACTATAAACTGCACGGCTAACTTCCTGAAAGCCCTTCGGGACTAAGCCGCAAAGGAGGACCCTAATTTAGAAATAGAAGAAGGACTGCTTCTATACCAAGAACGGCTTATAGTTCCAGATATTAATAACCTATAGATAGAGTTAATCCGTAAAGCCCACTATTAAGTCTCTACGGTATACCCTAATTATAATAAGACCTACTAACTACTAGCGCCCTATTACTACTGGCAAGGACTTCTATCTAATATAAATTAATTTGTTAGAAACTGCCACGCCTATAAACACGCAAATGCCCCTAGGGATTAAAATCCTGGGTGGCTATAACCACTGCTAGTTCCAGAACGCCCTTAGCAATATATTACTATGGACTTTAAGTCATTTCCAAAGGACGCCTATGGCTATGATGCAGCCTTTATAGTGGTTAACTGACTATATAAGCAATCTGTCTCCCTCCCTTGTTTTAAGACTATAACTGCAAAGGATATGGCCTACCTCTACGTTAATAATATCTATCGATTCTACGGCGCCCCTAAATTAATTATCTCTAACCGTGGCCCCTAGTTTATATTGGATTTCTAGAATAAACTCTGCCATATCCTTAGGATTAAGATTAAGCTCTCTACTATATTTTACCCTTAGACTAACGGCTAAACCGAGATTATAAACCAGTACCTTAACTAGTAACTACAGCCCTTTATAAACTACTATTAGGACAACTGGTTGGAATTACTACCTATAATAGACTACACGCAGCTTACACTCCCCTATAACAGTATAGGGATGTCCCTATTTGAACTGCTCTACGAGTATACACCACAAATATCCTTTAATTGGAATAGGCCTACTAAACCCGCTATAGCCCGCGAACGCCTTAGCCACAAAGAGGCCTGGGCATTTGCTGAGAGAATGCATAGAGCCTAGAAGACTGCTTAAACAATTATAAGAAAGGCGCAAGAAAAAAAGGAGTCTAATATAAACTAATATTATCGCAAGGAAGACTTCTAAGTAGGAGATAAGGTATGGGTGTTAATAAAGAACTAGAAAACCTAGAGGCCGAGCTATAAGTTAGACCACTAAATAGCTAGCCTATATAAGACTCTTTAAAAGGTAGGACACTCTTTTAAGGTTAAGCTACTAGAGTTAATAAGGATCTACCCCATCTTCTCTCCGGACCGGCTATAAAAGGCTGCAGATGATCCACTACCTAGACAGTATAACAACCCCCCACCACTAATCCAGATTGCTGAGGACAAAAAATAGGAAGTTAAAGAAACCCTAGCAGTAAAAAAGGTCCGTAATGTCTTAAAATACCGTGCAAGCTAGGTAGGCCATAATAACAACCTAAAGTAGTACCCTGTATCTAATTTTAAGTACTCCCCCTATAAGCTACGGGACTTCTACCTAGCCCACCCTAACCTCCCTAGACCACCATGTAAATTAAATAACTGGATTAAATGCTAGGAAGAAGGGTTAGATAATTATAACAATTTGGACAATAATAAGGAGCTCGGACAACGCCTAAGGGCAGGCTTTTTCAGAAGGGGGAGGTGATATAACGGGGCTAGAGCGCGACCTACCAAATTCTGCCATGCTGCTGCCATATTCTGCCAACCTACAATTGGCTCGCTTACTGCTAGCGCCTTGGCGGCTGCCCCTTCATATATATTTACTATGGTCCTTGCGACCCCCTTCTTTTCTTCTCCTTAGCTTAGTATCTTTACTAGATAGCAATCCACAAGCTTCGGTTCAGAGGCATTTATGCGAGCCGTCACAGTCTAAGCGACCTCCTGGCAGGTTCCTGACAGGAAGCCGAGTGTGAGTGTCTCCTGGAGCTCCTAACAGCCCTAATAGGAGCTGTCAGGAACCTGTCAGTACTATTAGGAGGCATAAACATTTTCCTAATAAGCCCCCTAGCCATAGAGAGAGGACCTCCCTAGTACGTAGGATATCTGGCTTAGTTCTATTATTAAAACGTACTAAACTAAGGGTGCATTTTAAAACACACATAGGCTTTTAGTAGTGTTAGACTTAGTTGCTCTAGAATAAGCGGCGGTAAGGTCCGGGGGAAATGGGTGGCTTATCTCTATTACTTATGTTTATTTAATGCTAGTAGTAGTGCGTAGGTATTTATTTAATTACGGTAACATGCTAAGAATTTGTTTAATGTGCAAATTCCCTAACTATATAATGCCTCTTAAGCGTATATAATCTTATTCCTCTCTATTTTAGCTATAGCTTATATTAGGAATAAAGGGTATATATTACGACTTTAACAGGAGCAGAAAGATAGCTATACAACGGCACTTTATAGCTATATTACTAAGCTTAAGCCTTATATAAAAATTTAGTGGCTTATAAGGGTATAGCCAGTACGGGTCGGCCGCCCTCCCTATTAGTACTGGCAAACTATAGAGCTCTAAGAGCACCGCCACCTTTCTAGCTTCTAAGTTTTACTTTTAGTAATTACAAGATGCACCACCTATATTCTTAGCTTTATCGAGCTAAAGATGGACTACTATACATTTAATATCGCACGCGCGGCTCCGCGGCCTCGTGGAGTTATATATATACTGCTGCATATTTCTTATCTAATTTGGTTACTTTGCTGAGCTATTATGTCTACCCCTCTAGCTATGCCTAAGTATAACCTCCGCCTGCTTGCTTATAATAGGGCTAGCGTCCGCAGCCTATTAACGCTTTAGATCTTAAAGCAGCTAATAGATACTATTAACATAGAATCGCCACTAAAGCCTTGTAACTACTTTAACCTAATTAGAGTTATTAGCACTAGCAGGTAAGTATTAATTGCGTTCCTGCCTTTAAGCTAATAAGAAGTGTGGGCTTATAGCAATTATGCCAGGCCAGCTTTAGATAATAGTTAATAAGTGCATTAATGTATATGTCTTGCTATTAGTTAGAATCTTCTAGAAGCAAAAGTACTGTATAACAGTTAAGAGCTAGATCTAAGGATAATTCGACTTCGATAAGCTAGAGCGCTTAATTAGAGAAATGGTTGTAATAAAAGGTCTAGTAGAGGATGCACCGTTAAAGGACGCTCTGGATAAAATATGCAAAGTATAGGTGCAAGCCCATATATAGTTTAAGACATCACTAACTACTAGAGCGTAGGTTTATATACGTTGTAGAAAATAAAGATTATCTGCTTATAGAAAGCCGCCAGTGACTATACTAATAGCCTTTTAGTAAAGGCTAAATAGTAACGGGCGCTAGGAAGTTATGTAGGCGTAGGAGTTGCTAATATAGTAAGAAATAATTAGCGGTGGGGTTGGATAAGATAGGCTTAGCCTAGCGCCCGGCTTTATATTTAAGATATCTTCCTGCAAATAGTATAGAAGCGACAGAGGTAATAGGGATAGATATTAGTAAGGGGCGGGATAAGGTATACATAGAGGACGATGTCTGGATATAATAGGTAGCTATAGCCTTATTGCAGCACTGCCTCCACCACGAAATGGATCCGACTTATGGCTAAAGACGACAAACTCGGCAGATTCTATAAAGCGTATTAGCAGCTTAGAACTCTGTAACCAATTTATATATTGCTCGCTAATTATCTGGCCCAGATATTTTTACCAGTTATGGTCCCTTTAGTAGACTATATCTAGAGCCTTAATGCCAAAATTGCATTTTGGTGTCCCGTAATTCCCAATCTCCTATTCCTAACGTTTGTCAGTTTCCCTTTAATATACCTTAATATGCTTTACCTGCAACCGTAAAGAGGTTGTCTACCGTTATCTTTACCCTTTAATCCTTAGCTATTGACTTAAGCGACTGGATTTCTCTTCTAACGCTATATATTGCACTAGTTATTATATATGTTATCGCTGGTGCCCCTTCTACTATATATCTGCATTATTAACTACTGGTCTGGCATAATAGAATCTGTTACTACAATCTGACTTCGATCCTCTAGCGGTACTTTACCATTTTAGATCGTCGTATTTAGGCGAAAGCCTGGGACTCTGCCGATATGGCCGCGAGTAATACTAGTTTCTGGACCAAGCGTGGCTGGGACGGGTCCGAGTCGATAATAGAGAAGAGTAGGAAGTCCTGGACTCGCCTTCTAAATCACGCCTAAATCGACATTTTCTCGGTAAGTGCGGCCAAAACAATAGTCGTCGCGCTGTAGATCTCTAATATGCGAGGCGGGACGACCAAATGCGGGCGCGTAAAGAGGGGCAGGATGAGGTAGAGTTGGATAATATTCGCGGACGGGATAACGTAATGGAAAAACGTCTCTCTCGTTAGATGCGATTATGAACCGCAAAGCAAAACATACTAGAGAGAAGGAGCACAATCGCCTACGAATAAAAAGCAACTATAGCGAGCTAAACCTACCAAAATACCGAACGTAGCGATTACCAGGTCTAAAAGGACGATATTAGAGCGGCTTCGGAGCAAACGAAAAGTTAATAATTAGCACTCCTATAAGGTTAAGAGGCTACAAAAACAAACTCTAAAGGAGATTCTACCCATCTATAACTACAAATTTCCGTTAATAGAGATATATTAAACCTTTACTGACCGTAGCTCGTCGGATAATTCTAATAGGCTCTGGCTTCTTACTTGCTTAGTCTTCGCGGTTGCGAGCTAAAACGCTTTTATATAGCTATAGAATTCCTATCTTACTATTTAGGAGAGTATAGGCACGGTTATTCTTTCTTTTAGTAATACAGTATCTGTAAGTATAGAGTCTCTAGACCAATTAGATATCTTACTTACTATAGCTTTTATTATAAAGCGATTCCACCTAATTAGATTAGTAAAAGCTTGCATATAGCTAGAATAGAATTACTGGCTTTAACTAGTCTGGTAGACTAGACGTCGGTAGAATAAAGAGCGAATATTAGAACTAGGTTATTGCCGTTAGGTTACTTCCCGCGCTCTAGACAACATACTATCCTAGGTATATCCTAAACTTATAAGGCATACAGTTAAGTATAATAAACAACTAACTACCCTAAAAAATAGACTTAGTTAGGGACGCACTAGTATATACTGGCAGCTTAATTTGGCACTGGCATCCTTGATTTAGTCCTAATTAATAGTAATTTTGGTATCTATAACCGTAAGCAAGCTTCCCTCCTATTAGTAAAATATATACTAGGCTAACTTCCTAGAGTATTAAAAGACTTCTAATAGATGATTTTAAATTGCTTATTAATATTTTAGATGAAGAATATGGTGGTTTTCTCTATAAATATAGCCAATAGATAACTTACTTTCTTAATCTCCTCTTAGGACCAATTCTAGAGAGAAAATATATGCTTAAGGATAGGGATAGATTCCTTGTAAAGGAGGAGCTATTTAACTTACTAGGTTTAATAGAATACCTAGAACTAGATAGGTAAATATTAGTGTAGATTTTTGCAGTATATAGGGATGTGTGTCAATTATATATATAGATTATTACTATTAATATATAACTATATGGGATAGCACTAAGCTATTGGGACATATCTAAAGAACTTACTCCACGCCTCGAAAACGTATATATGTATATTTTATTATGGCCATACACTATTTAAGGTATAGACTGTTACGGAGCGCTAGCCAAATACTTCCTATACTAATATACTTGCTCTAGTTTAGAAGCCAACTATAAGAACTATATATCTATTACTTAATACTATACTTAACTAAGGAAATAAAGGAAAGTAATACGTTACTATTAGAAATAAGTCGGAGTTTAGAGGCGAGCCTAAGTATATAGTTTTTAACGCCTTATGTCCGCAGGGCTGTTCTAGTGTTGTATACTTCTTAATCGGCGATATACTAGTAAAGGCACGTAAGGTAGAGGCTCGCAGTATAGTTGGTTAAGAGGTATAGGGAATCCTTAGGAGTATTCGCCTATTGAGATCGGTTTATGCGCTTACTATATCTTGTTTACTTAGGTATAAACGTCCTAGATCGTAGCTTTGGCCGTGCTAATGTTTTGGAAAAGCCACGAAAACAATTATAAACGGCTTTTTAATGTAAGAGAGAGAAGTTAGGGTCAATTCTTGCCATAGGATAGTATGTAGGTTAGTAGGGTAGACGCTAAGAGTTTCTAATAGCGGGGCATACTAGATTAGGGTTGTAGAAGAGAGCGGGGACCTAAAACTAGGGTATTAGGACGGAATTAGAACGGGTCTAAAGAAGCTAGACTAAGCTAGCACTAACACTTTCTTTAGGAAGATTTAATGTACTAGGGAAGCGCATTAACCTTAAAAGCATAAATCCAGATAAAAAATATATAATGTTTAACTTACTGTGGAGAAAGTTAAAATATAGTCGTCGCGAAAACTAGTTAGGGTTTAGCAACTGTTGCCCGTTTCCTCTATATAAAAGTATTATTATCTTAATATTAATTTAAATTCAATAACTAACGTACAAGCTCTTAAATTAATATAAATTAGTGTATTAGCTATTAACTAATATAGCAAAGTTCGCGAAGGGAATGTACAATACGCTGAATTTTTGTATATAACTCGCGGCTTAATAGGCGCAAGCTTAAATAGATTTAGTATTAAAGATGGCCCAACGCTGGCGTCTTTATGCATGCTAAATTGGTAGTAAAGATTGTAGTATTTAGTCGAGAAGCTTATTAATAGGTTGCGTAAGCTATTAGTTAGTATATTGCCTTTAATGCTTAAATTAATAGTGTCCCAGCCACTAGTAACCACGGCAGGTTGTAGAGATTGTCTATAATAACCGTCTGGTTTAGGCATTATAAGTAGCCGTACCATTAGTACTACGCTTAGTAAATAATATAAGGAAGACTGCCGAATGTCTAGTAGTATCTATATTACCATATAAGGTATAGGCGATATGTAAATAGCACTGCTACTGGTCGTAGCGGCTAGTATATAGTTTTGAACCCATATTATAAGGATTTACTTGCGGTTTTGTCGCTTTCTAGATATCCTAGTTATAGCGTATATAACCAATTATACAGTTAAATAAGGAAGCCGAAGGGTTAAGGCAATAGCTCTTTGGCCCTACCCTAAGTATTATAAAAGGGAATGGATATAATATTGTTTGTTGTATATAAGGTATATACCAGAATTATAGGCTCGATTATATTGACGCTTAGGTCGTCTAAAACGTGGTTTACGGATAATATTTAGCATATTGAAAATGCGCTTATATATTTGCGAAAGTTAAATAGGATTCTAGTAATACAGAACTCGAAATTAGCTAAGTTTAGTATAAATTTGCATATTGGCTGTACTAGTTTAGCTAAAACTCCATCTACTAGTGTTATTAAAGCTTTAATTATCTCTAAAAAAATATAATAAGTTTAGGAGCTTAGGTAAAGATTTTTTAGTTAATTAGCGAGAGTTATTAAAGGTACGTCTATAAAGCTTAGAGGCGGCGTAATATACTAATATTTTTCTTAAGGAGGCTGCGCAGTAGATATAACCATATATTGTATATAGGAAGGTCCGTATTATAAACTTAAGCGGTAGTAGTTATAAGAACTAGTTAAGGTATAACAGTGCTAGGGCGCGTTACCTACTAAATTCTGCTATATTTTACCACCTAGTATACTATCTAGTACTATCTAGTACTATTTAGTACTGTTTCTTACTATTGGCTCGCCTACTATTAGCTTGTCTACTACTAGCGCCTTAGCGGCTCGCGCTACCTATTTATTTACATAAGCCCTTATAGCCACCTTTCCTTCTCCTTAGCTTAGTATCTTTATTAGTTAGTAATCCACAAGCTTTAGTTTAGAGGCATTTATATAAGCTATTACATTATACTAAGCTCTCCCTACACTGCCTAGAAAGGCCTTAATAATATCCCACCCTAAAAAAAGACCTTTATCTGTAACAATATGTTAATATATTATACTTAGACACTAAAAAACTTATACTACTATGCCTAGGAAGGCCCTAACAATATCCTACTTTTAAAGGCCAGACTATACTTAACCTGTACCCCCAAAAGAACCCTAGAATTAAAACTAAGTTACATAATTCTAATAATCCTTAGGAAGCTAATAATGGCACCTAAAGTAAGCTTATTTAAAAGACCTATTTCTACCTAAGAGGAATATAAGATTTAGTTAGGATTAGAAATTAAAGATAATAACAACATTACAAATATATATAAGCAGATTTGTGCCCTTGCAGCTAATTAGAAGGTTAATTATTTTTAAGCCTAAAGCATATAAGAGACTCTAAAGAAGATCCTAAAAAGCCTTACTACCTTATAAAATAGCCTAACCTCCTATTTATAAAGCCTTAGTTAACCTATTTACTTAACTAAATATAATATACTAGAGAGTATAAATATAATAATAAAATAATTAAAGTCCGTTAAGCTCTCTAACCCTTAACCACTATCTAATAGGATAAACCCTACCTTTAAAAATTGGAGGATCTAAGTATAAGGAAAGCTCCGCGTTAACTATAACCATTTTACCTCTAAAGAAGCTAAAATACTCTACCTCTTTAGTTAAACTATTAGGGATACCTAGTAATACCTTTAGGCTAAGTTTAAAGATAAGTTACCTGTTTAGTTTATATCTATTAATAAGATAATATAGCATCTAGCTACTATTTATATTAATCTAAATAAAGTATAGGATGCCTATTATAACTATAACCACCTAATAATAAAACTTAACTAATCCTTTACTAAGTTCTAGACCTAATTCCTATACCTAGTAGGTAAAGGCTAGGTTCCCCTTAAGAATTACTGTTTAGACCTATATAATAAGCTAACAGTTTAACTATAAGAGAAGATTATGGTAGCCTTAGACAATCTACTAATCTACTAAAGACTTGCAACCTAATATTTATTATTAGATTTAGAACTAAAATAAATTAATACTTATTTTAATTAACTAAAGAGGTTTTATAATAACTAGAACCTATTTACTACACCAATAAGAGCTAGTATTAGAAGATAAACTATAACCACTCTTATACTAAAAGCGGTTACAACTACCTACTTATAAGCCTTGTCCGAATTGCTATATACCACGCCTTTAGCCAATACTTATTGCAACACCTAATTAACCCTGCTACAATTATATGCTTTAATTATAGAAAGGATAGTTACTTTGCCTTATCCTGTCCAGAGCTAAAGGATATAGGCAATATTAAGGAGATAAAGGAAGAAGAAATGTCTAATAAGTTAGGAAAAGAAGAACCTTAGGGAAAGACTGTAATAGTTTACTAGCACTACGCTAAGACACAAGGTCGTCGCCTAAAAGGCTCCGAGATATAATCGACGCTACCCTCATATGTCTCGGATACGGTTAAATATTAAATTATAGACTACGGAGTTCCGGGTCTACTTTTATGTATTTAGTTCACTTGATTTCTATAGATTTAGAATTAAGTCGCTTATTTAATTCTCCTATACTGCACTGTTACAGTTATGAGTCCGGATTGCACTACCTGCTGAACCAATTAATCTACTACCTTATTTACGAAGTCACTACTTCTACCACCTTTGTAAGTGTCTTGAGCTTCTTCACCTACCAAACGAACGGACGGTCGTACTTGACCGACGAACGTACCTAACAGACAAACGAACTGACGAATCAAATCAAAAGCTCGAAACGTCAAAATAAGGTTTCGCCAAGACGCTAACCTAAGACCCTGCTTGACCTGTCAAAATTCTAAAAATAATAACTAATACAGACGGACCTCATTTAAAATTCAACCTTATCCTTGAAAAGCCATCTAATTAAATGCAATGGTTCTTTATTATTTAAGATACTGCTAAAACAAATAATGTATGGCAGTACATAGACCTATTAAAGAAGAAAGACGAGCTTCTAAAACTGTAGTTACCCAGTTGACCTACTCCAAGAGACGTGCTTCCTACTGCTACATTAATAGCCAAGCTAGATCCAAACCAACTCATTGCCTATAATCAACTCTACGTGGAATATAAGGACAATATCCGCGTACACTAGAAGCAAGAGCAAGCCATAAAAGATATTAGCAATTATATTGTCCGCACAACGTTAGTAGCCTACCTCCCTCTTATTAAAGACCTCAAAACGGTATACAAACGCCTTTAAGAATTAAAGACTATACTTGCCCCTACCACCTTAGGTTAAAAGCGCAACGTCCTAAATTAATACACGGCTCTTAAAGCCTACAACAAAAAGCAGAGCATCAAAAAATGGTTAAATAGCTAAAGGAGCGTCTATAAGCTAGCAGAGGAATTGGAGCTTTTAGACGTATAGGGATTCAGGCCCCACTATGATTTCGTACAAGCAATTAAACCTATCTCTTCTAGCTTTATAGGAGCACTAGAAGTAGATCTTATTTAAAAAGAATAAAAGGATAAAGAGGCCCTATCTATTATCAACCTTATTAAGGAATTTAAGGAGTACTATTATATGTAGTAAGCATCGTCTACCTTAGCTGCTAATAACTCCACATTTGCAACTCTTTAAGGCAACGTAAATTCCAATTCCAATTCTAATAGTAATTTAAATTTAAATTTGAGATGGAACAAGGAATGTATATGCGGCCTTATACATTGGTTTAACAAATGCTACTACATTGCTGAGTATAAGCGCCCTTAAGGATGGAGACTAAGGGCAGATATTTAGAAGAAAGTAGACGAAGCTATCTTATCTACACCTTGGATTAAACGTATTATTAACCAAATTTAAAAAAGAGAATAGGAAGCAAAGGAGAATAAGTTTTTTTATTTTATTTATATCCATTGTATTATACTACGTACAATACTGCGCATGCAGCCTCTAGGCTATGGCGCTATAGTTCTATATACATAAATCCTTTCTAGGCAGCTTAATATATACTAGTAGCTATGTCCTAGTAGTTTATAAACCTCTAGACTAGAGGTTTACCGCTCCCTAGTAAATTACTAGGTTATGACAACTATTAGGTAGTATTAAAATAGTAGAAAAACGGTAAAAGAAACGGTAAGAGAATCCTAACGCCTGCCCCTGTACTTTTTATAGTTTATTTCTGTCCTTTTGCTCACTACTGTCTATTTACTAGGAGTCTAGTAGGAGTTACCTCCTT
>Ga0307507_10004982_pt1 | contig 22517 bp, 22 predicted proteins | sample 7_EM_MG_FD_207223 | JGI IMG/M metagenome (GOLD analysis project Ga0307507, IMG submission 207223) | Populus trichocarpa ectomycorrhiza microbial communities from riparian zone in the Pacific Northwest, United States - 7_EM | ecosystem: Host-associated > Plants > Roots > Unclassified | place... | reverse complement strand
CCTAAAACTTTAACAAGCAGTAGTGATAGTAATTTAGATCCTTTCTGTTTCTTGTACAGCTAACTGTATTATAGATTTTAGCAAAAGATAAGAGAAACAAAAGCAAAAGCTAAAAAAAAGAAGAAAAGAGAACACCCCAGATAAAGAAAAAGCCAGTTACATCCCTGCTAAAAATAAGAAAGGCTTCATTTTGATCTTTCTTTCTTCATTAACTTGATATTGGTTCTTTGAAATGTTGAAGCTTTTCAGGGTTTATAAACTCTTCATTGATTTCCTCATCATTTTCTCTTTATTCATTGCAGTTTTTCTTACAGGTATGTATGTTGTCTTTTTCTTCTTGTTCTTGTGTTTCTGTGTGTTTTAAGATTTGAAACTGTTACTTGGGTTGTGGGGTTTACTGGGTTTAGGATCAAGTATTGATCCTTTCATTGTCAGGAGTGTTTAGATATATTATTTTATTAATTGGGTTGTGTTTGTCCTTTTCTTTTTTGGATGTTTGATTGAGATCTAGAGATGATTTGACAGTACAGTTTCTGTTTGGGTGCTGTGAGAAGGAAGGAATGTAAATAGTAACTGAAAGCTTGAATCTTGGAGCAGATTGGTGTACTTTTAATTTGTTTTGTTGCCTCTGGTGTGGTAAAGTTTGTCCTTTGGCTGTCTGCGCAATGTTTTTTTTCTTTTTCTAATCTGATGTTTTGTTTGGTGCCCCATTTGCACAAAAGTTCAGATTATAAAAACTTCTATGGTTATGAGTTTAATACATTGAAATTGAGAATGTAATATGTTTCTTATGATTCAGAAGGAACCAAAAGAACTATGAAGTAAGCTTCATTATTAGGTTTAGAGTGCATAATGACTGTCCGTGCAAGGTCTGCAATTCGAAAGAGTCCGAAACCTTTTGTCTTTGAGTAGGTTTGTGATTAATTTATGCTTTATTTTGTTGTCTGCAGAATAGCAAATGATGCTCTCGCAATTTCAAGGTTTTTGCTGGACATTAAAGACGGTCATTTGATTTATTTCTGGCTTTTTGTGAGGGAAAGTAAGTCTAAATGCTTTTGACATTTCTGCAAAAAAAATTATACGGATGCTTAAAAACAAATCTTCATTTGAATGTCGACCTGTGTTATACCTCTCACCCTTTCTGTTCTTCTACTCAATTACAGTTGTTTAAAGGTTCTAGTTGCATATGATTGAACCATCTTAAAAGGCTTTCCATCGAATTTTTCTTAATACCAGTCCATTAATTCTCTTATTCTATCAGTTACACTGCTAAATTTTCCACCATAGCATTCTCATTTTGATCATGGCCATTTTATGAATCTCTTATGTCTTTATTGCCTGACGTTATAGCTGGCCTGGCACCATCTAAACATTTTCCCTTTATTTGGATTTGAATTTTACAATGTAAAGACCAGATGTTTCCCTACTTTCCATTCAAATTATTCTAGTTTTATGGTTGATGTCTTCCCTGATGTTCCCTCTCTCTGTATTGATCTTATCTATTGTTTGGTCATTCAGCACTGTTGGGCTTCTGTTGCTATCCTAAAATTCTATTATTGTCTTTTGGTTTTAGAAATGTTATATGCTGGTGTCGTGATGTGATCACAGGCAAAATGAGTAATCTGGCTTGTTAGAGTCACAAACATGAAGTGAGTTGATGGTGAATTGCTAGCAACATTGTAATGAGGGAGGGAGGGGGGGTGGGGGATGGGGATTATATGTTAAATTGAGCTGTGATTTATGATCTTATTTGTAATTTCTTATTGTAAATTCTTGATCATCTTTTCATTTGTTTCATTTAGTTTCCTCCTGGCTTATAGACCATATGCCATAAGAATGTCTCCAATCTTTTACTTTTCTTTATATTTTGAATTCCAGAATAAGCAGATGGCAGCTGAGCTTGTCAGTTCTGCAACCAGTGATAAACTGACTGAAGTAGATTGGACCAAAAATATTGAAATCTGTGAATTAGTTGCACGTGATGAAAGGTACATCATATTGCCTGCATTAAACACTTAAAAAGACATTCATGGGGAACTATATACTTGTTTCTTCAGTGTTTTAGTTATTGTAAATGATTTTTTAATGGTAAATCATGTTTAGGGAATGACCACTACTGTTAAATATGATCTTGTTCAAAGACTTGCTTTTAAGATGTTATTTTTAGAATCTCAGTATCTGAACTGCTAGATACTGAATAGGATAAAGCAAGCTGTTAGTTTGAACTCTGGTTCTTCATTTGCTTCCTTGTCATCCTTGATAAATTCATAAAATGGATTTGTTGATTCTAATCTGCAGGCAAGCTAGAGATGTTGTTAAAGCTATTAAAAAACGTTTGGGGAGTAAGAATGCCAATACTCAATTATATGCAGTGATGGTGGGTTGATGCTCTTGCTTTGTATGGTAGATATGCTTGGTACATTATATATAGGCTGACCACTTATTATCTCTTGTTTTGCAGTTGTTGGAGATGCTGATGAATAATATTGGGGAACAAGTTCATAGACAGGTGATTGATACAGGGATTCTACCCATTCTTGTCAAGATAGTGAAGAAAAAGGTATACCATTCCCTTCTTGTTCAAAGTTTGTTGATTCTTGGCTAATTTTACAGGAGTTGTAACTAAAATTTCACTGTTCCCCTTGTATTGCAGACAGAGTTGCCTGTAAGAGAAAGGATATTTCTTCTTCTAGATGCCACACAGACGGCTCTTGGTGGTGCTTCTGGAAAGTTCCCTCAGTACTATTCTGCATATTATGATTTGGTGGTAGGTAAATGTATGAAAAATGTGGTTTTTCAGAATTACTTGCTATGCCAATTAATCACTGCTAGGTTAGAAATGCTGCAGATTCATTGACATTTGATGGATTTCAATTTTTTCTTCTTTGTCCACGTAATTTCAACTGCTGACAGGCTTTCCTGAAAACTAACAAGCTTGTCTGTGCCATCATATCCCTCTTTTGCTGTGGAGTTTTTTTTTTTTTAAATCCTGAAAGTAAGCTTGTTTTAATTTCTTCTCCAGTGTGCTGGAGTGCAATTTCCTCAAAGACCTCGTGAAAGACCATCAAATCATCAGGCCACCCAAGAAAGTAAGAAAAATACATTAAATGGGGAACTTGCTGCCGCTAGACATGAGGTGGGTGCTCATCCAGTACCAGTGGAACCTCAAGTTGTTCCTGAATCCAGGTATCTTTTGCTGAGTTTGTTGCATGATGCACAGATCTTAAGGAAGGCTAGGTGCTTGTTTCTATCAATCAGGCACAGAAGAGGAGGTTTAATTGTTTACCACAAAGAATAGCCATTTCTAATCTTGCATTTATTGTACCCAGTATTATTCAGAAGGCGAGCAATGCTCTGGAGGTTTTAAAAGAAGTCCTTGATGCTGTTGATTCTCAAAATCCTGAGGTACTTTTTTCCCCTGCAATTTTGAATTTAGTCTTCCAATACTTTCGGCTACTTGTTTCTATCAATTGCATTTTCATCTCTCATGATCCTACAATTCGTACTGGATCAACTTCCATATTTGACTTCCTTTGTGAGCTTGTGCCTTTAAACACAAAAGCAAGAGAGAGTTCCATGGCTCTCAAGAATTTTGAGAGCCATTAATTTTCTGCACTGTGTGATTATTATATACCATGGTATGTCCAAGCATTCTGCTTGAATTTTTCAATTCTCAATGACATCCTCTACTAGATAATGTAAAAGATCCTTTTTTTTCCCTCGAGGCTTGATATTGAACTATCTAGTGTCTTTATTTTTTTCGTGCATAACAAATATTTTCCATGTTAATTTCTAATTTGATGCATGAGACAATTTAATATGCCCACCCCAACTAGTTTGGGATCAGGGCTTTTCTGTTGTCATTAATAGTAAAAAAGCTGGTATATGAACCTCGTTTATTTTGCTTCAATGCCAAATTTTCTGTGTCCCCTGAAGTTTCGCTGTTAACTCATGTTGATGACAAGGGCTGTAGCTTATAATACAGAAGTACATGGCACACGAACAATCTTGGATGGTTGACATTTATAAATTGCTTGTTGCTTAATTCTTTTTTTTTTCCTTTTTTTTTTCATCTTGAACTGCACTGGTGAATTATGAGTGAGCATTTCATGACATTTTTCTTTCAGGGAGCGAAGGATGAGTTTACTCTTGATCTTGTGGAACAGTGTTCATTCCAAAAGCAGAGAGTAATGCATCTTGTGATGACTTCTAGGTAAGGCTGGTTTCTGGTCAATTTGGCAGATTTGAATATTAGCCAGTCTCGTAATCGCACTTGAATTGACTCTCTTCCTCTCTTTCGTGTCCAGGGATGAAAAGTTGGTCTCTCAAGCTATTGAATTGAATGAGCAGCTACAAAAAGTTCTGGCAAGACATGATTCCCTTCTATCTGGGAGGTCTACAGTTTCAGATACGACTACCATTTCTGATAGAACTACTACAACAGCAAATCATTTTAATCATGAGGAATCAGAGGAAGAGGAGGAGCCTGAACAGCTTTTCCGAAGGTATGTTTATGTCATCAAGGCTAGGCTTGTATTTGGTGAAAAATAATTGACCTGTATCATTTGAACATGTAATGTTTTTCATCTGAGGAGCAAGTTATAACCACATGCGAATCAAGCTAGTAGTCAATTCACTTTTGAAAGGAGTTTATGCTATATGCATGTTTTAATCCTGGTTCAAATTGCCGTGTCCTTGCAAAACTTGGCAGGTTAAGAAAGGGGAAGGCTTGTGCAAGACCTGAAGATGAAGGCAACTCAGAAGAGCGTCTTCCTTTGGGCTTGCTTGGATCGACAATTCCAGGAGATAGGCTGAACCGTCCACTTATACGGCCACTTCCATCCGAGCAGCCACAGGATCCCAACGCAAATTGTGCACCTGTTGTAATTCCACCACCACCTGCGAAACACATGGAAAGGCAGAAATTCTTTCAGGAAAAGAAGGCTGATGGTTCTGCTGTGTCTGGCCACATGAGGGGTCTTTCGTTACACAGTCGCAATGCCAGCAGTTCCTGCAGTGGAAGCATAGATTTTAGTGACTAGGGCGATTTTCTCAACTCATGGTTTTTCATCAGTTTGTATTTAGTGGTTTATGGTGGTATGTCTATCTCATGTACTGTTAATGGGAGTGTTTTTTTACTGTTAGTCAGGTACTAGTGAGGTGTTACTTCTGTTTCTGAGGAGTTCTGCCCTAAGTTTGCACTTTTAAGCAAGCTGGAACTCTGTTACTGTCCTGGAAGGGATTTGTACACGAGATTTTTCTATATCATATACCTCACTGGTTATCATCATTTTATGAGATATTACTTTGGGGAATAACTACTTCCCTTGGTGCATGGCTGAATAATCATCCCTGTAAAGTGTAGTTCACGATGTTGTCTCTGACTCGTCCGTCTCTTGAGAGGTCAGCTTTCCATTGACTTAAAACCCTTTTATAAATCATTCCCTCAACTTTTCAGGTGTTCATCTGCGGATTCATGTACCTCTTGTACTCCCTTCATCGTTCTGTGAGGGCTAAACAATGAAAGAAGCAATTGTCTTGTATCCAGCGGCAACCTCCCACCAGATGATCTCTATGGTGGAGTTAGCTAAGCTGATCCTGCAACACCATCCCAACATCTCCATTACAATTTTAGTAGCAATCATGCCTTTTGACACCTCCACCATTTCCACATATATCAGTTCCATCTCCCAAACAAGTCTTCCCATATCCTTCCTCTCCCTCCCTCAACCCAGCGAAGACCCTCCTGGACCAGCGGCTGCAGCCACTTTGGGTAAAGCCGCATTCGATTATATCCGCCTATACACCCCTAAAGTACTCGATGCTCTCAAAACCATCTCTCTCACCTCCACTGTTCTCGCTTTCATAATTTCCACCTTCGGCATCACTTACGACACGCCCATCCCAACTTACTTATACTTCACTTCTGGTGCTTCTAGTTTTGCCAGCATCCTCTACTTGCCCACCATCCATAACCAAACTACCAAGAGCTTCAAAGACCTTCCCAACAATACCCCTTTGCACTTTCCTGGACTGCCACCCATCAAACCCTCTCACCTGCCTGAACCCCTACTAGATCGCGGCCATCCTGCCTACCAGGAATTCTTTAGCCTTGGTACTTTACTACCTAATTTGAAGGGGATGATACTGAACACTTTTGAAATGCTTGAGCCACAAGCGATCAAAGCTATCACCGAGGGTGCTTGTGTTCCAAAGGGCTCAACCCCTCCTTTATACTGCATAGGGCCAAGGATTGTTGATGCCAAACAAAGGGGTGCCTCAGATGATGCTTTATCAAAATGTTTGCTGTGGTTAGACAAGCAGCCAAGCCAGAGTGTGGTGTTCTTATGTTTTGGCAGAAAGGGAGCTTTCTCTGCACCTCAGCTGAAGGAGATTGCTTTTGGCCTGGAAAGGTATAAATTATTGATAGTTTATATACCTATATATATATGGCTTGTCATTTGTTTTCTTTTCCTTTGTTTCTGACCAAATAGGAGCAAACAAAGATTTATGTGGGTGGTGAGGAATCCACCACCAAATTCCGACACGGAACGTGGCCTAGAGGAACTACTGCCAGAAGGGTTCTTGAAAAGAACAAAAGAAAGGGGTCTAGTGCTGAAATCTTGGGCACCACAAGCTGCAATTCTGAGCCACCAAGCAGTGGGTGGATTTGTGACTCATTGTGGGTGGAACTCAGTGCTTGAAGCAGTAACTTACGGTGTGCCAATGTTGCCTTGGCCATTGTATGCAGAACAGAGGTTGAATAGTGTGGTTTTGGCAGAGGAAATAAAGCTGACACCAATGCCTTTTTTAACAGAAGATGGTAAAGGAGGAGTGGTGAGCTCAGAGGAGGTGGAGAGAAAGGTGAGAGAGTTGATGGGATTGGAAGGGAAAGGATTCAGAGAAAGTAGTTCGATGATGAAAATTATGGCTATGGCTGCTTGGACTAATGGTGGGTCTTCCTTCACAGCTTTGTCCAAGTTGGTGGCTTCTTGGAAGCAAGAACAATCATAATAAACCATCTCATACTTTTCCAAGATTGGTTAGCCTTTCTTGGAAAAATCATGCTCGGATCATTGGATATTAAACCTATGTGGAATGGAATTGGAACAAGATTAGGAGGAAGGTTGATTGTGTTAACATTCAAGTTAATTAATAATTTTTTTTAAAATTAAAGTAATGTTATTTTGAAAATAAAAAAAAATAATGGTTTTTGACAACCATGTTAATTTTAAATATTAAGGGTAATTCATCTTGATACTGGATTTACCTACGCGGTTGTGTCGAGTTTCGTAATTGTGGTTTGAATCTCAAAAACAGAGTTTGATCAGGCAGGCCCTTAGCTCTCTGATTTGGCATGTATTGACATATTTGTTCTTGGCTTATTTTTAGGAGTTCTTGTGAAGTACTGTTTAGGCATCACTTGGATGGATAATAAGAGAATTTGTTTCTCATGTTATCGTTTTGGTTTGAATATGATGCAGGAGGAAGCTAATAAACAGTAACAATACAAAAAAAATATATTTTTTAATAAGTAAAACAAGTTGTCCTTAGTTTTATTCTTTGAAAAATAAATATATGATTTTTTTGAGAGTTTTACAAGGATTTTAAATAGTTCTAAAAATCATATTTTAACTAAGAAAGAACCTAAAGTTCTCTAAAAAGATAATAAGATTGGCTCAAACAATAATTTCTAAATCTAATTTTAGAAAATCCAACCATATGATATGTAAATTAATAATTTAAAAAAATCTAAAAAATCTTAGAAAAATAACAAAATTGACCTAAATAATAATTTCTGGATCTAATTCCAAGATAGCCAATTATCTGATAAGCAACGTAATGATTTCTATACGAAGAATTATTTATAAAGTCACTTGGAAAAAATTAAGTCTGATCCAACTGTCAAATTTTATGTTATTAAAATTTTAAACTATTAACCTAGTCTAGTATGTTTTGATATTTTTTAAATCTAAATCTATTTTATTAATTCATAAAAATATTTATTTGGTCATCTATATAGTTTATTTAAATCCCATCTACTTCTAGTTATATCATATTATCATTCAAAGACTAGAACCTAGCTGTATTATAATATAAAGAGAATTTTTTTAATGCATATATTAAAATGTTATGAAATGAGATTTAAAGTGCGTTTGGAATTGAAAGTAAATAGTGGTATACGTTTCAAAAGGTAATTTGCCTTGTAAGATAGAAAAAATAAATAAAAAATAAATAAAAATATTCTTGACTTGAAGAGATAGATAAAGGTACAAACATTTTTTCTTTATTCCACTAACTCTTTTGTTTCGAGATAATGATAAATATTTATTTCTTTTAAAATTAGATTGAAAATATTTTAAATTTCTGAAAAAAAAAATTGATTCGTTGTCCTATAAAAGTCAGGATAAGGGTTAGTTTTCATGCCAATAAATTTACATCCACACAAGTTAAAATATCGGCTTGGGGAGGAGATAAATGATGCAAAGTGCTTGAATTAATCTGTTCTAAGCATGAAAAGCTGTGATAATAAATTCATCAAACCATCTCCAATAGCTTACTTTTCATGTGACAGTGACCATAGTTTTTGTCTGTCCATCTTCAATTTGAAGGTCCATCTCATTCAACTGTATCCTCTCCTCCCTGATTGGTCTCTTAGCTAGCTGAACAGTTCTGCTAGAACACCTATGGAGTTATTCATGATTTTGAGAATTATCCCATAAAACTGTGGAATTAATTTTTTATATAAAAAAAGGGTTTTAACTGGGTTTATTAAATCAATTTTCACTCAGTTTTATTTAAAATTCAATCCAAATCAAATCTAGATAAGTGGATAACCTCCGTAAGTTAAACCGAGTTTAATAACAATTATATATAAAACGAGTTCCAAATAATATTATTGCATGCTAGTCCAAGATTTTGGTTGTTGAAACAGGCAATGTCTCCCTTTTGATAGTGGCACTGTAATTTTTAAGACTGGAGAGTGGTGAACAGGATAATGTATTTGTATGATTTTGATAGTCAATAAAATTGCAATCTTTCCATGGTAAGAATAGTTACAAGACCTTAGAGGTATGACTCAGTCTCAGAGCTACTTTGTGGATTACAGCAATAAACTTGAATTTTATTATTATTTTTAAAAATACTAGAATAATGTTGTTTTTAATTTATTTTTTTAGAATCAAACATAATTTTATTTTAATAAAAAGAATTTATTTCTAAGTGAAATTTATTTTAGATTAGGCTTATAATTGTGATAGTAATTTTTTTTTAAAATATTTTATATTCAGAAATGTATTAAAATAATATTATAAATATGATTTTAAAAACATAAAAAAAAATAAAATTAAAAAAAAACTCAGGTATTCAATGAGGCAATTGTAAGTTTGCATGGCATTTCATTTCGAATTTTTTTTTTTTTTGGATTTAATCAAAATAGATAAAACATATCCACAAGATCATTTGAGACATAACTTAATAAATGCTGAAAAAGAAATTTAAAAATTTAAAAATAAATCACAGAATAAAGGAAACAAAATGGTAGGCAATAATAAAAACATGAAAAGATAGATAAGAGAGAGAGAGAGAGAGGGAAAGAGTGCAATGAAGTGGTGTTGATTTTTCTCGTTTGTGATAAGTCACTCTCCACACAAGTGGGTGTTAGTACTTAGTACACATTTGCCAAGAAACATGAATTGAAGAGAAAAAAAAGGACCTCTCTTTCTCTCTTTTTACCAAGGCTTTAGCTCATAGACACTGTAATCACTAATCACACTCTTAACTTTCCTTTTTGCTTGAGAAAATTTTGCATTTTGAGCTTCTGGGTTGTCATTATACTGATAGAGTAACAAGACCCTGAATTTGGTTTTGAATTCAGACATCTTTGAATCGGAGAAAGCAGAAACAAGTTTGGTTCTTTTGTGTGTTTTTATTCAAATGATGATGAATTGTGGAGCAGTGAATGCTACTACTCCTTCTTCAACTTCTTGGTCTGCTTCTCACAGCTCCAAAGTCCCCATGTAAGACAATTCTCTCCCTCTCTTTTTCTCTGGTTATGAACTTTAGTGAGAATTTGAGTTGTGGGTTGTGTAGAATTCTGGATTTTGTTTGGTGTGGTTGTAGAACTTGATGTGAAAGTTGATAGTTTGATGTGTTTTATTTGTTTCTTGCTGTCATAGGTTGTTGCCTAGGGCAATTTGTACTACACAAAGGATGTGTTGTGTCTCTGGTGTTCATGTGGATGCTTGTGTTAGTTTTAATGTCTCAAGAAATTGTGCTGTAGCTAAAGACTCATTGGGTTGGTCTGGAACTTCACCATCTTTATATTCTAAGCAGCCATTCAACAAATTTTTGTTGCCTTTGAAAGCATTAGTGACTTCAACATCTCAAGATTTTCCCATTGCATCACTTATCGGTGAAGAAAAGGTAGGAGTTTTGTTGCTTAATCTTGGCGGTCCAGAGACTCTTGAAGATGTGCAGCCTTTCCTTTTTAATCTTTTCGCTGACCCGGTAAGAGACTCTTGCTTTTGCATTTGATTTGAGAGCACAACTGTACATATACATTTTGATTTAGGGACTGGAATGGATGTAATAGTATTTTAGGCCATATATATATATATATATATATATATATATATAGGCACTTAGAGTTTCGGACTGTCTGTTATGCTATGCATGATCGAGTAAAGGATGCTGCTAGCTCTCTTCATTTTGTTGACACAGAGTGCATCTTGTACTAGTACCAACCAGTTGAGATAATCATGAAATTTTGTTACGTTGATCATTTTCATTAATGATTCTCTACCAAATTTAATTCTATTCATCTTACTTTCTAATATAACAGGACATTATAAGACTGCCAAGGTTGTTTCGATTTCTTCAAAAGCCCTTGGCCCAATTCATATCTGTTGCGAGGGCACCAAAGAGCAAAGAAGGCTATGCTTCAATTGGTGGTGGCTCTCCTTTGCGGCAGATTACTGATGCACAGGCATGATCTTGTTTTTCCTTTTCAAATAAGCTTGTGTTTTCTTAGTAGTTTATATTTGTTATCTCAATATCTCGAGCATTAAAATAATTGAATAGAATAGAATCAGAACAAGGTAGCTGATGTGAAGTCATTCCTATGCTGCCAGGCACATACACACCCCAAGAGCATTTTGCTTGGAAATTGTTTTCCTTGTTTTCCCAGGCAACTGTTTTCTTGTTTTAAATGTCCTTTCTTGTCTATTGTCTTCATTCAGGCTGAAGAATTGAGGAAATCCCTGTGGGAAAAGCAAGTCCCAGCAAAGGTATATGTTGGTATGCGCTACTGGCACCCGTTCACTGAAGAAGCCATCGAACAGGTACTCCTTTGAGCTTCAGTTCAGTTGCTAAGTTCTTTTCTGGTGACGTTCAGTGAAATCTTAATACACCTTACCATTATGTGAAAGCTTCTAATATCTTAATACTCCTCTATGGATTTGAAATACTTTCTCCAGTCATTCCTAAAGTAAAAGATAAACATGCCTCCTGTAAGCTTCATTATCTGATATATGGGATTTGAATGAAGATATTGTGGTTCGAATTACATCTTTTTATTTCTTTGTAGATAAAAAGAGATGGAATCACAAAGCTCGTTGTCCTTCCCCTTTACCCACAGTTTTCAATATCAACTAGTGGGTCAAGCCTTAGACTTTTGGAGAGTATATTCCGGTGATTAAAAAGCACATGCTCTATCCATTTGTGATGCTCCAAAAATGTAATCTAATTTTGATGCTTTCTAATGGTCAACCAGGGAAGATGAATATCTTGTAAACATGCAGCATACAGTGATACCTTCTTGGTACCAGCGTGAAGGATACATCAAAGCTATGACAAATTTGATTGAAAAGGAATTAGAAAAATTTGACCGTCCTGAGCAGGTAATACCTTGTTGAACGCTTTCGAAGGATCATGTTTGTCAAATTTAATTTCATGGTTCTTTTATTGATCTCTCACAGCTAATTTGAGTTCCATATTGACTTGCTTCTTTTCTTGTTGTTTGTAAATTAAAAATGTGGAAAAGTACTAAAGTACAGATGGGAGCTAACCAAGTACATGTGGATGTGTTTGTGTTTGTGTGTGTTCGTGCCGCTCTTGTATTTGTCTATATCAAAACATTTTAATCCCTTGTTATTGCTTTAAATACTTTTAATTGTACCTTTGCATAAAAAATTTAACCTCAATCTGAGCATGTGCAATATAGGCTATGATCTTTTTTAGTGCACACGGTGTGCCACTTGCATATGTGGAAGAAGCTGGTGATCCATACAAGGCAGAAATGGAGGAATGCGTGGATTTGATAATGGAGGAATTAGAAAAGAGAAAGATCATAAATGCATACACTCTTGCATATCAGGTATTCTTGATGTCATCTGAGCTGTTCTTGGTGTATTTTGATTCACAAATTATCGATAACAGTATGTGACTAGTTGACTTGCATAACATGCATGGCTTAAAAACCTTGGCTGTAATGGAGAAAAGTTAAAGTGTGGACTCCACTTTGAAACAATAGTATGTTCCTTTTGAAAACCTCATTCGAAAATGAATCAAAGAATTTTTTTTATTTTTTGAAAAAAAAAGGATTAAAGAGCTGCTTACAATTTTCTTTACTTTGCTTGTGATAGCTGCCAAAGATTGTCGATTCACAAGAGAAACATCCTTGGTTGAGAAAACTGAATATTTGGCAGGAACAATAAAATAGTTCTGATTGTGGGACTTGCTGACTTTCTGAAAACAAGTTCATATTGCTGATATTTATTGGAGTCTAAAAAATGGCTCAGAAACTTAGCTGTTTCTATTTTGAAACTTATACCCAAGGTGCGATGGTGGAGAGCATATAGCATACTGGCTTTTAAATAAAGAGATGGCAGAGACATTTGGAAATAAGAAAGAGGAAGGAGTTGTCAAATGAAATCTTTAACTCGGTCACAGTTCTGGCCAATGTTTTGACTATGAAGTTGATTGACTATGCTATTGAACAGCACATAGAAAAACACAAAACTAAGCAGTAGAGGCATCATCTTTTGGTAGCATCTGATTTATATTTCTGAGTGGAGAGGATAGATACTAGAAACAAAAAGTTGATGTCAAAATAATACATTAACACTAAAAGAATGGTAATAATATGTAGAGATATCGGTGGAGATATTCACATATGTGACCTCCCAAGTGGAATTAAGCTGCCACAGTAGCTATAAGGGGCCCTTTTTGTATTCTACATGAATATCTCTGTGAGGTTTTTGTTTGCATATCGTAATAGCTTAATACTGAAGACTTGAATGTCCTTTCAAACAACATGATCTCTCTTTTGCCAACATGATGAGGCGATGCATTCCAGAGTGGAAGATTGAAGCTGTATCCCTTTGCCTACAGAATTATTGGGGACTGTCAATATCCAAAAATCCATAATGGAAGTAGCACAACCCTGCAACTAAGAAACATAATTACCAGAAAAATATGAACATTCTAAGGGTTCATAAATTATCAAGAAATCTTCTTTCTCCATATCTAGTGAGATCATCCTTTTTCTTTCTCCTTTCCTGGCCATAGTTTCAGGTTTCATCCACCAATCTGCTCCGTCAACATTTTCTACAACATCCATTAATCTTAGATATGAATGAGGAAACCTCACAAGGACCCACCTTCAGGAATCCCAAACAGAATTGCTGACATTCCTAATATCATATATACATTACCAAGTATGCAAAACCAAATCATCTTCTTCATAGCGAATATGGATTGAGTGAAGTAACTTGTACTTGCTGGCAGAAGGAATATATGTTACAGCAAAGCATTCAGTCCTGATATAATCACCACAAGGATTAGACAACTTGACTAGTTCACGGAAGTTATGTTCACACACAAAACTACCCCCCTCCCCTCTTCTAAGACGTTTCAAGTCATGACCAGAAGGAATTACACTGACATCACCATAACCATCCAAAAACAACTCAAACTTATCACATAACCCTACCACTACCATCCATCATCATGAAACAGTGAGTTTCTTTCATGATTTCTATTTCCAATCTAAATGAGATGACAGTCTAATCTTATTTAAAATTGAATTTACTTGTAATAGACTGCACTAATACTGCTAGAAAAGTTTTTTGCTTTATTTTTGTTTTTTTGAGTAAATATCTTCTATGATTTGATGAATTCTGTCGCAAGCATGTCGACACTAAGGCCTGAGGTTTCTTTTTTTCCTTTTATTTTTCCATGTTACATGCTCTTCTTTTTGCATTCAAATTTCACTGTGAGTCATTGATGGTCTGGATATTCTAACAGAGCAGAGTTGGACCTGTGGAATGGTTGAAACCATATACTGATGAGACAATCATTGAGCTTGGGAAGAAAGGGGTAAAACGTCTTTTGGCTGTTCCAATTAGGTAATCAATTTTTCTATAACCAAGTTAAGAAATTGAGCTTACTGTATTTTTTACTAGAAGTTGTTGGTTCACTGATGGCTTGATTTTTTAATTTATGCATTGAAGTTCTCAAAACTTCATTCTCTGATTCACAGCTTTGTTAGTGAGCATATCGAGACCTTGGAAGAAATTGATGTTGAGTACAAAGAGTTGGCTCTCAAGTCTGGTATAGAAAAATGGGGACGTGTTCCTGCACTAGGATGTGAGCCAACCTTCATTTCAGATTTGGCTGATGCAGTGATTGAGAGTCTTCCATATGTAGGAGCTATGGCAGTCTCAAATCTAGAAGCTCGACAGGTACCCTTATTAATCTTTTCAACAATTTAGAAGTCAAATAGGATGCTTGAAGTTTTCTGTTAGTGGATGCCAGCATGTAACTTCTCAATGCCAATGAAACTTTTCGTCTACAAGATTGTTAGTCCATGTGTACTTTCCTGTCTCACTCGTTCCGTCCCTCTGAGCATGTATGTGTGTAACACATTTGTGTTTATATAGATGAAATGAACTTTAAAGACCTTCCATCATAATAACTACAGTTGCCTACCCCAAGTTAAACATGAACCCTGAAGGGCCCAACAGTGTCTGCTTTCACAAAAGCTATTTCCCCTTCCCAGTCCTTGCCTCTTTAATTTATGTCCATCCTATTTGCATTTGCATCTCCAAATTAGCTGAGTTATGACTGGTTGGGCTATTTCTGAATTTCAAAATTTTGCTCCTTTGGCATCCCCATTAAATTAAGCAGAATGGCATTAATCACTTTTATGACTACAGGATTATTTTGAACACTCATATTTCACTTCTTCTCTCATTGAATTGGAAACCAACTTTCTCCACCATTATCTAAAGGAAAGCATGTTAGGATGGTTGTTATCTCTTTGTTTCTGTGCTGATGAGCTGCATATTTTACCACTGATTTTTTCTCTGATAATTGGTTTGGGATTTTCTGCAGTCTTTAGTTCCGCTTGGCAGTGTAGAGGAGCTGCTGGCAGTTTATGATTCGAAGCGAAGAGAGCTACCATCGCCTGTGACGGTATGGGAATGGGGTTGGACAAGAAGTGCAGAAACCTGGAACGGGCGAGCAGCTATGCTGGCAGTTCTTGTTCTATTGGTTCTTGAAGTCACCACCGGGCAGGGGTTTTTGCACCAATGGGGTATTTTTCCATCGTTCCATTGAACCTACACAAGACCTTTCTTATGCCTGGTGTAAATTTTGTTACCTAAGTCAAGACGCATAATTTCTTATGATTTCTTATGCATAATACGACTTTAACTCGTATATATGCTGAATCGAACACTCTGGCATTGTTGTCGAAGTTCATAATTGGTGGGATTTGGGTTAATAGCATAGGTACTGGCAGTGCAATCCTTCAATGGGTCAAAAGATTAAAAAAAAATTGTATTACAGAGTTATATTATTTTTCATCTAATTACAGAATGTTCTTTGATTTATCCACATGTTAACTTTCTGTCATCACATCGTCCGCATCGAGTCTAAGCCCCTTCCTGCAGTCAACTGAGAATATAGCAGCGACTAGGCAAGCCATGCTTGCTTCATGCTTCTCTTAGATCCCCTTCATGTCCTTGAACTCAATTATACATTGCTACATAACCCCTGCTGCTTAAATTGCCCCTTAATGTCTTTAAAGTCAATGCTTACATCAGGTTCCGACCACCCTGGGTTTTGGCTGGGTGGTCGAGCCTGGCATGGTTTGCTTCCATGAAGGTTTGAACTCCCATAAATTATTCCCAAATTGCATTTTCAGATGACAGATATTTTCTACCTTACAATCCATCCATCATTTCTTAAAGTTGAAATCCGAAGGGGGAAATCAATGATGCATTACATGAACAATGATAAAAGTTGGAACATCCAAAGTTTCAGGTTCACAAATTCAAAGGCTTATGCAACGGTTACTACCTATTATGATACACATGAATAGAGAACTACTAAGGTTCATATGACTAGTGAGTTTATGTAATAATTAAACATAGGCCATACGGCTCAACTGATTTGATACTCTCCACTTGCATGAACCTCCTTGACCCTCTTGTCATATTCATCTTCGTCATCTTCCTCTTCTACCTCTGCATCGATGTCTTCCTCTTCATCTTCTTCAACTTCCCAACCGAAACCTTTGACAGGCTTTGATGATGGAGGCTGTTGTCTTGCCTCAGCCACAATTTTCATTATCTCATCCTCACTTTGAAGAGAAAAGCTTGGATTATCTCTCTGGTAATAGATGGCTTGTGCTGGCTCCGTCAGTTCCTTTGGCAAGTTCTTTAAGAACCATGGGTGGCTTTTAATTTCTGAGAGTGAAATTCTCTGTAACAAAACTCATCAATTTTCAGACACCGATTTACAGAAACTTAGTACTGCAAAATCATGCCATTTAGAGAATTATACCCTGGAAGAGTTTGCAACGAATATGCGAGATAGCAGGTTTCTGCAAGCTTGAGATACATGAACATAGTCAGGGATTTTGTATTGCACAGCCATTATTCTCTGCAAAAACATCACAAGAAGGCAAAAAAGATCAGTGATAACTCATTGATTCTTTCAGAACCGGATATAATAGAGATGTTCACCTGAATTGTTTTCCTAAAATTTCTAGGGTCATCTTGGTCTTCAAATGGGTATGCCCCTACCAGCATCACATAAAGAGTAACTCCACATGACCAAACATCTGCCAGCTGAACCAGAAAAGGAACAGAATATTGAAATAGAACAAGTTACTACTTGAAGGTAAATCCCACTTGTGCGTAAACAAATTGGAGATGGCCCCAGGAACCAGAGATTGAGGAATGCAGTGCAGAAAAGAAGAGCCAGTGAATGGAATCAATGTTATCTTGACATAATTCTGAAAGAAAAGCAAGCGCAGCATCTTGTGTTTTTCACCTCCAAAGCATGGAGAGTTAGTCACTGTTCATCATTTGCTAGAATTTATTCATAGTCTAATTATTTAACCATTTTCTAGGTCATCTGTAGAATCAGATCTTCAACACAGTCTACAATATACATGATCAAATTTGGGGGATTGGCCTTTCTACATCCAAAACCAAGTTCACCAGCAAAGCCCCCAGCACTTCAGCCTCCTACTGTCCTACACCTTGTTGGTCACATACATGAACACAACTACTCAAGAATATTAACCAAGTAACTGTAACTGAATATCAAATCATTTCTGTTATTCAAGATCTTTCAGATAAAACAATTTGCCGAAACTTGAAATGATACAGCAACTGGGGCATGCCAGTCAAAGCCTAATCTTCTCTGATATCATGTTTTCATATATTTTTTGTCTTCAATTTGAGCTTTATTATTGTACAGATCATGGTTTCTGAATTCAATCTGATGACAAAAGTTAGTAATGCAAGCTCAAGTGACAAATCAATCAGCAGTTCATCAGCTAGTATTAATCATACTAATAGTACCATAATGGTCAACACTTGCACAAATCCAAACACAAAGCAACCTCTTCAAGATCTGCCAAAACCCATTTTAGAAACCGCATCACATGGACCTGAAGTGTCTATAAAGCCAATTGTTCGCTAAAAAGATAACAAGGCCAAATAGAACAATCAATAGGATATGATATAATCTTTTATTGGCATTGCATGTGCATTCAAGCTTATCCTTTCATAATATATTCTGGGAAATAAAAAAAATGTCCACCAGGAAATAAACCAAAATGCATCACATCTCCTAACTCAAATTAAGAAACCATGTGCTTAATGCTTGAAAATGAAAAATGCCCTAACACAGAGACAAAAGTTCACAATCTTGCTCATAAAAGAAATGGATTCATACTTGTCCCAGCTAGCACCTAACCCTTTTCATGTGGTTGGATATTGGAAAGAGGATTAGATCATTCAAGATAGTGCTGGCTTCACTAGTGATGTACAACAAAAGTGCAGATGTGGATTAGAAAGTGGGTTTTGTTGAAGCTAGAACAAGACCAATTCCTTTTGGAGCTTATTTTCTATGGTGACTAGATATTCAATTTGACAACAAGAAAAGATTGGACGACAAAACAAACTTACCTTGCCATCATACTCTCTCCGAGAGAGAACTTCCGGTGCTATGTAAGCCGGAGTTCCTACCGTTGATTTCGGCCTTGAATGCAGCAAAGAGGACTAAACCAATACGGAACCAAAAATGTTAAGAACATTAAGAAAACACTCTGTAGCTTATAACCAAATTAACAAATCAAGTGTGATTAAGTGATTTCCAAACCTTAGAGTAACCGAAATCACAGATTTTCAAGCGAGGTGCCGGACTTCCATCTAACAGTGTGTTTTCCAGTTTCAGATCTCTATGGCAGATTTGCTGTTAAAGAACCAAAAAAAACTCCCATAAACACATTCAACAATTGTACCAGTTTCTTGTGATTAGGCAGAAAAGGTAAGATTTATCATAATTATAAAAAGCTCCGAGATTTTCTTATACCATGTTGTGACAGTAATTAACCCCAGAGATCAGCTGCTGAAAGAAATATCTAGCCTGAAAAATTCAAACAAATGACAAAAATCCCACTGGAATACTACCAAGTAAATGCAATTAATGAATTGCAAAAGGAATCAGAGAGAGTGAGAGAGATTTAACCTCATCTTCACTAAATCTACCAGCATTGCAGATTCTTTCAAAGAGTTCTCCACCAGCTGCATACTCCATCACAATTGCCAAGTGTGTTGGGGTCAAAACCACCTGCAAAAAGAATGAGTTCCCTTCCTTAATTAATAATCAAACAGGATTACTTTTTTTAATTGTAAAAATTAAACCCCATTTCAGATACTTGCCTCCTTGAACCGAATTATATTGGGGTGCCTTAATGATCTGTGATTTATAATCTCCCTTGCCACGTTCTCATCTATCTGAAAACCCAAAAAATTCTCAATCTTCCTTCTTGGTATTTCACAAGACAAACAAAGAACCAACAACTTAGATATATCATTATCAAACTTTTTAAGGATGCTCCATATGAAAAAACACAAGACTTTCTCTAGAAAAAGGTAATTTTCTCAGGAACCAAACAGAAAAAAAGTCAAAGGAGTTACAAGAGAAGAAAACAATTACCTTATGACCTCTTTCAATGTATTTCATGGCAACAAGTTCTTTGGTCTCTTTGTGCCTCAAAAGCCTTGCTACCCCAAAATTCCCAGCTCCTAAATCCTTCACCAACTCATATTTCTCCATCTTCTTTGTCACTCACTATGCAATATGCCTTCTTGCTTTTGCTCAACAAACGTTATGCTGCTCCCTGCAATATGCACGTGTAGATTATTACATGCAGACTCTCTTCCCTTTATACTTATAGCCTGCTCATTTCTTGGTGTCGCTCATGCAGGTGTGATTCTCTTTAAAAATCTGTATATAAAATATAAAGAAATATTTGTACAAACATATTATAAAATATGAGAAATTCTTTCCTTCTTTCTTTCTTTCTTTAATCTCAACCGTTTGTGATAACATTTGTGTCATTTCTTTGTATCTTTCTCCTAGTTTAATCTCGTGGGAATGGTCAATGGTCAATGGTCTGGCCCTCAATACAATTTTTTTTTCCCTTTTTCTAAGATTAGGATATCTTCTTCTTTTTTTCTAAGTAAAAAATGGGAATTCTTCTTATGAATTTTTTTCGATCTAGTCTTAAATTATTTATTTTCAAAATTCATGCATTCATGATTTCTTGTTTTTCAAAACTTATCCAAGATTCAATCTTTGCAGAAAAATGTGTCGTGCAAGGCCCTTTTTCTATTAATTTGATAACCAAGTGCATCTTCGGAATAATTAATCTTTATATATATATATATATATATATATATATATATATATCAATATTAAGTTTATTTTCTCAATCTAGTTGTTGAAAATAAACTACTTTTTTTCTAAGATACGAGATATTCTAAACTAACTTGCACGATAATTAAAAATAAATTATTTTTTCTAGTAATCTTAAGGATGTATCTTTGTCTAGTGTATTAAGAAGACTTTAATAAATTCTCTTAGATATTAATTTAAAAATTAAAATTAAAAAATTAAAAAAATCATTTTTTTATCGACAACTACTTATTTAACGTGAATATTCTATCAATATTTTTATTAGCAAGTAATTTTATCAATTGAATTTGAATTATCGATAGATCTAAAATTTTCAAAAAAACACTTGCTAACAACATGTTTTTATCGGTTATTTATATGCTGTTAAAAATATATCCTAAACAATAATAGAATATTCCGTCAGGGATAATTAATTTTCTTGTAATGGACCTACTCTTTGACATTAAACTAAACTATTCATGCAAAAACTAAATAATTTAAAAAGATTTAACTTGGCATATATTTCGAATACTATAATTTAGAGAGTGAAAGGTGAAGAGGGAAGGGCAGTGAGTGCACATGGAGGGGGTGTTAAGTTATTAAAAATTGCTGGGGAAAAGGAGGAAAGAGTATGGGAATCCATGACGAACAGCTTGAATCCAATCACTGCCTCTTCATTCTTCATCAGTTTTTACACTTTCTATTTGTTTATTCTTCATTTTTAGGGTTTTGGATCTCTAAAAACGCCGGTGTGCTAGGAAGCACAACACGGCAATCTTGACTTTTTGCATGCAGAGGGATCATCACTTCACTTGGATCGACCCCCCCTCTTGACTTTCAAGCTTCTTTCACACTTTGTCTTCCTATTTCTTTGCTATTTAAATATCTCTTGAATAAAGTTGTGCTTCGTGTATAATTAATGGGAGTTAATCAAAATCTAATATTAAGTATTCAAAATGATATAATAAAATTTTCAGATTAAGGATCAGTTCATTAGAATTCGAAAAAATAACAAGCTTATCCTTCAGATTATATAATTATTAACAAGAGACGTTATCAAAACATAAAATTGAATAACTAAATTGGTCTGGTAAATTCTTTTAATTATTTGAATTTGAAAAGTCAAGAAAATTAATTAATCATTTGTTAAATAAGCATGTGAGAAGTAAATGCTCATGTGTCCATGGCCATCTGTGTTCCGTCTTTGTCACTTCATTAATTTTGGGTGTTTTTCAGCGGAAGAAAAAAGTGCATGAATCTCTTAATTTCTTCCCATCTTCTCTTCTCAGAGAGGAGATCGATCATGGGTGATTGTTTTCTCCTTGGGATAGACTGACTAGTCTGCAACACACATGCATATGGACAAGACTTCCCATGCCGTAACCGAGAATGACAGTCGCCTTCTGCTTCACGTCGGCTCATTTTCTGCAAAATTAATGTTTTTTGTTTCTTTTTTCTTTTTGTTTTTTGTTTCTTTTTGTTTATTAATGGTGTTCTTGAATAACTTGTGTATTAAATGAAATGAAATTTTATTTTTTAGACTATCTGAAAACATACTTTTCTTGTATTGATCAATGAATTCAAAGAAATAAATTAATTTATTTAACTTTAATTTCAAGATATATAGTAAATGAAAAATAAAAATAGAATGTAGGACCAATCATTTAAAAATTATGTTTTTATATTTTTTTAAAAAGCATTGTTTGTAGCTAAAAGTACGTTTGATAAGCATGGTGTACCATATTTGAAGCTATAAAATAATATTTTTAACGCCCTGCTTATTAGAATAAAGACTTATATATAAAATAAATATATTTATATAATAATTTTAAAATAAATTTTATATTTTCAAAAAAAAAAACACGTTTCTACTTTGTTTATCTTTTTGTAATTTAACACGACCATTAAATTTGGGTCCGAGGTTTCAATTTAAGGCCTAGCAGCTCATCATGTCAAACTTGAGACAACTTCTAGTGTACATCCAATATAAGAATTATAAATTAAAATTGGGTAAAGAGGTTTTCTTTGCCCAATTCATATGGGTTCGAGACTCAAACAAGAGTTTAGACTAATTGACCTAACCCAATAACAAATCTGGTGTGAAATGTAGAGCCGAACTATTGACAACATGCTTGGCACAAACGAATCACTTAAAGACCCAACAAATTGGTCTCGACTGGACCCATCTCAGCAACCAGTAAATCCCAAGACAAGTCTTGACTCGGGGAAGAAAATAAATGAAATTACACTTTACA
>Ga0307507_10004981_pt1 | contig 22518 bp, 3 predicted proteins | sample 7_EM_MG_FD_207223 | JGI IMG/M metagenome (GOLD analysis project Ga0307507, IMG submission 207223) | Populus trichocarpa ectomycorrhiza microbial communities from riparian zone in the Pacific Northwest, United States - 7_EM | ecosystem: Host-associated > Plants > Roots > Unclassified | place... | reverse complement strand
CGTTCAGCCATAGGCGTTCGCTACAATTACTATGTACAGTTGGTGGCGATCAAGCGAAATTAAATGGCGTACAAAAATCGCAGCTCGCCTTGAGGGGGGGTGGAAGCTGGTCGTAAACATAGCTGTACAGTCAAATGCACGACCAGCTTCACCCCCCCCCTTTAGCGAGCGCTGCGAAATTTTGAATTCGGTACGCGCATCCAATCTCGCTTGATTGCCACTAACTGTACATAGTAATCGAAGCGAAGCCGAGTGCCTGCACGCAAGGGTCGTGCTAGTTGCTAGGGGCAATCAAATTGAAGCTATTCAGAACTTACCTAGCTGGCTTGCCAAAGTCTTAATATTAATCCAAAATTGTGCTGTAAAATTATTAATTTGCCTTTAATATAAATCCTCCTTTAAAACGCGTAGCGGCTTAATTAATAGGTGTGTCTCCTCGCCCTTAACGAAATTGATAAAGCTTCCTTCCTCCCTCCTTATTGCATACGCCTCTGCCTTTGTAGACTTCTTACCGGGGTGCCCTATAATAGCCGCCAAGACGCGAATACAACGCCATTTAGTTAGACTTTATATTGGAGGAGTTTAAGGAAATGGAAAACGATTTAGAAGCTATAGATAAGGACGATGAGGAAGATATGGAGGCTTAGTTTAACTATATATAGAGTTAGTAGACTTCTTATACGTAGAGCTAACAGGCTTCTTAAAGTTAGATTGGCTGATTGACTTAATTAAGGCTATATAAGTCGCCGTATCTAATATAGGATCCTACCTACCTATAGTTAAATATGTCAACACCGTGATATTAAGCTACAGCCTCTTAGGTAGCTGCTTAAGCTCCTTAAGCTTCTTAGGCTTCTTAGGCTCCTCCATAAAATACAATTAAGGATGAAGAAGAAATAACTCTACCACCTTGCCTACGTGTAGAGAGTGAGATTGATGATATAGGAAGAGCTAGTGGTGGTGTGTTTATTACTTATAATTGTAATATATTAATTCGATATCTAAAGGAGCCAGCGTTTACTAAAACTCTCATTAATGCAAGCCTTTAATGTTATAATCTTTAGCGACTTTAAGTCTTTTCTATTTGCGAGAGGGAGCTGCGTTATTAAAAGCAAGGTATTTGCGTTAAGCTCCGGCCAATTAAGGCAAAGGTTAACACTCAGCATATAGGCGTTTGTGATATTAGGTTTAATATAGATTCTAAAGTTATAGATTAGTGGCAGAAGATTAATATACAACTTATTGCATAGGCTTAATATACTAATAGATGTGGCGAGATTAAGGCTCTAACTGTTAACCTCTTAATTATATATACTTCGGATAGAAATCAGCCAGCAGCCTCTTATTTTGGAGGTAGCTCTTGCCCGTTAATAATTAATTAACTCTGTAATAAACTTCCAACGCCCTTATAGAGCTTAGAGCTTAATATGACGCCTTATATACCTGCTAGTAGTGTTATAAATTTAATGGGCTTGCGAGTTAAGCTTACTAGGTATTAGCGCTATAAAAAGCACTGTCCTAACACTAATTGGTGTTATATACTTGGCTAGGTAGATATTAAATTGATAGATAAGAACTTATGGGAGTGGGTAACTGGTATTTAGTAAGGCATTGCAAATATTAAGAATCTACCTTATAAGCTTGCTACTTAGCTTACTAAGAGAGCGGCGACAAGAGGAAAAGGTAATAGAAGAGTACGCCAATCTACCTTAAGCGAGAGCTCTACAGTTAATAGCCTAGGCGTTATTAATCACTTTTATGTTAGCTCTATAGGCTTAATATTAAATTAGCAAATTACTTATATACTAGTAAGCCAACTGCCCTTATTATCCTTACCTATATTACTAATATACCGGCCATAAGGTATTAACCGCGTAAAGGATCTGGAGGAGTTCTTTAAGTATTAGAGGTAGAGTGTAGCTAGCAATCTTAACTAGGAGGCTGATTTTAAAGCTGTGTATAAAGTCGTCTGTGATTTAAGGTGGGACTTAGAGCTCCTATGTAATAAATCTAATAGTGCTGATCCTATTAAGGAGCTTATTAGTACTAGTATTAAATTAGGTGTCGCAAGACGGCTATAGAAGGACTTAAAGAAGTGGGTAAATAAGCGTTATACGCAGCTTAAGGGAAGTTTTTAAGACATAAATAATTAGCAAAATATAGGGTATCTCTGCCACTGCTAGCGCCCCTGTAGTGGCAGAGACACCCCGTATCTGGGTTCTTTAAGATATAGATTATTGTAATTAATAAAATATAAGGTGTCTTTATTACTGCTGGCGCCCCTATAGTAATAAAGACACCCTATATAGAGCCTTTTGGTGTATTTATAAATATTATATATAATTAAGAACGCCGCTAAAGATCAATTATAACTCTCACCCCAAAAACCTTAATAATTGTATCTACTATGTCGGAAATAGCCTCTTGCGCTCTTACTCTTGCTACTAACCTTATTTATACTTTAAAGAAGAAACGCTTTAAAGCTATAGCTAAAGGTTTCTGGGTACTTTAGCTAAGAGTACCACTTCCACTAAATAAAGGCCTTTAGCTCTCCAAAAAACTCTTTAATTGAATTTAGATTAGGTGAGTATAGAGGTAAATATACCAGCTTAACGCTAAAGGCGTTAAAGAGAGACTGCATTCTTTCCAAATAATGGAAGCTGGCGTTATCTATAACTACTACTAATCGCTTAGTAGGAAAGCGATTATACTGTAGTAGAAGAGTATTTGCCACCTAGAACTTAAAGCCTTTGCTATTTATTAAGCCTTTATATACCAAAGCTGCCAGTACGCCGTTAATTGTATACATAGGCAGTATATTAAGCCTCCTCTTACCCTGATTATATAGCGTCTGTAAGACTGGTGCAATACTAGAAGGAGCCCAGCCTACCTTCTATATACCTATCTTTAAATCCGCACCTAACTCATCTATAAATACCAGTTAATTGGCAGTATACTGTGATATAATGGCAAAATATATATCGCGATTGTAAGCGCTATGTTTAAGGGCTACCTAGTAATACTTCTTTATATAAGCTACTTTCTAAGCTCTATACTAGAGGATTTAATTAACTTACCTGCTTCTTTATCTAGCCAGCCAAATAGAGCTCTTGAAATATTATATAGTGGCTTACTATAATATTAAACGTATTATAGATTAGCCACTGCAACTTATTATTAAAGAGATTTGGCTTCTCCTCTAGCCATATTAGTATTACCACAATTATTGGATTGCTTAGTAGGAACTAGCCACCTTTACCATTTAAAGGTGCCAGAGTTAAGCTAAAGACTCGTAAGTTCCTTCTAATTGAGGTAATTAAGCGAATTGTATAACTAGCGGCGGAGGCATACTCTGCTTAAGTCGCTCCAAGCCAAAGAAGATCCTTAATTAGAGCGTGCTGATATGGGCCCATTTGCGGAGCCATACTACGGGTAGAGGATAGGTAGAAACCTTGCAATATTTGACAATGATCACGACACCATAGGAAGACCGATCGCGGATAGCTTTAGATTTGTTAGAAACAAGGTTCTTATAGCCAAGCATAGGGCTTCGCTTCGATTACTATGTACAGTTAGTGGTAATTAAGCGAGATTGGATGCGCGTACCGAATTCAAAATTTCGCAGCGCTCGCTAAAGGGGGGGGGTGAAGCTGGTCGTGCATTTGACTGTAGTCTTACAGTCATCCGCAAAAGATCGTGGAGTCGCTTAAGGGCGCGTTTGGTTGCAGCTCCAGATTGAATCTGGAGGCTTTAGAACCGAGTTGATCTGGAGCCTTAATCTGATCTGGAGGTGTCTGTTCGGTTAATCTGGCGACTTTCTAATCTGGAGCTCCTCCAGATCGGCAACCGCGTCAAATTCGCACGCTTTACTGTATATAGTAGTTGAACCTGAGCTCTTGGCGTCAAATCAATCTGGAGCTTTTTTCTCCAGATTAATCGTCAAGTCGAATCTGGAGCTCCGCTCGTGCGCCCGTCCGATTGCCCACCACGCCCCCACCGCCCTTACCGACGATGGTATTACTGCCGCAGCTGCAGGCCCTATGCGACATCCTCTTCTTGATCCTTACTGTCGCCGTTCGGATCCGACCACACTGGTATATGGTGGGGGACGTCGTGGATGACGCAGTTGCTCTACAGCCGCCACAGAGGCTCTACAATTTGACGAGGTACGTTTTAGCAGAGGATTATTGTTAATTAATGTGGGCAGAAGACGTCGCTAATTTTAAGCATTATCCGAAGCCTTTTAGAACGATCAACCGAACAGTCGGCTTTATTTCAGATTGAGTACGACTACCAGATTAAGCGCCACTAATTATCTGCTAATTGACGCCGGTGAAAGCACGGATCAACGTCAGATTGAAAAAGCTCCAGATTGCAACCGAACACGCCCTAAGCCCACGAACACCCGGTATCGCACCCAACCAAAATTTGTATAAAGTGCGATGTAACGCATTTAATCTACTACTTATTCCCTAAAATAGGTAGAAGGCTCGCTCCTAAGGTTTTATATTAAATTAGGGTTAGAATTAAAGCTAGTAAGAAGGTGCCGGCTATTGCGAAGGCTATTAACGTGTCTTGTATAACCGTTTATAAAATATAATTAAACCTTAACCTCTATAACAAGCTGTATACGCTAGCTAGTCTTATATAAGGTCGACTAAGGCTATTTTTAGCCTATTAAGAGCTTATAAGTCTAATATTGCTTAGTATTAGGTTTTTACTAATACGTCGCTAGTAATATCCTAGAGGTGTTACGGACCTTATATCAGCAACAGTACGACTACTGGAAAGAGGCATAAATAGACTAGTGGTGGAAGTGCGGGAGTCGCTAGAACTAGTCAAGCCATGGGACGAGGGGTAGCCGAGTTACATAACGTTACGTTATAAGTTCGGAACGTAGGAACGTGGGAACATGGGAACGTGGGACGTACCGACGTACTGACGTACTGACGTACTTAGTATATCTTCTAGGCGCAGTATTATGTATTTAAAGGACCACAGTCCCTACCTTAGATAGTCTCTCTCCTTATAGTAAATCTTAAAATATAATTAGAGTTAATCTGTTAGGCAACCACTCTACCAGTTATACTTATTACTGTTATATTATTAACTCGTTTAAATATCTACACACCTAGCCTATTAATAAATCTACCGTAGTATTTCCTACAAGGTTCCGTTATATATTTACTACCTAATTATAGTATTAATAAGTTAAATAATATGCCACCAAAAGCACCAGTTATAATGCCGTTAATAGTAGCAACGACCTTAGTAACGGGAGGAGATATTAGTATAGTAGATACTAACTTATAGTTAATTATAAGAGGTTAGTTATAGGAAATAGTTAACTAATTATAGGATAATAATCGGATACTTAAGGACAGAATTAACGGCATTAAAGCAGCTAAGGTTAAGTTACCGTTAATTAAACAATTCTTAGGGGAAAAGTTGAAGCTTAAAGGATTCCTTATATAAATACACTTTAAGATTATATAAGAGGGGGCGAAGTTAGTAATATTTATAGATTAGATAGTATATACAGGACTATTCTTAATAGGAAGAGTACTTAAGTGGTTTAAGCCTTACCTTACGGAGATTTAGGTTAACGGAATAACTACTGCTAATTAAAAAGTACGGTTTATGTTTACTAACTAGGGTAGATTTATAAAGTGATTAATGCAGATGTTTGGAGACCCTAAGGTAGCAATAACAGCTAAAAGGAAATTACAAGGCCTAGTACAACGCACTTTAGCAATTAAGTACATAATATAATTCCAGACACTTATAATATAGGTTAAGTGGAATAATAAGGCGCTTATAGTATAGTATAAGTAGGGACTTAAGGCAAAAGTCTAGGACGCAATTATCCTAATAGAAGATACGGATACTCTAAGAGAGTTAATAGATTAATTAATAAAGATTAATAATAGGATCTACTATAGGGAACTAGCTAAGAAAGGGTAAGATAGAGTTTTATAGTTATATAAGGCGTAAAGCACGCATTAGCAGATATAGAGTTATAAACTATAGAATAGTAGGCCAGAGCTAATAGACTTAAGCGGTACTAAAGAATCTAAACAATAGAATAAGAAACTATAGAAACCTAAAGGTTAAGGGTTAAGTAATTATAGAACTAAGAAGTAAAGGCTAAACTAGGGATCTTAGTAGTAGAAGACGTTTAGGCGGACTCTATAGTAAGAATAATAGTTTAAATTAGGAGCTTATATAAATTGCGGAAAATAAGGTTATTTTGCCAGAGACTGTAAAGGTAGTTAGAATAACCATGCAGTAAAGGGCACTAGATTGTTAGAGTATAATAATGCGGATATAAGTATATTGCGCAGGACTAAGGAGTATTTAATACAGCACTTTACATTTTATTATAATAACATATGCTAAATTTATAAGGACGCTAAGTATAGCGCAGGCTATTAGCTATAAGAGCTAGAGTTAAAAGGACTTAAAGGAACTAGAGAGTTAGATAAAGAACAAAATTAACTCTATAAGCTGAATTAAGATATTACAGTAATGTGCGGATAAAGATTAGTAGCACTAATAATAGAGTTAAAGTACTTATTAATTAATAGCGATAAGGATAGAATAGGGACTAACTAGGAGTACCTAAACCTTAATGACGCAATAGAAGTAGAGACTAAGACTACTATAGAATGCGGCTCAGTAGCGGATATTATAACACCGCTAGATACGGCATCTATTGCTTTATAAGACGGTAGGAGCAATATCTAAAAATAATTAAGTAAGTAGACAACTGCTAGTGTTAGCTTACTACTTAATAAAGGTAAAAGGCTATAGGCTTAAGATTCTTAGAAAGAGATATAAAACGCTTAAGACTTTTAAGACAAGATAAGACACACCTAAGAACCTATAATAGATGATAACCAATAGGAAAGGGCAATAGCTTAGTTTAAAGACCAATAAATAAGCATAGGACGCCAGTTTAAGAATAGTAAGTTCAGAGAACGAGTAAGAATGTCTATTCTAGGTAAATATAGTGTTTAGCCTAAAGATTAAAAAGTTAATATAGTAGTTAAGAAGTTTAATAATATTAAAAACCCATATATAAGACGCAACAAGACGGAAACTATAGAGGAGTTTAGGCAAAGAATTCTTATATAGCAAGAAAAGAAATTTAATTAGAGATTATACGGATGTATAAGGGATAGAGCACCTATATTAAAAGTCACTAATAGGCCATAGGCAGGCACACTAAGGGTAAAATAGTTAAATAGACTGGAATAGAAAGAGGATCTAGGAATCCTAATTAGATTTAAAGAAAAATATACTAAAGGCTATTATAATATAGTAATAATAAGATACTTCTTTATGGATTAGCTGTATACACTTAGTTAGCTATATAAAAAGTAGTATAGGTAGAGGCACAATAATAAGTAGGAAGACTTTTATATATAGTTAGATAAAAAAGTTATTTAGAATTAACCTATTACGGAAAAACGCATAACTTATATTAAAGGAGCGTTAATTATAATATTAAGGAACCTAGAAGAAGGATCTAGGGATTAGAGAAGCGATAGGCAAGTCTTAATACCCGTAGAAGAAAGACTAATAGTTAGATTAGCTAGATAGAGGTTTAAACTTAAGGATAAAGATAAACTAAGAGTTAACCCTAGTTATCTAGCGCATTATATATTATTATAGATAGCTTGTATAGATAATATATGCAATATATATAGAGTACTAAAAGATAAAGTTGGGAAGTACCTAATAAGAATATATTAGGCACCAGATGAAAAGCGATATAGAGACACTAAGTATATATATAGTTGGCATCTAGTTAAAGTTTAAGGATAGGGGGACTTAATACTTTAACTAGGAAGATTTCTTACGGAAGAATGCCTAGATAGATGACAGTAGTAGGAGTGCCTAGAAAACACTTGTCTATGGCATATTAAAGAAAAGAAAAGAATTAAGTATTGGCCTAAGATAGACTAAGTATAAACAGGATCTAGTAGCTAATAGTTAGGAAAAGGGAAGGCCTATAGGACCAGAGGGAACTAATAGTAGAGCCTTAAACCCTTAAAGGAATTACAGGATAATACCTAAATTTAAGAATCTAGTGGCAAGATTAATAGTTTAAAGTATTAGTAGATAGTAGAGCAATATAAAACTATATATTACTAGTAATAGTAAAATAGATAGGGTTATTATATAGATAGAAAGAATATCTATACCTATTAATAATAATTTTAAGAGATCTAATAGCCTATAGAGGAGGCATTATTAATCTTAAAATAGGACTAATTTAGTTAACTATTAAAGGAAGACGAATTGAAATGTCTTTTAATATCCTACTATTAGGAAAGGACAAGGCGATACTAGAAATGCCTTAGTTATAGGAATATAATCTAAAAATTAATTAGGTTATAGGTTAGGTTAATATTAAGGATATATAATAATATAAGATGTGATAACAAACTAAGATGGTATAGTACTAAGTTGGAGTAATATATAAAGAGACTAAGCGAAGCTTAAGTTATATACCAAAGAGATACTACAAGTATAGTAAAAGGCTATAGTTACTAGAAAGTAAAAAACTATTAGAATATATAGCATAGGACTATAAGATAGAATTAGAACTAGGAACTAGTTTAAAGTTCTTTCTAATATACAAGCTTACTAAAACCAAGTTAGTAGCGCTTAAGGAGTTTATCTAGGAAAACCTATAAAAGGGATATATTAGACCATTACAGTTATTAGCGGGATATCTAGTATTGCTTATACTAAAGAAAAACAGAAAACTTAGGATGTGTATAGACTATAGATAGTTAAACAGCATTATTAGAAAGGATAGATATCCTTTACCCTTAATTAGCAAAATCTAAGATAGGATAGGCAATACGCAAATCTTTATAAAGATAGATCTAAGGTAGGCGTACTACTAGATTAGGATTAAGGAAGGCGATAAATAGAAAGCAGCTTTTAGGTTAAAGAAAGGACTGTATAAACTATTAGTTATGCAATTTAGGCTTATAAACGCACTAGTAACGTTCTAAAAGTAAATTAATAGTATATTAGGAGAACACCTAAATAAATTTATTATGGTATACCTTAATAATATTATTATCTACTTAATAAGTAAGGGAGAACACAGAGAATACGTTAAATGGGTCTTAAAGAGACTATAAGAAGAAAAGATGCTAGTAGCAATTAAGAAATATAAGTTCTTTATAAGGAAGACCAATTTTGTTAGATTTATTATTAAACTAGGAAAGATTAGTATAGATCTAAAGAAAATAGAAGCCATAGTAAGTTGGTAAGAACTAGAGAACGTTATATAGTTAAAATCGTTTCTAGGGTTTTGTAACTACTATAGAAGGTTTATAATATAATAGTTAAAGAATATTAAGCTATTTATAAAACTTATAAAGAAAGAGGAACCGTGGATATAGGGCTAGGAATAAAGAAAACTGTTTATAGAACTTAAAGAGTTATTTACCTAAGAACTAATCCTTAGGATTTATTAACCTAAGCTAGAAATGGTTATAGAGATAGATGTATTAGACTTTATACTAGGAGTATATTTACTATAGAAGTACTAGGACGCATAGCATCTAGTGGCATACTATAGTTAGAAGATAACACTACCAGAGTTAAACTATAATATCTATAATAAAGAGTTGTTAGGTATAGTAGTAGTACTTAAGAAATAGAGAGCATTCTTATAAGGCATAGAAAAGCTATTTATAGTTAAGACGGATTATAAGAACCTAATAGGGTTCCTAATAATAAAAGAACTTAATCACAGATAAGTTAGATAGGCGGAAATGCTTACAGAATATTATTTTAAAATTTAGTATACTAAAGGTACTAAAAATACGAGAGCAGATGCACTTAGTAAAAAGGCAGAATTATAAAGCAATAAAAAACCATTGGGCGCAATATTACGCAAAGATAAAGATGGATTAATTAGATATAATTATCCTAAAATTACAGCAATAAAGGAAGAGGAATAAGTCTATAAGTTACTAAAGAGTAATTAGATATAGAAGATCTAGGAAGTATAAAGTAAGGATTTAGAGTTAGAGTAGTACAAGAACTAAGAAGCTATATATATGCTAAGATTATTAGTAAAAGAGTTTATTAGTAAGTTTTATAAGAGAATAATATAAGGACATAATAGAGCTATAGGCTTAGTATTAAGACTTTAAGAGGAGTATATTATTTAAAAAATCTAGGGACTAGTAAGATAAGTCACTAAGGAATATCTAGATTGCTAAAGAAATAAACTAATAAGGCATAAGCCATATAGAGGGCTATAACCTATTAAAATACCAGAAAGACTATAGGAAGTTATATTATAGGACTTTATTATTAAGTTACCAAAGTTAAGAGATCCTATTACCGGATAAGATTATAACGCGATCTTAGTAATAATAGATAAGCTAATAAAGTAGGGATACTTTATAGTATGTATAGAAGAAATATCCGCAGAAGATATAGCTAGAATCTATATTAAAGAAGTGTTTATAAAACACGGAGCACTAAGCAAAATCATATTAGATAGAGATCTAAGATTCGTAGTAGTATTCTAGGAAGTATTTTTAGCAGAATAAGGGGTTTAGGCAGTAATATTAACTGTATATTACCCACAGATAGACGGTTAAACAGAAAAACTAAATTAGACACTAGAATAGTATCTAAGGCATTATATTAATTATACATAGAATAATTAGGTATTATTACTACTAGTTATATAGTTTATATATAATGCAATACTATAGGAAGGGATAGATATATTACCTTTTAAGGTGAATTATGGATATAAACTAAGAATATTGTTATTGCTATATTAAGAAAAGAAAATAAGTAGCATAGCTAAAGAAAGAATAGAGATATTAATAAATCTTTATAATTACCTTAAAGAAATAGCCAAATTAGTACAGATAAGGATAAAAAGGTACTATAATACTAGGAGATCTAAGGGACCAGATCTTAAGGAGGGGGATAAAGTGTAGCTACTATATAAAAATTTTAAGAGTTAATAACTAAGTAAGAAATTAGACTATATTAGACTAGGACCATTTATAGTTAAAATAAAGATCTTAGAAGTTACGTATAGACTTAACTTACCTAAGAAAATAAAGATCTACCCTATATAGTATATTGCAATACTAGAGCCAGTATATAGGAATATTAAGCCACTGGTCTACAAGGCAGATATATATAGAGGACAAGAAGAAGATAAATAGGAGGTTTTAAAGATTATTAGTTATAAGAACATTAATAATAAAACGTAGTACGAAGTAAAGTGGGTAGGCTATAAAGAGACTACCTAGGAACTACTAGATAACCTAAAGAACGCTATGGGAAAGGTATAGGAGTATTAAAAGAGAAAGGGTTAGGCAATATAGAGAAGGAGCTAAAGATAAAGAGATTAGTTAAAGGTAATAAACAAGCTAGATTATCTAAGGGATCCACCACTAGCGTATAAGCTGTTTCCGCCTCTCCTAGGTTGGAATCTATTTTGGCCTTCTTAGCCTTAAGTTTAAAAAGATCTTACTTAGCAAGTTTCCACTTCTTTAAACGCACCTTTTTATAAACCTTTTTAAGACAAAGCAGACAAGCATAGGTAGCCAGCTAAGCGTTAAATACTTAACGTTCCTTAGCACGGATATGCTCCCTATTATCTTAGAGCTTTTACACCTGAGCTAGGGCTAAGGCCAACTTACCCTTAAGATGGGCGGCCTCTAATTACATATGTAACCCTAAGGCAAGTTAGATAAGGGACTAGACGCCTATAAAGAGTGTCTAGATATATATACTTAGCATTAGAGACGGATTAAATATTACAAGAAGATCGCATATTTGCTCGCGTATACTTAGCATAAGAAGAAGGTTGGCGACCGGATAGAGCCGCAATTATAACATATACTAACTTCTTCTCCGTATAATAAGAATAGGATAGTATAACTTTACTAAGCAAAAGAATAAGAGTTACTAGCTAATTACAATAATTAGACATAGAAGATCTAATAGGAGGCATTAGAAATAATAAAGGTTATTAAATTAAGAATGGGAATGCCACACCTCTAATAGATAACTTGGAGATATAAGATATCTTTAAGGACGAAGATAAAGAGGAGGAGGATAGTGTTACGGACCTTATATTAGCAACAGTACGACTACTAGAAAGAGGCATAAATAGACTAGTAGTGGAAGTGCGGGAGTTGCTAGAACTAGTTAAGCCATGGGATAAAGGGTAGCTAAGTTATATAATATTATATTATAAGTTTAGAATATAGGAATGTGGGAACGTGGGAACGTAGGACATACCAACGTACTAACGTACTGACGTACTGACGTACTTAGTATATCTCCTAGGCGCAGTATTGTGTATTTAAAGGACTACAGTCCCTACCTTAGATAGTCTCTCTCCTTATAGTGAATCTTAGAATATAATTGGAGTTAATCTATTAGGCAACCACTCCACCAGTTATACTTGTTACTGTTATATTATTAACTTGTTTAAATATCTATATACCTAGCCCATTAACGAATCTACCGTAGTATTTCCTACAAGGTTCCGTTATAAGAGGCAGCTTAACTTTCTTAAAGACTAACCTATGGCCTACCTTAATAAGATATAGGACTTTCTATTTAATAAATTTAATCTTTAAGTTTCTATAGATACTATTAGCCGCATCTTATTAAGAGCTTACTAGTTAAGGAAGGCCGTTAAGGCTTATATAGTAGAGAGAAATCGGGAGCTTTATATATTATGGATTAGTAAATAGGCTATATAGATGGTAGATTAGCTAGTTTTCTTTAACAAGTTAGCTTTTAATAAGAGGATAGGCAATAGGAAGTTTAGCTAGGCGCTAATTAGAAGAGAATATAAGGTCTCTCGCCTATTTAAGAGGTTAGAGAGGTAGTATTACGGCGCTAGTAGAAAACGGTAGATTGTGGCAGATAGTTGCAGACAGTTTCTTACTATTTTAAATAGTTGCAGTTACATGACCAGACGATTGTATAAAACCTTGAGCGGCGCTACCCTTCTTCTCTTTTCCTTTCTCTAGCTTTAGATCCTCGTTTATAGACAATCCAATCGTACAGGCTTGCGCGACCCTCTTGCCGTACTCGTGCCTCAATTAACTAAGTCGCTAATAGTTAAGAGCGTTGTATTTTTTTTAGCTGTATACTAGTTTCCTAGGGAGAAATATCTAGAGAATAATATTACTATAATTATAACTTAATAGAATCGTAGGGGAGAGAGTTAAGATACCTAAATAATAGATTTATTACAGTATAGAGGGTTTTGCACTATATAGGGAGGGACATTACAGTATTAGATGCTTAGCTAGCTGTATTACAGTCGCTTTCAAAACCAGCTTTTCCCCGCGCCACTCTTGGCGGCCGCCTTACCAAACTAAGCTAAGCGCTTAATAGAGATAATACTTGTAGCTTATCAAGTGGCGATTTACGAGCTGCGCCACATATACCTCTACTCTCCCTCTATCTATGTATTTTAAAACATCTATAAGGGTCTAGCCGGTGCGGCTCGGCTACCCTCCCTACTAGCGGGGGCGAGCTTGAAGTATTTTACGCTTTAATCACCCGCTATAAATACCGCTAATTATGCTACCGCTAAACCCGTCCTGTGCTAAGTCAAAGTGCGAGCGTCCATAGAAGGTAGCCCCGCAGCCAAGCGTATAGCAAAACCACTTACCTCGGGCAGTAGTTTTGGCAGTAAGCTTTACCTAAAATAGTTAAACGCCATGCTTAGACGGCTATATAAGGATAGTGTGCCATTATAGCCTACTATAGTATTCTAAACAGTAAAGTATCTTATATAGATTAGTTTATCTCTTTAGTCGCCCTAGCTCTAACTAAGCACCTCTACTATAGTAAGAAGCGCTAAACTATTAATAATATTATAAGTAGATAAAGCCTATATATAGACTATACCTTATAATTTAAAATTAAGTCGATATATATATCGGTTACTCTACTAGATTTTTAATATAAAGTTATTTATATAACTTGCACGTTAAACCTTAGTTTTACTATATAGTCACTTTAAATTAACCTAACTCTAACCCTCTTATACTTACTATCTATACTAGTTGGCCTAATAACTAATATATAGTACTCCTTAATATCTAATATTTTCTGGCTAGACTTCTTCCTAGTAATAATATATCGCTCCCTAAAAAGATCCCCGTCCTCCTTAATATTATACTATATCTATCCTCTTTTCGCTCTACTAAAATCTAAGATAGTATAACGTTTCCTATCTAGTTCTATTATATAATCCTAAAACTCCCCTATATTAGTAATTAGTGTAAGTTTATACCCCTTATTAAACCAGAGGTTATTAATCTAATTAACTATACTAAAAGGGATATCTATAAACTTAATACCTCTATTATATGCTATCTATAACTATAATAGTATATTCTAGTTTTTATATATAATCTGCTCTATCTTATTATTAGATATTTACTATAGGAGATTCCTATAAAGGTACTGCTAAAAGATACTATATCTACTTTAATACTTTAGAGTGCCTATAATATAGGCCACTAACCCTAATATTATAACAGATTTATTAGTCTTCTCTATAAGGTTATACTTTAAGTAGTCCTTAAAAAGAAAGTAAATAAATTCTATAGTATGTTAGTAGCCTAACTTAAGGAGCCGGTTTAGGAAGTTTAGATTAAGTATAAAAAACTTCTTTTAAAATAAGCTAAGGAGTAAAATATCTAAGTTAGGAAGATATTAGTCTATTAGATATTATTTTTAGCTCTTACCTTTTTAGTCTAGTAAGGTTTTTATAGTAAACCCCTTTACTATATTACTAGTATATCTAATTATTATTAAAATAGATAGTTTATTATAATAAAATCCTTTCTTATATTACCTATGCTCGCGTATTAAGCTAAGCCTTCTCTATATTATTATTAAAATTATCTATACTAGTATAGATATAGAATTATCTACCTAAGGCATCTTAAATAAGGATATACTTAGTGCTTATATTCTGCTTAAGGAATCCCGCTTTTAAATAGATAGCTAAAGTTATAGTAATTATATAGTAAGCTAAAGAGAAGACCTTTTTTATACGCCTAGATTTATGCTTCTAATCTTCTTTATTATCCTTATATTAGATTATATAAAGTAAATTAATCTAGAGGTACAGTATATAAAGTTCTTAAGTTACTTTAATAGCATTTTAGAAAGTCTTTAGTAAGTTAAAGATACTAAATCCTTTTAGCTGTTAGATAATATTATCCTAGGTTATATAAAATTATTTCTTATCTTTAATTAGAAGTTTGCCCTAGTAGTAAAATAAAGTAATATATTTTCCTCTATCTATTTACATAGTATAATTAAGATATAAAATATTAGGATTATAATCTAGATTATCCAAATTAATAATATAAAGGAGTCTTATTAGTAATTCTGTATTAGATTTAATATAATGCTTATTATAATTATAAGACTTATTATACTAACAAAGCTATACGCGAAGTAGTGCAAATTATATAGGACTTTTAGCTTTAGGTAAGACTAGAAAGCTAATCTAGATACCATTATTAGGATTAGCTAAATATTCTATATATAAAGATATATAGTAAGTAATGGCCCTACCTAGTATATATAAGGAGTTAAAGATACTAACTAGAATTAGAATATAACCAGAGAATATATAGCCCCCTCTCTCCTATTTTTAATGCTAACTATTCTCTAACTATTTAAATATATAGTTTATTATTATTATAGTAGCGATTAAGCGTATAGAGTAGTAGAGTGTAGAGCTAGTAACTTTTTTTAGTAGTACGGACTTTAGAAAGATTAATATTGCAGCTAGTAGCTATAATAGTACTATAGTAGGTAAAATACTAGACTGGGGTAGGCTGGCTTAGTAGCGTGCTAGATAGTAAGCTTTTAATAAAGTTCTAAGTAAATATATTATTAAAGGTATAGAGCTAGTTATCAGGCTATATTTATATTAGTATTAGTTTAAGCGGTCGCGTATAAGGGGTATTTATAGGTCTATATATACGCTATACTAATAAATAGGACAAGGTTAGTAGTAGCTGTATATCTTAGTATTTGTAGGTCTACTTATAAGCTATACTAATAAATAGGATAAGGTTAGTAGTAGCTATATATCTTAGTATTTATAGGTCTACTTATAGCCTATACCAATAAATAGGATAAGGTTAGCAGCAGCCGTATATCTTAGTATTTGTAGGTCTATTTATATGCTATACTAATAAATAGGATAAAGTTAATAGTAGCTATATATCTTAGTATTTATAGGTCTACTTATATCCTATACCAATAAATAGGATAAGGTTAGTAGTAGCTGTATATCTCAGTATTCCTAGGTTTACTTATACGCTATACTAATAAATAGGACAAGGTTAGCAGCAGCTATATATCTTAGTATTTATAGGTCTACTTACTTCTTATACTAATAATTAGGATAAGGTTAGTAGTAGCCATATATCTTAGTATTTATAGGTCTACTTATATACTATACTAATAAATAGGATAAGGTTAACAGTAGCTATATATCTTAGTATTTACAGGTTTACTTACTTCCTATACTAATAAATAGGACAAGGTTAGTAGTAGCCGTATATCTTAGTATTTATAGGTCTACTTATAGCCTATACTAATAAATAGGATAAGGTTAGTAGTAGCCGTATATCTTGGTATTCCTAGGTCTACTTATACGCTATACTAATAAATAGGATAAGGTTAGTAGTAGCTATATATCTTAGTATTTATAGGTCTACTTATAAGCTATACTAATAAATAGGATAAGGTTAGCAGCAGCTGTACATCTTAGTATTTACAGGTCTACTTATATACTACACTAATAAATAGGACAAGGTTAGCAGTAGCTGTATATCTTGGTATTTATAGGTCTATTTATAAGCTACACTAATAAACGGGACAAGGTTAGCAGTAGCTGTATATCTTAGTATTTATAGGTTTACTTACTTCCTATACTAATAAATAGGACGGGGTTAGTAGTAGCTATATATCTCGGTATTTATAGGTCTACTTATATACTACACTAATAAATAGGATAAGGTTAGCAGCAGCTATATATCTTGGTATTTGCAGGTCTACTTATAAGCTACACTAATAAATAGGACAAGGTTAGCAGTAGCCGTATATCCCGGTATTTATAGGTCTACTTATAGCCTACACCAATAAATAGGATAAGATTAGCGGTAGCTATACATCTTAGTATTTGTAGGTTTACTTATATACTACACTAATAAATAGGATAAGGTTAGCGGTAGCTATATATCTTAGTATTTGTAGGTCTACTTATAGGCTATACTAATAAATAGGATAAGGTTAGTAGTAGCCGTATATCTTAGTATTTATAGGTCTACTTATACGCTATACTAACAAATAGGATAAGGTTAGCGGCAGCTATATATCTTAGTATTTGTAGGTCTACTTATATCCTATACCGACAAATAGGATATATTTAGTAGTAGCTGTATATCTTAGTATTTATAGGTCTACTTATAGGCTATACTAATAAACAGGATATATTTAGCAGTAGCCGTATATCTTTATATTCGCAGGTCTACTTATATCCTACACTAATAAATAGGATATTATTAGCGGTAGCTATATATCTTAGTATTTGTTGGTAGGGGGTGGCTACTTGGGCAGTCTCTTTGAGCTCGGCGACGTGTCACGTGACAGCGCGCGGGCCATCTTGTAGATATCTTCTCAGGGCCACCTTGCCCCTGAGATTCTTCCTCATAGAGTATCATATATGTCATTTCCATCAGCCTGCCAGCGTCTGACAGTATTTATAGGTCTATTTATATCCTATACCAATAAATAGGACAAGTTTAGCAATAGCCGTATATCTTAGTATTTGTAGGTCTATTTATAAGCTATACTAATAAATAGGATATATTTAGCAGCAGCTATATATCTTAGTATTTGTAGGTCTACTTATATACTATACTAATAAATAGGACAAGGTTAGCAGTAGCCGTATATCTCTTTATAGGTCTACTTATAAGCTATACTAATAAATAGAATAAGGTTAGCAGCAGCTGTATAACTTAGTATTTATAGGTCTACTTATATGCTATACTGATAAACAGGACAAGGTTAGCAGCAGCGATACATCTTAGTATTTATAGGTCTACTTATAAGCTATACCAATAAATAGGACAAGGTTAGTAGTAGCTATACATTTTAGTATTTATAGGTCTACTTATATCCTATACTAATAAATAGGATAAGTTTAGCAGTAGCTATATATCTTAGTATTTGTAGGTCTACTTATATCCTATACTAATAAATAGGACAAGATTAGTAGTAGCTATATATCTCGGTATTTGTAGGTCTACTTATATACTATACTAATAAATAGGATAAGGTTAGCAGCAGCTATACGTCTTAGTATTTATAGGTCTACTTATATACTATACCAGTAAATAGGATAAGGTTAGTAGCAGCTGTATATCTTAGTATTTGTAGGTCTACTTACTTCCTACACTAATAAATAGGATAAGGTTAGTAGCAGCCATATATCTTAGTATTTGTAGGTCTACTTACTTCCTATACTAACAAATAGGACAAGGCTAGCAGCAGCTATATATCTCGGTATTAGTAGGTCTACTTATACGCTACACTAATAAATGGGATAAGGTTAGCAGCAGCCGTATATCTTAGTATTCGCAGGTCTACTTACTTCCTATAACTAAGTATATTAGTAAAATATCTAAAATATAGGCCAGGAATATTTATATTCTATACCTATACTATTAGCTAAAATAATATTATCTAGTTGCTGTTAAACCCTACCTTAAATAATCTATCCTCCTATATATCTTGACCTATTAAAATAAGTTTAACCATAGCTAAAATAAAGATAACGATATATTGTATAAGGTTATGTAAGTTAACTTCCACGCTAATAGCTCTTAAGTTTGGTTACGCTTTTATACTAAGGTTAAGGGATAATTTTAAGACTGTTTGCGAAGGTGCTGCCTACAATATATCGGTCCTGTAATTATTCCGGACTTAGGTCAGCTAACCGTTTTTACTACACAAATATATATTTAAGCGCTAAGCCAAGCTAAATATCTGCAAAGGCTTATTAGGACGGGCAGCATAATTAGCGGTATTTACAGCAGGTGATTAAAGCGTAAAATACTTTAAGCTCGCCCCCGCTAGCAGGGAGGGTAGCTAAGCCGCACTAACCAGACCCTTGTTAAAGGTGTACTTTCAAGATTATAAAGAATATATGTAGAGTGGGCAACTAGAACCAACTCTCTCAGGTATAGCGTTATAGCGGTAATGCACTGCCGCTGCTGCTCGGCGTTAAGCTTGGCGCGGTTGCTGAGTCAACTAAACCGTGCCAAAACTCCCAGACCCCAACCAGTTCTCGCAACCACCACCGTTCAACTTTATAATACGGGCCTTCCTATTGCATAACATACGCCTATATCTATATTGCAACCTTCTCTAAAAGAGCACCAGCATATTATACCGCCTTTAAGCTTTATAGGCGCGCCTTTAACGCCTCCACTAACTAACAAGAAAGCCTTTGCGCAGGCTCCCCAAGTCATTACGCTTTTTAAAGATATCTAAGCTAGAAGACACATTAAGCATCACCTATAAACGAAATTTTAGCTTACTTAAGGAGAATACGATAAGATAGAGCGTCAGCTAAGCCAAGATAAGTTACTATTTGGATACGTCCAAGACAAGATACGGTGCGTATACTTGAGGAACTATAGGAATAGCAACTAACAATAGAGATTGGACAGATATAATTATAATAGGGAGAGCCATTAACTTATAGTTCGTATGCCGACTAGCGTTTACGAGCTCTTTATTAATAGTGTTAAGAACACAATTTAAAGTTAGTTAAAGGTAATTTGTAGTAGATTGGATAGGGCAGCCCTCTTTATATAGAAGGTATGGCCAGCCTAATTAACTAAGATCTCTTTTCTAGTTAATAGCGCTCCGTCTAGCATAAAGTTAAAATATGAGCCAGATGCCTCTTTCTGGCACAATAATATACAATACCCGGGAGTTATAATTAAAGTAGTATATTCACAGAAAAGGAAGAGGCTGGGCCGGCTTACTAATAACTATCTTTTAGACTCGGATGCTAACATACGGGTTGTTGTTAGCCTAGACATTAAATACGGCAAGAAAGGTTCACGTAAGGCGATGTTATTAGTATAGCGGACTAATCTGGCCCATACTGCTAATGGGTATAAGTTACGAGTGGTTTAAGAAATTGCGGATAAGGTATGCTCTATCTTAAGACAGTATGCTTTCATCTATGGTTTTTAACATTTATAGGCGTTCTATAACAATTAAGGAAACCCTATAGATTATCTAGGTCTACAACTTCGGCTATCCAACTTTTTTTGTAAAGCGCTTATAAATAATAAAATTGGTTCTAGAGATTAAGAGATATCCTTATCCACGTAATAGCTTTATCAGTTCCTTGCTATTGCAGAGGAAAAGATCTAAGGGCGAAAAGCGCTTATTAAAGATTGCCTTTCTAGAGTTAAGAAGCGTAAAAGATTAAAAACACCCCTAGAGTGGATAGCTTCTAATAATAAAGCGTAGTATATTAAGCAAGAGAAGAGAGCCGCAAAGCGTATAGCGGAGGATAATCCCAATTATAAGGATACGTAAATCTAATACTCCTCAGGGAAAATGCACACGGCTTTAGTTGCTACTTATAATCGTGTTTAACACCTTAGCATTAGAATACGTTTGCCACATATACTTATTCCCTAATATATTACAACATCCAGTAAGGTTGGAATACTATTTTAATATTCTTAACTGTAGAGCCCGGGGTCGTTCCATTATTTTCCCTTTGTAGATAGGTTAGGATCTAAAACCGTGAATGGAAAAGGGCCCATAAGGGCAAAAGAGGGAATCGCGAACCTACACAAGCACGAAAACGCTCTAAATTATGGAGTAATAGACATACCAGCGGCTCCTTACATGCGTTCTGCAATAGAGAATGGTTTTATGGTTTTATATTCAAGCCCTGCGCATACTGGTAAGTATGCCTCGTCCAAGGTCCCAAGCAGGCCTGGGTTGCGCTTGCTGTGGGTCTAGTCTTAGTTCCCACAATGGACCCCGCTCTAAGAGCCCGGTTCTAGACCCTCCTATACCAAGATCTTATCTAGTTGTGGCTGTGCTTAGAGCACCAAACCATCTGCATTCTATCCAGTGGCGACGACGCCTACCCCAGATTCTCTCTTTATCCGCATCAAAAAAGCCCATTCCTCACAAGAGGGTGGCCTGGGTGTAAACGTCCTAGATCGTAGCTTTAACCGCGCTAATGTCTAGGAAACGCCACCTCACAAAGGGTCTAGTCGGTGCGGCTCGGCCACCCTCCCTGCTAGCGGGGGCGGGCTTGAGGTATTTTACGCTTTAATCACCTATTGTAAATACCGCTAATTATGCTGCCCGTCCTGATAAGCCTTTGCAGATATCTAGCTTGGCTTAGCGCTCGAATGTGTGTTTGTGCGGTGAAAACGGTCAGCTGACCTGAGTCCGGAATAATTGAACTGCCCTTACCTCAGCAAGCTCAGACGCGATTCCGTTGGTGCGGATTTTCAATCGGTCCGCAAGCTGACTAACTACATTTGTGCTGCACCGGAATCACATCTGAGGCTGTTCCGTAACATTTGTAGAGCGAGTCGGCCTATTTTATGATTTCCTTATATTCGCGGTCGAATTGCTCAACCACAACGGCTTAAAATACTACCAAAAGTTGATCGATTAGAGAGACGGCCCGATATTTCATAAATATCGGGTCTAAATCAGCCCATGACTGCTCAAAATCAAGATCATTTTCATTTAAAAAAAAAAGCCGTTGTTAAGGATATCAGACTTAACGACTTAGCTATAACGTCGCAACGGGTGCATGTATAAGGTCCAAAAGTTTATCGTTAATAGATCTAGATCTTGCGATTGTTTTGAGCCTATATGCAGCCCTAGGCCTTACGTGGGTAGTTTTAATAATTCCGTTAAAGATTGTATACAGCTACTATATAAATTAGGACACTCCGCTTAATAAATTATCGCCCGTTCGGCGGCGCTTTCTGTTTGATATCGCGGGAGCTGATGGGGTAGATATATTAATCGATTATAGAGCTGCTTCTGCGGATCAATTTGACGGTATTTCTGAGATGATAGCTGTTGTGGAGGTGTAGATCAATTTCGTTAAAGAAGGTGACTGCTCTATATATAAAACAAGTTGGTCCGCTTAATAAAACTTGCGAAAGTCCCTCAGACCATAGAATTAACTTTTTGATAAAAAAGGTTAGCGATATCCGCTTGCGGATATACGTATGTCCGCTAGAAGTAGCCGTTCGGTCGTGCACTTACCTTAGCAAGCTCAGACCATAGAATCAATTAGCGGACATACGTATATCCGCAAGCGGATATCGCTAACCTTTTTTGTCAAAAAGTTGATTCTATGGTCTGAGAGACTTTCGC
>Ga0307507_10004980_pt1 | contig 22521 bp, 17 predicted proteins | sample 7_EM_MG_FD_207223 | JGI IMG/M metagenome (GOLD analysis project Ga0307507, IMG submission 207223) | Populus trichocarpa ectomycorrhiza microbial communities from riparian zone in the Pacific Northwest, United States - 7_EM | ecosystem: Host-associated > Plants > Roots > Unclassified | place... | reverse complement strand
CCTACCATATTCCCATCAAATATTAATATAAATATAAAGAATATTTATCTCTTATTAAATGTTATCAGGGTAATTACACTGCATGCTCTCCTTTACATAAAATGACAGGACTCATGTGCTATAAATATACCATGAGATCTTCAGAACAAATGTTCACAATCTTCATTCTTCATTGCATATATATTTTCAGAGCATCTCTCTCTAAAATATTCTTGTATTTTCTCTCTCTAAAAATATACTTATTTAAGCATCAGAGAGTTCACACCTCCATTAAAGAGAACCTTTTGCAAGTATTAGCCACGAACAGTTTTGGCTTACCAAGGATCAAGCATAAACTATTAACTACCTTGGTTAGGGATAATGAAAGAGATTGTTATGACCAATTGATTAACTGATTGTCCAACTCGGAAGCTCTATTCCCAGGCTAGTTGGATTTTTAGATTATTGATTTGTGACTACTACTTGGGAGATGGGCAGTAAATTTAAAAATTTCTTTGTGAGTAACTAATATATATATATATATATATATATATATATATGTGTGTGTGTGTGTGTACACACCAAATTTAAATGCTCTAATTGATCATGGTTATCTTCTAAATCATTATGCAGGTTCATTTCAATATCGTGCATCTTGATAGCTTTAGAGTCTACCCCTATTACTAGTAGATCTTTTGGTCATGTAAATTAATAATAATAATAATAATAATATTACCTCATGTATATTTTGAAGATTATTTTGTTGTGTACGAATGAACTTAAATAGACTAATTTATTCAACTTGTACTCTGTTGTGTAATTAATTTTTAATTATGCAATTAATATCGTTTGTATAATAATAATACTTAAAGATTGAAGGAAGTATATTAAATCTATATTTATTTTAGTTAATATGATTATTCTTTGAATTGATATGTTAGAGAATGTAAAATATTATTGATTGAAAAATGTTCTAGTAAAATAAAAATACTAAATTGTGAAAATGATTTATTAGGAATTGGTGTTGATATTATCGATAACTTGAAATAGATTGAGTTAGGGGAAATCTTAACGAAATTTTTGTAAAAACAAAAATAATGAATTCTAAATAAATTGTTAGAAATTTTGGGATGTTACAATTGAAGTGTGGATTTTACAACTAGCGAGTGGGCATGCAAGAATGTTTTGTGGTAATCTCAATATTGCTGGCTGTAAAAAAGAGAGGCTAAATTAACATGCAGTGCCTCTGTTCTATGTATGTTCTGGCCATTGATTTTATTCTTATGCTTCTCAAGTTCCACACAAAAACAAAAAGGGAAACTTTAAGAGTTGATTATAGCTACAGAATCGCTCTCAAACTCTAATTCTTAGAAATGTTGTTGTTGTTGTGTTGTGTAATTTTCTCTATCAACTTCCATTTTTTCCCTATCAAGGGAGATTGATAAAAAACATTTATCATGAATTTTTTTTTATGTTTGGATTTAATCAAGAAATTTCTTAAAATTTGAAGAATAATAATTTAAAAAATTACAAAACAGTATATTAATTAAAGAGGTTTATCCATTTTCTTATTTTTTTTTAATTAGGTTTGATTCATAGGACTCCCACCTAATTAATAAAATTCATTTAATTTCTCTAAATATATGTGAGATGTTAAACCAAAATTCAATACATGTCCGATGCAACATTTTATACTTGGAATAACCCTCCAAGTTTAATATTTAAAATATTAAAATAATATAATTGAGGTTTAATATTTAAATAAATAATTTTAACAAAAAGTAGATAAATAATAATTAAAGCAAGCTCTTTTTTTTATTTTGGCTTGTCTTAGTGACAAGATTAGAGCTAGGATAAGCATGGCGGGTGGGAAGCCAGCAAGACTCTGTCAGGTCTTCTCCAAGATAGCCTGTAAGAGGCTAAATCTATCCGCACACAAAATAAAAAAACGCTACATATTTATAAAAGATTAATAAATTTATCTGAATAGTGACCTTAAAATTAAATATCTAAGGAAACAAACTTCTTTTATTACCCTTAATACTAGAATTAAATGTAACTGATGAGATCACAGGCATGTCTGAACAATATTTTAAATATATAAAAATTAAGTTAAATTATACTTAATTTATTTTGTTTGCAAATTATTAAGCATTTAAATTAAGTTCTAGTAATTAAAATAAAAGGCAAACACTTTGACAATACTCGTGAGCAACGAGAAAGATGAAGACATGCAGTAATACATTGCTAGTTGTACATATATATATATATTTAAAGCAAGATCTAACTTGAAGCAAGCTCTTCCTCTTTATGTGTCTCGATGACAAGATCAGACCTAGGATAAGCAAGACAGGTGAGAACCCAACCAGCCTCTATCTGGTCTTCTCCAAGAAAGCTAGCATCAGACTGATCCACAATCCCTTCCACGATCTTCCCAGCACATGAAGAGCAAGCACCAGCCCTGCATGAGTATGGAAGGTCAATACCTTCCTCTTCAGCCTTGTCAAGGATGTAGGTTTCATCAGAGCATTCAATCACCTTTTCACCATCAGGAGTGATGAGCTTCACTGAATATGTTGCCATTGCCTTTACACGTCCTCCTCTATGACCGGCTTTTAAGCCAAAAAGAGACTGCCCCACCTTGGGAAGAGCCGGCCGTGGGCTTGTCACAGCTGGTTTTTGGTGAGTGAAAGAGGCGCTCGCCATGGCAGCTACAGATGTGGAGGCCATTTTTCTTCTGGATTGAAAAGTGTCGGTACGTATAAGCTAAGAGTTTCTCTCTGTGATGAAGTGTGGGAGGATTGTTGAAGTAGTATATAACGTGATGCCGTGGAACCCTATCCGCCACAAATATATGCAAGCTTTTGTGGTTTGCATTATCTTTGTATATATGTTTATTCAAAGACAGATGAACACAGTGCTCGTGGGGACGGGTCGAAACTCGAAGTTTCTAAATAAAGTTTTCTACGATTTATATACAAAGCTAAAAGCCATACTGCAGCAAAGAGAATACCGTACACTCTCTTACAATTGCGGATTGGAGTGCCTTTTTTTGAAATTTTTTATTTTGATCCTCTTTATTTTGTGTAATTTGGCCCTTTGGAGGATAAATTAGCCCCCAAATTGCATATGTTTTTAGGAGGGAGGATTGAATTGAAAGCCGCCCCTTTCATTCTGAAGCAGCATAGGTCACACACGGAAATTTTGCAGATCTCATGAAAGAAAGGTTTGACTGGTGTCATCTCTGAGGACCATGACAGAGAAACTGAAGGAGTGGAATAAACAGGTGTTTGGCAACATTTTCATGCGCAAGAGGCTGATAGAGGAATAGAACCAAATTTTATCCCAAGAGGAAATTTTCTGGTTTCAGAAATCCAGGTGCCAAAGGTTTTCCTTTGGGGATAAAAAATCCTCTTATTTCCACGCGAAGACTGTAATCAGGAGGCAAAGAAACAGAATCAGGACACTGAAAGACGACAATGGTAAGTGGATTTGGGATGAAGATAACCTCAAAGAGTTAGCAGTGGATTTTTATCATAGACTTTTCACTAGGGAGGAAGATTTGGCTCCTAGTTCCCTTTACATGGTGCGTTCTCTAAACTAGAACAGAGGAATATAGACAACATGATGACACCAATTACCGATGAGGAGATTAAGAAAGCCTTATTCGAGATGAAACCTCTTAAAGCTCCAGGGCCTGACGGATATCAACCATTTTTCTATCAGTCGATCAATGGCTTGTTGTGGGACTTGCAGTTTGCAAGTATCTCAGAGATATTACAGAAGGTAAGGAGGATGTTGTAGAAATCAATCAACTTCTTGGTCCTGATTCCGTCAAGGTGGACTTGGGGAAAACTTATATGATAGACTAAGATGGGATTTTATTAGAGACACTTTGATGGATGTTGGCCTCCCTACCATGTTTATTGAGCTTATTATGAAATGTATAGAGACTGCATCTCTTCAAATTCTCTGGAATGGTTATCTATCTCAACTGATAGGGAGAACAGTGGATATAAGGTCAGTAAAGTGGGCCATCTGTGTCTCGCCTCTGTTTTGCTGATGACATGCTATTATTTGCGGAAGCTGGTGAAGTTCAACTGGATTGTGTAATGAGTCGCCTGAATATGCTAAGTATTTCTTCCGGCCGGCCAGAAAGTGAGCATAATAACTAAGACAAAGGTTTTTTCCCCTAAAAATGTGGCCTCCAATACAGCGGATTAATAAGCAAACCTATGCTTACATCGTTGAGAACATGCAGCAGAAGCTAGCCGGCTTGAAATCAAGAAATTTATCTCTAGCAGGTAGAATAACTCTTTGCAGGTCAGTCCTAGCAAATTGAGAAAATATCCTTATTGGATTAATTAAGGATATTAAATAGATTGCATGATTTATGTGCCTCCTATTTGACCAAATAAATAATAAATAAAATTCATGAAAAAAATATAAAATAACCACAGCTTTTTTTACCCTTTTTCTAGCTTTTTTTTCTTTGTAAATAATTAGTTGTTAAAAAATAAACTTATATCAAATCCCTGTCCTCTGGCCCAATCCTAATTCGGTCTAACAGACAGGATGGCCCGATTCTTGGAGCCCTAATTAGCAGGCCCATTATTTAGCTTTCGTGAATATAGCCGTTGCTTAGAAATCTTACCGTTGGAGCATCAAATGTAACCGAGGCGTTTCTCAACAATTTAAATATCAGAAAACTTTCTCCCTCCCTCAAAAATCAAGCGATCTAATCTCTCTTCAAGTCTTCCTCTCTCTCTCTCTCTTCAAGTCTTCCTTCAAGCAATCTATCAGAAAAACTTCCCATTTTGGTTTTCTGATATTTATTTACATCCTCAAATCCTTCTAGTTCATTATTCTGTTTCCTTTCTTGTGTTCTTTGCTTCTGTTAATTAAATTCTCCTGAACTTTATCTCATTTCTGTTCAACAATGGCTCAAATGAAAGATGCCCACATCGTAGAAATCCCAGTAGATGAAGAGCACCAACAGAAACTGATATGTGCCATGAACACAATAAAAGCAATTCAAAACCACCCATTAGCAGAAATTTCTAATAGTCCGGGCCATCTTTTGCTTCTCAAGCTATGGCAAAGAGAAGAGGATCTTTTTGGCCGTAGAATTGCTTTGAAAGAGTCAAGAATGGACTCTATCAAGCGCGAAATCTTTCAACTTTGTTGCTTCTTTTTAGTCTTTCATGGGTTTTTCTTAACTATTTTGTTTACCTCTTCTGTTGATAGTAAAGAGCATTCTTGCAAGAATTGGTGGATACCTTCTCTTGTGTCTGTCTGTACTTCGCTTGTATTTGTGTTCTTGGTTCAGGTCAAGGTTTGCAGGTACTGGAAGGTGTGGAGGCAATTGCAAAGAGAGAAGAATGATAATAGAGCTCTTACTAGGTGTATTCAAGAGTTGAGAATGAAAGGGGCTAGCTTTGATTTGTCAAAAGAGCCACTGAGCGGAAAGAAAATGAAGAGCTCAAGTGTTGAGATCAAATGGAAACCACTTACTTGGTGTTCACAGTATTTGATTACAATTTGTCTTGTTTGTTTCACAGGTTTGGTGTTTCCTGCTTCCAAATTCATGCTTTGCTGATTCTGACCAGGGAAGGTTGCCAGCCTGTGGGTTTCTCCCGAGTTGGTGCCCAGACTGAAGGTAAAAACAGTATCAGATGTTTTGTCAGCATAATTACCCCTAGGATGTTCTTTTTCAAGCTGTTGGGATTTGACCGAATGCTTTGTTCCTGCAGGTTGTGATGATCTTGTTTAATCTACAACTACGTGGAATTTGCTGGCGAGTTCTCTGATTAATAACTCGAAGGTAACAGCGAAATCATGCCAAATAACAATTACAGGAAACTCGGTAATTGAATGTTAGTTCATGTTGCTAAGTATGTCTGTCTGTTGTGTTTTTGCAGGTCTTTTCTGCACCATTCATCCAAGAGTTTGTGGTGCTGGATTTCGGGAGGTTTGATAATGTCATTGCGTCATCGCCGTCTTTGATCTCCTCGAGGGGATGAAGCATTTTTGGTCCGATCATTTGTTAGTTGGAGTTAATTTTACTGACTAAAAAGGAAATCGGTCAGATTCTTCCTGAATTCCAGTGCGGATGCTGAAACCAGAACAATGATGCCTGGTGTACAGTAATAGCAATTCCCTTCTGCAAAATGGTGCAAGTTCAATTTCAATTTCAATTACCCTAGCAATTCCATCTTGTAGCAGCATCCATTTTCTGCAATGTTAACTTTGAGCAAACAGAAGACATTTTATGGGACATTTGATGAGGCTGTTGGCACCCTGCTTGCGACTGCAAATCCTTGCTTAGCTATAAATGATAAAGTCTTGTACACTTCCAGATTGTTTTTGAATAAGCAGCAACACAGCTTGTGTTGTGCGTGCAGTTCTAGCTGTACAACGTTGAAAAATTCAATTCTTCTCATCAATAAAAGGATGTTTCTTTTCAGAAATTGGATCTTGCAGCATCCCTCTGACTTGACTTGACTGAGACAATTGCATTTTTTTTTTATCAAGGTCACTACAAATCTAACAAGAATACCATCTCAAAGCCCAATTTTCACCACTAGCATAGAAGACATTGGTTGACAGATGCGCTTCAAGATACTTTTAGCACGCTTTGTTTTGGCACGTTGCTATGGGATTCCTCCCAGCCACAGGAAATACGGAGAAGGATAAACTGCATAAATCAATTCCATGGAACCATATTCAGTAAAGCCATCTAACCACTCCTGCCATGCCTGCTTTGATGCTCACTCGCCTCCTTGACCTTCCTTCCACAATCAAGATGCGCTGACTCTCGATTCCTTCGAGAGTCAATTGATTAAATTTCTCCCATAGCCCAAATTAAGCATTAAAGAGTTCCATGTTTTCAATTCAGAAATTCAAATTTTGCTTCTCTGATTGGCCTGACTTTTCTTACATGCTGTAAGATATTTTTAATCGCGCATACAAATGGAGAGTAACAAAACTTGCCAAAAAGTTCATTTAGAGGCGTAAAGAAAAGCATACTATTGAGATCACTACAGTTGCATGAATCCAAGGTCAACATATCCAAAATTTAACTGGGAATACAGCAATCTTGAAGAATCCCAAAAATGTAGGCAGTATACAACAATGTGCTTCTTCACTAATATAATTCAGGCGCTCTCAAAGCCAAATATTCGAAAAACACCTGCAATGGATGCCATGAGAAGACAATAAGGTAATTTCATCAAACCACCAAACAGTTAGTGAGCACAAGTTCGCCAACTGCTTTAATGCAAAAAAAAATCCAGTAAGAATTTCAATACCTTCATCAGTCTGATATTTGTTCTTGTCATCCCCAGCATAAGCAAGTAAATTGTACTTGGGGTTCCACTCCACACTGTTCATGGCAGCACGGCATGGGATTTGATGCACTGATCGCCCAGTATGGACATTGGACTGTGAAACAACAGCAGAAATCTTGTCAGTATCTTGTTGATTATGGGCTGTGGAAAGCAGTTAAATGAGTGGGTATAAACTATTAGCAAACTGGAGAAATGCCATCCCACATATAACTCTTGAGAAGAAAAGGAATGGTTGACATTGAAAAGAACTAAGTGAGGAAGTTCCATGAATACATACAATATCTATGAATAAGTCTTCACTGGCAGAAGCAATAAAATCTCCTGTGTGATTGAAGCTTATTGTCCGGACAGGCCATCTGAGAGATTACAAAAAGGTTATACCATGCCATATCATGCATTTTATCAAAGTCATGTGAGAAAGAGGAGCATCCAAATACACAGCATACTAACAAAAAATAATCACCACTTACTCAAGTTTCGTAAATGTTCGCACGCAAAGCATTTCTGAGATATCCCAAAGGCTGACTAAGGAATCAGCACTTCCAACAGCAAAATATCTATCACAGTAGAAAGATGTTTAATCAATGGTTCCATGCTTCATATATGTTTATATGAGACTGTTAGTATCAAGCTGTTGTTACATGTGAATCGCTCACAAAGAAGTTATACAACTTGAAAGCTTACCTTCCTTTTGGATCAATTGCAATGCAGTAGCAACCAGCTGTATGAGCCATGACAGTTTCAAGTGGTTGAAGAGATGGGTATGATAGTACTTCAACAGTACCTGAACAGATTGGATAAAAAGTAATGACAATCTTGAAAGCATAAGCAGCGAAATGAAAATTAGCTCAGAACATCAAAGGAAAAGCAATTCCAATAGTCGGAATATAATTCTTACCATTCCCAGTAGTCAAAAGGAACATCTCCCCTGTCATGTTCCAAGCAATCTCATTTACCTAGAGAAAAAAATAAATAAAAAAGTTTGGAGTGTTGAAGTATTTGACATGAGAGGGATTCAGAAACAATCCATGTAACAGGTATTGGCCTTGTATCCATGCTTCCACACCGCCCACTCTCTCCTCAGCTAATGTAAGATGTAAGATGCACCCCCCCACCCACCATGCACACTCAGAAGTAAAAGATTCCCTCTGTGACCCTTAAGAAATTGAGTGACAAGGAATTCAGCCTAGGGAACATATGTCTAAGGCAATCTGATACAAATAGGAGAGAACTAGATTACCTCATAATTGAACTTCCTCCTATGAATTGGCTTAAATTTTCGAACATCCAGTATAGTTAGCTCATCATCCTACAGCGAATTCAACGACAGAGTAAGATGATCATGCAATGGAACTCTATAAAGGTCATGCAACTAAAAACAAGAATATACTTTTTCAAATGAGATATCAGTGTAGGGCATACCCTATTACCAACAGCAACATGAGTGCCATCAGGCCTGTAGGTGATGTTTATATTCTCCCCACTAAGTTCTGTTTGCTGTGAGCACTTCCCACCTGCAGAACCCAAAGCTCAAGTGAGCATCTTTGTTAAGTGAATCAGTAATAAGTTAGTTTCCTTTTAAATTAGTTTCTGCCTTCAAGCAGCTCCATAAACTAATATTGTTTCTCTGGTAGTCTATTGATGAAAGCAGAAAATGTAGCATGTATATCTTCACATTGCCTTGAATTGGAAAATGAGGCTCTCCAAAATTTCAACATTTCAATGACTACACAAAACAAAGCATTCACTTACTACGAGCATCCCATAAACGGACAGTCTTGTCACCGGAAGCAGTTGCAATTAAATCAGCATGCTTAGGATCCCAACAAAGCTGATCCACACTATCTGCATGCCCCTTCAATTCAATATCCTTAATTTTACCCTACATCGAACACAAACATCTCTAAGCAACCAACTATAAAACTACCTAAACAACTATCAAAAGCAACAAAATCAACAATAAAATCCCAAGAAATAACAATTTAGCATATTATCTCAAAAAGTAAAAGAAACCCATTAATCTACATTCCATCAAACCCAGCTTTAAAGATAGAAAAAACATAAAGTTTCAAATTTTGAATAAAAGGGAAAGTACTTTACATGGCCATGAAGATCAATGTGCCAAACACGAGCAGTTTGATCAACAGAACCTGAAGCAAGCTTAGTTCCAGTGCAATTCCATGCCACTGAGTGAACCTTTCAAAACCCACAAAAAATCACTTAATCAAGACATGAATCGAAGCCCAATTTACCAATTAAGAGAAGGGTTAAAAGTAGGGTTTACTGAGTTAAACCTTCTTTTTGTGACCTTGATACTCTCTGCTATGGAGATTCTTAAACGGTATCGTTTCCTCCATCTCTGCAAATTAGAACTTGTGAAGTAGTCAAATGTCAAACACTCAAAACTGCTAACGCTGTGCTTTTCTTTCTGTTCTTTTTGGGTAAATTACATTGAAGTTTATGATGTTTGAGAGTATTGTTTGACGTAGTCCTTCTAGCTTCCAAAACTTGCAAAACGAGGGCCTCTTGTTTTGGGATTTGCAAGCGTTGTTAACATGATTGCTTTATCTCATCCATGTCAAATTCAAAATTGCCATGGTATTTGTACAATTATTTTCTGATGATTTAGAAAAAACATATATATATAATAAAAAAATAAATCTTCAAGTCTTAATTGTTGATGTGGGCTGCTGGAGAGATTTAATAAAATATAATGCTATTACATGAAAATTTACACAACCTAACTCAAGGATGGGAGGGAGCCACGGCTCAAAGTTATTCTAGTCCTTATAATTATATATATTATTCAATCATCTTTTTAAAATAGCTTTAGTCAGTCTTACTTAATCCATAAAAAAGAAAAAAATATATTTAATTTAGTAAACTTTTGGATGAAAGGTGTGTTTTGTTTACTCTGCCACGTCAAATGATTTTAAAAATATATATATTTTTTGTGTTTTTAAATTATTTTAACAGTGTTAAAAATAAATTTAAAAAAATAAAAAAATAAAAAAATATATATTATCTTAATATATTTTTAAATAAAAATATTTTAAAAAATAATTATTACTGCAATAACAATTACAGCTATAATAACAGGATAATTGATAATAAAAATTGAGAACTAGTGATTGCTAAGGTGGAGGACCTATGATGACATTTTTCTAAATTTGTGAGAGTGTGGATGGTGTAAGTTATCCATCAAATATGTCATTAGCCTATCAATAAAACCATTGTTTTTTTTTTCTTTATAAAAAAATATAATATAATATTTATTTGTCTTTCCTTTCAAATGTATTATGATATCTAAAATTAATTTATAAAATTGAATTTGTTTTTTAATTTTATTCTCTGTACTATTTTTTTTAGATTTGGTACCATTCTTTTTCCTTTTATTTTTTTTATTTAGGATAATTGTTAAAATTGATTTATTTTTTTTATGATTTCACCCTCTTTTAATATATTTACATATCATATTTTATCCTTATTTTTTTATTGCTGTTTTTTTGCCTTGTCAAGTTTTTTAAATTGATAGTTTTTTAGTTTATCCTTTAACATTAAATTGAGTTTCTTAATTAACCCCGAGTTTAGAATTTAAAAGGTTGTGAATTTAAGACCTTAACCCATGTTTAGAAGATTCATCCGAGTTTATTTATTTATTTTTTTAAAAAAATAATGGTGAGGGAGATAAAAGTCAAATTAAAGATCAAGTTTTGAAGGAAGAAGAAAGTACAAAAAGAAGAATTATACAATTCTCGAGAAAAAATAAGAAAACCCTAAAATTTGTGAAATTAGGGTTCATATAGAATTTGGGAGAAATTGTTAATTATTAAAATTTTTGACATGGAATAATGATTATAGGTTATTAGTGAAAGAAACTTCCATGAATTGAAAAGAAAATCCTAAGGAAACATAATCTATAAGTTCGACTAACCATGGTTTTATGGTGGGGGGTGTATTTACTCTTACCATTATCATATAATAAAATGAGATGGGGTTTTGTATGCTAATTGAAGAAAGATGAGAAAAACCTCAAATCTTAAATTTTAGGGTTTGTGAAATAATTGGGGTAACAAACATTGATCCTTTGAAATTGAATAAGTAAATAAGTTTAGAGTGTGTAATAAAGAGAAAGAAACTAGAAAATTAAAGAAAAACCTAGAGAAACAAAAATCCCTAACTTCGGCCAAGGGAAGAAATCTTGGAGAGAGGTTCTTGTTTAATTCTTGTGTGTAATCAGGGAAATTAACATATCAAGAAAGTAAGGAAATAAGGTTAATGCATGAAAGAGTGTTGAAAGATAAGGTTTCTTGGATTCTTGAAAAATATAGTATTAAAAATTAAAGGAAGAGCATGTTTTCTTAAAAGAAGAAAGAAAAACATGTTTAGGACTAAAATTATAGGTAAGGATGATGCAAGATGAAGAAGAAACCATAGGGAGGGAAATGATGGTTTTGGCCATTATAGGAGAAGTGAGATCTATAATTTACAATGGATGTTTAGTTCATGAGATTGAACAAGATGAAAGAGCTCTTGAAATTTATAGAATATACGGATGTATTGAATTAATATCGGGGCTGATTTGTATTACACCATTTGAAGGGGTGTAAGGGCTATTATTAATGAGTGTTAACATGTAATTTTATGACATGTTGAATACCCAACATGAGTGGGATAAAGACTGCCTAAAGAGCCTTAAATGTTAAAATGAAATGAGGTTATTAGAGGGACTCATTTTTTAGAGACTTTAGGGTTGTTGTAACAACCCTAAAAGCTTATGTTTAGGAGGCTAATTAACCCTACAAAATGATAGAAATGGAGCTGGAGTGACAGCTTTAGGTGTAGAGTTGTTAAGGGATCAAAAATATCTACAAGAAATTAAAGCAAGACTGTTGTGACAACCTTACTATTAGGTATGATGGAGCTGATTTGAGCATCTCTAAAAACATAAATAATGAAAATCTAAAGTCCTATACATAGTGACTAAGATGAGGTAAGTTTAGGTTAAGGTATTTAGCTTGGGAAAAGCTAAGAATTTTGGGTTAATGGGTAATTATGTGAATGTGAAATAGTGATCTAAATTAGATATGAAAATCTTACATACAAATTGTATAATGATAATTTTGGGTTAATGGGTAATCATATAAATGTGAAATAGTGATCTAAATTAGATATGAAAATCTTACATACAAATTGTATAATGATACTTGTAAGTTGATAAGAAACATTGAAAAAGTAATGAATGTGAATGTAAAGAATGATGGGATGTAATCCTTGGTATTAAAAAATGATGGTTACTTATGGCTTTGTTTGGAACATGAGGGGTATCGACTGCAGGACCACAAGCTAGCAGAACAAGACCACTAAAAGGAGCAGGTAGGTGTCTACCACCTCATCTTTATATTTTAAAATCTTGTTTATGTTCTAAAATTTTCAATGATTATCACTAAATAATGATATATTAAATAAAGTATTGAAGTATTCATAAAATTAGAATAAGGTTAACATGACTATTTGGTGTCATGGGTTTACATGGTTAAATTCACCTAGTTAGTATCATTGCTATCAGGTTGGATAAAGGATACAATGAAAGGTAACCTTGTATTTTGTTTTTTGTTGGTTAAGATAAACAACCACAAGAGGGGCATAAATATAACAACCAGCCACATGAGTGGGGGCAAAGGGTAAAGTAGCCAGCCATATGAGTGAGGTTGTTATATATATATATATATATGAGTTGTTACAGTTGGTATCAGAGCACAATTATAATTTAGTGGACATATGGTTAATATGGAATCGTGTGTATTTGAGGATGGTGTGCACCTGTTATGGATCTAGAACTGATCCATCTTCCTTCTAGGATAGAGATATAAAAAGAGAGAATGTTGAGATATAGAGGCGGACCCCTTGGTTGATAGTGCCTCTCATGTACCTTCGATATAGGTGCAATCTATTCAGGGGGAGTCGTCGGAGCTTAGAGATATTTCAACATCGAATAGAGTTGAAATACCACCACTAGTGGCGACTGCTGTAGAGGTACAAGTAAAAGGACCCCCCACAGACAGTGCTTCCAGGGGTTACATTGATGTACCCAAACCTTGCCTATTGGGAATAGGTTGCAAATGCCCTTATGTCTGGGATGGTAGAAGTGACAACTACTGGGGTTAGGGAAAATATGAATATTATGGTGTATTTGGTTAAAAATACGAGGGAGATATGTTATGTACCTTTTCTAGAGGAGTATGATACTGAGGTAATTGGATATTGACTACGAAAGGTTGAACAATCATTTTTGCAGATACCGTTTCTAGTAGATGTACAAGTAGCCTGTGTGACTCAATTATTATCAGATATGGCTCATTTGTGATGGGCCATGGCGAGGGAGAGAAGGTCGAGTGAGAACTTGACTTGGGGAGATTTCAAGGTTGAATTTGAAACTAGATACTACTCAAAGCAGCATTGGAGAAACAAATAACATGAGTTTCTAGCTTTGAGGCAGGGAAAAATGACAATATTTGAGTATGAGAGGTTGTTCCAGGATTTTTTTATATTCTTTACCACCATAATACCTACAGAGTACCATAAGATTGAGAGGTCAAGTGATGATTCTAAACATGAACTCAGTAAGGGATTAGTTACTTTTTAGCTTAAGACAACGAGAGAATTGATTGAGGTAGCCCAGCCTTGGAAGTCATATGGATTTGTTATCTTTTTCTCATATATTATATTGTATTTATGTTAAATTGTTTTGTAATGCGATGCAAACAAAATATATTAAGTTGTTTGAAAATAAATTGTTGAATGATATTACTTCTTGTAATGAAATTAGTTTGGTACATGATGGATGGCATAAGAATACCCTTTCCTTTAATTAAAAAAAAGAAGAAAGAAGGAAACTTCCAAAATAATTTGAGCAAAACAAATAATTGAAATCATATCTTAAGTAGAGTTATTTTACTAATATTTTTTTTTAATAATTGAATGTATTAATTAAAAGATGGTGTTTAATTTAATTTAAAATATTTATCATGAAATAATTAATGCACGTAATTTTCTCTGGTCATCAAAAAGAAATATTTCTATCGTATTTTGTGACTCAATTGCCTTCAAACGAACAAGAACTAATACTTAACAACACAAAAACTCCAAGGACTAAAGAAAAAAAGAACTCCCCCTCAAATTACCTTCCATGATTGTCCTTGCCTTCCATGATTGTTCTTCTTTCTTTACAGGTGCCGTAAACAGTAAAAGTCAAAAATAAAATAATAAAAAAGGAAAAACAAAATCGGTGACTACTTTAATATTCTCATATTATTTTATTTACGTATAAATACAAATTCCACCGACGCAGGAGAGAAGATACAGGGAGCAGCGAGTCTGGTAGCGGCCATAACCACAAGCACCAAAAAATAAGATAAAAAATAAAAATCATTTCTCCTTCCGGCAGCCTCTCTGCTGGTAGCCGCTCGCTACTGCTGCTCTATATATCAATAATAATTCTAATTGATTTATTAAAAATCTAACAAAACGGATATCTATAAGGATATTGATTGGAGTACTGATAAAATGACCACCACTGGCGGCGTCGGCGTCGGCGTCGGTGCTGGTCGCTTTATGGCTTACTCTCCGTCTCCATCTGCTCCTCACTCGCCTCATATCTCTGGTCTTCGCTCATCGGCAGCTTCCTCTGCTCTTGTTGTTGAGCAAGAAAAGTATAATCTCTCTCTCTCTTAACTCTTCACTGCCTGTTTTATAAATCTAGAGAGATCTAGATCTTTCATTTTAGTTGAACAGATCTAGTTTTTTTTTTTTCTTATCACTAGTCTTGAGTCTCGTATTGTTTTGCTGTGGATTTTGTTTGATCGCTGACTTTACTGCTGGATTTAGCGATTGATTTATGTGGCTATATTGATGTGGTAACTCGTTTTGGGCTTCTGTTTGTTACTGTATTTTGTCATTTTTTTGTTGTTGATTTCTGTGTGTGTTGTGTTAAGCAGTAAATTTTGTAACTTTTGTTGTGTTTTGTATCTGCTTGAGCTCCGAGGCCCAATTCTGATGATTGTGAATGATGTGTTTATGAAATGGTTTCTAATAGTAGTAGATTTACTAAATGATTGATTAGTTATGTGTATCTCCGCAGCTTTTGTATTTCTAGCATGGCAGTGATTGCATGTACGAGGATATTGGCGCAACTGCATGGTTAATTGATACTTGATATGTTTTTGTTAAGCAGATATTTGTCGGAGTTGTTGGCAGAGCGTCACAAGATTAGTCCCTTTTTGCCTGTGCTTCCTAATACCTACCGGCTGTTGAACCAAGGTGAGGTTCATTGTCACGATGCCTTTTCATGCACGTAGATCAAAGCATGTATAGTATTCAAAAATGGATATTTTTTCCGCTGGATTCTTTTCATGGTTACAGGAATAAGAAATGATTGCAATTGTGGAAAGTGGCTGCCTATATGGTGTTTGCAGTGTAGACACCTATAAATGGAAACTGAATTTAATATCTGGCATTAGACGATCAAGATGTACCTGTACCTCAAATCGCAGATACTTATTTACCAAATGTGCTTCTATTTGTTGTGCTCTCTACAAAATGATGAAAAAGAACTCAGTTTATGAATGGATTTTGCATACATGTTACAAATTAATTTCTTATGAAGTCATTCCTATTGTTCCTCCCTGACAGTAAAATGATGATGGGGTTTAGAATGGTTGTACAGCATTACTGGTGATTATATAAATGGTTCTACATACTGTGCCAATATGTAGAACTTAGGGGGCTTTAACGATTGACAGGTCACACAAGTTCTGTTTTTTTCTTCACTCTTCTGTTTTCTTGATGAAGGGAGTGAATGGTTTTGCCTTAACAAAATGGACGGAAAATATCTAAGGTGAGTGGAAATTTCAGTCATGTACCGGGGCAAGTTCATTTATGATCCTCGATTCCATTTTGGATATCTTGTTTAGTTTGATGGATTAGGTATAGATTAACATTAAGCACATCAATGACACTCACTATTGACAGCTCTTAAATTAAAGAATGACGATGGCTTTGGGGGAGGCACCAATTAGCTGTACAAAGGCTCTTAGGTTTCAGAAAGATATTCGTACCAACTGGATGCTATATAAGCATCTACTAGGACCTGTTGGAGGAGCGTAAGGATTGCTTATAACAGATTGACTTGAAAGTGTATATAGTAACTTGCAAATAAGAGGATTTCTTTTAGAGTACTAGTCATATATGCTTTTGTCAGTTGATTGTGTTGCATGTGGCTAATTGGCTTGCATTCTTGTGAAACTGTTAGATAGTGTGTCGTTGTATCATTACTATATTTCTCATATGACATTGTAGTTTAACTTGATTGGCATTCTAGATGTGTGCTACTGGCTTTATCCTCTGTCTAGAATCCTACTCCTTCCCCACTTCATATCCTGGTTCTTTTCCTTTGCAATCCTTTCTGAGCATTGGCTGTGATAGGTTAGGTGGTGGTTGAAGAGGGTGCACAAATGAAGTAAAGAGCTCAATGGTGTTGACATAGATTAAAGCATTTTGAGGTTTTTTTTTTCTTAGGAGTTGCAAATTCGTTTTTTTAGTCTACTATAGGATTTTATCTTTTGTGTTAGGTTTCTGTGTTTAACATAATCATCTTTGGTGTGGATTCAACATCTGAATCAACAAGCAAGACACTGTTTTGATGTTTTGGGGTGGGTAATACTGATGGCGAACAGTCTATTAGATTTATTAAGAAAACGAACTGGTTGGTTTGTGTTTTTGGAAATGAGGCTGCACGCTTAGTATCTTTCACTCATCTTGCAGAAAGAGATCTTCCAATATACAGAGTGGGCTAGGCATAGTTGGGTTATTGGTTGTTCAAGTAACTTATCACTTGGGGACATCTTTGACATCTCAAGAAGCTGATGGTCAATGTGATCTAAAACTCTGCCTGGTTTTCTTATAGACTCTGCTTGCAGCTTATATTGGGCACCAAGTTTGGCAAATTCAGATGCTGATGTTATAGCCAAAATGGGCGGGTTGATCTAATTCTGAGCGATTTCTGCCATGTCTTGGTTTTATTTTCCCTCCTTATCTCTTGCATTATCCTCCCTGTTAGCAAATACTTGTAACAATTTTCCTATTTGCAGTGGTGCAAACTTATGGTGTTGATTAGATAGTGTTGTTTTTATGCAGGCTGCAAATTGGTAGATATACAATGTCCTTGAGTTTTCTTTACTTCCGTGACTTGAATAATTAATTTTATTAGTTGCTTTAATTCTCTGTCAAACTAATTAAAGCAAATAATGTTTTAACTTTCTTATTTGTTTAATTATGCATGTACCAGGCTATCACTTAACATTGTGATCCTTAAACTTTTCATATCAGACTATGTTCTTCTGAAAGTTTAAGTATTTCATGGGGCAAGCATTGATTTTTAACTAACTCAGTTAACAATCCGTCTTGTCTGTTTGTGGTGACTGCTAACCAATAACCAATGCTAACTGGTACATCTTGTTCTTGAAAATTGACATTTTGGAGCAGAAATATTGCGTGTAACTACGCTGTTGGGGAATGCGTCAGTTTTAGGTCAAAGTGGGCTTGAACATGCTAGCCCTCTGGCTTCTGGAGGAATATTTTCAAATGGAGCAGCTGATGCAAATGGATGGGCATCACGGTTTCAATCAGAAGTACGGATACTAACCATTAACATGACCTTTTTTTTCATCTGAATTTACTGTTTTTAGAAGCATTTCTGACTATATTTACCTTTTATGCTAACTTATATCTAAGCATGTAGTTTGAATTGCCAGGCTTGTCATGACAGGCAGTGAGTCTGAGGCTAACATCACCAAGCAGTGAAAAGTAGATCTTAACTTTGCACATCTTTCCTGAATATCACTCTTAATTATATGGTTAAACCCAATACATGAATTTAATTTCTCATTGGTGACAAAATCAAAGACCTAATACCTTTTATTTCAAAGAATTACTTCTGGCTTGGCTTTGCAATTCATTCAAGGAAGGATGCATGTCATGCTGAGTATTAAGCAACTGCTTCCAGACAAGACGGAGTTTGGTACACTTTTATGTAGAATCCTGACCCTTGAATTGATAAAAGTTGTTCAATCCATGATAGCGCTGTAGCAGAAAGCCTGGAGCCTTGACCAATCTAAAAGATGACAAGGCTGTTGAGCACACTAATACATAAGTTTCTAGGTTTAGAGCCTTCTATTTTCATTATATTTGGTGGGAATGCCTTAACATAGTTCCTGCACTGGGCCTCTTTTTTTTATGGTTGATTTGTCAACGTGTTCTTAGCTGTCATCTGCCTAGTTTGTTTGTTTGTTTCCCCACCTGTTATAGTGTCTTAAACGTATTCTGGTGGGCTACTCCAACGGAGTTGCGAAATGCTTTTGGTGCTCTATGAAGCTTCCTTGGGGATTTAATTACTGTTATGCCCACAGTATAAAGCAGGAAGCCACAAGAATATAGATAGTGGTTTTTTTGACAAGATCTGGAATTATGTTATGCAGATGTCAGGTATTTTACAGCCCTCATCAGCACAAAACTGGCTGAGCTCTCAAGGTAGCTCATCTGGTCTTATTGTTAAGAGAACCATCAGAGTGGATATTCCTGTCGACAAATATCCTAATGTACAAATCATCTGCTCTTTCCCTTGCATTTGTTTGTTTTTTTTTTTTGCATTTTCCTTTTCTGCAGCCTCTTGACACTCATCTTTTGTTGCAGTACAACTTCGTTGGGCGCCTTCTTGGTCCTAGGGGAAACTCCCTTAAGCGAGTGGAAGCAAGCACAGAGTGCCGTGTTCTGATCAGAGGCCGTGGCAGCATTAAGGATCCAGCCAGGGTATTAATGAAATTTTATTCTGTTAGTTGAATAACCTTTGTCTCAAACTTATAGTGGTCCTTAAGTACGACTTCAACCTTTTGAGGCAGAGGAGAACTAGGAAGCGGAAGTACTTTATTTTGAGATTAGTGATCAAACAATCTTTGCTGGAACCTGTAGATGATTGTGGTCCTAGCTAGTCTCTGGAAAATCTGAATGTGCATGTGCTGTTTGAGAAATTACATGCATGGTGAAAATCTGCATTTTTCAATTTTTTGGAAGATTACTTTATATATTTTAAAAAAGAATTCGGGTCAAAACTTATAACAGTTCTGTCCAACCATTGCCATCTTCTGCTTCCTAGAGTGTAATTTGTCTCCTATAAATTGTGATATTATGTCCCCTCAGATTCGTTACATGATGTGAATGATATACTGTTCATTTCTTATAGGAAGATATGATGAGAGGGAAACCAGGGTATGAGCATCTAAATGAACCTCTGCACATCCTGGTTGAGGGTGAATTGCCAGTTGAAATAGTTGATGCTCGACTAATGCAGGCACGGGAGATACTCGAAGACTTGTTGAGGCCCGTGGTAATTAACTTATTCCTTCTTTGCATATATTTAGCTTGGAAATTAACTCCCTCCTCTTCTTGCATCTAAGCTTGCAAGGCATCATTCTTTTCTTATCAGGGTTAATATTTATTTTTTATTCATTTCATGTTTAGGATGAATCTCAGGATTACTACAAGAAGCAGCAGCTAAGAGAGCTAGCGTTGCTTAATGGTACATTTCGTGAGGAAGGTTCTCCCATGTCAGGTTCCGTCTCCCCCTTTAACAACAGCCTTGGTATGAAGAGGGCCAAGACAAGGGGGTAGTGGATTCTTGAACATAGCGGGCTCTTGGAGCTTGTTTACTAGTTCTCCCAGTGATCAGCGGTTCTGACAGCACAGGTTCTCCTGTGTCAGCCAATGCTCCCAACTGCCATCGGGGCACTGGCACTGTCTGTGCCAGTTCTAACTTGTTTCTATATGAGGTGTGTTTTTATCTTCTGTTTGGGGGGGGAGGTTTAATGGCGGTATCGCATATTAAGGGACCGGTTCAGTTGCGGGGTTGTGGTTTTGTGCTTTGCTGCTTTAGGCAGTTTGGAATCAAAGACCGCTAATGTATTAAATTAAAATTGGTCCGTACTATAAGCTTGTGATGACAGTTTTGATGGTCGATGGGAAAGTCAAGGTATGGTTTGGAGTGTTGTGTGCCCTTAAGAGTAGGCAATACTCGAATTTGTTGGAGGCATTCTCTGCCGTCTCCTATTTTAAGTGTATCTGCCCTCTTCGCCCCTTCTCCGCACCTCTCTTCTTCGATCTTTTTCGTAGTGTTCTACTCGGCTGTTATTCTAGTCATATCATGTGTCCAGGCGAGCGACAGAAATTTTATTTATGGTGCTCTGAGAAGAGCCAATGAAAATAGCGAGATCCACTCTAAAGAAAGAAATAGATAGATACAAGAAGAGAGATAAATCATAGATGAAGATAATGGGTTAGATTTTATTTTCTTCCTCCTCCTTTTCAGTCTCTCTTTTTAAAGTGAGCGAGTTTCAAGGAGTAACTAATGTAGGTTGAAATCAGCTATTTGACTCGGAGTTGAGGAAAGTTGAGATTGATAGTGCTGCTGCATGGGCGCGCAGTATTTGCATGGCAATATGTAGGGTGAGTAAAAAAACTGAGAAAACCGGAAAAAAAAACCGATTAAAATTTTAAAAAACTCGACTGGTTTGGTTCGTTTTTGGTTTTATAAGCCTGAAATTGAAAAACCGAACCGAATCTAAACTGAAAAAAACCGGAAAAAAAACTGAGCCAAACCAGAAAAAAAACCGAGCTAAATTGAGCCAAACTGAAAAAATCGAGCCAAACTAGAAAAAATCAAGCCAAAACCAAGTTAAACTGAAAAAACTGAGCTAAACCGGTTTGAACCGGTTTTTGTTCTAAAAAACTGAATCGAAACCGGTCGGTTTGAACCGGTTTCAGTTTTTTTTTTTTTTGAATTAAATATTTCATAGCAAAATGCATCACAAGCATGTAGGGTTGTATACTTAAAAACCCAATTTACATTACAAAGCATAGAAGGAAAAAGATTTCTTCCGAGCCAGCAAAACATAGAATGTGTTTTGATCATTTATTGAAGAGACAAAGAGGAGCTTATATATATAGGAACTTTCACGTCTGTGAATGTCAGCTCCAGGTCATCATGATTCGTCAAGTAGAGAGCTGGAGACGGGAGAATTTGCATACATTCAGTCCTCCTCATCTTCGTTGTCATCGATCCCAACCCAATTAGTGAAAGCAAACAGAAACTCCTTGAAATTCACCATTCCGTTTCTATCCCAGTCCATCTCTTCTGCAATTGTAAAGTGAGGACCAAGATTAGTACCGTTTCTTCAAGCAAAAGTATCGCCCCCGTGTGGCTGAAGCAGAACTGGTTCCTCATCATGAGTAATGATCAGTAAACAGAAGCCTTGAGTACGTATAATAATTGATTGGATTCTAAGAAATCTACATTCGCGCGTTAACATGCAAACTAAACCCTAGCTTGTCGAGCAATCCACTTGGGTGCCAATATGAGACGGCTAATTATCACTCAGTAAACCAGAGGGAATTTCTTTCTTGCCTACAAGGACCTGCATTGTATATGAGCATGCTCTGATTGCTGAATGCCGTCCCAAGCACATAAATGTGACTATATATATCATTTGACGTACAATGCAAGTGACCTTTACACATGCATATCATGAAAGTGGAATGTCTAGAGAGGAGAGGGAGAGACTAACCAAATCTTTTCATGGCTATTCGTCCAGACGAACGTTCCCCAGATTCATTTATGGCTTGTACCATCTCACTCTTGCTGACGTAACCGTCCTTGTTCTTGTCTAAGAACACGAAGGCCCCAACCAGTGTTTCAAATGTGGCCTCCAAATCCGGCATGCCTATTCGTGATTTCTAAACATGTCATGGATTACAAACATGGCAGATAACGAAGGAAAAACACAAAATTTTGCTGTGTATTTTAATTAGAGAAGCCAAAACAGCAAGGCAAGATAACTCGAAGCCCTTATCACAAGAAAAACGAATTCTCTTGCATGCATTGCAACACTCTAGAACTGAACTGGGAAGCTAAACAATGGGAATTCCAGGAGGGGTGATAACCTTACCTAGACTCGGCACAAATGCAAGTAGACAGCACATATAATTAATTAGAAAACGAGGTGGAGAACTGGAAGTTTGGCTGTAAAACATGAAGAGCTCTCTCATCAAGAGATAGAAGAAAATGATTTAAACTGTCAGAATCATG
>Ga0307507_10004979_pt1 | contig 22526 bp, 20 predicted proteins | sample 7_EM_MG_FD_207223 | JGI IMG/M metagenome (GOLD analysis project Ga0307507, IMG submission 207223) | Populus trichocarpa ectomycorrhiza microbial communities from riparian zone in the Pacific Northwest, United States - 7_EM | ecosystem: Host-associated > Plants > Roots > Unclassified | place... | reverse complement strand
ATACTGGGGAGTGCATGCGAAAAGGGAGCTCTCGGAATATGGAAGATCACTTGCGTTGGAGCTATTAAAGGAGCATTATAGCCGGACATCGACCTGATTCCTTTTAGCACAAGTAAAAATTTTCCCTCATTGGCGTGTTAATCTCTCTCTGTTCAGTGGACTGCACTGCGCATCGTTCTTTGTAATTTTTGAGGTTGTAGCTGGTTTAATAGAGCTGAAATGTTATAATGTCAACGAAGAAGATTTTTTACGTCGTGGACCGCTTGCATGGGCTGCTCTGAATGGACATTCGGGAGTGGTGGAAATACTGCTCGGGCAGGGAGGGATCAACCCTGACAAGCCAGATAATGGCGGCCAAACACCGCTCTCGCAAGCGCTGAGAATGGACATGAGGCAGTGGTAAAGGTATTACTCAGGCGGGAAGAGGTCGACCCCGACAACCCAGATAATGACGGCCAAACACCGCTCTCGCATGCCGCTGGGAATGGACATGAGGGAGTGGTGAAAATAATACTCGGACGGGAAGAGGTCGACCCCGACAAGCCAGATAATGACAGCCAAATACCACTCTTGTATGCCGCTAGGAATGGTTATGAGGGAGTAGTAAAGGCACTACTCGGGCGGGAAGAGGTCGACCCCGACAAGCGAGATATGTTGGGCGGAACACCGCTTTTGACTGCCGCTGGGAATGGACATGAGGGAGTGGTGAAAATACTACTCAGGCGGGAAGAGGTCGACCCCGACAAGCCAAATAAATTGGGCTGGACGCCGCTCAGTCTTGCGGCTTTCAATGGACATGAGGAAGCAGTAAAGATACTACTCGGGCGGGAGGAGGCCAATCCCCTCAGGGCAGATGTATTCGGCGGAACACCGCTCTTGTATGCCGCTATGAGTGGCCATAAGGGAGTGGCAAAAATACTACTCGGACGGGAAGAGGTCAATCCCGACAATCCAGATGAGTACGGCCGAACGCCGCTCTCACGTGCTGCTGAGTGTGGACATGAGGGAGTGGTGAAAATACTACTCGGGCGGGAAGAGGTCAGCCCCGACAAGATAGATCAATGTGGCCAAACACCGCTCTCGTATGCCGCTAGGAATGGACATGAGAGGGTGGTAGCGCTACTCCAGTCTCACAAAGTGGTTTCCCCCCCGTACGATTTAGGCACTAGGAAGCGCCGCCGAGTTGAATAACCACCGCCCCTTCCCTTTCCGGCCATGTTACTCGCCGCAATGCACTCGGAAACCTCCCTCCCTCCCTCGACAGGGGGTAATCCCATGAGATGGGAATGCAGATATACATCATACTACCCTCCCTCCTACACCTTTTTGGCTATTTTCTCCCGCAATTTGGTGAGGATTTTTGAGTTTCTATTTACAAAGTTTCGTAGAGTTTGGTTCGTGGGAGGGTAGTGATGGTGGTGGTGGTGGTGGTGGTGGTGAAATTTCCATTATTGTTGGAAAGGTCGAATTTATAGCTTGCAGATTTCACTGTCATTTAATTCTTATTCTTTCTGTCAATTCTTACATTTTTTTTCTTCTTTGTATAGTTTTTTTCGTCTTCCTTTGTTTCTTTTCCTCCCACTCGAATGATAGATGGACTGCGTATGGTGTTTTTTAAAAAATAAATAAAAATAAATAGAGAAATATGGTGTATCATAGGATAGTGCAAGGATTCTTGAGGCGATTATCGAAAACTCGATAAAGGCTGTACTGTACCTGCGATAGAAGACTAGTAGCATGTACTGTATAATACTTAGTGGCAATTAGATGTACCAGACAGCCCCCCTCTTTGGGAACTATGATTGAACGAATTTTGATTCTCTTTTAATAGCCCTCCTCTTTTCGTGAGACGATATATCATACTGTATGTATAAACAACTACATCAACCACGGCCTTGTTAAACCCTACCAATTTTCACTCCACTTATATTTTATGTATGATATATACCCTAGGGCAAAGGTGGGAAAAACAATCCATCCACAGTTAAAAAAACCGAGAATTTTGGTCATGCCAAACACCAAGATTTCCCAAATATGATACTCGGTATCTTTATTCTAAAGAATACTTTGTTTCCAGGAAAAACAGGGGTTTTTTTTTTTCCAGTTAGGTGCCAAACGGGCTTAATCATGATTAAAATTTGAAAATGCTACCTAGCTAAACACTATGAATATTTCAAATAACAGGGCGCCAAACAGGCCCTTACTGTCTAGCACTACTGTACTAGTACTGTGCCGGTCTCAAAAGCCCACCTTATATAACAATAAAACCATCGAAAATCTTCCCCTAGTTTCAGGAACACGGATAATATGTCCACCACAACACTTACGCTCACCACCCTAGATCTACTGCAGTCTGGGGGTAGATACCTTAGCGCTCTTGGAACGATCATATATACCTCACGAGCAGGGATTTGTCACAATCACTAGTTCTCACTCGTTGAATATTTCATTCATTCTTCCATTCATTCTTTGATTGGGCAGGTTGTATGATATAATATAGAGAAATGTGAGAGCGCAACCCGTTTTTCGGCGGGGGTGTTATTATAGTTCGTATGTTGGGGGGGAGAAGGGAGAAAGGACCGAGGAGAAAATAGATAAAATAATTGATTTTTTTCATTTTCATAGTGTATCAAAATAAAAAAATAAAAAAAACAAGACCTCCTTGTAATTAATCAGCGGGAGCCAACCCCCCCATAATGTTACGATAATATTATAACATTGAACAAGTGGGTGAAGACAAATTAAATATACATGCTGGCTAGCAGGATAAGTATTAGTTCCTATGGTGATGTTGTATTATGTGAAATACCTAGCTAGTGCAGTTAGTTAATATGCATGAAGCTGATCAACATCCTGTGCAATTAGCGGAAGCCCAGGAGTTCAATTCCTCTCATCGTCGTCATGGGTTATTATTGAACATGTTGAGAACTATCGGGAATTGGAGTAGGCAAGCGAAGCGAGCAGTATCACGAGACTCAATAAAGTGAGAAAGCCGGCGAATAACTTGTATTGCTTGATTTAACTCAAGAGAGGAAAATTAAGAGAAAGAAGAAGAAAGGAACAAACAAGAAGGAGAAAGGAAACAAAGTCTTGAGAGGGGAGGGGATGACGCAAGTGGTCACGAGGCGTCACTCGTGACTGCAGTAACGGAGAAAGCAACAACACAACCGTGACTGTAACAACAGTTTCCAACAGAACAATCCATCAGGTAGGGTATGTAGGAGAACGGAGGATAAGTTATCTGCCCTATGGGAAACTGGGAGACTGAGGAAGAGCTTAGGGCAAATCAGCAACTGTTACGAGGCGGGAGAATCCGACTCTGGACCTCCCCTCCCCTTAAAGGTGGAGTTCGCCACTGGCGGGGTATGATAGCAGAAAAAACAAAACTTTTGTCCTCTTTAATTTAGAACAGACAAGCAATTATAGATGCTGAATACTATGCAGAGTTTTGAGCATGCAGATCACTGAACTAGTATCATTTATTGTATCACAAACCATTCCCAAAACTCCATCAACGAAGAGCGCGAGAAAGAAAGAGGAATTAAGGAATTCTGGTAGGACGGGAGATTAAAATTGACGTATAATAGCGTTCTTCAAATGGGTTATATTATACATGTAATGGCCAAAGGCATTCCGGTAGCTTGAGATAATGGTATATGTGTGAAGGGGGGGAAGTACTATGATGTAATATTCTTGTTTTATGATAGCCTTGGTTGGGGTATTGTTCTGGTGTCATACCGGCACTGGGACTACGAGTGATACGAATTCATGACCCATCACTCGCACGTATGAAATTGCTTGTATGTTATTGTAGCGGATCCAATCCGAGAAGCGCTTATGCGACTAGATCAAGTATAGTGAAAAATCTTCCATTAGGCCACATTCCAAACGTAAAGCCTGGCCAAGCACTGCTCGATCAAGCAAGAAACTAGGAGAAGAAAAGAAAAAAAGACAATAACCTAGTGAGTGAATCGAGTTCAATTACCCTTCTCAAAAGTGACCGCCTTGCTGCCTGTGTATGATCTGGCAAGACTCGGTAGACTAAACTAGGCTAAAAACAAACTAAAACGAAACTACACAATCAACCAACCAGAGTGAGAAAGATCAAACAACGAAAACCCAGAAGAATAATTATAATATCAATGAAACTGGAGGAGGAAAGCATCCTAGTCAATCTCCTTTGCCAGGTCTTCCTCTTCCAATGCTTCTTCCTCTTTGCTTTTCCCTTCTCCACCTACGGCCTTGCCCTTCCTGCCCGTTTCTGCGATATCTGAAGAACCTGACACGTTCGCCTTGGCCGCGCGCTCCTCCTCCTCGATCTTCTTAAGCACTTGTAGCCCCTCTTGGGTTGTAGCGTCGATAATTTGCGATTCCAAAGACAGCATGCCTCCCTCTCCTAGTTGTCCCACAACCTCTTCTGCCTCTTCCACGCTCATTTTACCAAGGACCTTGTTGACCTCGTCCAGACTACCGCTCTCGAGGGCGCGCCGTAGACCGGGAGGGAAGGTATTGAAGATTCCGCGGGACTTTTGGATGTCAGGGTCCTCACTGTCGGCCGATGGTACAGCGATTGAGATTTGAGTGTTGGGGTCGACGGCGTGGAGTTGGATTTGCTCGGCATTTTCGTTTGAGCGTTCGGTTGCGATTACTGCTGCGCGCTCGCGGATGCGTGCGTAGGTTGTGGCAACATCTTCGTGGAAGACCTTTTGGGCTTGGTGATTTGGGGTGGTTATCCTACTGATTGTTAGTATGATTGCTGGATTGATGGTAGAGGGGGCTTATATGTGCCTTCTGAAAAATAGAGCTACGCCGTCACGGCCGAGTTGGCGACAGTACTGTAGAAGGAGAGCTTGGTGGACGCATTGCTTTGCGTAGTCTTCTTTACCAGCGATTTGCGAGTTGAAAGCTTCGATCAGAAGACCATCGGTTTCCTTCTCGGCAACAACAGCCGGATTACGGGAGATGAACTCCATGCATGTGCGGTAGTCGCCCATTTTGATACGTGAGAATTCTTTGCCGAGTTCTGTTGGTTCAATGTGGTCTTCGTCCTCATCAGCCTCGTCGCCTTCTTCGACATCTGCATCCACATCGGAGGATGACGGGCCCTTGGCCTTGACACCAGGGTTAAGTTGCTCAACCGCTTGAACCTTCTGGGTCTTCTTTGCCGGTTCCTTCTTCGGAGGCGGAGCTTCCTTGGTAACGTGTCCGGCGGAAAATCCAACGTGGATACTATCGCTAGTGATTTTCGCATTGTCTTCCTTCTCCAGGTTTGCTAATTTTTTTCCAGAATCCTCGTATACACCTGTGAGCTTAACTTTATGCTCTTTGAGCTTGTTCAAAAAGTGGGTCCAACGGTCATCCGGCTTCTCGTCATCTATCTCTTTCTTTATCGAATCGACAAGCGAGGCCATCATTTGTGCGTACGACGGAGTGCCCTCCGGGGGAGTAAATTCCTGAGGATCGTTATCGGCAGAGGAGATGTCCATGAGGGATTGGAAGACAATTTCCTCAGGGGATTTGGAGCTTTTTGATCCAATGTCTAAAGTAGATATAAGTTTCGAAACGCGGGAGAGGAGGACCTCATTCATTGAACGTTCGATACGGAGGTTCGTAATCTGCTGCTTTCGCATAGCGCGCTGCTCATGAATCTGTCGCCGTTTGGCATTAATGAAGGAGCGCTTATCGACATTTGCTGTTGGGTATGACGGTTAGCTAGAGAGTTCATTTCGAAGGGTCGGAGGAGGGGTTCTGGTTTGGTGGGGCTCACGGTGGACTTCGATGTCTGAATCGTCGGAGAGCTCGAGACTGTGTTGTAGGTTAGCTTGGAGAACTGTAAGCAGCGATAATTAGCCGACGGGTACCTACGCATCCCACTTTGAGTAGTCGAGAACCATGATTGTTGATCAAGGGGGGAATGTGAGTTGATGAATGGAGGAGGTTGGTAAGGTGGGGTGATCAGATCAGCTCCTCTGTAAACCGTATTTTGAGAGGAAGGGTCCAATAGAAGTGAATCTGCAATATTGCACGACTTATGAGGAAAGAGGAGTAATGAGAGGAGTTTAAAATAATAATAATAATATTATAATATTATTAAGGTATGGTAATAGAATAGGTATCGTATAGGCAGGGGAGAGAGTTCTAAGGAAGAGAACGCTCTCACGCCTAAATGGAGGGGTTGAAGCTGAGGCTCAGAAGGGAATAAAGTCTTGGCAGTGAAAGTTCCAGAATTTTGGGAATGTATCGCAGAAAGAATTGAGATTCAATTCCCCGCCATGGCAACGACGTAGGAGGGAAAGCTCCCCCCGAAACGAACAATCTATCCAACAACAAATCAATTCCTTCCCCCTTTTTTCCTTCATTTTGGTGGGAAATACTTTATCTCCGTCCTCTATAGGTTTGTCACCAGTCCAGATAAAGAGGCCAACTGGAGCAACCATATAGTTCTTCCTCCCGCCATGCGGTCCTCGCCCTCTCTGTCGTCCTCTCTTCGCTCGGCGACATGTTCACGGGTAACTAGCTTCGCTTCTCCCCCTAGGTTAATATGTCACTCCGCCAAAATACAAACAATTGCTACCCCAACCACTCGTATATTCTCAGGAGGCTCGGCTTCACTACTCGGATTACGATTACGGGAGCCATTGTTGCAAGCTCAAAGATCCTTCTTTCCCGGCTTCCCTTCGTCCAATTTTGCCCTTCAAAGTTCTGTTTGGTCCCAGGAGAGATGGTTGTCCACATCGCCTATACTCCGTGAAGTCCGGAGCAATAACACTACTACAAAAAAGTCGCTTGCTGGGCCTCAAAAATCTACCTCCATTGAGCCAGAATTGGAAGCTTTCGGTCGCTCAGAAAAGGCCACGAAGGCTGCTCAGGTTAATCTCTCTGCACGCTTACATAAAGATGGGAATCCAAGTGCTGTGAAACCAGGTCTTGGGGAAATAGTTCGGCTATTGAAAATTGCCCGCCCGGAATCTAAATGGCTGGCAGGTGCGTAGGATTTGGGGAGATGCTAAGGGTGTTCGAATGCTAAAGTCTGGGGTACAGTTGCGTTCGTCTTCCTCTTGATGAGCTCAGCAATCTCGATGTCTATCCCGTATGCCCTCTGGATCCACCTTTTCTGAGGTAAATATTAAGACTACCTTAGGTTCTCGATTGGTAAAATTCTGGACATGGCAACACAGACCGACGGGGGTACCCTACTTGGACTACAGCTGCCGCAATTCTACATGGTTCTTGGAGGGGTAATTGAGTCGTTCCTGCCCCTTCAGGAGCAGAAAACTGATCATCTATGCAGGTTTTATGCCTCGGTGCAGCATGCAATTATGGTCGCATAATTCTCCTCCGGATTGTCGGCGAGCGCATTGTAGCCCGCCTCAGATCGCAGCTCTTCCACCGGACCTACCTTCAGAATGCCGAATTCTTCGATGCCAATCGTGTAGGGGACTTGATCTCCCGTCTCTCGTCAGATACAATCATTGTCGGCAAGAGTATCACTCAAAACATGTCCGACGGCCTCCGTGCACTTGTTACTGGAGCCGCTGGTCTTGGGTTGATGGCTTATGTTAGTTTGAAGTTGACAGCTGTGTTAACCATCATGTTCCCGCCGGTCGCTATTGGAGCTTTCTTCTATGGACGGGCGATTAGGAATATGAGCAGAAAGATTCAGAAGAATCTTGGCACGTTGGCGAAGATTGCCGAGGAACGGCTTGGTAATGTGCGGACTAGTCAGGCATTCACTGGTGAGATATTGGAGGTTTCGAGATATAATCATCAAGTCAAGAAGATATTCGCACTTGGCAAAAAGGAGTCTTTAATAAGTGCTACATTTTTCAGTAGCGTGAGTCTGCTTTCCTAATCAAGTAGTGCAATAGGAATCAGTAACTGACGTTGGTGGTCTAACTAGACGGGTTTAATTGGAAATATGACTATTTTGGCGATTCTCTATGTTGGAGGACAACAGGTCAAATCTGGAGCTATAAGCATCGGAGAGCTATCTTCATTCTTGATGTTTGTCGGACCCTCCAATAAGTGCCAAGCTTGTACTAAACTGGAGTAGGTACACTGCGTACGCCGGGTCCAGTCTCTTCGGCCTCTCGAGTTTCTACTCCGAATTAATGAAAGGTGTCGGGGCAGCGAGTCGTCTTTTTGAGCTCCAAGACCGAAAACCCTCCATATCGCCAACAGGTATTATCCTTTGATATTCTTCCCAAGATTCTACTAACGATCCCACCAGTCGGAATTCCTATAACCTCAGCCCGCGGCACCATAAAGTTCGAAAATGTCTGCTTTAGCTACCCCACCCGCCCCGCCGTAGCAATCTTCAACGGCCTAACCTTCTCTATCCCGCCGGGCACAAACGTCGCTATAGTCGGGCCTAGCGGCGGCGGTAAGTCCACAATCGGTGCTTTGCTCCTCCGCTTCTATGACCCCACCTCCGGCAATATAACTATCAACGACGTCCCTGTCTCCACCATGAACCTAAAATCCCTCCGTCGTCGCATAGGTCTAGTCTCCCAGGAGCCGGTCCTCTTCTCCGGCACCATCGCGGAAAACATCTCCTACGGAAAACCCACAGCAACCGGACCCGAAATCATAAACGCTGCTAGGAAAGCCAACTGTACCTTCATTTCCGATTTCCCCGATGGGCTAGAAACTCGCGTGGGAGCCCGAGGCGCAATGCTCTCGGGAGGGCAAAAGCAAAGAATCGCGATTGCGAGAGCGCTCATCAAGAACCCGGACATTTTGGTTCTGGACGAAGCCACTAGCGCGCTAGACGCTGAGAGCGAGACGGCAGTGAACGAGGCACTGACCGGGCTTATGAAGAGCGACTGCACGACAATTTCCATTGCGCATAGGCTTAGCACTATTAAGCGGAGCGACAGGATCATCGTGCTAGGTGTTGACGGCAGCGTAGTGGAAACGGGCAGCTTCAGAGAGTTGAGTGCTAGGGACGGTCCATTTTCCCGGTTAATGGAGTGGCAATTACACGGCGGCGAGGCTCCGGCGTCATTGCCGAGACATTGGGGCACGTTGGCAGACACAGAGGTCGACGAGGGAGTTGCGGATGGTGTCGAAGAGGAGGTCGAAGAAATCGAAGTGGAAGAGGATGAAGACGACGACCGTGTCGGGCGGAGAAAGACGGTAAAAGTGGCTGTCAAAGCGTCGGGTGATAATCGGTGAATCTGACATTACGGTGCTTGGCCCTTTCTTATCTCTTGTCCCGGATATGTTACCTTGGGGTAGTTAATGGCTTCTTCATCACGGTTGATGGAGTGGGGGGTTTCGATTTCGTATTGTACTGTACTCCCCAGCCTGCGGGAATCTTTTTATTGGGCGGGGGTGGTAATTGGTGTTTCTATGGACGCACGCTTCCTGTGTGCATCAATCGGGACTTTTTTTTCTTGTATCATAATACTATATCACTTTACTTTTTTTTATTTTATTTTAAACTTTTGCTTTCTCGCTCACTCGCTCCACTCCTCTTCGATTAATGCCTTGTATTATTATTATTAAATTTTATAGAAAAAGTTTATTTCCTTCATTTATTCAGCGTCGGGCCAAAAGAGGGGAGGCGGGATAAATAACGAGATTATGTATTTTGAACTGTTCTCGCTATGAACGAATAAAACCAAAATAAGAACGTGCAGTAAAGTGCTCTGCCCACCAAGTACAGTACCACCAGGCATTATCTAACATTAACAAATCCCAATAGAAATACATACTGCAATAGACAATCAATCGAGAAGGGTTTTTTTTTTTTTTTTTTTTGCATCCGTCGTTCCGGAGAATTCACCCGCTCACGCACAACCAAAATAAAATAAAAATAGAGTTCCGAATATAATATTATGATACGGCTTTTCCGAAAAGGAGAAAAACATCCAAACACTGCTCATTTGCTTTCTTCTTCCGAATTTGGGAAGAGAGATTCCCCTGCTACATTGTCAAAATGTGGAAACCAAAACTTGGAAAGTCCAGCAAGCAAGTGTGTAGTTTTTATTCACCATGTTATACTTCCGAAGGTACTGACGGGTACGGTACGTTAACCCCCCACCCCCCTCGCCCTGTGGTGATTTGGATGGCTTGTATGGTGTATGGGGGGGGGGGGGGTGGCGTGGTGTGGTGTTTTCGTTATTGTCAGGAGCCCGGTATAGTACCTTTCTGTGCACGAAGGGTTTGTGGATGGGGCTATATGATGATTTGAGGGACGAAGGTTGGAGTTTGTAGTTAGGGCTTGTGGCTGGGGGTTTGAGCGGCACATTGAGATATCACAATTGCAAATAGCGTCGGATAACTCAGTGGATAAATGAATCATTAGTCTTTGGTGGCAGTGAGCTTTGAATTTAACATATCAAACTATCTCCTGCGTACCATTCCCGTTTAGAACACTCATCCTACTTCTTCTCAGTGGGTTTTTCTCCCTTCCCTGTAGGAATCAAGAAAAACACTGCTTTGACTCCCTCTGCCGCCGCGCGATCGCACCTATAGTACCCTTTTCTCTCAAACTGAATGATATCATCAACCTTCACGTCCCTGACATTCTCATCGGCAATAGCGTCTTCACGGAACTCGGTTTCTTTATTGATAAAGTTAACCACATCATCCTCTTCCTCAAGTTTGTCCTTGGTGATGAGGTAGTCAAAGTCGACAAGCTCAACAGGCACTAGGGACTGTTCGATAGCAAGCCATGTGACCTTCTTTTCAGTCTTTTTGAAGTCACCCTCGAGGTGTAGTCTAAGAGTTAGGGAAGTCACATCGGACTCGGGGGAGGCACGTTCGATAGAAGTGATAATTGCGTTACCCCAGTCCATGAGAGTGATTTCTTCGTTTGTGCTGAAGGAACGGGCGTCAGCTTGATCGAGAAGGATCGTGCTGCCAAAGTAGGTTTTTTTGGTGCCGATCGCAGGATTCTTCTTGTGCTTGGGCTTGTCCTCGCAGACAGTTAGGGAAGGAGCGCCTGCAATAGTTGCTTTCACGCTAGGATGTGTTAGTACCTTATGAAATCTTCAGTGTGGTGGAGACTTACTGTGACTTTTCGATAATAGCGGTATGTCGTGGAGCGATTGGGTCAATCACTTTCTTGTTACCGGCCCAGATGATGGTCCAATCAAGATTAACGACATTCTTCGAAGGCCCTTGTGCTAGGATGAATTGCCTTAGTGCTTCGATGGTCATTCCGCGACGACGAATTCCCCTAACAGTTGGGAATCTAGGATCGTCCCATCCCCAGACAAGCCCTTGCTGAACAAACCAGGTCAACTTCCTCTTGCTCAGCAGAGTCTTGATAAAGTTAAGTCTAGCAAAGTCCCAAACATGAACCTTTCTCATTCCCAGCGCCTCCAACATCCACCAGTACTGGGGATTGCGATCTCTATACTCGATGGTCCTGAGTGCATGGGTAACTCCCTCAATACTATCCACGAGGGGGCAAGCAAAGTCGTAGGTGGGATAAACCTTGTACTTTTCGCCAGTGCGGTGGTGAGAGGACGGATTGCAGCGATAAATGACGGGGTCACGCATAGCTTTATTAGGATCGTCTACGGAGATTTTTGCTCGAAGACAGTTCTTGACACCGACTTCCGTTGCTTGGGCCATTTCTTCAAAGATTTTTATGTTCTCTTCAACAGAGCGGTCTCTGTTTTTGCTGGCGATTCCGTCCATCCTCTCGGCACGCATCTGAAGACTATATTAACGTCTGTGATTTTGATTTTGACTTTTTTGTTTAGCCTACCAGTTCTTGAGTGGTATCGTCGCAATACGCTTTCCCGCGCTTAATCATTTCTATTGCAAGATCGTACAGAGCGTCAAAGTGATCGCTGGTATAGGTAATTTTATCGCCCTTTATGCCCAGAAGCTCCAGATCCTGTAAGATACTGTCTTGGAATTCCTGTTTCTCCTTTGTAGGGTTAGTGTCATCAAAACGAACGATCATAGTACCGTTATAGTGTTGTGCAAAGTATTGATTCAGCATGGCAGCCTTAGCATGGCCGATGTGTAGATATCCACTGTTTCGCATATCAGCTTGGGGCCGCATAAAATCCAAAGGGGTCTCATACGATGGCTCCGGAGGGAATCTGGTGACAACACCCTTCTCAATATCCATAAGGCCAATATCATAATTGGTCTCCTTGCTCTTAGCTTTCTTCTTGGTATTGGCCTCGGCCTTGAAAGAGTCGACAGAGGCAGTAACTCTCTCCATGGACCCAATATACTTAAACCAGCGGACTAGGTTTGGTAGGTGATTTCTCTTGATAGCAGAGATGGCCTGCCCGTTCCCATTAAGAACTCCCCAGACTGCAATATCGGCAATTGTTAAGGTATAGCCAACTAAGAATGTGCGAAGTGTAAGGTGGTCGTTCAATTCCTCAAGCGCAGCCGAAGTAGCCTTGAAATCGCTACCGGACAAGCGAGAAGTGCTGAACTTGATCCATTCATCCTCCTAATTACCGGTTAGCCGAATATTCCCCTCTCTTTCTATAAGATCGACATACGGCAGTACTCTCAGCGCGGGACCGAAGGGCGGATGAGTAAGACTTAAGAATTCTGTAAATGACATTCTCAAAGCCATATATTATCCCTTCACCGTCAAACTGTACCCCGATGGCGGATCCCTTGTCTTTCTTGTCGAGAAGATCAACATCTTTGTAGGTGACGATTGCAGCAGGCTGAATATTATCGGCGGCATTGGCTACACTGCTCGCAACCAACACTGGGTAGATGAGCCCCGGAGACGCCTACCAAACATTACATTCAAGTTAGCATCGTAGACTTATAGTATGGCCAAAGGAGCAGTGAGGGTTAGCGAACCTTTTGGGCAACGACAAGGTTGAAGGGGGCCATGGTTTTTTTTCTTTTGCAGATTCTGGCGATTGAATGAACCAGCTTCCTTTGGTATTTTTCTAGATTTCTATCGTGACTCACTGGGTTGCGGCGGTATTTGATGTCAGGGAAGGTAAGGTGAGGGGTCCAAGAGGCCACTTCGTTGCCCCTCCCTAATAACCCTAACCCACCTACTGCTGACATTCCGCTTGTATCTAGTGCCGGACAACCAGAAAATCCGGGCATGCTGAATTATCGGCAGTCGGGAAAAAACTTTAAAAATAATTCCTCAGGTAATTCTGTAGATAGTCCCTTTTCAAAGCCTCTAATTGCTTTTATTTTATTCTCATTTCATTGGTGAATTCGAAATTGTTGATTGGAATCCTATTGCAGAGGGCTGTTTGATGAAGCTGAGCAACAACTTCAATTCTGACTCAAACCACAACAATGACTTCCTGTATGACCTTATGTGAAATCCAGTGCCATAGACTAGTTCTAATGTATTGTTTAAACAATTCTACCTGAGGAAATTTTATTATACCTTCTCAATAAGAAACTATTCTCAATTTAGAAATCTTGGATCTAGTTGGCCGGGAGAGCAGGTTTTGGTTGTCCGGCACCATATCATACCAGTAAGTCTTGAATCTGCTCACTTGCTGATACTATGAACAAAGGCACTTAAGTAGTTCGGCTCGTGCATCGGCAATTTCTGGGGCATAGGGCTAAGGATGTGGAGGCGTTTGTAGGCTTTCATGCCTGAATAATAATTATTCGGAAATAGGTACACTACTCATAGCGTGTCACTCGATGGGGTTCCAGGTGTGATTCTCAGAGGTTGGACACGCGAAGTCGCAGACCCGAGGCAAGGCAAAATTGGTGAAAATTGAAGTTTTGAATAAAGAGTTTTAGGGGATTACTTTGGTTATTGTCTCAAGGACTTGAGGCTGCCCTGCTTGTATCTTTAAGAGGGCATCGATAGATAAATTGTTGATATTGCTAGAGTTTCCGAGCAATGTAACACTGTGGATAGCTGCACATACTTTTGCTATGTTACAGCAAGGCTTCTAGTCAGATCACAGGGTTCCTCTCACCTGTCACCCCTATCAGGGGAGGTATCATATCGGGGTATCTATCTTGAATTTCACCATCAACTATATCACGTGAATAATACATACTCCAGACTACCCCTCCACCTAGTGTCCGAAGACTATGATGCGTTATTTTCGGAAACGAGTAGACGGGGCTCTGCTCACTGAACTCGGGTATAGCAACAAGTCTTTTACTATTATTTTTACCTAGGATATCCGCATTCTATCCCAGCAAGCGCTTTTTATCTGGCCTATATTACAATCAACAGCGCCGTACAGCCACTTAGCAAAAGTCTTCGTAAAATGGGGTTTCTCTTTGCCCATAGGGCGGGCCCCTCCCATACAGAACCCAATATCGCCCTAATTGCGCATTAACCCCCCTTGGGCCCGTAATCTCGGCCAGGGAGAAACTCCGTTTCACGAAGGCTTTTTCCGAGTGGCTCTACGAATAAGAGCAAAGTGTTTTAAATGTATTTTCGCTCGGGATCGAGTTTGTCGAACGCCTCCATAGTTTTCTCATACATCGTGAAAACAAGGCCGCCACTGACCTATATCCCGAGATAATGAGCAGATGCATATTGCCAAAGAGCAATCAGAACGGTAGCTCACCATTAGTCTACCCAACCTAGGCAAGGCGCCAGCCCAAAAGGCAAGTATTCCCTCTTCCGTAAAGATTCTGTACGCACAATGGAAGCTATTCTTATACTCTGCACGGGCAGAGATTGATTGCATCCTACGGACATGTTTAGTAAGAATTGGCAAACATGGACGGCGGAGAACAATACCTAGTCTTGACACTATCTAGGGGCTGAGTACAATAACTATTCACGGTCATGATTAGCCCCCCTTGTGAGTGAGACAGGGTTGACATACACTGTAATTAGGCCGGCCATTGCGCCAATTCCAAAGGTGGATAATGGGCCAAGCTTTTCGCCCGGGGCGACGTAGCTTTGCGCAAACTGCTTAATAGTAGTATACGATCCGAATCTCACCGCAGAATTAGCGGCTTGACGCGCGGTGGTAGGTACCAGCCCTTGAAGGAAGCCACGATACTACACTGGCTTAGCCAAAGTATACACAGAATAGGGAGTATACCTACCCCCTTCTCCTTCCAAATAACGCCAGAACCGTGAAGAAACCCGCGCATTCTATTACCTCCTGTCAACACCTCCTCCCGCAAGTAGCAGGTATACAGGACGGCTTACCGTGGTTTCCCAGATTTGCGATCATCAATTCTATAAAAGATTTTAGCAAAATTCCTCAGCCAAGACATGTAGTTTCTGACAATTGAGTTTTGATACTTTCAAACGGTGTGACAGCGATCAGCGACTCCGTAGTACCAGCTCCGAGCCCGGCAAGAACAGTTCTCGGTCCACTGATGTTTCCGTTCTCGTCCGCTAAGAGATTAACAAAAGCGTCGAATGCAAGAAAACCTTTACCACACTTAATACCTCCCGCAGGTCTTCAGCAGACCGGAGAAACAAGGTATACGTACGAATGCCCGCCTTGACAGAGTTGCCAATTATCGCCGTAGTGCACCCCGCATACCATTCCTTTCCAAACTTGGGCCTATTCCTAGTAAGCTTCCCCAAGCAAGGACAAATCAAGGTTCAAGTATCATACCATGGAAGTTTCTGCGCAGTGGCCAGTCGGCGATTTAACTGCGATCTTGTTTTTGCAAATTCCGCCGGATAGGTAATCGCTGTGAAGATGAGTTTCCTGCTAATTAAAACTCAATTTCTAGATCTCGCAGAAAAATCTCATACCAATTTCAATTGCCCCCGCACTTGCTAGACAACTTTTTAGCCCGGTTTAATCACTCTGGCGGAATTAACTCGGGTATCACCTCCTGCGATAAGTGAACGAGCAACGCCCGGCTTTTGTTTGTCACGTGTTAGCTTGTTTCCCCAATTAAAGCTAGTTGCGAGAGCAAAAAGAGGATGATTAGTTCAAATACCTTCTCTTTTGCTTTGCCGGTAGTAGTAATAGACATTCTGTGCCTGATGGGCCGAGAATTAAAGTTGGCTGGTTAGTCGGGGTGGGGTGGGGGGAAGAGGAGATAGTATTCGGAAAGAGGTTGAAAATGGCGGGGATCCTGGAGGCTTGGCTCACGTAGAAAACCCGGTATAGTTTTTCCGAGCGCTAGAGCGTAGTGGGAACTGCCAAGAAGTGTGATTTCAAGGGGCTTTTTCTTCTTCTATCCTGGGTTTTGTTATTAGAATACCCTGGTCATAAGATTGCATAAACTGCCGGCGTCTCACCATCTATCACTCGAAGCTTGCCATGTTGGACATACCAGAGGTTGGGCACCACAATTGGGAGATCGAAGACGAAGTTGAGTGTAAATGGATAGGTAGGATAAGAGAGACTGTTCGGGTTGCTTTCTACCCCTCTCAATATGATCACTCGACATTTCCCTCACAAGATAGAAGCAGGAAGGTATACACGTACTTCGCATTGTATTGAAGCAGTACTTCTGACAAGACACCCGTAACTTCTCACATTCTTATTTCTCCTAATGACTACCAGCACTAACTCTACTATCCCCTCACAAACCCAGATTTTCCATGGTTCTTTGATTTTTTCTTCCTCACTTTTCCTCTCTCCGATGTGACCGATATTATGTCACCCCTTTTCACTCCCAGCTTTTACTGTTGGAGGATATGAAGACAAGACACTTTTATCACCTCTTATTGCATGCATAGTCAAAAGACCGCCTTCAAAAATCTTTTTAAAAGACTGCTAGAAGGGATTTTGCGTTGTATAGGTTGTGGACCAACCATCCTTTGGAAATATATATCATGGGTGCGCCGTGTTCTTCTTTTCGAAGGGCTGGCCTCTGCAGAGAGCCTTAGCGACCAAGCGCTACGCGTGCGGATATTGCAAAATTGTTTGAACGCATGCTTCAAAATAATACTGATCGTAAGTGCAATACCGCCACTCAAGTAGGCTTACAAGCATAGGTATCCGGCGAGCTTGTTAACGTTTTGATCCAAGAAACTGATTTTTGCTTAAAGGAATTCCTTCCCTTTCCCTTTTTTTAAACCCACACCTTGCACTCAGAAATAGCAATTCAAGTCAGAAAACGAAACCCCGCCTAATAAACCATTGCACCGGCGCGGGGGAACATTTCCCTATCCTTTCGACATATCCGAGTAGCTGCCTAGCTATCTATGTCCATTTGCTTATTTAGGAGCGATCATAAGCTCGGGACGAACAAGCCGATCGAGCTAAAACCCCGCTAGCACCTACTCATCTGCCCAACCCACCCACTCGCGAGAAAGAAGAGTAATGTGTACCTCATCACCAATCAAGGCCCCCAATGCCAATGCCGACTGCTTCAGTGTATTCCCTTTCTTGTGCGCGTTCTTGGCAATTTTACTCGCCATGTCATACCCAATCTTTGAATTCAGGCAGGTGACTAGCATCAAGCTCTCGTGCAAGAACTTTTCAATCCTGTCCTCATTCGCTTATATCCCCACGACGCAGTTATCTTTGAAACTTGTCATGCCGTCGGCTAGGAGGGTTATGGAATGCAAGAGGTTCTTGATAAGGACGAGCTTGAAGACGTTAAGTTCGAACTGGCCTTGTGAGCCAGCTACAGTTATTGCGGTATTGTCGCCTAGAAGGGGTTAGCTGGTAGGCGGAAGGAGAAAGGGAAATTAGAAGGTATCCATCACTTGCGCACAAACCATGGTCATGGCTTCGCATTGGGTTGGGTTGACCTTTCCGGGCATGATGGAGCCACCAAGTTCGTTCTCTGGAAGGCTCAGCTCACCAAGACCGCGGAGGAAGGCCAAGAACGACTTAAATATCCTCAAAGACTTCTTGAGATTGTTCTTTTTGAAGCATACTCGCGTCATTGTATATCACTCGGCTCTTAAGATATCATGGGCTAAAAAACCCAAGGGTAACGACTTCTTGGAACTACTTCGCCCCTATAGCTTCACAGATACCTCCACACGGACCTGTTAAGGTCACATCTTGGAATTAAGCCAACGAAACATCCTTCACGATATGACTTTTTGCTAGTCTTACCCGTTAGGCTCCTGAAGTCCTGTTCTACTCTCCGCCGCGGACGGCCCTCTCTAGCAAGTACATAAGCTCGCGGATTGCTCTGCTTAGACGACGCCCACTTCAGATACAACAGCGGCTTTTTCTAGGACATTCGTTTTCAGAGTATCAATTAATCCCACAAACGCCGACTATATGGAGTTTCCAATGGATTTTGGCCTAGTCTCCTTATTTCAGGGGTACAATACCCTTTAAAAAAAACTAAGCCGAATGATCAACCAACCCCTGATCCTTTGGCTCGGTCATGAAGAAAAATAGGAGTGGGATCAATCGAATTATAGTACTAGAGTGGCTTGAGTTGTGTTAATTAATTTTTATCAAAAGTATTCAAGGGTGTTTGAGTGGGTTGAAAGATTACCCTTCTAAGATACCTGCTGCCTACCAATATCGCCTCATGTCTACAAATATTTCTCTCATGGTTTGATTTCATTGGCCACACTATTGATGTCATAATTGCTTCATACCGGACCAAAATGTTAACCGTCCGGTAGGGACAACGAGTATATACTCTCTAGATAACATAGTGATATCTATCCGAATAGTAGGAACGGCTTAACATAGAGCCTAAGCAGGCCTCCAGGGCTTTTACTCGGTCTTTCGGGAGTTTAGGCTATGTCAGTAACGAAACGTGTATCTTTATCTGGCTTCCGTGGCTGCTATATATTCAATTAGCAAGAGGATTACAGTAAACATCTGTCCACACATCCTTGGTGCGCTTCTCTTTACATTCCTCCCGCCCTATGTTTACGAAAAGGCTACCCAAGATATTCCACCGCAAGTAAGGCAGCTCTATTAGTACTCTCATTTTTCTTCCTCGGCGTGGCTATTTGCTTTCTTCTATCGGCAAGGCATCACAATTGGAGATCCTTCTATCAATAGTTTCCGTCTAATGTATATATTACCCAACACAGGCTCTATCTCATGCCAGCTACAGCTCTATGATTGCCGTGATCACGGTGCAATCCGACTCCCTCGGGATTATAAGATTAATGTCAGGTTGCGCCATTGAGGCCATACACTATGGTTTCCATTGCACAGGGCTGTAACAAGTGTGCTGGGGGACGCAAAATTCTCCCTTCAGTCACTAAAAATCCGAAGCTGTACTCCCATCTTTAGAAAGTTCTGCAGATTACCACAGCACAACCTCAGCAGACATTACATCACAACCGGTAACTCAGCAATGGAATGAGAATATCAGGTTCTATAAGAGGTGTTAAACATGTAAGATGCAAGAGTAATCTTTGGTTTCAACACTAAGTCTAAATGCTAATAGTATTACCCACCGGTAGGTGTCTCTAATCCCTGTAGCTCACTGTCTACTATTATACAAATTTTCTAAAGAACAAGGTGCTTGGGCCGCTTGATAATAATAGGCATGAATTATCTTTCACTCTACAAGTCTTACAATGGAAGGAGAAACTTCCTTACAAAATCTTACAGTAAGAGAAGTATGAATTTCCCAACCCTATATTACATATAGAAAGCATGTATAGTACTAAAAGAAAATCTCGTATCCTGTCTGATCAGTATTGCCCAAACAAGATAAAGTTCCTATCAAGAACAGGAGTTCTAATAGAGTTCACACATAGCTTCTTTACTTCGAACAATGTATCGAGTTTATATTGTACATGAGCCCCAAGCCACAAACCAACCTATTGTAAATTATCCTGAGTTTTTCTCTCCAAAAATAAGTAGCAAAATGGGTACTGAGTAAAATTGGTATTCTAATAGGAAGAAAGTGGATACCCCATCTCTAAGAAATAGGTAATATTATTTATACCTATGCTTGTTGTTTGGTTATTCATAGTGGAGAATACGGTTTGTTACGCGATGTCTGTTGAGATTGCTCTATTGCGATCCGCGATCACTTTCTATAAAAATGTAAGTACTAACGAAATTTCGGACAAAGGCTATAACTCTCTCCTCCATTTTCTCTATCACAGCTATTCTTAGGCTTCGAGGCTCTACATTCAGAACATTCCATGCCTTGAAGTTTAGCTGTCTTGCTCGCCACCACATTCCCCATTTCCCAAGGTGTTTAACTATATAGCGGCAAAATTCACGAGCCGAGGACGAGTCTAAGGCACTACACACGGCACTCTCGGAGGCCTTAGATATCTTTAAAGCAGTACGTATGCCACACAAGTGAGCTTGTTCGTCTATTCAATCCTACCTTCATCCATGAAGGGATAGGTGTCCGAAAGGCTCTTTCCGACAAAGCATGACATAATGGTAGTAGCCGCCACGCACCACATATCATGGTACCACTTCTTACGCTAGCTCATATGGCAGGCCTTCTGTGCGCTTTTGATTGCCCCCGTCATGGAATTGAAAAGAGTAGATCAAGACTAGACGCCGACTCCACAGAACCCCCCACCCAATTATTCATAGCCTTCGATCTCGGAGATTTAACCCATTAGGCCTGCTGTCTTGTCTTTTCCTTAGAAGCTAGATATAAATTAGGCTGGTGATATAAACCCCCTGAAGCCGCTACCCCCGCGAAAAACGGGGGAGGAGGTAAAGGATATACCCAGAAACAGCCAACCTACCCGACTGGAGTGACCAGAAGACAAGAATATCGAACTCCTGGAAATGGGAAATTCACTAGGACCTTCTATTTTAGCTTCATTATTAGTTTTTCTATAATCCTCAGAAATCATGTCGATCACACCTGAGATTCCTCCAGTAAGTCCGAATCACAAAAGATCACTCGTGCTAGATGACGAGGCCGTAATAGCTCCGAATCCCGAAGCCAAGCCCCCCCGGATGCCGACTCAACCCGAGACCAATATGCCGAAACTTTTGGGAATGTGAGTGTATAATAGGTTGACTTTTCCACAATAAGCCTCGTTCGTGCACCTTACCTACAACAGGTAACCGTTCTTTTTTTTGCCCCCTCACCGGGTGCGCACCTGTCCTGGAAGAAGCTCATACCCGATCCAAGCTAGGGCTTAAAGGGCAAGGTTTTCCTCGGAATTGTTCCCTTTTCTTCTCTTTGCGGAGCGCGGCAAATGGTGCCATTTCTTTGTTTTCATCTGGGGGTGAGCGTCTTCACCCGACAAGGGTGGCGGGTGACATTCTATGACGTTCAAGGAATCTTTTCCCCTTGCTCCTCTAACATCGCTTCAAGCAAGGGGGCGTGAGAAGGGAGAGGTGCGACAGAACGGTTATAGGGTTTATCACACGAGCCCTCTCCGAGTCGATGTATGATATGATACTTGATACAGTGATATCGGGCTTCTGGTCGGGGGAAAAAACCTAATATCCTAGTAGGCTTTGAAATCACTCCATGTGGATACTGACCCCCCGGATTCCCGATGCTAGACTCACGGATAGGATGCCTAGCTTGAAACCTAAGTTGAGTCAAGTCTCTGCTATCGTGTACTTTCATTCCTATGCTACGAGAATACCGCTCCTTCCCCACCCCCCACATCTGCGGGTATGTGGTGCGGACATATAGTACATATTGGGCTGCACTCCACCGGAGGGGAATTCCCACGCAATAGGGCTCCCCGTTTTTATCGAAGAGAAGGAGGACGGGGGGTGAGATAGTCAGGACGCACTCAGGCCACCATAGGGGTTTACTGCACTTGCATTCAATACACTCTAGCTTCATTTACGATCTACTCTATCCCTCCTCACCTCCCTCAACCTCAACTCCGTACGGGACCTTTCACAAGGCTCCAAAATACATAACCCAGCGATTTTCTCTCAATGTATGAGTAGATACAGGGCTGGAGAGGGGGGGGGGGAGGTCTATAGAGCGAGCTGGAGATCGTAGACCTAGCTACCTACAAAAAAGAAAAATCGTGCAGATTCCAAACCGTATTTTCCCGTTCATAAATCCCTTACTTCTTCCCCCCACATATGATACGAACCGTCTGTCAAAAAACTGGGAATATCCCTCCCCACTATGTACTCTACAACACAACATAACACACTTTAACCTACCTTCCTCACCCTAACGTACCCGAATGTAGGCACGCACGCACGGACACATGAATCAAAAAAAAAAAAAAGACAAAGGGCCATAATCCTGCACTTCTTTCCTTCCTACTCCTCTACCCCCCTGGGGAAAAGCACTACTATTACCACCTACTAGTAGTTCATACTACGAAAAAAAAAAGAAGGAAAAAAAAATAGGAAAAAAAAATACAAGACAAAGTATATGGAACCCATTGGTCCGGTTATTATCCTTCCTTTCTCTCTACTTTCACTAGCCTTGACCCGCAAACCCAACTATTGAATTTACCCCCCCCCCCCACCCTACCCCACACGCCTCCGGGACTATGATACATACAGTTGTGTACGGGTTCACTTTCCTCTCATCAATTCTAGCCTAGGCAAGTCCGGGCCCGGGTGGTCCTCTCCAGAGTCATTACCACCACCCCGCACATCACAGCAGAGCACAATACCCTCTGGGGAAAACCCTATCGCAATAGCAAAATCTAGGCCCCCACCCCTACCACCAAACCCCAACTTTTATTTTCTTTTCTTTCCCCCCCCCATTAAATTTTTTTTTTTTACATATTTTCTAATTTACCCCCAATC